>Ga0099364_10000555_pt1 | contig 63604 bp, 47 predicted proteins | sample TergutTh196P3_FD_73070 | JGI IMG/M metagenome (GOLD analysis project Ga0099364, IMG submission 73070) | Microcerotermes parvus P3 segment gut microbial communities from Pointe-Noire, Republic of the Congo - Th196 P3 | ecosystem: Host-associated > Arthropoda: Insects > Digestive system > Gut ... | reverse complement strand
GAAATTGCTCTCTTGTATCGAGAATAGTCTGCGCCAATTTTTCGATTGTTGATTTCTGCTCGTCCGTTGCCTCCGCCCAGGGGAAATTGTTGTACACGATTGAATTTGAATAATTATAGCGCATCTCCAATCGTCCGCAAACCGCACGTGTCCATGCCATGTGAACGCTGGAAGTAAGGATACCAAAATGGTAGAGAGTAGCGTTTGGAATCGTTTGAGTCGCATCACTTACAATGACTTTTGGTGTCATGAATCCTATTGGAATATAATATCGGCGTTCCGACGAAATTCTTGGAATGAGTACGAAATTCGTTTTCGGCTGCCGAATTTCGCCGAAAATAGAAGGTGTTAGCGATAATTTTTTTGTCGCTTCACGCTTGCTATTGATACGGTGATCCTTAACGCGATTAACTCGTTGCATCACCAACGGCATCGCTCGCAATTCTTCTGGGGTTGCATCCACAAGCCAGAGACAATAACGCACCTGGTTGTTGATATACGATTCCGCCCCCAAAAATCGCCTGATAAATTTCTTTGCAAGAGGTTCTTGACGTAAAAATCCTTTGTACTCTCCTTCCTCTATAATAAGGTTGCCTCCTTCATTGGGCATGCTCCCAAACACCATGACCGGCACATCACACAATGGTTTTGAACGAGACTCGATAAAAACAACGGGAGCATCCACAAGGTACGGATTTATTCTCACAACAGAATCTTTTGATTCTCCATCGAAAATATATTTATGCGCCGCATCGACAAAAGAAAATCCAATAATAACACAATGTACTTGGGCTTTACCTTTCGCTTCGTTCCACCACTTGAAGGCTCTATAAGCAAAGTTAATCACAATGCCACGTTCCAAGAGCGGTCTCCACAAAAGAACAACTTGTTCTCCCTGCGTAATAGAATTGGTTGATACAAATCCTGTCCGAATTTCCGTGCCGCTCATCATGTCGGCGGCTTTTTTGTACCATGCTGTAACATAGTCAAGATTGCCGATGCCTTTCAAATTGCCAAAAGTAAGTTGCATATCCTCCTTGTGTCTTGTCGTCATTGTTCTTGCTCCGCTATAAGGCGGATTACTAACAATGTACGACAATTCATCTTTCGGCACTATGCTCTCCCAATCAATTCGCAGCGCATTGCCGTGAACAATTGTCGCACATTGCATTAGTGGCAGACGAACATAATACTGTCCAAACTGCTCTGATACCTTAATGTTCATCTGATGATCGGTCAACCACATTCCCACCATTGCCACTTGACAAGGGAAATCTTCTATCTCGATGCCATAAAACTGTTCGACATCCACTTTCAAGAGCAGAGAAATGTCAAGCCGCTTTTGACTGGTGCTAACTTTCATTTTCAGTATTTCCAATTCCAGCAAACGCAGTTCCCGATACGCAAGCATCAAAAAGTTTCCACACCCACACGCAGGATCAAGAAATTTTAACGACGCAATCTTGTCATGAAATTTGTCAAGAGCGGCGGGAGTCGCTTTCACACGTTCAAACTCACTCCAAAGATCATCCAAAAAGAGCGGATTGAGAAGTTTTAGTATGTTGTCCAAGTCCGTATAGTGCGCACCGAGTTCCCGACGCAAATCCTTTTTCATTACGCCCTGAAACATCGCCCCAAATATGGCAGGCGAAATGCTGCTCCAGTCAAAACTGCGACACTCCAAAAGAAGTTTCCGCATCTTTTCGTTAAAGTCGGCTTTCGGAAGCAGTTTTTGGAAAAGCGTGCCATTGATATAACGGAACTGTTTTAACTCTTCGGACAACAACTTTCGCTTTGCCCTAGTCTCTTCTGTCATGTTGAGGACTTCAAACAGTGTGGACATTCTGTCTGAAAGATCGCTGCCGTCTTCTTTGGAATTGACAATGTAATTGTAGAAATTGCCCTTCGGAAAAATGCCGGTGTCGCCTGCGAACAAACAAAACAACAAACGTGTGAGATAAATTTCGAGATCATGTCCTTCGTAACCATGTTCCAGTAACTCATCGTGGAGCAGTGCCATTCTTTCGGCAGCGCGAACGTTGACTTCAAATTGTTCATCCCTTTCCTGGTCTCGCTGGGCAGTGTAACCCGCCAGCGTGGCAAAGCGTTTGACGTGTTTGTGTAAATCTTTGGTCTTGAACTGCGTCCGCTTGCCGGTGGTTCGATTGTAATGGACAATCGTTTCAAAGTCGCTGACCATAAGGACTTCGGGCATTTCGTCGGCAGGCAGATGAACGATGTAATCTCGTAACTGTTTGTATGCCTCGGATAAATTTTTTCCTTTGGACTTCATTTCGATGGCGATTTTCTTGGGCAGAAAATAGTCCATATATCCGTGACTCTCTTCTTTCGCGGCAGGATTCTCGAAGCGACCGATGGCAGCGTCCATGCCGAAGATTTCGAGAAATTCTCGGACGAACATTTGTGCTTCGGATTTTTCGTTTTTTGCGTCTTTCCATCGTATGGCGAAGGCGACGGCATTGGATTGGATGGCTTCCCAAGTGAGCATGGAAGTATTTTAGCATGTTTTGAGGGTTTGGGCGTGACCATTTCAGAATTTTCGATGCCATCCCGATTACAACCATAACGATGAACTCATCATCGGCTATCAACCGGTCTGCCTGGTGTTACTGCCCTGGCGGTTAAAAAGTTCACAGAGTCCGGAGCGGCAGCTCCGGTGCTACCGCACCGGGCTCTGTTTGTTTTTTGCTAATTTTTACCGCCAGGGCTACTAACTCTCCGCCACCGCAACGAGATCATTGTTGTTGACTTCCAGTATCTCACATTCGATCAACGCTCCCGGCGTCAGTTCCTGTCCCGTAACGTACACGACCGGATCAATGTCCGGTGCGTCCGCAAACGTCCGACCAATGAACAGTTGCGGTTCCTTACGTCCAAACTCATCAGTGTAGTTGCCGTCAATCTGAACATCAATCATTTTTCCCTTTTGCCGACTCGCCCAGGCAACCGAATACTTTTCGCAAACCTTGTGCAACTGTTCGAAACGCCGGTCAATCGTCGGCGCAGGAATTGGTGAAGTAAATCCGGCAGCCGCCGTTCCTTCCTCCGCTGAGAAACGAAAGACCCCCGCTCGTTCAAACTTCCACTGTTCGGCAAATTGCATTAACTCACGAAACATCGCATCCGTCTCGCCCGGAAAGCCCACGATGAACGAAGTGCGAAGTACAAGATTGTCAATGCGGGTACGCAACTTTTCCAATAACCGCTCCGTTTCCAATTTGGTAATCTGCCGATTCATCTTCTTTAAGATAACATCGTTCGCATGTTGCAGCGGTATATCAATGTAAGGCAACAATTTCCCGCCCGCCGCAAAGAGGTCAATCAGAGCATCCTCGAAATACTGCGGATAAGTGTACATCAAGCGGATCCATCGGAGGCCTTCAATGCTTTCCAACTGTTGCAGCAGCGATGCCAGTCGGGGGAAACCATAAAGGTCGCTTCCCCAAAAGGTTGTCTCTTGAGCAATGACAATCAGTTCTTTTACACCGGCATCGGCAAGCCGTTTGGCTTCCTCGATGACAATCTCTTCTGGTACGCTCTGAAAGTTTCCGCGAATTTTGGGGATGGCACAAAAAGTACATCGGCGGTTGCAACCGTCGGCTATTCGAAGATAGGCGACGTGACGCTCTGTAAGAATGTGTCTGGGAGCGGATTGTTCCGTAACATTGGGAACGCCGTACCATTCATCAACTTCGGGAAACTCTTCGGTGAGTGTTTCAATGCTTTCAAAAGCGGGTAGGCAGCCGCGTACGGCAATGCGTCCGATGATGTTCTGTTTTTTCAGATCGATGAGGGCGCGGATATATTCTCGTGCTTCGTTCCGCGCGGACTGTAAAAATCCGCAGGTGTTTAGAACGACGAGTCCGCTGTGTTCGATTTCAGTTTGAAAATCCAATCCTGATTGTTTCAGGGCGAAAACGTACTGTTCGCTGTCCACCAAATTTTTAGGACAGCCCAGCGAGATAAGAGAGAATGTTTGGGAATTCACTCTTATAATTTTACGAGTTTTGTATGAAGATACAAGATGGGAGTGTTTTTTCGCCCCCCCTCGGTAAACGTCTCGTCAGCCGTTGCAAACGCCGCCCTCGCCGATTACAATAAAAGCATGACAACCGTGTTAGAAACGTCCACCGTTCCCGGCGTGCGCTCCTTATATCGACTCGCCGTCGTACTCGCAGCCGTCAGCGGAACGTTTTGCGTTCTCTTCCTCACAGTACTAATGTGGAACTATCACGGCAGTATTTCACTGAACGCCTCGCAAGGCGAAACAACGAACATTGCAACACAATATCCCTCGTATCGGTTGCCTGCCGACGACTCCTTCAACCGATTGCCGACCGACTATCAATCCTTCCTCGCCCTTCGACAAGAACTAGCAAAAGATCGGCAGAACGAACACCTCCAAGCCAAAATCCGGCAACTCGACCACGAATTGCGAATCAACTATTTCAAACGCCGAGACATTGCAGCACAGACAACCTACTTTTTGCTTGCATCGTCGATTCTGTTTTTCGCCACCCTTCGAACAGTTACAACACTCAAACGGAAGATTCCCGATCCAGCCGAAACCGCCCGGCAAAGCGGCGCAGCCGTCTCGTGGCGGTTCACCGTTGTACTTGCTTGGTTAATGCTCTTCGGCGGACTTTACGCAGGACTCCTTCTCGCCCCGGCACCCGACATTGAACAGATTTTTATGAACAAACTGGTCGCCGAAGCACAGTTAGCCGCTCCGCCTCGCGGAGCATCAAGCGCCGCACAGGGTACAACGGCTAACATTGGAACGCCCAGCGCCGCACAGGGTACGGCGGCTAACATCGTACTCACCGAAGACTTGCTCCTGCAAAACTGGGTCTCTTTCCGCAACTTCGACGGCAACGGCGTCGGCTTTTCCGATGCTCCGCCGACCCATTGGAACGGCAGAACAGGCGAAAATATCATTTGGCAGTCCGAGGTTCCGCTGCCCGGCAACTCGTCGCCCGTCATCTGGGAAGATAAACTCTTTCTCTCCGGTGCCGATGCCGACGCGGAAAAGATTTTCTGCTTCAACCGTGCCGACGGAACGCTCCTCTGGACAGCAGACGTTACGCGTCCCGAAGCCAAACTTGCCCACGAGATTTATAAAGACACCGGTTACGCCGCTCCCACGCCGGTCGTCGACGGTCGGCACGTCTATGCGATGTTTGCCAACGGAGAATTGGTCGCCGTCGATTTTTCCGGTGATCTTGTCTGGCGAAAAAGTTTCGGAACGCCCGACAGTTCTTACGGCTTTGCGAGTTCTCCCACCCTGTATTTTGACCGGCTAATTGTCCAATTCGACGACGGCGACGGAATTGACGACGATGCAAGCGGAATCAACTCGAAACTGCTTGCTCTTAACTTGAACGACGGCAGCGTTATTTGGGAGACTCCTCGGGAAGAGACGCCTAACTCTTGGTCGTCGCCGACGATTAAAAAGATCGGCGATTCCTATCAAATTATTACTTGTGCGGATCCGTATGCGATTGCTTACAATCCCGAAGACGGCAAGGAAATTTGGCGGGTTCGATGTTTGGGCGGCGATGTCGGACCTTCGGCGGTCTCTTTGGGCAACGTTGTCATCATCACGAATGAGCATCCTCGAACTACCGCCATCGACGCGACCGGTTCGGGTGATGTTACGGACACGCATATTCTCTGGGTGGGAGCGAATGCTCTACCGCCTTCGGTCAGTCCATTGGCTACCGAACAGTATTTCATTACGCTCGGCGACTACGGTTATCTGACAGGTTACGATCCGACGGTGATTGGTACGAGGAATCGGGCGAGGTTTTGGGAGTTAGAGGTTGGTGACGGCGGTGCGTCTAGTTTTTATTCTTCTCCGCTTCGGGTGGGTTCGTTGGTGTATGCTTTTGACAAGACGGAGGACAATGCTCGGGCGTTTGTGATCGATTTGTCTAAAATTGCGGTGGACGATGATGGACGGTTGACGGAGGCGTCGGAGAAGGCGATGATTGTTGCGGTCAATCCGATGCCGGAGCCGGTGGTAACGAGTCCGGCGGTTCTGAATAATCGTCTGTACATTCGGAGTTTTGGAAAGATTTACTGCATTGGAGAGCAGTGATATTGGCGCTTGACGTTCTCCCCGAAATGGCATAGAATACATTCATGGTAAAGAAGAAAGGTGCTGTTCCGTTACGGATGCTCCCGCTCAAAAATGATTTTGTCTTCAAACTAGTCTTTGGCGACAAACGCCGCATCGAATTGCTGACGGCATTTTTGCAAGCGGTGCTGGAACTGCCAGTAGAGGAATACGAAACGGTAACGATCGTCGATCCTAATGTAAAAAAGGAGTTCAGCAAGGATAAAGCCGGGGTACTCGATGTAAAGATTCACACGAAGTCCGGTACCGTCGTCAACGTTGAAATCCAGGTCGAGCCGGATGCCCCATTGAGGGAGCGGATACATTTCTATTCGGCAAAAATGCTGACGGAACAAATCGGCGAAGGGGATGGTTATGACGTCATCAAGCCGGTGATCAGTATCATTATAACGGACTTTCATTTAATAGAGGACAGCAAGGCATATCATCATCGTTTTCGGTTTTACGACGCGAACAATAAGGTTGAGTTTTCGAGAGTCCAGGAGATCAACACGCTTGAATTGCCGAAGTTGCCGAAGATGAGTGATGAGTCGGACTTATTTGATTGGATGTCACTCATTCGGGCGAAAAGTGAGGAGGAATATAAGGTGTTAGCGGAAAAGAAACCGATATTTAAGAAGGTGGTTGCGATCGTGAAGAAACTCTCGGCGGACGAAGAAGCTCGGATGATACACGACAAGTTGGAACTGTGGCGTATGGACTATGCTGCAACAATGCGTAATGCCACTCGAAGAGGCTTGGAAGAAGGTATGGAAAAAGGCAGAGCAGAAGGCAGAGCAGAAGGCAAAGCGGAAGGCAGGGCAGAAGGCAAAGCAGAAGGCAAAGCAGAAGGTGAAATTAAGGCGAAGATCGAAACTGCCCGACTGATGAAATCCAAAGGCTATACTGTTACAGAAATTGCCGAAATCACCGGACTGACGAAAAAAGAAATCGAAAAATCGTAGCAACACTGCACCGGCGTTTAGGCTGTGTGTGCCGCTAACGCCCCCCGTTGAATAGCCGCAATTTTATGATACAATACAGGGCGCGTTCGGTGTCATTGGACACGCACAAGAAAAGATTATGCCAAACGAAGATTCTGCACAAGGGGGATTGCTCGATAAAGTCGTAAAGATCAAACGCTGCGCCGCAGTCGTGAAAGGCGGACGCCGATTCAGCTTCGCCGCAATGGTCGTCGTCGGTGACGGAAACGGTAAAGTCGCCTGCGGTTACGGAAAAGCAAATGAAGTCCCGCCCGCCGTCGATAAAGCCGTCAAAAATGCTTCGCAAAAACTCCATCGCATCCAAATGAGCGGAACGACCATCCCACACGAAGTCATCGGACGGTTCGGAGCAGCGAAAGTTATCCTTATTCCGGCAAGTCCCGGTACAGGGGTCATTGCCGGTGCAGCAGTCCGTGCCGTTTGCGAAGCATGCGGAATTAGGGACATCCTGACCAAGAGTTACGGAACGGCAAATTCAACGAATGTCGTCAAAGCGACGATTGAAGCGTTGAAAAGTTTGAGAACGCAAGACGAAGTTGAACGATTACGAGGAGTTTCACTCACATGAACATAAACGAAGTTAACGCACTAGCAAAAGCATCGAGAAAGCCCCGGCGTGTCGGTCGCGGGACAGGTTCGGGACGTGGTAAAACCAGTCAACGAGGACACAAAGGCTTCGGCTCCCGGTCGGGGTCGTCGATGAATCCTGTCTTTGAAGGAGGGCAGATGCCGCTTATCCGCCGGGTTCCGAAACGCGGATTTAACAATAAAACCTTTGCGGACGCAGTGATTGCGGTCAACGTCGTTGACCTCGAAAATTGTTTCGACACCGGCGAAAAGGTTACACCGGAAATTCTTAAATCGAAAGGTCTCGTCAAGAAAGTATTCGACAAGATCAAAATTCTCGGCGACGGCGAGTTGACCAAGTCGTTGGAAGTTTCGGCACACGCCTTTTCGGCGGAGGCACAGAAGAAGATCGAAGCCGCAGGCGGTAAAGCGGTCCTTCTGCCCGGAAAGAAGCCCGTAGTCAAGAACAAGATGGGCTCACGGAAAAAGGCGCTTGCGGCGAAGTGAGTGAGTGGTTTTGCTGACGTTTTATGACGTAGCCTCTGATATAGTGTGCGTATTTCACGGCTAAAACGCAAGCACCGCTTTATGAAAATCACCATCTCCTGTCCCATCCATCCCTCGTACCGAGTCCAACAAGTCGCCGGTATGTTCGATGTGCCCTTCACCGAAAAAGCACAACGAACACTCCAATTCGATCCGCCGCCGCTCGACCAACCCTGGGCAATTGGTTGCATCGTCGGACCCTCCGGCAGCGGAAAATCAACCATCGCCCGACACATCTTCGGACAAAACTACTACACCAGCAGCGATTGGAACAATGACCGAGCCGTCATCGATAACTTCGGCGAACTGCCTATCAAAGAGATCACACGAATGTTGACCGTCGTCGGTTTCAGCTCTCCGCCGAGCTGGATCAAACCATATTCTGTGCTTTCCAACGGCGAAAAGTTCCGCTGCGATTTAGCAAGAGCATTGTTAGAGGGCAACGGAAAAGAAGGAATCGTTGTGTTTGACGAATATACTTCGGTCGTGGATCGTAACGTCGCGAAAGTTGCTTCGGCGGCTTTGGCGAAAGCGTTAAGAAAGAGTCAGAAGTCAGGAGATAGGAGTCAAAATAAAACTCCTGATTCCAGTCTCCTGACTCCTATTTCCTTCGTTGCGGTGACGTGTCATTACGACATTCTCGATTGGTTGGAGCCGGACTGGATTCTCGACACGGCGACCGGCGAAATTGTGTTAGCCGCTCCCGCCTGCGGAGCGCAAAGGAGGTTACTTCGGCGTCCGTCTATCGACTTGGAAATCTTCCGTTGCGGACGCTCTCTTTGGAACGTGTTTAAGACGCATCACTATTTGAGTAGCGATTTGGCAAACTCCTGCCGATGTTACGCTGCTCTCTGGGAGGGCAAACCAGTGGCGTTTTGTGCGTTGATTCCGCAGTATGGTTTCAAACGTTGGTACCGTGTCAGCCGGATTGTAACGCTGCCCGACTATCAAGGCGTCGGCATCGGCTCCGCTTTTCTGGACACGCTTGCCGAAATGTATGTGGAACAGGGTTATCGTTTCAGTATAACGGCGTCGCATCCTTCGGTGTTGTCGCATTGTCAGCGTTCGGAGCATTGGCGGTTGAGCAATATCCGAAAGACGGGTTCGAAACATTCCCGGGGGCGAGCAGTGGTGTCGTTTGAACGGCGTTAGGCTTCCCTGGTCCGCTGTGGGTGTGTCAATGTTTATGTGGTCTCACAACATAAGCGAGCAACATAAGCGAGCGAGCGGGGGGCGTTAGCCCCCCGTTGGGGTTATCAGCGTGTTGGATATCCATCGGTGGGCTAACGCCCCCCGCTCGCTGCGCCGCACCCAATTTATTTTTACACACCCCGATTGGGGGCAACCTTGTCAAGACCGCGTCATTAGTGTAAAATAACCGAATAGATTTTCCGACTCGTTTCCGGCATAGCACAATGACTGACACCAACACTTCCCCGACCACGACTTCCGCACCCGCCTGCGATTGCTCACGGCGAACATTTCTCAAAGGCAGCGTTCTCGCCGCCGCCGTTCCCGCCGTTTCCGTCGCCGGTTTTTACGCCGGCTATCGACTCACACACGGCAATCCCGTCCGAGTCGGTGTCATCGGCTGCGGAGACCAAGGACAAGTCCTAATGGGTGCAATCAATCCCAATTACGTCCAAGTCAAATCGATTGCCGACATTCGCCCCTATAACCTCCATCGTGCGTTTCACGGCGACATTTCCTCTCCCGCCGCCCTCAAAGTCCGGCGCGGATTGCTCTCCGTCTATGGCTGGGATACCGTACAACAAGCCCGAAAAAATATCAAAGTCTATAACGACTATCGGGAACTCATCAAAAATGCCAAGCAAGACGGCATCGAAGCGATCATCATCGGCTTGCCGTTACACCTGCACGCCAAAGCCGCCGTCTATGCAATGAAGCAAGGCTTGCACGTCCTTACCGAAAAACTGATGGCACACAGCGTTTCGGAATGTAAAGAAATGTCTCTCATGGCAAAAGAAGCGGGCAAGCACCTAGCGACGGGACACCAGCGGCACTATAACATTCTCTATCAGGAAGCGGTCGACCAAATTCGCCGGGGACTCTTGGGAAACATCCATTACATCCGTGCGCAGTGGCATCGCAACAATGCACCCGGCGGCGATAGTTGGCAAATGCCGATGCCGAGAGCGATCAAACCCTTCGATGCAAGATTCGAGCGGATCGAATGGTACGAACGCCTCGAAAGAGAACTCGCCTCTTGGACACGCGAACTGAACAATGCCCGGGGACTCGCCATCGAAGAGTGGGCAAAAAAAGTGGCACTCAAACAAGCACAACTCGACGACTTCATCTTGGCAGAAGGCGGGGAGTATCAAGGCTTCAATCTTAAATCTGCCGAAGAGTACGGCTACATTGCCGACGAACTTACGGGAGAAGTCAATGGAGAACAAGTGACGTATAATCGTCCTGCCGCTGAAGAATTGCTCCGCTGGCGGTTGTGGCGGCGTACCGGCGGCGGACTGATGGTCGAACTCGGTTCGCACCAACTCGATGCAGCGACCATTTTTCTTGCTGCCAATCAGGATTACTATCGTGATCAAACTGACAGCAAACTGCCGCGTGGAGAAAAGGTCAAGCCGCTCAAAGTTCACGTTTCGGCGAACCGGAACGTCTTCGGACTGGACAGAGAAGTCAGCGACCACGTTACGACGTTGGTCGAGTTTCCGGCGCCCGACTATGATGAAAGCACCGAGGCGGGTCGCAAGCGGAAAATCTGTTTGCAGTATTCGACGATTAACGGCAACGGCTTCGGCGGATACGGCGAAATTGTTTATGGTACGGACGGAACGTTGGTATTGACATCGGAGACCGAGTCGGAATTGTTCCGCACTGGCGGCGGTGTTCGTGTGGAAACGCGTGCGGCGGAGGCTGCGATGTTGGACACGCAGGACAGTGGACCGGGGCAGCAAGCGGTGGGCGGCGGCTCGGCGGAAGTCAGTCGGGGTTATGATGAACAGTTACAGCATTGGTCTTGGTGTATTCGTAACAATCCGAAGGTCAGGGACAAGACGATGCAGCCGCGGTGTTATCCTGAAATTGCGTTGGCGGACTCAGTGATTTCATTGGTAACGAACATTGCGGCGGACGCAGGAAAGAGTATTACGTTCAATCCCAAGTGGTTCGACATAGAAGACCCTGCCACGCCGGAGTCGGACATTCTGAACGATCCCGACGGAGTGCCGAGTCTGTTTAAGGAAAAGTATCAAGTTTGATTTGTGCGGCGCACAAAATTGCAATCTTACGATTGCGGCTCTGCTGTCGCACAGGTGCGGCGGCTAAAACGTAGCCTGCGCAGCGTTTACGGTATAATGTCCTTCATGCAAACTTACGATAACCCTCTCATTACACGTTACGCCTCACAAGCAATGTCCCGACTGTGGAGTCCGCAGCGAAAGTTCGGCACTTGGCGCAGGCTCTGGCTCGCTCTTGCCGAAGCCGAAGCGGAACTCGGACTGCCCATCACCCAAGAACAACTCGACGAACTCCGCTCCCACCTCGACGACATCGATTTCGACAAAGCAAACGAATACGAACAAGAACTCCGCCACGATGTGATGGCACACGTTCATACCTTCGGCGATTGCTGTCCCAAAGCACGGGGTATCATACATTTAGGTGCGACCAGTTGCTTCGTAACCGATAATGCAGACGCTTTACTACTGCGGGAATCACTGGTGTTGCTCCGTAACCGATTGGCAACGATCATTGACCGACTCGGCAAATTCGCTTGGAAATATCGTGATCTGCCCTGCTTGGCATTTACACATCTACAACCTGCTCAACCGACGACGGTCGGTCGCCGGGCGTGTCTCTGGGCTTACGATTTGATTCTCGATATCGAAGAAACGGAGTACCGGCTAAATAACATTAAAACGCTCGGCAACAAGGGAACCACCGGCACGCAAGCGAGTTTTCTCAAATTGTTTGACGGCAATCACGAAAAAGTTCGGCAACTCGAAATGCTCTTCTGCGAAAAAATTGGGTTGCCCCCCTTTGCGATTACGGGGCAGACATATCCCCGAAAGATGGACTCGCAGATTTTGGATGTCCTCTCCGGCATTGCTCAAAGTTCGCACAAGTTTGCGAATGACCTGCGGATTCTCGCTCACAAAAAGGAGATGGAAGAGCCGTTTGAGTCGCAGCAAATCGGTTCGTCGGCAATGGCATACAAGCGGAATCCGATGCGGAGTGAGCGGATGTGTTCGCTGGCTCGGTTCGTGATGAGTCTGCAAACGAGTCCGCCGATGACCGCCGCCGCGCAATGGTTGGAACGGACTCTGGACGACAGTGCCAATCGCCGGCTGGTACTGCCGCAAGCGTTTTTGGCAATGGACGCGATCTTGATTCTCTATCAAAACATAGCGGAGGGGCTGGTTGTCTATCCGAAGGTAATCGAAAAGAATCTTCGGGCGGAGTTACCCTTTATGGCGACGGAAGATCTGCTGATGGAGGCGGTAAAACGCGGCGGTGACCGGCAGGATTTACATGAGAGGATTCGTCAACATTCTCAAGCGGCAGCGGCTGTCGTTAAAAATGAAGGCGGCGAAAACGATTTATGGGAACGGCTTGCTAATGATCCGGCGTTTGCGGGAATCGGCATGACATTGGAACCTTCGGCGTTTGTCGGACGTTCTCCAGAGCAAGTCGATGAGTTCCTTGTGGAACAGATCGACCCGATTCGGCACCGCTACGCGGATATTTTGTTTGCGACCGATGCGGAGGTGCGAGTGTGAGGCTCAATTTGAGTCCGCCGTTGTTATACTTCTAATGTCAAGACTCCTAGCCGCCGCACCTGTGCGGCGCGCGTTAGCCGCCATCTTTTAGTCGCCGCACTCGTGCGGCGCACGAACTGCGCCGCCGTTTGTGGTATAATGTTTTCCAATGAAGAAAACGTTGTTTCCCATTCCGAAAGACCTGCTCGCCGCTCTACACGGTGCGAACTCCGAAGCGACCGTCCGGCAACTCGTGATCCAGCAACTCGATTGCGAAGACATCAAATTGGAAGAAGGAAGATCCGATGCCTCACACGAAAATGTCCTCTTCGAATTCAAACACGACGAAGATATGAAAACCCCCGAAGGCAAGCGGGCAGAAATCCTTGCCCAAGCACTCTACTATTGCAACTATACCTATACCGACGGTAAAAAGCGGGTGCCGCCTTATGTTGCTCTCATCGACAAAGACGAATTCGTTATCTATGAAAGGGAAAAACTCGAACCGATTTACAAAGACCTGCCTCTATTCAAATCGGGAACGCCGTCGGATCCCAACGAAGCGGTCGTAGAACTGTCCAAAAAGGTAGAACCGCATCTCTACATTTTTACACATACCTACGAAGATTTAGACAAAGCCATCGGCGAACTGCGGCGGATTGTCCATTCCGAAATTGCCATTGCGGAAGACATTACGGAATACAATATCCGCAGACTCTATTCGGCATGGCGTAACCGTTTTGAACAACTTCTCAATCATAAGGGAAAGGAAAACAAGCCGCATGTCTTCCGAAAAGATTGCAGCGGCGAAGGCGAAATCATTAAAATTGAGAGCGGCGACATGTTCGGCAATGAGGTCATCACGATCAAATTTAATTTCGACAACGAAGTCGCCTTGATTGAACGTTGTCCGAAAAGTCAATACACCGAGTTTTGGGGACGGTGGAAACGTCTTACCGATACCAAAGAGGAGAAAAGAATCTTCCAAACGATTGCTGATTTGTTCGAGATAGAAGTCCGCCGTGCGAAGGGACAGTTTTACACGCCGACGGAATTGGCGCAGCATGGCTGGGCGTATCTCGAAAAGGAACTTGGCGAAAACTTTTGGTACGACGGGACTTGGCGCATCTGGGATTGCAGTTGCGGTGAGGGCGGATTGGCGATCAATGTGATACCACGTTCTGCGTTGCAATATACTTATCTTTCGTCTCTCGATGTGGGCGAAATTGATTTTGTCAAAAAACACCTGCCGATGTGTAAAAAGATTTGGCAAATGGATTTTCTCAATACGTTGACGCAAAACTTCCCTGCTGAAATTCAGGAAGAAATGAGCAATCCAACTATCAAGTGGCTTTTCTTTATTAACCCGCCCTACGGTGAAAATAGCAGCGGCAAGGCAACAAGTAAAGCGGAATGGCGCAAAACGGGAGTGGCGAATTCACTCGTCAAATTTGATATGAACTCTAAAGGTATGTCTCTTGCAAGCAAAGAAAAATACGCCCAATTTCTTTTCCGTATAGCAAAAGAATTCAAAGGAAATTATGTCATTGGTTCATATACAAAGATAAAAGTGTTCACATCAAAGGAATACATAAGTCTGCGAAAATTTTGGAAACCAGTATTTAAGAGCGGATTGATTTGCTGTGCCAACAAGTGGCATCAGGGTAGCGGGGCGTTTCCTATTGCATTTTCCATCTTCGACGGAAGGAAAAAAGGACAATGGGGAGAAATGGAATACGACATTTTGGAATATCGAAAGGGATACAGAAAAGGCGTTTTTAAAGGAAAGAAAAGTTTTACACAGGAGGATACAAAACGCAGTTTTCGACAATACTTTTTTCCTGCCGAAGGATTGCCAAATGATGAATTAACGGTTGTGCAATCCAACGGATTAAAAACGTTTGAAGGAACATCGGCGACAAATAATTATCGTCCAAAAGGAACACTTGCGTCGGCTTTCTATAATACGGATTACATGCGGACGCAGCAGTATTCTCGAATGGTCAGCGGTGTTACAATACATCATAATGTTTTTATAAACCTAAATAACTACCGAAAAACTTTGTCGGGGTTAGGATTATATTGGAGTGTAACTCCGAATTGGATCAATGATGCGGATTGTTTTTATGCACCTAAACGGGATTTGACTCTACAAGAGCAATCCGATGCAATGTTGTATGCGTTGTTGTGTGAACGCAACAGGACAACGACAGTTAGACTGGACTACACACCGCAGGGGATAACAGTTGGTAAGAAAAAAAATGTTCCTAACGGCGGCATTGTCGAGAACAAGTTAAATCCTTTCGACAAAAAGTTATTCGACTGGTCGGACTGCTCCGACATCGGCGAGGAGGTATTGCGATTGTACAAGCATTATCTCGACAACATTGTGAAATGGAAAGAGCAAGAGACTGTGATTGGCAAGGGCGAGTGGCTGGGCATGTATCAGTATCATCGGATTAAGAAGATACCGAAGGAATTGGTCAATGCGATTGAAAAGTTACGGCAATCGGTGGAGAATACGGCGTTGGAACTGTGCTTTTGAGGAGGTACTGGACATGAAGGACAAACACTCAACTTTTCCGAAACATTTACTTCACACCCTTCCCCATGTGAGTACCGAACTTGCCATTCAGCAACTCACGGAGATTCGCCGTGCGAAGGGACAGTTTTACACGCCGACGGAATTGGCGCAGCACGGCTGGGCGTATCTCGAAAAGGAACTTGGCGAAAATTTTTGGTACGACGGTACTTGGCGCATCTGGGATTGCAGTTGCGGCGAAGGCGGATTGGCTATCAATGTGATCCCTCGTTCTGCATTGCAATACACCTATCTTTCGTCTCTCGATGTGGGAGAAATTGATTTCGTCAAAAAGCATCTGCCGATGTGTAAAAAGATTTGGCAAATGGATTTTCTCAATACGCAAGTGCATAAATTTCCTGAAGAAATCAGACGGGAAATGGAGAATCCTGATATTAAATGGTTGTTCTTTATCAATCCGCCTTATGGTGAAGGGAGTAGCGGCAAAGCGACCGCTAAAACAGAGTGGTTCAAGAAGGGTGTATCGCTTTCACTCGTTAGAGAACAGATGATCAACCATAACATGTCTATCGACAGCAAAGAAAAATATGCGCAATTTCTTTTCCGAATTGAAAAGGAATTCAGAGGTAAATATGTTATCGGTTCATATACAAAGATAAAAGCGTTCACATCAAAGGAGTACGTAAGTCTGCGGAAATTTTGGAAACCCGTATTTAAGAGCGGGTTAATTTGCTGCGCCAACAAGTGGCATCAGGGTAAAGGGGCGTTTCCTATTGCGTTTTCTATTTTTGACGGAAGGAAAAAAGGACAATGGGGAGAAATGGAATACGATATTTTGGAATATCGAAAAGGGTACAAAAAGGGCGTTTTCAAAGGAAAGAAAAGTTTTACACAGGAGGATACAAAACGCAGTTTTCGCCAATACTTTTTTCCCGCCGAAGGCTTGTCGAATGATGAGTTAACGGTCGTGCAGGCAAACGGGTTGTTGACTTTTAGTAGTGCGTCTAAAACGAACAATTACCGACCGAAGGGAACGTTGGCATCCGCCTATTTTTTGTCTGCTTTTATGCGTCGGCGGCAGTATTCTCGGTTGGTTAGCGGCATGTCCGTATCGCATAATGTTTTCGTTAATAAGAGCAATTACAAGCGGATTTTATGCGGCTTGGGGTTGTACTGGAGTGTAACACCGAATTGGATCAATGATGCTGATTTTCTTTCTGCTCCGTCGCGTCCATTGACTCCGCAGGAAGAGTCCGATGCCGTTTTATTGTCATTGGTACATGCCCGCAACCGCATGACGACAGCCCGACTGGACTACGCTCCGCAAGGCATAACGGTCGGCAAGAAGACAAATGTTCCTAACGGCGGTATTGTCGAAAACAAACTAAATCCTTTCGACAAAAAGTTATTCGACTGGTCGGGCTGTTCTGATATTGGCAAAGAGGTACTGCGATTGTACAAAAATTACCTCGACAACATTGTGAAATGGAAAGAGCAGGATACCGTGATTGGCAAGGGCGAGTGGCTGGGCATGTACCAGTATCATCGGATTAAGAAGATACCGAAGGAATTGGTCAATGCGATTGAAAAGTTACGGCAATCGGTGGAGCAGACGGCGTTGGAACTATGCTTTTGATGATATATTTTCAACGCGGAACACTCGGACTTTCGCGGAATACACGGAATTTTCTTTCCGTGTTGTTCCGCGATATTCAGTGTGTTCCGCGTTAACAAAAATTAACTTACAGAAAGGAGTAACCTATGACAACAATCGAAAGGTTGGCATCGAGGGTATTCTACCATGTATTCATCACAAAAAAGTCTCCGCGTTTTTACGAACGCAGCTCTGTTAACACTCATCAGCGTTTTACCTGACGTTCTCTGACGAAGTGCGTGATAGAGTCTTGAAAAAGTCATGAACAAACGCACACTCACTCCTCAAGAGCGGGACGAAATCCTGACACTCTTGTCGGCAGGTTATTCCAGAACGACCGCCGCCCAATACATACACCGCTTGCCGAAAACGCTCAAACGGGAAATACAAGAAGACCCTAAATTTGCCGAGCAAGTTGCGAAAGCAGAAGAAGGTTCCGAAGTCTTTTATCTTTCCTGTATCCGCCGGGCAGCCATGAAAGAGCAGTATTGGCGAGCGGCGGCTTGGGTACTTGAGCGGCGGCTGCCAGACCGGTACGGCGCAAAAAAACCAGAAAGTCTGACAGCCGAAAAAGTACAAAAGTTCCTCGAAAAGTGCATACAAATCATCGCCGAAGAATTGCCGGACGACGAACAACGGACGGTTATACTCAACCGATTGACGGAAGAGCTGGAATAACGGTATGATTTACGATTTATTTTCCTGCCTCTTTGCATCCAGTTCTGCGAGTCTTTCCCTTTGTTTTCGTATCATTCGGGCAGCATGGATACTATAATCGAGACCGGACAGCATCGTAACGCCGAAGGTCAACCAAAGCGACGTGAGCATTGCAAAGAATACTCCCTTTCGCCATGTTTTTGTTCCTAGTGTGCTGTCAATTCCTTGTGCCAGGAGCGTCGTTTTTTCTGCTGCCACTTCGGGACGGAAAAAATCTTGTACAAGCATTTCTTGTCCATGAGCTTCCACGATGTTCCACTCCGCTCCGCCAGAGAGAAAGAGTAACGCAAAAATGATAGCGGCACATTGGACGACCATTTTGACTTTACCGATCCACTTTGCGGAGAAGTCGCCGCCTGCCCCTTCGACGAAAGCCCGAAGCGATGTCACGAGCAGTTCCCGACCGATAATCACGATGACCATCCACGGCTGCAACAACAACCAGGCGGGAAATCCGCCTTTTTTATCGAATGTCATTTCGGGAATGGCAACGAGACACACAAACGCACCGCAGATGAGAAACTTATCGGCGAAGGGATCCATAATTCGTCCGAAGACGGTAATCTGTTTGTACCGTCTTGCCCACCATCCGTCGAGTCCATCGGTAATTGCTGCTAACAGAAAAAAGAACAGAGCGAGGTCGTAGTAATGCATGCCGATCAGCGTAAAAACGAGGACGGCAAAGAGGATACGAAAGAGCGTTAGGGTATTGGGAACGTTCATCGGCAGGTCTGCCTGAAAGGACACCATCGGTACTGTGAGCGTAAAGGTATCAAAAAAGAGAAAAAAAATCAAGGTCGAAAACGTGACCTAAAACACAAGCGGAGGTATAGACGTTTCCCCAAAAAATGGTACTATGATTACCATGCTTGACCTTTACAGCGAACCTGAACCGCCGGTAAAGCCGGTCGAACCTAGTCCGCCGGAAAAAAAAGAAGAACGAAAGTTCATCGGCGTAAAGTTCAACTGTTGCAACGTCTATCTAAGAATTTACGTCAACAAAGAAGGTACCGCCTACGAAGGACGCTGTCCCAAATGCTTCCGAACCGTTAAATTCAAAATCGGAAGCGGAGGAACCGATAACAGATTTTTCGAAGCATATTAAAGAGAGGAGTCAGGAGACAGGAGTAAGGATGATTCGCCGGAAAGTTTCATACCCGTTGCCGTCATTACACGTTGTTTCATTCCGGCTTTTGTGTGCACATCGCAGGCGAGGCGGCTAAATCGCAATCTTACGATTGCGGCTCTGACATCCTTACTCCTAACTCCTTATTCCTTACTCCTAAAATGACCGACACCCTTTGGGCACCGTGGCGTTTGGCTTACATCGCTGACGGTACAGAACATGACGTACTGCCCGTTGAAGTAGGGACGGACGCCGATCCCGATTGCTTCATCTGTCAAGGCGTTTTCGATGAAACGAATGATCGAAAGCGGTTTGTAGTTCGCCGTACCGGGCAGACGATTACTATTTTGAATCGCTTTCCTTATAATAATGGACATCTGCTTGTCGCTCCGCACCGTCATCGAGGCAAGTTGGCAGAGTTGACCGATGCGGAGAAGTTGGAATTGATTCAAGAGATCGACCGCTGGGTGGAGATTTTAACGCGAGAAATGTCGCCGGACGGTTTTAACATTGGTCTCAATTTAGGGCACGCCGCCGGTGCAGGTTTGCCGGGACATTTACATTGGCATATCGTTCCACGCTGGAACGGCGACACTAATTATATGCCGACCATTGCGTCCGCGAAGGTGATTCCACAAGCACTCGAAAGCCTTTGGGAAATCTTGACAGAGCCGCATTTGTAAACTACTGTCTTGGCAAAACGTGTTCCCTAATCGTCTTTTCCGAAAGAGGATGTATCCAGTCTCCTGCAATATCGTTAGCAGGAACGAGTACAAATTGCCGATGCAGCATTTCTTTGTGCGGGATGGTCAGCGTCGGTAGTTCAATGACTTCGTCTTCATAGAGCAAAATGTCGATGTCCAATGTTCTCGTACCCCAGTGTTCTGTGCGGACTCGACCGAAGTCTGTTTCTATCTTTTGAAGAGTGTCGAGCAATTTCAACGGCGGCAGCGTCGTTTGAATAATGCCCGCCGCATTGATGTACTTCGGTTGTTCCGGCGGTCCGCCGAGCGGTTCAGTTTCGTAAAAAGGACTCAAACGTACCGTCAGAATACCGGACGTTTGACTCAACGCCTGCCAAGAAGCACAGAGCGTTTCGTGCCGATGACCTAGATTAGAACCGAAAGCGAGAAGTACGGAAAACATGGATTATAGTCACGGAGCCCATATCGCAAGTCACAGAGCCCGTATCGTAAGATACGGGTGCGTCAAAAAAAAGTGGGTGCAGCGCAGCGAGGGGGGGCGTTAGCCCCCCGTTGGAGAACCAACACGCTTCGTACCCCATCGGGGGGCTAACGCCGCCCCGCTCGCTTGCTCACTTGCCCGCTTATAGGATACATTATTTACTCTCTTGATAAAAGAGCAAGACTCGTGTAGAATGACAGGATAGTCTAGCACCTTCCAATCCTATGAGACGCGCTTTCACCTTGATCGAACTTCTCGTCGTCATTGCCATTATCGGTATGTTGATCGCTATACTGCTTCCCGCTGTACAGGCAGCCCGGGAAAACGCCCGGCGAATGCAGTGCAGTAATCACCTCATGCAACTTAACATTGCTGTCAAAAATTACGAACAAAACCTCGGTGTACTTCCGCAGGGAACCGTCAACGAGGTTGGACCTATCCGCAATGTACCGATTGGCAATCACATGGGTTGGATTCCCCGATTGTTGCCGTATATCGAACAGTCCCCACTTTATGGAAAAATCGACTTCAATAAAGGAGTCTACGATCCCGAAAACCGAGAAGCGTGGCTGGCACGTCCGTCCAACATTTTCCGTTGCCCTTCCGAAGGCTGGGGTTGGGGAAGAATGGAAAACGAACCCGAATATCCCGTGTCGGTGAATTACACGGCTTGTCATAGCAGTATCGAAACACCGATTGACGCCGACAACGACGGTGTGTTTTTTCTGAACAGTAAATTGCGAAGCCGCGACATTCCCGACGGTACGACGAACACGATCTTCTTCGGCGAGACGAATATCTTTAATGACATTCAAGTTGGACAGCCGGAGCGATACGGTTATTTCCGAGCAAGTTTTATTCTTCCTGAAGATGCCGAGGGAACCTATGTTTATGGCAGTCTCGGTTGGATGTCCGGTACGCCGGGAACGCTCCGCAACACGGGCAATCCGCCGAGAGTGTACGTCGGTCCCTTTTCAAATTGGGCGATGCCGAAAGAAGTGCTGGAACAGTTAAAATATGGAAGCGTAGAAGTCGAAGAGGATATTGATAGTGAAATCGAAGAAAAACCTGCGCCGAGGTTGATACTGCCTTTACCGACGGAGACTTGGGCGGCGGAATTGCCGGGACAGTTTATCGTCGGAGGTTTCGGTTCGTATCATCCAGCCGTTACGAATTTCGCTTTCGGCGACGGCAGTGTTCAAGCATTGAGTAATAACATCGCTCCCGAAGTGTTGAAAAAATTGGGCAGCCGGAAGAGTTCGGAATAGTACAGGGAACCTCTAAGGCTTCCGCCGGAAAGTGATATACCCGTTAGACAGTCCCTCCGTCATTGGGGGGTGTCAAAGTTTATGTGAACTCACACCATAAGCGAGTGGGGGGCGTTAGCCCCCCGATGGAAAACCAACACGCTTCGTACCCCAACGGGGGGCTAACGCCCCCCACTCGCTGGAAAAAGACTCCACAAAATCTTTGACACCCCCCTCCGTTGTTGTGCTGCGCTCCATTCCGGCTTGTGTTCTACGTTAACAAAAGCCGGAATGTTTTAATAATTATTGGGAACGTGTAATGACGGGGCTTTGCGGACAGGGCAACATTAAACAGTGTATCCATGATCATACCATGCAAACATTTTACATCGAAACGCTCGGTTGCCAAATGAATGTCTTGGACAGCGAACTAGCGAGTTCTGCCCTCCATAGAGCGGGATTGCAGCAAACTGACGCGCCGGTAAATGCCGATGTAATTCTCTTTAACACTTGCAGCGTCCGACAGCACGCCGAAGAAAAAGTGTACAGCGCCCTCGGACGGCTCAAAAATTGGAAAGAAGAAAAACCGCTCGGAATTCTCGGCGTACTCGGATGTATGGCTCAAAAAGACCAAAGAAGGATATTTCAACGCGCTCCGCACGTCGACTTCGTGCTCGGACCCGGCAGGCTGGACATGCTCGTCGAAACGATTGAACAACTGTGCAACGAAAAGCCCCAACCAACGAAAACGGTCTGCGTGAGTCTCTCTCGGATAGAAAGACCTCCCCTTGAAGTACTCGAAAGTTTCCGGCAGTATAATCCGAATCGGGACAATCCGCAACGAGAATATGTCAGCGGTACCGCTTGCGGTACTCCATCGCTGGTTAGAATCGTCTTCGGTTGCGATCAATTTTGCTCTTATTGCGTGGTTCCGTTTGTGCGCGGACCGGAACAAAGCCGACCGCCACAGGATATTGCCAACGAAGTACGACATCTTGCCGGACGGGGCGTTACACAAATTACACTCATCGGACAAACGGTTAACTCGTACCGATACCAGACCGGCGAAAAAAAGACACGTCTTGCCGATTTGCTCTATCAGCTTTCTAATATCGCCGGGATAGAACAGATTGACTTCGTTACAAATTATCCGTTGGGTATTGACAATGATTTGCTGCAAGCCGTTAGAGATTTGCCCCAAGTGTCGAAACATTTGCACATACCGGCGCAGAGCGGCTCGGATGCCGTGTTGCGGCGGATGAATCGACACTATACGGCGTCGCAGTATCGGGAAATGGTTGACCGGATTTACGGCACGATTTCTGGTGCGACGCTGACCAGCGATTTTATCGTCGGATTTTGCGGCGAAACGGAAGAAGATTTCGAACTGACGGTCGAGTTGGTCAAGTATTGCCGATTCCGCAACAGTTTCATTTTCAAGTACAGTGAACGTTCGGGCACAAAAGCGGCGGAACTTTATACGGACGATGTTCCTGATGAAGTGAAAAAGTATCGAAATAACCGGCTACTAGACATTCAGATCGGCATTTCCCGGCAGAACTGAATTCACAAAAATGGAGTATGTATATTTAGGCTTACGCTGGAAACTCAAACGGAGACAAAAAATGTTAACAAAACGACTCATCGCCTGCTTCGACATCATCGAAGGCAGGGTTACAAAAGCAGTACAATTTCAGGACAACATCGATGTGGCTCCTGCCGAAGAAATGGCGGAGGCAATGTATCACGCCCACATCGACGAGTTGATCTTTTACGACATCACCGCCAGCGCAGAGAAACGCTATATCGACATCGACACGGTCAAGAGAGTCGCAAGTCGGGTTTTCATTCCCTTTACCGTCGGCGGAGGAATCAAAACCTTGAACGACATGTACGAAGTCCTCAAAGCCGGGGCGGAGAAAGTCAGCGTCGATTCAATGGCAGTGAGGAATCCGCAGATCATTGCGGAAGGTGCTAAAGCCTTTGGTTCGCAGTGCGTGGTGCTTTCCACTCAAGTCAAACGGACGCAAAGTATGCCGAGCGGATACGAAGTTTATATTGACGGTGCAAGACAGGCGACCGGTATGGACGCAATGGAATGGATCAAACGCGGACAGGAACTCGGAGCAGGAGAAATCTGTTTGAACAGCATTGACAATGACGGCACCTTATCCGGCTATGATTTGGAACTGATGGTATTGGCGGAAAAGACGGTTTCGGTTCCGCTCATTGCATCGGGCGGCGCTGGTTTGCCGGAACATTTATCGGCGTTATTCACCCGCACGGACGCACAGGCAGCGATCATCAGCAGTATGCTCTACTCGCCGCGAATGGAGCGGAATTATACTGTTAGTGAACTCAAAGAGTATTTGACACAAAACAATATCAACATGCGGACGTAAACGGCAACCAATGGAACAAGGGAACCTCTAACTAAATACGACGCTTGGCACCTCCTCTTGACAAAACCGCCGACAACCGTTACACTTAATCCCCATGGTGGACAAAGGCGTTTGCCGATGACCGATTTCACATCGGCGCATCGGTGAACGCCTTTGTCTGTGGGAAGGAAAGAGAAACACCATGTGCGGTATTATCGGTTACGTCGGAAATGAAAACGCCGTCCCCATCATCGTCGAGGGACTGAAAAAGTTGGAATACCGAGGTTACGACTCGGCAGGCATTGCCATCTACGGTGTAAATGGTCTCGATGTCGTCAAACAAAAAGGATGGTTAGCCGCATTGGAATCACGGCTGACGGGCCATGCGATTTCCGGTACGATGGGCATCGGACACACCCGCTGGGCAACGCACGGCGAACCGTCCGATGTCAATTCGCATCCGCACATGGGAAGCCAAAGCCGGATTGCCATCGTCCATAACGGTATCATTGAAAACTACAAACAGTTGAAGGAACGGCTGGAACAAAAAGGTATCCGCTTTGCTTCGCAGACCGACAGCGAAGTCATTGCGCAACTTGCCGAATACTATTACGACGGCGATCTGTTGGATACCGTCATTCACGTCTCGAACGTTCTGGAAGGTTCCTACGCCCTCGGTATCATGTGTCTCAACGATCCGCATACGCTCATTGCGGTCAAAAAGGACAACCCCCTGATCGTCGGAGTTTCCGAACACGGAAATTTTATCGCCTCCGATGTTCCCGCCGTACTGAAACATACAAACAAAGTCTATTATCTTAACGATAAAGAAATTGCCGTACTGCAAAAAGATAATGTACAATTTTTCAATATCGACAAGGAACCGCTGCAAAAACAGATTGAAACTGTAACATGGAGTCTTGACAGTGCGGAAAAGTGCGGCTATCCTCATTTTATGCTCAAGGAAATTATGGAGCAGCCGAAGGTGCTGAAAGACACCATTCAATCGACGGCGGGCAACGGTAACAATAAAAACGTCATCGATACTCTTGACATAGCATCCTTTGACAGGATCGTTATCACCGCTTGCGGTTCGGCTTACAACGCCGGTGTGGTGGCGAAGTATGTTTTTGAACGGTTATGCCGAACGTCCGTCGAAGTGGAACTTGCCAGTGAGTTTCGGTACAAGGATGCAGTCATTGACGACAAAACGCTTGTCATTTTGGTCAGTCAATCGGGCGAGACCGCCGATACCATCGCTGCGATGCGGGAGGCGAAATCCAAGGGTGCCGTTACGCTGTCCATCGTCAATGTCGTCGGCAGTACCATTGCAAAGGAGGCGGACTTCTGCTTGTTCACGGCGGCGGGACCAGAAATTGCCGTGGCAACGACGAAAGCTTTTTCCTCGCAACTCGTATTGTTGTACGTTTTGGCAGTACGCTTCGCCGCCCGGTTGGAAAAATTGTCGCAGGAATCGGAACAGGAACTCCTGTCGGAAATCACGGCACTGCCCGATAAGGTAACGGAAATACTGGAACATATCGACTTCATTCAAAAGTACGCTTCCACATGCGTCGGCTACAAGAGTATCTTCTTCATCGGCAGGAACATTGATTACGCTATTGCGTTGGAGGGTTCGCTCAAACTCAAGGAAATATCCTATATCCACTCCGAGGCGTATGCGGGCGGCGAATTGAAGCACGGCACCATTTCGCTGGTCGAAGACAACACGTTGGTTGTCGCCCTCTCGAACTGCGGACGTTTGTACAGTAAAATTATGAGCAATGTGGAACAGGTCATCAGCCGCGGAGCGAAGGTGTTGTTGATCGGCAACTGTTCCGATGCAGAGCGGACGGACAAACTGTCGTTTGTGCCTGTTCCCGAAGGTTTTGAATTGTTTTCGCCGTCGTTATCGGTGATTGTGTTACAACTTTTCAGTTATTACGTGGCAGCCAACAAGGGCTTGGACATTGACAAGCCGCGCAATTTAGCCAAGAGCGTTACCGTCGAGTGAGACGGCGTTGCATCCTCTTGACACACCGCCGACAGCGGTTATACTTACGCCTCAACGGTGAACAAAGGCGTTTATCGATTAGTGGGACTCTTCCTGCTCGTCGGTGAACGCCTTTTTTTATTGCCCCGTGTCTATTGTAAACGAAGTGAAATTGTACTTTGCGCCCTTTGCGTACTTTGCGGTTAAAAAAGAAGATTTAACCGCAAAGTACGCAAGGATCGCAAAGACCACTTTCATGCCGTTTATGGTATAGCATAACTTGTAAATTACAACCATGAAAAAAAACAGCGTTACAAAATCCAGTGTTTTAGCCTATTCGGGCGGTCTCGATACCTCCGTGATTCTCGGTTGGCTCATCGATCAAGGATACGACGTTCACGCCGTCTATGTCGATCTCGGACAACCCTGCGATGATCGCCAAGCGGTACTCGATAAAGCGAAAAACTGCGGTGCCGCCTCCGCCAGAATCATCGATGCCCAGAATGAACTCTGTCGCGACTTCGCCTTTCCCGTATTGCAATTCCAAGCAAAATACGAAGGTCTCTATCTGCTCGGGACCGCCATCGCAAGACCGGTCATTGCGAAAGCCTGTCTGCAAGTCACCCAAGAAGTCGGTGCAACCGCCTATGCTCACGGGGCGACGGGAAAGGGAAACGATCAGTGCCGGTTCCATTTCGCCGCCGCTGCATTGAATCCGAACATCGAAATCATCGCTCCGTGGCATAACGATCACTTTCGGCAAATGTTTCCCGGTCGCAGCGAAATGATTCGATACTGCAAAGAAAAAAAGATACCCGTCAAGGCAACGCTCAAAAAACCGTACAGCGGCGATGATAACTGCCTGCACATCAGTTACGAAGCCGGTGTGCTCGAAAAACTTGACGTGTGCGGTGCCGAGGCAATCGAGTTAGGAATGAGTGTCCTGCCCCAGAATGCACCGGATAAAGTCGAGCAGGTTTCGATCACGTTCCAGAGAGGCGTGCCCGTTGCGGTTAACGGTAAGGAAAATAGTGCCGTCGGTATTGTCAAGGAATTGAACACCATCGGCGGACGCAACGGTATTGGTTTGATCGATATTGTCGAAAACCGACTGGTCGGAATAAAGAGCCGCGGCGTTTATGAGGCACCCGGCATGACGATTTTGTATGCCGCCCATCGTTATATTGAACAACTCACGTTGGACAGGGACTTGATGCACATGCGTGACCGTTTGTCGCCGGAGGTTGCCGAGATGGTCTATTACGGTTTTTGGTATTCCGCCAAGATGGATGCTCTGCTGGCGTTCATTAAAGAGGCGCAAAAGCCGGTGAGCGGTACGGTCGTGTTGAATTTGTACAAGGGGAACATTACTGTCCAGAGTCGAAGTAGTGAGAACAGTTTGTATGATGAGGGTTTGGCAACGATGGAGGGGGGCGGTTCGTTCAATCAAAGCGATGCGATGGGCTTTGTGCGGATTCAAAGTCTGCCGGGAAGCGTACAGGGGAAGATGCGTCCGAGGAAGGTTTGAATTCACAGAGCCCGTGGCGTAAGCCAAGGATACCTATCATTTTTCGCTCCGTCCCAACAAGTGGGAAAGTTCGCTCTCACTGACTCCCATACTCAAAAACACAACAGCACCGCTGCGCCGGGCAGTGTTCATTCCGTCGGAGTGTGGAGATGGATTCGACTTCCAATCATAATCATAATTTTTCGGTAGTGCCAACACTTCATCAACAGTAATCACTGCCTTGTCCAACGGCACCGGCACTTTCAACTCCACCAAAAGAATCGCCTCATAATGTTCTGGAACATTGTCTCCGTATTGCACCAAAGCATATGTCGTTTCCCCATTTACCGAGGGATTCGACGGACAAGAAAAATACTGCTCCGGGTTTTCGCCGAGATACTTTGCAATCTGTTCCGCCCAATTTCCGTCTGGCAATGTTCTGTTGTCGAGTTGATACAACTTGATCGCCAGTACCAATCGTTGCATGTTTTCCGCACATTCCGTCCGACGAGTTGCTTCAAGAATTGCATCCACTGCTGGTATCATAAGTGCGATAAACATATGGGTCATCGCCTTTTCCCGACTATAAGGAGTCATCATCCAAGCCAACCTCTTCCAAGGTGTCAAATCAGAAGCCTCATCAATTTCCGTAAGAATAGCCGCATACTCCGTTTGCGGCGGCGGTTGCAGTATGGCATCATACATGTCATTCATTCGGCGATAAATGATATTCCAGTTTAACGTTCTTCGGGACGATCCTTCAATTTGCACATCTTGAATGGCACTCAACCCGGTGTACCGATCCCATTCGAGAGTTTCGCGAAACGACCCGCGCTGCGGTAACGCATCGAATCTTTCAAAAACACGTTGAATTTGCTCCTGCGTGATCGAATGTTCAGAATTTGCACTGATCGGAATTGCAACTGCCATGTTTTCAATCGCAATACCGACAAGATATTGCGTTAAAAATCCTCTTTGGGTGGTCAAACGTCCAAGTCGATGAACCGTCAGTTTGTCTTCGATGGCACCATCGATGTTCCCCTGCCCTATCCTATATGCCGCCCTTGCAGCAAAAACGCGTCCGATGTTTCGGAACAAGAGACCATCCGGTAGTATAATAGAAACAAGGAGTTGCGGCTTGCCCGACTTGACCGACTCGGGGCTTTGCAATAGCGGCGGGTAGAACACTGGCTTGCGGATCATTTCGGCAAGGGCATCCAGCGGTTCATCCATTTCATTGACCCAGTCGGCAAGCATCGGGTAGTCTTCTAGTGTCCAAGGTTGTCCGTAATCGAAATCTTCAACGATTTCACCGGGCGGCAGAAGAAGCGTCATCGTCGGCGGTACGTCGAGATTGAGTTCGAGTTTTTCATAAACTTGGCGGCGGTAAAACTCGCGGTCTTCCGGGGTGACGTCGTGGCTGTAACCGCCGTCGCCAAATTGCCGAACGAAGATACGGAAGCCGTTTTCGTCGGTAGTAAGTTCCGGCGGATAATAGCGTTCTTCGAGTGCTTTGAAGAAATCAATGTATCCTTTGTTGGTGAGTGGACCGGTCACTCGTGTCGTCTCTTCTGAAATGACCAACGGCGGATTAGGCAACAGGACGGGGATAACGACCCAAACGACCAGCAGAACAAACAGGAGCGGTGGAGCTGCTATCAGGGACAGCAGAACGAAAAATGTTCGGGACTTCCAGAAAGATTTTTTAGCGTTGCTCATAGTGTTTTTCATTTTAGCCGATGCACTGTTTTGTGCAATCGACATAACGATTTTGTATGCCGCCCATCGTTATATTGAACAACTCACGTTGGACAGAGATTTGCTCCACCTTCGGGATCGTTTATCGCCGGAGGTTGCCGAGATGGTCTATTACGGTTTTTGGTATTCCGCCAAGATGGATGCTCTGTTGGCGTTTATTAAAGAGGCGCAAAAGCCGGTGAGCGGTACGGTCGTGTTGAACTTGTACAAGGGGAACATGACTGTGCAGAGTCGCAGTAGTGAGAACAGTTTGTATGATGAGGGTTTGGCAACGATGGAGGGCGGCGGTTCGTTCAATCAAAGCGATGCGATGGGCTTCGTGCGGATTCAAAGTCTGCCGGGAAGCGTGCAGGGGACGATGCGTCCCCGCTGTTAGCCGCCGCACTTGTGCGGTGCTACGGAGCCCGTATCGGGAGATACGGCACTTTCAAATTTTATTCCGTCTCTTCCGTACCTTTTTCCCCTTTTCAGAAAGCACAGCCTCTTCGGGAATCATCGGCGGCGGAGCGGTCAACTTTTGATACATTTCCATTAACGCCGCAACGATGGCAGACTCACTCATGTTGCTTTTGAATTTATACAATTTCATCACCGCTCGGTCAAGATTTTGATGTGCTTTCAATAATCCAGTAGTTTTTATCAATTCACCACACTTGCAAGGCGGACACCAATTCAATCTCAGAGTGCTGGAAAACCTTCTCCGTTACCAGCCGCATCAGCTGCAATACATCGTCGGAGTTACACTCGGAATCGACCGCAATAAAGTTGGCGTTGTGTTCGCTGATGACCGCTCCGCCCACGCGGGTTCCTTTGAGACCTGTACGCTCTATCAAATCGCTTGCAGACGGTCCCGTTTCAGGATTCTTAAACGCTAGAACCGATGCGACATCGCCTGCTGGCTGTTGCGACTTTCGAATGATCCACAGTTTGCGCATCCGCTTCGCCAATTCTGTCGGCTCCTCCTTTTCCAACTGCAATGTCGCCGAAATCAGCACAACATCCTCCAAACTGCTGTAACGATAAGCGAACGATATCTCATTTTTCGAGAGTTCAAACACGTTTCCTTCCAAGTCAGCGACTTGCACATTTTTGACCCATTGCCCCAGATCACCGGCATGGATGGTACCCGTGTTGGCTCGTACCGCTCCGCCGAAACTTCCCGGCATACCAACGAATGCTTCAATTCCGCCAAGTCCCCGCGAGACTGAATACGTGATGACTTGTCCGAATTGTGCGCCCGCCCCGGCAGTGAGCTGCATACCGTCCACGGCGATTCGGCAGAACTCCGGTTTGGAAAGGGCAATGATCATCCCTGGCACCCCGGCTTCGGGAATCAAGAGGTTTGAACCTGCGCCTAGAACGCGGACGGGTACTTTCTCACTTTTGCAGTATTTCAGCAGGTCGGTCAATTCAGTTTCGTTTTCCGGCTCGGCAAAAAACTCTGCGGTACCGCCAAGGTGCAACCGTGTATAGACCGAAAGCGGAACCGCCCGCCGGACACTCTTCGGAAACAATTCTTGAAGGGACATTGTGAAATGATAAAGGATAAAACCTACAAACCGACCTATTGTACTTGTTTCCTGTTGAAATAAAAGATCGGTTAACGGAGCTGTATTCGCAAGGGTGTGTAAAAAATTAGTTGTTTTTTTCTGTTAAAATGGAGAGTGTAGCAACTAAGTACGGCTACTTTAGGGAACCTCTAAAAATCAAATTTTATATTGATTTGTGCCGAAAACGCAACGAATCAAAAACTTTGCGTACTTTGCGTGCTTTGCGGTTAAATCTTTTTTTACAGCCTTGGCGGCAAAAAAGTTCACAGAGCCCGGATCGTAAGATTCGGTGCGAGGCTGAAAATACCGGAGCTTACGCTCCGGGCTCTGTGAACTTTATGTAAACTTTCATCCGCCGGGGCTGTAACGCAAAGTACGCAAGGGGGTTTTGTATTATTAGAGGTTCCCTTATCGTCCACATGCGCAACCACAAGGAGTTTTACCGCTCTTCAGCGAGCCTCTCGCACCTTCCAGTTGTCCCGCACTGCCTAGCATCCTATTCTTGTGAATGATGTACTCCGCATACGCCTTCATAAAGGTCTTGCCCGCCGGTCGAAGATCAAAATCCTCCGGCATATCCCGAAAATGCTCCCGATGAATCGCACACCAAACGAGACGACCGTCAGTGTCAATGTTAATCTTCGTTACGCCCAACTTCGCCGCCGGAAGATACTGATTCTCGTCCACACCGCTTGCATCCTTGAGTTTTCCGCCGGCATTGTTAATACGCTCTACCCAGTCCTTCGGCACACTGCTGCTGCCGTGCATGACCAGCGGGAAGTTCTTGGGGGCTACCTTTTGGATCTTTTCCAGCACATCGAAGTGCAAGCCCTGTTTGCCGGAAAACTTGAACGCTCCGTGCGACGTACCAATCGCCACTGCCAGCGAGTCTACGCCGGTTTTTTCGATGAACTCGGCGGCTTGGTCTGGATCGGTCAATTTGACACTGCCGACGATGTCTTCTTCGACACCGCCGAGTTGTCCGAGTTCCGCTTCGACAACGATTCCCTTAGCGTGTGCTTTGTCCACGACGCGTTTGGTGATTTCGACGTTTTCGGCAAACTCATGGTGCGAAGCGTCAATCATAACGGAACTGTAAAAACCGCTGTCGATGCAGTCGTAGCAGACTTCTTCAGTGCCGTGATCGAGATGGACGGCAAAAATGACTTCGGGAAAAACTTCGTCGGCGGCACGAATTAGGGATTCGAGCATCCGTTTGTCGCTGTATCCTCTTGCCCCGCGGGAAATCTGGAGAATGAAGGGTGCGCTGGTCGTCCCGTTGATAGGGTCGTCATTGCTGCCCATTTTTCCCAAATTTCCGCGAAACAGACCGATGGTCTGCTCAAGGTTGTTAATGTTGTACGCTCCAATGGCGTATTTTCCGTAAGCGTGTTGAAACAAATCTTTGGTAGTTACGATCATAATTTGACGAAACGAAAGTTTTCTTGGAGGACTATTATACCATGTTGGTCGGTTTTGCAACGGCGCTGCAATCTCACAATTGCTTCTCCGCTAACGTTTGGTATAATGTCTTCATCAGCAAGGGTAGTCTAATGTTTACGTTCTCTTGTTCTACTTGTGAAACGAAACTCGTTGTCAAGGACGAAAATTTCATCGGCAAAATTTTGGCGTGTCCCAAATGCGGCAGTATGGTTCTCGTTGCTCCTCCTAACGTTGCGCCTACTCCATCCGTTCCGCCGCAAAAAAAGGCGCCTGTCCAAAAGCGGTTTCCTGATGTTCTCACCTTTGAAACCGCCTCCGGCGTTATCGGTGCAATACCGGAAGAAAACCGACGCTCCAACCTCGTTATGGAAATCGTCGCACCGCAAACCGATGTCTCGGAAAAGGAACTCAAAACCCGAAAGATTTTACTCGCTATTCTCGTCGGCTTGATTTTCGTTCTTCTCATCACTCTCGGCTTTTTAATGATAGTTAGGGAACCGGCTCCACAGCCGGAGCAACCGCTGCAACCGCCTATCAATGTGCCGATCCTCGACCAGCCGGAGCCATTGCCTGTTGAACAACCGCCGGTTGACCCGCCGCCGGTTGAGCAACCGCAAATTAAACAACCGCTAGTCGAACCTGGTACGCCAAAATTGGTCGAACCCACCGAACCGATTGACGTGTCCCTGTCCGAACCGACTGATGAACCGCCGACAGTTCCGAACAGTACATCTTCCGGTACCACGCCGCCTGACATTGGGGAGGAAATGTCCGGCTTCATCGACATTTCTGTTCCGAACATCGACATTGACGCAAGACTGGCGCTGCCGATTCTCGAACTGAAATTCGAGCAACAGCGTTTGATCGGCTTCGTGCGGAACCTATCCCAATGGACAGGCATTTCCATGACACTGCTCATCGACGAAATGAAGGCACAAGGACTTTCTGCCCAAACAGAGGTGAGTGGGCAGTTTAGCGAAACGACCGCCGAGGAAGTTCTGACGGAAACGCTCGCGACGCTCGGTCTGCAATGGAGTGCCGCTGACCGGCAAATTCTGATTACGCCGAAAGAAACTGGCGAAAACATCGAATTGACGTTTGACGTTTCCGACCTCGTTGAAAATACCGATGACCTAACGCAGGAGGTGCTCGCCGAAATGATTCAGAAACTCGTTGTTCCCGAAGAAAGCGTAACGATACTTTCCAATAACCGATTAGCTCTCACAAAAAACAGCAACAATAAGAGTGCCATTCGGCAGCAGAACGAGGTGCAGCGGTTCTTGGAGCAACTCCGCCTTATCCGTGAACTGCCTCCGCAAATGGAACTGACGGGAGAAGAAGTTGCGCCCGAAGCGTTCGGCTGGGATCGAGTGTTGCAACCAGTAACGCTCAATTACTATCAGGCGGTGCCGTTGTCTCGGGCAGTATCGCAATTGGAGTCGCTGACCGATTTGACGATTCTTGTAGATCATCAATCGCTTCATCGGACGTTTTGTTCCTTTGCGTCGTTGCAAGTAACTGTGCAGTGTGATCATCGACCGATCAATGCTGCGATGGAATTACTGCTCGCATCGGTCGACTCCTCTGCGTTGGTGTACAGGATTATAGATAATGAAACGCTTGAAATTACGACGGCGGAGTCGGCTCGGCAACCGGAAAAAATGGTGATGGAGGTACACCGCTATCATCTGTCAGAAGACAACGGCACGCCGGAGGAAGTGGCTAGTTTATTGCGTTTGGCAATCGCTCCGGAAACTTGGTCGGCAGCAGAGTTATCGGAAACGCCGCTGCCGGAAATGCAGTTCGGCGGCGCCATTGTGATTGACGTTCCCTCACAATGTTTGTTTGTTCGGCAGAGTCAACCGGTACATCGCCAGATTCGGCTTTATCTTGCAGAGAGTGCGCCGCTGGCACCGTGATAGAGATTTGTGGTTGTGGATATTTTCAACATTGCGCAAGAGCGGGGCGGCGTTAGCCCCCGCTCTTGCGCTGCACCCACTTTATTTTGACACTCCCTACGCTTGGACGCACCCACACCCGCTGTTGATAAACAGTCCCTTTTGGTGTACACTCAAATCATCGTGTGTTTTCCGTCCTTTCGTTAAATGCATTTTTCACTCATTGACAAAATCGACTCTTTGGTACCCAGTAAACGTATCGTTGCCACGAAGTCTCTCTCGCTTGCCGAAGAATATCTGCAAGATCATTTTCCGAATTTTCCTGTGATGCCCGGCGTTCTTATGCTGGAAGCCCTTACCCAAGCCTCTGCCTGGCTCATCCGAGTCAGCGAAGACTTCAAAAACAGCATCGTCGTACTCAAAGAAGCGCGTAATGTAAAATACGCCCGATTCGTCCAACCTGGACAAACGCTAGTCATCACCTCCGAAATCGTCCGTGAAGAAGAAAATCTCGTTACCCTCAAGGCAGAAGGCTCCGTAGAAGGACAAAACAATTTGACAGTCAAAAAATTGATTCTTTGCCGCTACAACCTTTCCGATACCGATCCTGCACAGGCAGTCATGGATAAAAAGGTTATCACGGAAATGCGTGAACGGCTCAAAAATATCTATCGGTAAAATCCTCTCGATGCGATGTCATTCAAAACCGCTCCTCTAAAAATAGCTCACGTCACCGCCTCGCCCAACTTCGGCGGTGTCGAGCGGCTTATCCTCGAAATCAACCGCCTCCATCGGCGCACCAAAAACGCCGACCTTATCATTGCTTCCTTTCCCGAAGGAGGAAATGCCGTGCCTTTTCTCCGTGAAGTCGAAAAAGCCGGTTTTCCCGCCTACTGCTTTCAAAAAGATATGCCGCACCTCATCGCGGCAACGTTTGAATTGACCCGATTGCTAAAACAACACCAAACCCAAATTCTCTGTGCGCATGGACACAAAGCCCGAATGCTCGGTTGGTTCGCCGCAAAACGCCTTCGTATTCCTATCATCGGCATTTCGCACGGCTGGACAGGCGAAAACAGAAAGGTGCAAATCTATGACCGTATCGACAAATGGATGCACCGGCGAATGGATCACGTCGTTTGCGTTTCGCAGGGGCAAGCGGACAAAGTGATCCGTGCCGGTACGCCTGCTGACAGAGTTTCTGTGATATACAATGCTGTATGTATGGATCGGTTCGATGCACCGTCCGATATTTCATATCGGCATCGCTTGGAGGCGATGTTTCCGAACAAACCGAAGTTGATTGTCGGTGCGGCAGGTCGCCTTTCACCGGAAAAAGGTTTCGATGTTCTCGTTAACGCTGTCAAACAGATACTAACAGAGCCGCAATCGTTAGATTGCGAAAACATCGGAGCCGTTATTTTCGGCGACGGTGTTTTACAGGAATCACTGCAAAAACAGATTTACGAAGCGGACGTTTCGCAATCAGTAGTGCTGGCAGGATTTACGGAGCAACTCGATCAGTACATGCATCATTTTGATTTGTTCGTGCAGTCTTCACATACGGAAGGCTTGCCGAGTGTGCTATTGGAAGCGATGGCGGCAAGAACGGCGGTGGTTGCAACCCAGGTAGGCGGCACCGGCGAACTCGTGGTCGACGGTTCCACCGGTTTGATGGTGCCGCCGAACGATCCCGATGCGCTTGCCGAAGCAATGCGAAAGGTTCTGAGCGATGAAGAACGCCGCCGGACAATGGGCGAAAATGGTCGAATGCGAGTCGAGCAGAGTTTCGCCATTGAAACACAAGCCGAAAAATACTGGAAGTTATTCGGGCGGTTCTGCTGAACTATGGAACCGTGCATGACTACCGCATATAGATCGGCAGTGTACCGTTGTCGAGTTGCAGAATTGTCAGGTTGTTCGACGTAATGTACACTCTGCCGTATCCGCCGTGCCACGCACCGTCATTTTGCTGCTCCTTAAATAGACGCACAAAAAGTTTGTTACGGTAGTCCTCCCATTCTTTGGGATTCTCTCCGCCCTGCCGATACTTGACCTGCGAATAGTAATAGTGGGCGTAGTGCCAAAATCCCTGACTGTTATTATTGATGTCGCCTAGATGCTGGTCAACATAGACCAAAAGATTCGGCACAAACTTGTCATCATATTCTCCTGCATTAAATAGAGCCGCTATCGACGCCGCACTGATCGCCGGTCGTCCGCCGCCGCCGCTCTTGAGACTATATTGAATTCCTCCCCGACCTTCTTGAATAGCACACTTGTGAATATACTCGATAGCCTTGTCGATGATCTCCTTCGGTACTGGAATGCCCGCATTTCGGCAACCGCGCAACGCCTGTACCTGTGTAATGGTCGTCGAACCTTCGTCAAAATCGTTTCCGTCTTTTGCGCTGACGTATCCCCAGCCGCCCGCCGTTGTTTGAGATGCACCGCAGAACAGTACTGCCCGAGTCATCACGTCGATTAATTCTTCGCGGCATTCTTCGTCCTCTTCTTCTCCGATCACTTGCGATAAAAAGAGGAGGGCGAAACCGTGTCCGTAAGTGTATTTGTCGTCATTTTCGTCGCCAATCAGTCCGCTCTTTCTCGATTTAGAGATGAGGAAATCGACGGCGGCGCGAATGTTAGGAGCGTATTTTCCTTGGGTGGTGGTCGAACCTTCGGCGAGCAGCGCAATGCCTGCCATCCCGGTCATTGCGGAAGGATACCTGCCGTCGGAGTCCCAGTGTCCGCGTCGGGACTGATTGTTTGCCAACCAATCCAGTCCTTTGGATACCACACGGTTCCACTCTTCGTCAGAGACCTGTCCGAAGAGTGTTGGCGGCGAATTGATGAGCGTACAGCAAACAACAACGTAGAGACAAAAACGTTTCATAACTGAATTGGAAAAAGAGTCTCATCCGTATTATACCGTAAACGGCATGAAATTGTCCTTTGCGTCGGGTGTGTCAAAAAATTGTGGGTATTTTTCAACATTGCGCACGAGCGGGGCAGTGAGAAAGCGAGCGGGGGGCGTTAGCCCCCCGCTCGCTTGCGCTGTACCCACTTTATTTTTACACACCCGACAGGACGTTTCGACGAAGCAGCATAATTGTTTTTTTACCCAAAGTATGTTAGAATGATCCAGTATTGTTTTCGGTTGTCTGAAACTTATTATGGCTAAAAAACTTCGTCTTGCGGTTTTCATTTCTGGGACAGGCAGAACGTTGAAGAATTTCATCGACCGTATCCGCGATGAACAACTTTCGGCGGAAGTTGTCGTTGTTATTTCGAGTATCGCGAATGTTGTCGGTTTGCAACATGCCGAAAAGGAGTCGATTCCTATCGAGATTATCGAGCGTTCCGATTACGAGTCACTCACCGATTTTAGCGAAGCCAACTTCGGCGTTTGCCGAGCGGCGCGGGCAGATTACGCTGTGTTGGCGGGTTATCTTCGTCGGCTGGAGATTCCTGACGATTTTGCGAACAGGGTATTGAACATTCATCCTTCTTTAATTCCCTCGTTTTGCGGAAAGGGATACTACGGTAATATCGTTCACTCCAAAGCGTTGGAGTACGGTGTAAAGGTTTCCGGCTGTACTGTCCATTTTGTCGATCAGGAGTACGATGCTGGTCCGATTATTCTGCAAAGGGCGGTCGACGTCTATGAAGGAGACACAGCGAACTCTTTGAACGACAGAGTCTTTGCCGCAGAGTGCCAAGCCTATCCCGAAGTCATTGAGCTGCTCGCACAAGGACGCGTTTCCGTCAAAGGGCGCATCGTCAAAATTGCGCCTCTGAAAGACTCCAAACGCGGCAGCGAAGATGTTGATTTTTAGACCTTTTGCCAATGGACGGTTTTCACAACGACAGCGGCTCACTCGCCAGTTGACGCTCATGCTTCGTCATCTCGTAAATGTCACGTAACAACTGCACATCACACGGTCGCTGCTGAACATTTCGCCGAGCAAACATCCTCGCTTGCGCAGCAACGAGCGTTTCAACAGCAGTCTCCGTGACCTGTCCGAATGTTCGGGCATAATTCACAAAACTCGGTACATTCGTCGTAATAAAACCGTACAACATACTGCACGCTCCAATCGTCTTGCCCGTAAAAATACTCGTGTTAATCGCTGTCTTACAATAATCGCCGATAAAACTTCCAGCAAATTGCATGCCCGTCTTGACCTTCGTTCCAGCATAGTCCATCACGACTTCACCGTAAGTGTTTTTCAAATCACTGTTACTCGTACCCGCCCCAAGATTGACCCAACTGCCAAGATAACTGTGTCCCAAAAAACCATGATGCTGCTTGTTGGAATAGTTTTCTATAATGGACGCCTCCACTTCGCCGCCGATTTTTGCCGTGTTGCCGACAGAGACAAAATCCTTCAACGCCGAATGTTCGATAATCTTCGTATCCCTTCCGACATAGACGGGCCCCCTGAAATAACAGAAAGGACTAATATGGACATCTTTCTCAAAGACGATGGGACCATTGGTACTGTCCGTAATGCAGTGCGGCTCAAGCGGTTGTCCTGCGGCAGTGAAAACGCCGTCAGCGACTTCCTTGTACTCACCGGAGCGAAGCCGGTCATTTAGATTGTCGTTCATTATCCGTAAATGATGCCTGACAATATCGTGTGCATATTCCAACATCGGCAGTTGCAGGTCGAGCGGTTTGAGATTCATGTCTTCGATGATTCCGGTCAGTTGGGCGGAACCGACGGTGTCATTAGGGAACGGATTCTCATTGGCAAAAAGAGCGCAGGCGATTCCGCATGATGTGTTCACGATGCCGGATTCCCCCTTCTTAACGGCTTCAAATAATTTTTGGAACAGATCGATATGCGGAACGACTCTGGCATTGAGAGCCAGTACTGGTTTGTTGCGTGTTCCTTTTTCGGGACACCACGAGTTGGGAAAGTCCATTTTGACGATTTCCCGAAGATAGGGACGAGTGATGACTTCGACTTGTTTGCCGAAGCGCAAGGCGAGGTCGATAAGCCGGTAAGTGCCGATGTTAATGGCAAATGCGGGTCGAGCAATCGTTGCGGGAAAAAGTTGCGGTAAATGGCAATCCTCAAAAAGGATAATGTGCATCGGAAACGGACGGTACAGCAAATCAGAGTACAGTGTACCTTACAAGGGCTTACTTGACAAGTACAATTCGCGAAGGGATTTCGTCCCAAGTCGATCTTACGAAAAGATACGCCGCCCGATGGAGAATAAAATCGCAGGTCTGTAAGGGATTGAGTGCGCCTTGCTCCGCCGCTACGAAGAGCAGTTCCCAAATGTCATTAACGTAATATTCGAAGGCTTCTTCTACCGCAATCATGGGGACTTCATTCGGCGTGAACACGTCGGACAGGGACTTGACGAGGTCATTTTATCGGGGTCGGGCACCATTTTCCCCTGTATGTTGATGAACATTTGATAGAGGGATTCGGCGGGATCGGTCATGCCCGGCGTGAAGACAACGCCGGGACAGTTTTCGGGTTTGGAGTTGTCGAGGACTCGGACGAGGGTGTGTTCTGTGGTCGGCGTGTGTGCCGTCGTCTGGCATTGGGGCAGTGATTGTCCGGTTTGGTCGGCGTAGACGACTGCGTCGATTTTGGGGGGCATTTCGGGCGTTTTAGCCGCCGCTCTTGTGCGGTGCGAGGAATCGGCGGGGGCGGTCGAGGCGAGTGCGGGCGTTGGTGCCTCGTCTGCTTGCAGGATTCCCGCCTCTTCCGGAGGAGTCGATGCCAACGCTTGCGTCTCTCTTGAAAAATTTGAATCTTCTTTGTTAGTTTCGTTTGTTGAGTTAACAGATGTTAACATGTTACCAGGTAGCGAATATGGAGCGGATGTCGAATTTATCGGTGGTACATTGGTAGTCCATGATGGACATGAGATCCTCTTGTACGAGTCCATTAATTTTGTCATAAGTCCCTGTACGGAAAGACGACACGTCATGCTTGACAAAGAGATGGTTTGGTGTACAATGATAGGGAACATCCGGCGAGGTATAAGTCGTAACCGTTTACGACACCGGAATTTATGGCGAATTGGTTGCGTTATGTATATCCCCCTACGCGGGAATGACGCGCTGGGTTAAGACGTAATCATCAACTGCCGGAGTTCGTGTCGAAAAAATCCTTGTCGAAACGCTACGGCTTACGCCGAATCCAATTTGCGGCTTACTTGACCATGATGTACGTTTTTGTTTGTCGAGAAAACAAAGTGCATTATGGTCTTTTTTCAACCGTGGTACCAACAAAACACGCAATCTCAAGCCTCCAAAGTACGAAACAATCAGCAAATCTGCAATTTTATCTGTCAGCGCATTAAAAATGCACTACAATTTCTCCGCCCAAGCCCGATACGCCCTAAACAACGTCTTGCCGGGATACAATTCTGGATACGTCTCCGCAACAACTTTCAACCGCTCTACAAAATCACGGTATTCCGAAACCGACGACGAATCAATTTGCCGACCAATTTCAAACATCGCCCACGCAGCAGCATCACGGACATCCATCATATTGTCAAAGTCTTCCGCAACTTCCAAGAGTGTCGGCAATGCGATAGGATCGCCGATCATTCCCAGTGCCGTCGCCGCCGACGCACGATGCACCGGAGTCATCGCATTCGTCAAAAAGATGTTCGGTGCTAACGGCGAACCAAAATCAAACTCCCTCTTCTCATCATTCAACGCCGAAAGAAGGAACGGTATCGACTCCTTGTCCTTCAATCTTCCCAAAGCCCTCGCAAGCATATAACACGTCCACGACCGCTCCCGAGACGGCTCCCGACTGCGGAACGTCTCAAATGCATTGCGAATCCGCGCCCGATGTTCAGCACTCGTTTGCTCCTGCACTAAAACTGCAATCAGTTGGGCGGCACGCGATGTCGGTTCCAAAATGCCCGTCGAAACCGCAGGCGGCGAAGCCGTTACCGTTTGCATTTTAGTTTCGTCCCCCTGTTTCCCTTCGAGGACGGCAAGACACGCCTCGATATAATCGCCGCTGTAACCCGCAAGAGCCATTATCCGCCCGACGAGTTTTTCGTAGTCATCATTATCGAGCAGGATTCCCCTGTCCGAGTCAATCGGTACGCTCCGTAGGATTTTGTCCGCCAGCGCACGAATCGGCGTTTTTACATCCAACGATGTACACGTTCCGATTGTTTCGAGAGCCTCCATTATCCGAAAATGAATGATTGCCGAAACGCTGCCCATCAACCAATCGTGGTCGGCAGTGCGGAAGGTATAAAACCAAAACTCTTCGAGCGTTTCCATGCCTTTCACGAGTCCGTCGAGAGCATCCTGCGTTTGAATCCGCCCCAGTGCTTCGGCGGCGGCTCCTCCGATGTGGTCAGGCATTGCCGTCCAACCGAATTCATGACTGCCCCGCGCCGGCGGTCGCTTTTTGAGACAGCAGTCGACCAGAATCCCCGTGAGAAGCGGAACACTCTTTTCGTCACGTAAAATCCCCAGCGTGCGGATGACGGTAATTTTCGACAGCGTGTCCATTGCAGTTTGTTGTTCGGCAAGAATTTCTCGTAGCGATTCTTTAACGGCATCCGACTTGCCGTAATGGGCAAGGGCTTCGACCGCCTTACGGAACCGAATAGATTCTGCGCTGTCCGTCCAATCGGGCGCATCAAGAACTTGAGCGTTTTGCGATTCGATTTTATCCGGCGGATTCTCTTGGAACCACGCTTCCCAATACGCACTCCGTTCTCTCGGCGCAACGGCTCTGGCATCGACGTTATTAGTCATATGTTCGAGAGTAATATGCGCCGCATGTCCGACTTGTTCAAACGGGTCGGACAGTGCCTCAATGAGCATCGGCACCGATTCATGCGTCGCATTGGTTGCCAAAGTCAGGGCGGCGAGCATCCGCACTTCGTCATTTTCATCTTTTCGCATCACATCGCAAAGTTGCGGTGCAATTCCCTGCGGACGGAGAATCCCCAAGCGTTGCACGGCAGCATATCGTTGTCCCGCTTCCTTCGCTGTCAGCATTTCGTTGACGAGATACTGAACGACCGGTCGGACACCCGGCGGTGCATCAACTTTCGCAAGTGTAGCGGCTTCCGGGTAGAGATCAATGCCGATGGTTTCCCGCATCCGTTCCAACTGCAAATTGAGTACCCCGCCGTTGGCACCATTGTTTGCACGGAATTTCGGCGTGTCGATTCCGACGGTCAAATCAATGGGACGACGCTGTCCCGTCGTCGTCGCTGCGAACTCCGGCGTCGCATCGCGGTCAGCATGGCAACCGATGCAAGACCGGAATTCGCCCGGTCTCGTGTAAATCCAACTCAATTCGTTGACGACTGCCCGACCTTCGGCATCGACTGCTTGAATAGCGAGCGGCATGTCGGCTGGAACCTCCACGCTGAAAGACCCATTCGGCATAATCGGAAATGTACCCAAATCAACGCCGACCGTGCCGATGTGTCCGTACTGATGCCGGGCACTCCGAAGCGTCAGCGGTTGCCCCACATAAATCCGAACGGCTCGGACTCGATCCCACTCGGCTTCCGTTTGTTTCGTATAAAAAACGTTACCGCAAAAGAGATAGCCGGTCGTTTCGTTGTCCGTCGGAAAAGAATGATCGGTAAGGTCGGGCCACACTCGCGGCTTCGGTCTGGCACCGAGAAAAGCGGGACTATGTACCGGTTCCGTTGACTGAATGATTCGGTAACTTCTTCCCGTTGCCGGATCGATAATGGCGATTGACCTTCGACTGGTCGTTACCAGAATTCGGTTGTCGGGCAACGGTGCCATGTCGAGCAAACTGACATTGCACGGCATTCGTTCAATCGTTACGGGCATCGGTTTTTCCTGTACTGCCCCTCGCCTTTCGGGTTCTGGGACGGCGACCGGTTCTTCGCTCGTTTCACGTCCGGCGGAATCTTGTGCTTTCGATATGACCGCGCCGCCATGCGACAACGCAGCGATTCGTCCATTGGGAAGCGGCGTAGGACAACCGAAACCAAAATTGCGAAGCCAAGCACCGTCGTGTTCCGCCGCCGTTGCCAAGTCGTACCTGATTGCACCCCGGTCTGGTCCAATCAGGATTTCCCCTGCCGTACCATCGGGACGGACACAGTGAACATGCGTTTCGACCTTCGCTCTTTCCAGAAAATTATCGTGCCGGATAAAAGCGATGCGTCCGTCGGACATTAACTTCGGTTTGGCATCTGCCGTGATGTGGTACGTAATCGGACGGATAACGCCCGTTTCTAAATCGAGCCGGAAGAGTGACCGGGCAGTGTTGGCGTGGTATTCGTCCCTCGCTGCTGTTCGGGTTGAGGAAAAGACCAGTGAGCCGTCGGGCAGTTCGCAAGGATCGAGGTCGTGCCATTTTCCTGACGTTAACTGCTTCAAGTTGGAACCGTCGCTGTCGATGCTGTAAAGATGATAAAATGTTTCCCCTGCCGGTGACATGCAGAAGTATATCGTTTTGCCGTCGAAGGAGGAGACCGGCGAACCGATCCATCCTGTTCCGGCATCGAGGATGGTTTTCGGCGTTCCTTCGGGAGATGCCGGTATGAGTGTGATCATTTTGTTGCCGGAGAGCGTTGGGGCGGGGACATCGTTTTCCCAATAGGCGGCGGTCTCACCTATTCGGAAGTTTGTCTGCGCCAATCGTTCTGAGTTATCCGGTGCGCGTCCTTCGAGATAGACGATTCCTTCGAGCCAGGCGAAGTCGTCGCCCGGCGGATGAAACAAGTCTGGTCGCCGCGTCCAGTTATGTCCGCCGGAACGCTCGACTTTGAGCGTCGTCGGATCGGTAATGGTTTTGGCGACGGTCAGCCGATTTCCCCAGGGTCCTTGTCCGTAAGGCACGGAGATGGAGGCGGCGTGCCATTGGCTGTCGCCGTGGTCGGGTGCCCACCAGTTTTCGTTCGGTTCTTCGGTGCTTAACCAAGTTTCGTCGGAGTATATTTCTTGTATTTCTCCATTTTCATAGACGATTTTGGCGGCGATGAGCAGTCCGCAGGCATTTCCGCCGAGGCTTTCCACGCGAACCGCAATGCAGTTTGCCGCTTGCGGAATGAGATTGTCTTCGATGCGGTAGCGTTCGACGGTTCCCCAAACGTCGGTGCCTGCTCCTGCTTCTTCGGCGATCATCTTGCTGTTGATGTACAATTCGTAACAGTTGTCTGCCGTGATAAGGAGCGTTGCTTCCTTGATTGGTTGTTCTGGTCGGAATTTGAATCGGAAATAAGCTTCAATTCCCCCTTGTTGATGGGCGTTGGGATACGCCCAAATCCAGGATGCTTTCATGATGTCTGGATTGGAGGCGTCTTGCGTGTTGTCGGCGTGTCCGATGGCGGTTAGGCAAAAAAAGGAAAGAAGGAAGAAGAATAATAAGAGCGTCGGTTTCATTTTTTGAGGGGGGGGAGGGAAGTGAGAAAACAGCAAGTGCTTTTCTCCTAACATTATACAAAAAAATCCAGAAATGCTAACCCCAGTGCACGAGGGGATGTGTAAAAATAGAGAGTGTTTACCTATTTATACATTTGGGCTTTCTGTCTGTTTTAGGGTTTCCTATTTTTCCAAAAACGACTCTATTTGGCAAAATAGGCAAAAATAACGGATGCGAAAATCGCCAATTTTGGAGAAATCTGTAAATAGGTCACCACTCTCATTTTTTCTTTGCGTCTCTTGCGTATTTTGCGGTGGGCGTGTCAAAAATTTGTGGGTATCTTCAACATTGCGCAAGCGAGCGGGGGGTATTAGCCGCCCGTTGGGGTGCGAAGCGTGTTGGACATCCATCGGGGGGCTAACGCCCCCCGCTCGCGTTCTCACTTGCTTGCTTGCTCGCTTGCGCAATGCTTAAAAATACCCACAAATTTTTTACACACATGTTCCTGTAAAAAAAAGAAAATTAGGGTAGAATTTTCTTTGAATCTATGCGATAATAGAGGTATGGGGCTTCTGTAACAATTTTCCGCAATGAAAAAGTCAGCGTTCACTTTGGTAGAGTTGTTGGTAGTTATCATCATCATCGGTCTTTTGGCTGCGATACTGGTTACGGCAGTAGGCGGGGCACGCGAAGCCGCACGCCGGACACAGTGCATCGCCCGGCAGGGAGACCTTGCGAAAGCAATGATCGCCTATTCCGTTGCCAATAAGGGATTGCCCGGTTATCTCGAACAGCCGACGGCGGCACTGCCCCTTCACTCCTGGGCAGTGGCAATCATGCCGGAGATAGGAGAATCCAAACGGTACGAAGTCCTCATGCGAACAGCACCGCCAGCACAACCGCCAGAACAAGTTACTGCGACGTTGCCAGCCCTGATTTGTCCTTCGGATAATCCGCAAGGAACCGCTCGATTAAACTACGTCGTCAACTGTGGTCCCTCCGCAGCGGTTAGAACAAACAATTCCGCCATGACCGGCGAAGATGCCCTCTATTTCACATTGTTCAAAGATCGCCGAACCAGACCGGATACTTCGCCTGACATCGTCCGCAAAAAGGTACTGATAGAGGAGATCCCCGACGGAGCAGGAAATACCATTCTGCTCACAGAAAATTCCGACCCGCGAGTCGATAGAGTCTGGTACGAAAATTGGGCGAGTTTTGGTCTCGACAGCGCATGGAAAACGGCTTCCGGCGATCCGATACGGAGTAGAGATTCCATAGTTCGGCTAGGTTTCGTGTGGTGGCGGGATAACGATTTTCTCCCGAATGCTCCTGAAGCCGGGAACAACGTGTCGCGTCCTTCATCGAAACATCCAGGGACGGTTGTTGCGGCATTTGCCGATGGTTCGGCACGCCCGATCAACGACGACATTTCGATTGACGAATGGATGCGAGCCGTTTGTCCCGACGACAGTAAAGGGGAATTTTTGATTTTGGGTCAATAGACTTGTTCGGAAACGCCATTATTAGGGTGTGTCAAAATAAATTTGGTGCGGCGCAGTGAGCGGGGGGCGTTAGCCCCCCGTTGGGTTGCGAAGTGTGTTGGTTTTCCATCGGGGGGCTAATGCCCCCCGCTCGCTTATGTTGCTCGCTTATGTTGGTCCACATAAACTTTGACACACCCCAATGACGGAGGGCCAGTCTAATGGGTATATCACTTTCCGGCGGAAGCCTTAAAGTATATCCGGCGTTAACGTAGGCAAATCATTCAAGTTTGCGAGTCCGAAGATTTTCAAGAAATGCGAGGTCGTGCCGTACAAGAAGGGGCGTCCGAGCTCTTCGGAACGTCCGACGATTGTTGCCAAATCCTGTTCCAATAGTTGCCGAATAAGGTCGCCGCATTGCACCCCGCGAATTCTTTCTATCTCTGTGCGCGGTACCGGCTGTCGATACGCAATCACGGTAAGCGTTTCCATTGCGGGGTTGCTCAGCCGTACAGATTGGGATGAGCCTTGCATTCGGACTAGCCAAGCCGCTAGTTCTGGTCGGGTGCGAAGCTGAAAACCTTCGGCGACCTCGACGACACAAAATGCCGATCGATGTTGCTCGTACCGCTGGTTCAATTTTTGAATCAACTGCCGTGTCCGAGTCCTTTCCGGAAGACCGGCAAGCTGGGAGAGTTTCCGGCAGGTCATCGGCTCTTTAGCGAGAAAAAGAGCCGCCTCTAACAATGCCAGCGGCGGTAAGAGCTGAGGCTCTTCTTCGAGTCGGCACTCTGGCAGCAAAGACGTTTCGGGTTGCAAAGGAGTCTCGGTCATTGGAATGTGCCGATTCGCCGGTGCGGTGCACCGGTTTTCCAAAATATCACATGCACGAATGCCGTTGAAAGGATGCAATCTCATGCCGGGTATGGTAAGGTAAATTCCAGATTGTGTAAAGGGCACCTCTAAAAATCAAATTTTATGTTGATTTGTGCCGAAAACGCAACGAATCAAAAACTTTGCGTAACTCTTTGCATGGGGCGCAGCACAACGACGGAGAGGTGTGAAAGATCTTGTGGAGTCTTTTTTCCAGCAGCGAGCGGGGGGCGTTAGCCCCCCGTTGCGAAGTGTGTTGGCTTTCCATCGGGGGGCTAACGCCCCCCGCTCGCTTTCTCACTTGCCCGTTCGCTTGCGCAATGTTGAAAATACCCACAAATTTTTTACACCCCCGCACACGTTATTTCGGAAAACCTAATATCGGTGGATCTGCCGCAGGAACCAGAGTCCGATGATTCCAATGCAGATGTTGGCGGTCCAAACACACGCCGGCGGCAAGTTTCCTTTTTTCGCTTGGTCTAACCCCAGCATTAACAGAGGGTAGTACAGGATTAAAATCGGTACAAAACACGCAAAGAAACTGGCAAAGAAGTCCGACTTTCGCATCCAAATCGCCAGCGGTGCTCCAAGCCAGACAAAAAAGAAGCAGCAGAATCCCGTCGCCCAGCGGCGCGGCGGTTCGACCGAAAGCCGCGCATGATACGATTGATGCCGGCGTATCCACTGTTTCGCTTCACCAATTTGCGGCGATGCCCATTCGTTAACGGAACCCATTACGCCGGAAAACGTTTGATGCGCCGCGATGATACGCCGCTGCTGCTCTATGAGCTCGGCAACATGTTTCTTTTCGTCTTGAATCTGACGCAAATGCATACTCGAAGCAGACACCCTTTCGCTCGTCGGCATAATTTGTGTCAGCGGAATTTGTTCTTCGCGTTCCGGCGCAGAGAATTCGAATCCTCTTCCCTCGCCGATAACTCGAACATCAAGCAGTCTCACCGTAGCGGTGCGTGCGCTGAAATCCATGGAGATATGTGCTGATCGGGCTTCAATCGTAATCGATTCTTTTTTGAGCATAATGGTCGGTTCGATCAGTCTTCGCTGTTCGTCTACGCCTTTGACTATGATAGTGATTTGCTTATCGGGCGTTTCAAACTGTTTCGTTTGCCGAAGTTGTTCGAGGAGGATGTCTTCGGCGGCGCGGATGAGAACCGTATTGATTCCTTGGCGTCCCCATTTGATTGCCGCTTCGTTGATACCGACTCCAACGACGCTCACAAAGAGGGAAAGAGCAAAGACGGGCAACAAAAAGGCTTTCGGCGGTACACCCAGGGCTTTAAGAGCAATGACCTCATTGTTACCGGACATTTTAGCAAAGAAGATCGTTACCGCAAGGAGGAGCGTAACGGGCAGAGAGATGGGCGACATCTTTACAAAGACGAACGGTACGAGTTCCCAAACGTACATCAGCGGTACGTGATTGTCAATGGCTTCTTGAATGAGTCCAACGACAAGGAGCAGGCAGGTAAATACTACGAATCCAATAAGGAACGTCAGACACAGCTCACGAAGAATGTATTGGACAATAATACCCATTGTGTAGAATTGTCCCAAATTTGACAGAAAAAGTCAAGATGTTTGCCGCCGTTTGCCTTACCGGGTGTGTCAACGTTTATGTGGTCTCGCAACATAAGCTCGCTGGAAAGCCTTACCCTTTCCGACCCCATTTCTGGATCGTTTTCGCAAAGAGTTTCGCCTCGATCGGCTTCGTAATGTAATCGTCCATACCCGCAGCAATACACTTCTCACGATCACCACTCATCGCATGAGCCGTCATCGCAATAATAGGAATATGCTTATCCCTCACACCCGACGTTCCCGAACGAATCGCCTCCGTACATTGATAGCCGTCCATCACCGGCATCTGACAGTCCATCAACACAACATCGTAATCGTTTTCCTGCAACTTTTCCAACGCAATCACACCATTCTCCGCAACCTCTAATTCATGTCCCATCGAAGTAATGAGTCCCGTCGCTACAATAATGTTGACCCTCACATCTTCCACCAAAAGGATCTTCTGCTTGACCGTCGGCAGGATGATTCCCGAAGGTGCAATAATACGGGACTCCTCAAAACCGAAAGCCGCCGCCACCGTGTGAAGCAACTTGAGACGTTTAATCGGCTTCGTCAGAAAACCAATTTGTCCCGGCATCGCCAAGGAGTGCAAGTCAACGGAAGAACCGAGAGCAACCACGGCTATCGTTTTGGAGTCCATACCTTGCAGTTGTGCAGCAATCTTTGCCGGCGGAAAACCGGGATACTCACAGTCGATCAGAATCAAATCGTAAGGAGTTTTCTTCTTTTGCTGCTCTTTGACCTTTTCTATCAATTCGGCAGGCGTTGCCGCCTCGTCCACCTGTACATGCGTTGCTTTCAGACAAAGCCGCCAAGATTGACGAGTCGCCGGATGAAGATCAAACAACAACACCCGAAACTCCGATAAGTCCACCACCGTAGACTCCAATTCGTTAGTGTTTATGTCTATTATGACGCTAAACTCAAAAGTCGAACCGTGCCCCTCATCACTGCGGACCGTGATGTCTCCGTCCATAATCTCCGCCAGTTTTTTGCTGATAGAAAGACCGAGCCCCGTCCCGCCGAACTTTCGGGTGCTGGAACCGTCCACCTGGCTGAACGGTTGAAACAACAATTCCTGCGCGTCCTTTTTGATACCGATTCCTGTGTCAACAATCTGACATCGGATTTTGCACCGGGCAACGTCGCTCGTCGATTCCCGGTTAACCTGAACGATAACTTCTCCTTCGTGAGTGAATTTGACAGCGTTGCTCACCAAATTGAGAACGATTTGACGTAACCGACCGCTGTCGCCGATGAGCGTTTCGGGGATGGTATTGTCATAGATGAGAGCCAAATGCAATCCTTTGGAATAAGCCATGAAAGCAATCGAATCGCACACATCTTCAAAGACATCCCGGGGCTGGAACGACTCGCGTTCCAGTGTCATTCTTTGCGCCTCAATCTTGGAAAAATCAAGAATGTCGTTGATAATCGCAATCAGGGCATCGGAACTTTGCCGAATCGTGTTAACATACTGCGATTGTAAATCGGTCAACTCCGTCTTTGCCAAGATGTTCGTCAGTCCAACGATTCCGTTCATCGGCGTTCGGATTTCGTGGCTCATGTTGGCAAGAAATTCTCCCTTGGCTCTGTTCGCTTCTTCGGCGGCTTCCAATCGGCGTCTCTCGGTGATGTCCGTTACAAATCCTTCGGAAATACTAAAATTGGGATTGTTCGGATCGATTTCGACTACCCGGCTACGCTCCCACATCCAACGGACGCTGCCGTCTTTGTGAACCCAACGGAACGTCGTTTCCAGCGGTTCACCCACGTAAAGTGTAACTTCGTTTGCCTGCAACAAGGGGGCGCGGTCATCCGGGTGGACGAGATCGAAGAACGTGATGTTCTTATTGTCAATCAAATCTTCCGGTTCGTAACCCGTGAGTTCTTTAATGCCCGGACTGACGTAAGTCATGGTGTATTCCGGGGCGTTATTGATGCATCGGAATGCCATACCGGGCAGATTGGCGACGAGCGTTTCCATTCGCCGCTGACTTTCCCGGCGGCGAGAGGCTTCGATGACCATAACCATAAAGTCGGCAACGGAAGCACCGAAAAGTTGTTCTTCGAGAGTCCAATGGCGCGGCAAGCCGGCGTGTTCAATGCAGATCACACCGAAAAGAGCGGTGCCGACGCGGAAGGGACAATCGAGTAATGACCGGATACCGCCGAGACTGTATGACTCCGCAATGCCGGGCAAAATCGTATCGTTTTCCGTGTCGGGAATGACAACGTTGCGCTGATTGTGGAGCATTTCAACATAGTCGGGATAGGGCGACACGTCAAAATCTTCTTCAACGGTGAGCACATCGGTTGCATTGGTGTACATAGCGATATTTTGTAAAGCACCGACACCTGGATTGTACCGCCACACTCCGCATCGTACTGCTCCTAGTACGCGGGAGGCTGTTCGGGCGATGGCTTTGGAAAATTCGTTGATGTCTCCTTCTTCAAGGGCGGGATGTTTATTAAGTTCGACGAGGGCTTGATTATGGAGTTTTAGGATTTTTTCCTGTTTCTCCATTTCTTCGATTTTTGCTTCTCTCTGTATGTGTCCTTTGAAGATGAGGGCGACGGCTCGTTCTGTTTCCCAGGGGATTGCCAATGTCGAAACTTCTCCTTGCCAGATACCGGTTTTGGCGGCGGTTCGGGAGATTTCCCGAGGCAGGGTAGAACTTTTTTGTGTGCGTTCAAAGATGGTGCGGATCCGGTCGTATTGGACGATGATGTCTTCGAGTTCAGGACAGCGTCCATCGGAAAAGGGACACCAGAGTATAGTGCGGAAAGCGTGATTGTACCATAGTACCCGTTTGGTTTCGGCGTGTACGACGACGAACGGTTCGCCGGACTCTTGCAACAGCTGAGTCGTGAGGGCAACGTCGAAATTGATCGGCTCGTTCATTATGGTTATTGGTTACGAACTCCACACGGACTTCTCTCATTGTACCACTAATTGGATGCGGTATCAACGTGTGGTGTGCGGCGGGGGCGAGGTGTGTAAAAATAAAGTGGGTACGGCGCAGCGAGCGGGGGGCGTTAGCCCCCCGTTGGAAAACCAACACGCTTCGCAACCCAACGGGGGGCTAACGCCCCCCGCTCGCTTATGTTGCTCGCTTATGTTGTGAGTTCACATAAACTTTGACACACCCCAACTGCAACATTGCGATTCATCTTGCTTTTTTCTGTCTTTGCATTATGATAGAAACCATGTTCCTTCGAGTATTATTGTTTTCATTCTTTTTAACCGCAGCGCTGACCGCCGCTCGGGGACAGTCTCTCACACCGGTCGAGTCGAGAGCGGAACATCCGCCGCTCTTTGAAGATTGGGCAAAACCGAAATTACTCCTCTTTTTCACCGGATTCCTCGACGGATACATCGAACCCTGTGGCTGCGCCGGTCCCGACCAAATGAAAGGAGGGTTGAGCCGACGCTATACCTGCCTCCAACAACTCGAACGCAAAGGCTGGGACGTTCTGCCTATCGATGCCGGCAACCTTAACAAAGGCTTCGGTTTACAAGAAGAGTTAAAATTCAACTTCGTCATCGACGAAGCGTACCGATTGATGAAATATCAAGCCGCCGGAATCGGCAACCGCGAACTGCTCTTTCCGACCGACACGCTATTCCTTTATACCATCGACACGCCGGGCAGTCCCAAGCGGTACACATCGGCAAACGTCGGACTGCTGGAATTCTCACCGGAAATCGTAATGCCCTATCGGATACTCGAAAAGGCAGGAATGAAAATCGGAATCGTTTCCGTGCTGGGAGACTCGCTGCTCCGTAATCTTAACAACGAAGACATCGTAACCGCCAATGCGGCAGCAAAATTACGGGAAGTGCTGCCGAAACTGGATACCGAAAAGTGTGATAAGAAAGTGCTGATTGTCTATGGTACGGACAACGAAATTAACCAGTTAGTCCAACAGTTTGCTGACAAGTTCGATTTTATTTTGCCGAGCAACACTACTGCGGAGCCGCCGTTGCAACCGAAAAAAATCGGCAACACGTTATTTCTCGAAGTCGGCGACAAGGGACGCTATGCCATCGCAATAGGACTTTTTGACGATGCGTCAACGCCGATGCGATATGAACGTGTGCCGCTGGATGCCAGATTCGAGAATTCGCCGACCATATTAGAACTAATGAAAATGTATCAAGACCAGTTACGAGAATCAGGGCTGGAAGGCTTGGGAATTAAACCGATTCCCCATTCACGATTGGAGACGCAAGGAACTTTCGTCGGCGGGCAATCTTGTACGGATTGTCATGAAACGGCTCATGGTGTTTGGCGTCGGTCAGGACATGCAAGGGCGTGGCAGTCGTTGAAGGAGACTTCGGTTCCGCCTAGAAACTTTGACCCGGAATGTATTGCGTGTCACGTTGTCGGTTGGAACGCAACGGAACTGTTGCCTTATCAAGGAGGATTTTTGAGTGAGAAGGAGACCCCGCGGCTTATCAATGTTGGTTGTGAGTCGTGTCATGGTCCGGGTGAGCATCATTCTCGTGCGGAAGTTGGTGCGAACAAGGCGTTGCAGGAGCGTCTCCGCTTGGCGATCCGTTTGCCGGTGGAGGGGGGAGCAGCGCGAAGACATTGTTTGACTTGTCACGACGGCGACAATTCGCCGAACTTCGACTTTGATACCTATTGGAAAAAGATCGAACATAAGGAGGAGACGTTCTAGGATTCATCCGAAACTATACTGCCGACGGGTAGAAATTGGACGTTTTGCCTTGTGGAATCTTTGTGGAGAGTGTATCATGGAATTAGCGTACTATCCTTCTCTTGTTTTGTGCAGGGACGGTATTGTTTGATTTTGCAGCGGTAGATACAAGTCTCGAAACATGTCCAAAGACTACCTCATTTTCAACCTCATTTTTCTGACAAAATAACCTCAGTAGCAACCGCAACAGACATCAACCTCATTTACCTTATTTTCCCGCACAAAAATAAGGTAAATGAGGTTGGTGTTTTTTTATCATTTATTGCTACTGAGGTTGTTTTGTTGATTGTAAATGAGGTGAAAATGATGTTATCAATTCGTTTTTCGAAGACGGCCCAGATGCATAAAATTGCAGTAGGATTGGTGATCAACGTACGGTATTTCGGCTATCATTGGCTCATGTAATAAATCTGGGACACTACCCGATTTTGTGCGTGTTGGTTCAAACTCAACGGGGGGCTGACGCACCCCTCAAACACTTTGCAGTCAAAACTGCTCTTGAATTGTTTTTACGTATTCTTTAATATCCGCCAACAACCCAGCAGTCCAACCTAACAAAAGAAACAAAACGATGGAATCAGCTACATCTTTTTTCGTATCCCTCTCGGGAAAAAGCCGGCACGGTCATTCGACACAAAAAAACCGACGTAAAAACAAATTTGGGCGCATCTGCCGCATAGAAGAACTCGAAAATCGGGAAATGCTCGACGCCGCTCTCGTATCGACACTGTGCGACATCTGCGCTCAACCCCTCCAGACGGAGAATAATGCTGTCATCGTCGATACCGCTGCCGAATCAAACCAGCGAGTCGCCAGTTTTTCTGCGACAGACGCTACTAGCATCGAAACAAATGCTCCCCCCGAAGCGGTCATTGTAGCCGACATACCCGTTAGCACTCCGCTCCCCGCTCCGACGGAAGTAAAGGTAACTGCCTCAACGGTAAACACAATGACCGTTGAATGGAAAAAGGTGAACGACGCTTCTGGATACACCATCGAATACTCAACTGTTTCGACCTTTCCGGGAGGGGACGCTACGAAAAGGCTTGAAGTGCCCGGCAGCAATATAACAAGTCATACAATTTCCGATTTGCAGCCGGGAACGGAGTATTTCGTCCGTGTTACCGCTGTCGGCACGGGCGATTACAGCGATTCTTCCCCTTCGACAGAATCAGTCAAAGCAGAAACGAAAGCGTCTGCGGCGGTTACGATGCAAACGAAGCCCAGTAAATTCAAGGCTTCAAAGGGAACCGCCACGATTGACAGCATTAAACTGGAATGGGCTGGCACGGCTTCCGGCGGATTCATGATTACTTTCCGCACCAACCCGAAAGACAGTAGTTCGGAACGAACCGTTTACGCCGCCGGAAACAGCACGATCATCACCGGTTTGCAGCCAGGCACAACTTACAAGTTCACCATCTCTGCCCTGAATGAGCGCGGCGACGTTGGAAAGGATGCCAAAGGCAAAAATACATCTGCCACCGTGTCGGCAAAGACCGTTAAATTTGCAGCCGTTAAGAAACTGAAAAGCAACAAAAAGGCGGTCGGTCTGAACAGTATTACGCTGGAATGGAAAGCCGCTGCTGGTGCGGACGGTTACAAAATTACCGTGAAGAAGGGGAAAACTATCGACACCACCGTCGGCGACAACGGCGTGATTTGGGTCAGTAAAGATGAGCTGTCGAAAAAGATAGAGGGGTTGGCAGCAACCACGAAATACACTTTCGAGGTGCAAGCGTACACGGGTGACCCGGCGGGTGACCACCTGCTTTCAGCGGTTGCTAAAACGACTACCTCAACGTCAAAATTCGTTGCTGTCAAAAAGGTGAACAAGGCGAGCGTTTCTTTCGACGAAGTGAAACTCACTTGGGCAGCCTCCAACATTAACGAGACGACGGGGTACGTCGTGGAATGGTACGTTCCGAAAGCCAAAATACCCGCTGGTACTTCGGGTCCCATTATGGGAAAAGATAGTACCGAAACAACGATTAAGGGCTTGAACGCAGGAACGAAGTACACTTTCACCGTATATGCTTTTGCGGGAGAGTTTAATCCAGCTGACAAGTCGAACTGGTCAATGGGTGCCAAGAAAACGGTTTCTACGAAAAAATTGGACGTCAAGCCCGGTTTCGATAGTGCACGGCAAGCGGTCGACATGTCCAATGGAAAGATTCATACCACTTGGGATTTAGCCGGCATTGACATGAGCCGGTTGTCCGACATCGAACTCACATTTTCGATAAAAGGGACAGCGCAATACAGAGGTCCGGAAACCGATAATAGGGCTATTACTGCTACATATACCGGCAGTGCAACTGTTAAGCAAGGGGATGCCTTTACATTGACGGAGAGATCAAGTCTCGTCGGGGAAAAGACTTACAGAGGATACATTGAGGTGCTTGACAACAGCGGCACTTTGACCATCGCCGGTTTACAAAGTGCGTTTGCACAGGTGAACACCGGCTCTGTGAACACGAACTTTACCATTACTCAGATAAAAGCGAGTGTCGATGGTGCCGAATCGACGGTGTTGTGGTCGGACAAGAAAACGGTAAAAGACTCATTCAAAGTCGCCTAAAACTACTGTCTTTAGACGGACTTGTCAACGGACTGTCCGTTTACTTTTACTCAGGTCCCTCTACGTTCACCTTGACTCCGCAAAACAAAAGTGTCTAATGGGATTAAGCTATCCCGGTCAGTATTGGAATAAAAAACCTTGTAATGAGCCAGACACCGCAGAAAGCCGTTTTGCAAATCGACGGCAAACAGATCGAATTGCCGATATTGATCGGTACCGATGGGAAAAAAGCCGTAGATGTTTCCAAGTTGTACGACGAACATAGACTCGTAACCTTTGATCCGTCGCTCGGAAGTACCGGCGTTTGTCAGAGTGCCATCACTTACGTCGATGGAGACAACGGAATTTTACGCTATCGAGGCATTCCTATCGAACAGTTCGACCGAAAGGGCGCTAACTTCATCGAAGTCGCCTGGCTCCTGATTTTTGGGACGCTGCCTACTCGGGCGGAACTCGACGATTTTCGGGAACGCTTAACACAGCACGAACTAATTCACGAAAGTTTGCGGGCGCAGTTCGGTTCTTTGCCGCCCAAGTCGCCGCCGATGGCGATCCTCGCCGCAATGTTCAGTCAACTGGCTTGTTATCACGAAAAATTTCTCCCGCTCGGCGACGAAGAACTTTTCGTCGAAGCCGCTACCCGAATCCTGAGCAAGGCACGGACGATTGCAGCCTACGCCCATCGCCGCGCACAGGGTTTGCCCTTTATGTATCCTGATCCGAATCTGCGGTACTGCGCCAATTTTCTGCACATGATGTTTTCGATTCCTTTTCAGCAATATCTTGTCAGTTTTGAAGTCGAAGATGCGATGAATCTCGTGTTGATTCTTCACGCCGACCATGAGCAGAATTGCAGTACCTCGACCGTTCGGACAGTCGGGTCGGCACAGGCTAATCTCTTTGCGTCGTGCGCTGCCGGAGTGAGTGCCCTTTGGGGACCGTTGCACGGCGGAGCGAATGTCGAAGTCATCAAAATGCTCGACGCCATCTATGTCGGCGGTATGACACCGGAGGAGTGTCTCAAAGCGGCAAAAGATAAGGAGAATCCTTTCCGGCTTTTTGGTTTTGGTCATCGGGTTTATAAGAACTACGATCCTCGTGCAAAGATTCTGCAAGCGGCGGCGGAGAGAGTTTTTGCAAAGCAAAACATTGACGATCCGCTGTTGAATGTTGCCCGAAAATTGGAGGAATTGGCGTTGAAAGATTCTTATTTTGTGGACAGGAAATTGTATCCTAACGTTGACTTTTACAGCGGTATTTTGCTTCGTGCGATGGGCATTCCGACGAACATGTTTACTGTCATTTTTGCTCTTGGTCGTTTGCCGGGCTGGATAGCCCAGTGGAAAGAACAGCATGACGATTTGGGACAGAAAATTATGCGTCCCCGGCAACTGTACACCGGTGAAATGTGCAAAGATTATGTGCCGATAGCAGAACGTTAGTAGGTCTCTATACAGCGAAACGGTGTGAAAATGGGCGTTATTCTCCTTTGTACTCCTTGTGTTCTTTGTGCCCCTTGTGGTTAATCTTTTTCTAACCGAAAAGGCTCAGAGAACACGAAGAGCACAAAGAAAAAAGTGCAATCATTGGCTTTTTACAGTATAACTTTGTACAATTTCAGATTGCCATTGACGTATTTCTGTAAAAAATCTACACTTCGGTCTATCGTTTTTTAAGAATTACAATGGTTCGTACTTCTTTTTTGGGGATTTTTTTCGTTGTAACCGCATCGGTTATCGTGTATAGCGGTCAGCAATCGCGCCCCTACGTTCCTCTTCAACAGCGTCAGATTCAACAACGTCAGTCGGTTCCAGCGGAGCAGCGTCTCGCTACTCCTCCGAGACCGGCAACGGCGTCGGCAAACACTACACAAAGCTCTCGGCAAACGCCGACACCGCCAACAGTGCCGGCACCCGTTTTAACACATGTACCGTCGGCACCGGCATCGGTATCGGTATCGTCTGAAACGGTAATGCCGTCTTTCTTTCTTTTGCCGGAAGATATGCAGTTTCCCGAAGCACCCGCCGGAGCGTCGCGTACCATAACATTGTTTGGCGACCCCAGAGCCGAAGGGCTTTACGTTACTCGGACACTCATTCCGAAGGGTGTCAAAACGATTCCGCACACACATCCTGATGCCCGTACCGTAACGGTTATGTCCGGTGTATGTTACTACGGGCGCGGCGAAGTGTTTGATGCGGAGCGGACGGTAGCGTTACCGCCGGGCAGTTTTTTTACAGAACCGGCAGGCACACCTCATTACATTTGGGCGAAGGAGGAGGACATCATTGTTCAAACGACGGCGATTGGTCCTTCGGGAACGCAAATAGTCCCTGCCGGAAATGTTAAACCATAAACGGAGAACAGGCGACGTCTGAAACGCAGGAATGACGGAGGTTGGCGAGACGTTGTTAATGGTCGGTAACTGCTCAGTAGGGTGTGTAAAAATAAAGTGGGTGCAGCACAGCGAGCGGGGGGCGTTAGCCCCCCGTTGGAGAATCAACACGCTTCGTACCCCAACGGGGGGCTAATGCCCCCCGCTCGCTTTCTCACTTGCCCGCTCGCTTGCGCAATGTTCCAAAGACCAACTAATTTTTTTACACACCCTGCTCAGTAAAGCCGCTCGATAAAACGTTGACAATTTCTCTCACATAACGGATAATAGCCCGAATTACGATTTGTCGGACGTTTTTATTTCATGGCTTTCCTCCGCACCCGCGATTCCTGTATCATTGCTAATAACACCTTTTTTATCGAAGGAGACGTTGTCCGAATCGGACGCACTGCTGGAATCGAAATCCTTCTCGACCATCACGGGATCAGCCGAGAACACGCCGTTATCTCTCGCGACGAAACAGGTTATTCTATCACCGACCTCGATAGCCGAAATGGTACTTTTGTCAACGGACGTCCTCTCAAGGAAAAAACGAGACTTGCCGACGGCGACCTGCTCCGCTTTTGCGACCTTGAACTGATTTTTTACGAACATGACTATCCTTCCGATGATATTCTTAAACCTTCTGAAAGTGCGATAAGAAAACGGCAGAACGAGGCGCAAGTCAGCCGTGTTACCTTAACAGACTTGGAGCCTGCGGAGGGTTACTCTGTTAAATCGAGAATAGCGTTAAACGACAAACGTCCCGCTATCACCCCCGCGAATGCCGCCGTTAAGTTGCAGGCATTGATTGACATCGGGCGAAATCTCGGCGGCAATGTCAATGAGATACTGCCGAAACTCGCCGAAAACCTTCTTAAGATTTTTACGCAAGCCGACTGCGCTTACATTCTGCTGGTAGATGACCAAACGCACCGGCTAGAACTCAAGGTCTTTCTGCACCGCGATCCGAACTATCAAGAGTCGATTCGCGTCAGCCGCTCCATTCTGGAAAGAGTTGCCCGCGCCAAAGCCGCAATTCTCTCCGACGACGTCGCCAACGATTCCCAATTTGAACCGACGGACAGTATTATCAGTTACAATATCTGCTCCGTCATGGCTGTTCCCATGATGGATTACGACCAAGCCGAAGTGCTGGGCGTCATTCAAGTCGATGCCCGGTCACGCGGACAAAAATTCACTCACAACGACCTCGATCTGCTGGTTTATCTTACCTATCAGATGGCAGTGCATTACCAGAACGCAAAACTGCACGAAATCGCCATTAGTGAAAAGATATTGGAGCGGGAAATGAACATTGCGAACACGGTGCAACGTGGACTGTTGCCGCAAGAACCGCCGGTCATTACAAATTACGGTTTTTTCGACTTTTATCGTCCAGCCCGATACCTCGGCGGCGATTATTATGACTATATCCCATTGGCGGACGGACGCTTGGTCTTTGCTCTGGGAGACGTTTCCGGTAAAGGAGTGGCGGCATCACTCTTGATGGCGAAACTTTCGGCAGAGGTTCGCGGTGGCTTGGTCATCGAGTCCACCTTTACCGCAATGATGCAACGGTTGAACCGGATTTTTTGCGACCCCCGTTGGGATAACCGGTTCATTACCTTCTTCTTCGGCGTGTTAGACCCCGCATCGCACGAGATATGTTTTCACAATGCCGGACATATACCGCCGATTTTGGTCTTCTCCGACGGTACCGCCGAAATGCTAGGAGAAAACAATATCGGTCTGCCATTAGGAGTGATGGACGATACGGAATATCCCGAAAGCCGACTCACAATACAGAAAGGACAAAAATTAGTGGTGCTCAGCGACGGCATTACCGACGCGATGAATGCCCAAGGAAATTATTTTTCTCTGAGCGGTGTGTTAAAACACATGTCAGGAAATCGTGTGGATTCGGTAGAGGAATTTGGCGGACGTTTGATCAGTGCGGTGCATAGTTTTTCGGGACGCACTCCGCAAACGGACGATCAGAGCCTCCTGATCGTCGGCAGGACAGAATAGGGACTTTTTAACCGTAATGGGTATAAACACCTTCATTCCGGCTCAAGTCGGAATGACAGTCTGAATGACAGGATTGCGGCAAACTTGTCAAACTTGAAACTTGTCGACGGAAGGGTTGAAAATAGGGATAACCGGTGCTATACTGGAATTGTTCGGAAACTGCCATAATCGTCATTCCCGTAAAAACGGGAATCTAGACGTACAGGCTTAAAGGGTTGGCAGTAAAAAGTTATCAAAGAACAATACAGAGCCCGGTGCGGCAGCACCGGAGTTGCCGCTCCAGACTCTATAAACTTTTTTACCGCAATAGTTTGAGTTTGAGAGAGATACCGCCCTATGCGAAAACGTATCCGTTTTCGATACCGCACTCGATTTTGTAGAACATAATATGAAAATTTTATCATCTGCCCGTATGTGGGATGTGCCCTGGTGGAAAGAAAATGTTACCGACAAAGTGACGCCATTCTTAAAGGGAAAAAGTGCCAGGGAAATTGCCAGGGTAAAAATTAAAATGCAAAAAGATTTTGATGTCGTTCTTGTCGAAGGAGTACAAAGTCTTTGGTACACACTCTTGCTCACCCTCTTTGGAAAAAAAGCAGCAGTCGTAATGGGAGAAATGTTTCTGCCGGAACCGAACCCCAATGACTTCAAGTGGAAAATAAAAAGATTGATCCGGCAGTTTTTGTACCGTAAAGTGGATCGATTCGTCGTTTTTTCCACCGCTGAACACCGCCTTTGGGCGGAATATCTCCGATACGATGAATCTAAATTCACCACGATTCTGTTTGCCTCGAACATTCTCGATCCGGCACGATTTCCCGACGGGTTATTTTTACCCGAAGGAGATTACGGCTTTGCCGCAGGACGATCAGGACGCGATTACAAAACTTTTTTTGGAGCCGTAAAGGATATTTCCTACCCTTTCGTCGTCGTTGCTGACAAAAAAAGTGTCCAGGAGCTAGAAGTACCGAAGAACGTTACATTGTACTGCGACATCCCTTGGGAGGAATATATCGAACTCTTGAAAAAATCTGCTTTTACCGTTGTGCCCCTTCGTGACGAGCATCGCTCTACCGGACAGGTCGTCATTCTTGAAGGATACGCATTCGGAAAACCGACGGTTTCGACTCGGTGTATCGGCACTACTGATTACGTGTTTGAAGAAGAGACAGGCTTTCTGGTTCCGCCCTATCAACCTGTTGCTATGCGGGAAGCAATTGAAAAAATGTTGAGCGATGATGAAAAACGCCGATACTACGGTAAAAACGCCCTTGAAATCTGCAAGTTGCGGTTTTCTCCGCAGGCGTATCTCGATCAATACCTAAAAGTTTTTGAAGAAGCCATTGCTTCGTATCGTAGTAATCAAAACAAATATACTGCCGACGGGTAGAAACTGGACGTTTTGCCTTGTGGAATCTTTGTGTCCCTTGTGCTCTTTGTGGTTAAAAATAAAGGATTAACCACAATGGGCACAAAGAACACTAAGGATTCACAAAGAAAAATAACGTCCATTTTCATACCGTTTGCAATATAACACTCAAACAACTAGCAACCATGAAAAAGCGCGAAAAAAAACGTAAAGGCATTATTCTTGCTGGCGGGGCGGGTTCCCGTTTGCATCCGATCACGTTGGCAGTCAGTAAACAGTTGTTGCCGGTGTACAATAAGCCGATGATCTACTATCCGCTTTCTCTTCTAATGCTAGCTGAGATTAACGAGATACTGGTCATTTCGACACCGGTTGATTTACCGCAGTTCCAACGTCTATTCGGTTCCGGTGAGCAATGGGGAGTCCGATTCCAGTATGCCCAGCAACCGCATCCGAACGGTTTGGCAGAGGCGTTTCTCATTGGCGAAGACTTCCTCGATGGTGCTTCTGCCTGTTTGGTGTTAGGGGACAATATTTTTTACGGCTTCGGGCTTTCTAAAATCCTTGTGGAAACCAACCGTCGTGAAACTGGGGCGACCATTTTCGGTTATCGCGTTAAAGACCCGGAGCGGTACGGCGTGGTCGAATTCGATGCTCAACAAAAAGCCGTCAGTATTGAAGAAAAGCCGAAGCAGCCGAAGAGTCATTTTGCCGTTCCCGGCTTGTATTTTTATGATGAGAACATCGTCCAAATTGCCAAAGAGGTTAAGCCTTCTGCAAGAGGAGAATTGGAGATCACTTCGGTCAATCAAACGTATCTCGAACGGGGCAACCTCCACGTTCAAGTTCTCGGACGCGGTGTTGCTTGGTTCGATACTGGGACTCATGAGTCGCTTCTCCAAGCGGGCGGTTTTGTCGAGGCGATTGAAGAGAGGCAAGGAACGATGATTGCCTGTCTCGAAGAAATCGCATTGAATAACCGATGGATCACCAAGAATCAGTTACAAGAATACCTGAAAACATTAGGAAGATCCACGTATGCTGATGCCTTGCGGTATCTTCTTGCGGTCCGTTGACAGACTTCCCGTTTTCACCTTCGTTTATGCCTAAACTCTTTGTTATCAAAGGTTTTAGGAAAAATATGAGCCGTTTGCAGTTGCGCATAGATATAGGCTATTGCTTTGTTTCTATTCAATGATGGGATATAGTGATTTCAGTTTTGCTCTTGCCTTTTCGACGTTGAGGTGCCATTGAATACCCTTGAGTTTTTCATTGCCCGTCGCCGACCACGCCTCGACAGCCCTGTACAATTCGTCTATCGTAGGCTTGTCCAGCGTTGCCGACTTTGACACCGTGTATCCATTCGTAGTTGTCGCCGCGTAAATCCTTCGGCGGATTGCGGAGCCGGTCGCCTTCAATGATTTGCAATTGCCGAACCGCTCGCCGGACTTGCGTTTCCATTCGCTCATCGGCAGGTTGACTGCTTTGACACTCTTGCCTCTCGCAGGTACTACTACCGCCGAGCGTCCGACGGCAGAGTCTGGTGAGTGGCAAAGTAAAACGGTTTGTACACTTTCGGAAAATTTGTGGTAGAATCACTGATCGTTTAGTGTTTTGTGAGAATCGTGCAATCCGACAGACTATTAACCATCAAGGAGACGAGCGAGTGGGCGACGGCTCACATCGGCAAGAACGTTACGACTTCTAACATTGCGTATCTGGTGCAATACGGTCGCGTCAAAAAGCGGGAAACCAACGGCACAACGCAGGTTTCGCAGAACGAACTCTTGCGGTACTATCAGTCGTACAATGGTTCCCGCGAGATCAATTACAAGGAGCGGCTCGGTCAGGACTTAAACTGGGCGTTGTCTTTCGACCAATACAAGGAAGCCGAAACGACGAAACACGTCCATCGACTTCATCCCTACAAGGGCAAATTCATTCCGCAACTCGTAGAGTATTTTTTGGATGAACATACCGACAGTTTTAAGAAGGAGGTTTATTTCCAACGAGGAGACATTGTTCTCGATCCCTTTTCAGGCAGCGGAACGACAATGGTGCAAGCGTGCGAGTTGGGAATCCATGCCCTCGGAATTGATGTCTCCGCTTTCAATACACTCATGGGGAATTGTAAAATTACTCATTATGATATTGCCCAATTACAAGGAGAAATTTACCGCATTACCAATGCGTTGGAGA
>Ga0099364_10000554_pt1 | contig 63623 bp, 58 predicted proteins | sample TergutTh196P3_FD_73070 | JGI IMG/M metagenome (GOLD analysis project Ga0099364, IMG submission 73070) | Microcerotermes parvus P3 segment gut microbial communities from Pointe-Noire, Republic of the Congo - Th196 P3 | ecosystem: Host-associated > Arthropoda: Insects > Digestive system > Gut ... | reverse complement strand
AGTAACAACCGAAGAGGAATCAGAAGAGGAAGAACCAACAACCGAAGAAGAGGAATCAACAGCCGAAGAGGAAGAATCAACAGCCGAAGAGGAAGAAGAAGAAGCTGAAGAAGACGAAGAAGAAGCCCTGCGAACCCACCCCGGAATAATAGATTTTCACATACAGGATTATGACCAAATTATAGATAACGATGTCGTGATAACGTCCGCGATGACAATATCGAACGAAACTGTTCTTTACACGGGTAATGTTACGATTGCCGCGAGTGTGACGGTTAGTGCTAATGCTACTGTAGTCGTTTTAGGTACTGTTAATATAGACAGCGGGATGCTTATTCTAAGCGGCAACATGTATTGTCTCGGCGACTTCCGAATACAATCAAAAGATATTAACGGCACATTCGGCGCGACTACCGGGTACACTTCATTAGGAGCAGGCTCAAAACTCACTGTTTACGGCGATTTTTACACTCAGACAACTAATACTAACAATTTTGGTAACGGAAGCACCGCGAATCCTTCGATATTAGAGCTTTACGGGGATTTCAATCAAATCGGAACAAATACATTTTTCAAAAATTCTCAGTATCACGTGACCGTCTTCGCGGGAAACGACACACAAAATGTATCGTTCGACAGATATGACAACTTAGCTACTCTCGGCGCAATCCATGCCACAAATTTACATTTAACGAATCCTGTGCATACAATGAATATAGGGAGTAACATGACGCTATCCGGCGCGGTAAATGTAAGTAATTTTAACCTGAACGGAAATGACGTTACTGTCTCGGCTCTCGCATCTGTTATAGCAGGCGGGCTCGACACCGGAACACTGACAGTCAACGGCAACCTCGGAATAAACGAGACATTAAATGTTAATGGAGGAGCTTTGATTTGCAACGGTAATATTGATGTCGACGCAAGCGGCGCATTACAAAATTCTTCAGGAACTATAACCTGCACCGGAAATCTTACGATAGACAACGGACAATTAAATAGTGGCGGATTGGTGGAAGTTTTCGGTGATTTCACTATAGGAGAAACGGCAACATTAATAACGTCGGTTTGGGCAATGACAGTAGTCAGAGGAGATTATATCTACAACAGAACCCTCGATTATTTTTCCCAATATGCGCATTTAAAGCTGTACGGAAACTTAATTATTACAAATCCTGTAAATTTCAAAATAGGTAATCTATATCTCGACGGCGGTACGAATATAACTTATCCTCCGGGTGGGAGCGTAAATTTCAACCTACTCATAGACCCGGGTTTAAGCCGTCAAAGCGTAACTTATACGGACGGAATTACAGGTCGCTATCTCGATTGTACCCGCACAGACGGCGGACAGTGCAGTAACAGCGGTTGTACGTTCGGGCAGTGCGAAAATCCTCATAATTTCCCCGCCAAGCTTGATTGCGGTGAATGGATTCGTTGCAATACGACAAGTTGTACTTTACTCACAAATGGCAGTTGTAATTTATGTGTAAAATGTAAAATTTGCACTCCCTGCGAAAAAAGTAAAATCTTCGGGAATGCCTATACTTCAATAGCGCCTTATCAAATACATATCCCCAAAAAACCCAGCCCGATAGCCCCCGGACAGACTTATGAGGACTTGAACGTAATCGAATTTCCAAGCATGGAAAACCACGCCGTAACATGGGAATCAAGCAATGCAAACATCGCGCAAATTGACGCTAACAGCGGTGTTATTACGGCGATAGCAGAAGGCGCAACGATGATTAAGGCAAGGTCAACAACAAATTCTAACTTTACGATTCAATTTTTGTTGAAAATAGAAAACCCGAAATTGACTTTATCAATAAGCGGCAAACCACCGAGTAATACTTTAAATATCGGGCAGACATGGAGCGAATTAACAGCGAAAGTGTCTCCTGCAAGCGCAAGTCAGGATGTCATATGGAGTATAAAAACACCACCATACGGCGTAGCAACAATCGGTCCTTACTCCGGGCAACTCGAAGCAACAGGAGTAGGTTTCGTCACAGTAATTGCGAAATCGGTTGACGACCCGACAGTGAATGATTCGTTTCGACTGCGAGTGAGAAGACCCGAACCGACATCTATATCCATAGACGGCAGACCGCCGAATGATACTTTAAGTATCGGGCAAACATGGAGTAATTTAAACGCAGTTATTTATCCGCTCGCGGCAAGTCAGGCAGTGACATGGAGTTTATCTCCGACAACAAGTAACGTAGTTTCAATCAACCCTACCACAGGTGAAATTGTTCCGTTAAATTCAGGTGTTGTCGTAATTAAAGCAACTTCTAACGTGGATAGTACGGTGAGTGCTTCGTTTGGGCTGACGGTGAAAGAGGGAGAAACTAATCTTACAGTTTATCATTTTTATGATGACGGTTACAGGAGAAGATTTTCACCTTTGGCATGGGAGAGAATTTCGTCATATCAGGATGTAGTTTCGGATATATACAATGAAATTTTCAATCTTAATATTGAGACGGGTTCTATCCACTTATATAACTCAATAGCAGATGATTGCAGAACATCAGGGTCTTTAACAGCTCCTTGCCAACATTGGCCAACATGCGATTTATCCAGTAATGCAATAAGAGCCGATTTAATAGCGCAATTCGGAAGCGGAGACTCAACATTAACAAAGTTCGCTTGGTCGGGACATTTACTCGATGGAAATCCGTCTTCTTACTCATATTCTACATCTCATACGGTGGTTATTACGATTTTACATTCTACAGATTCTTCTCACAATAATCACACTGATGATGTAGTCCGTTACCAATCAATATTTTCATTGCTACATGAAACAGCACATCAAGTAGGAGCGAATGACCATTATTGTTATGGGTATGACCCATTAGTAGAACCTTCGTGCGTTAATGCACATTGCTATAGATGTAATAAACTTACTCGACCCAATTGCGCTATGACAAGACGTATGAGCGATATAGAAACAAGGGCAAGAAATACTATATTTTGTACGGATTGTGCAGGAATCAACGGAACTATACCTACTCATTTAAAAAATCATCATTAATTATAGGAGTGCAACAACATAATGAAACAAATTTTAGCATTAGTTATAATCATCACAATGATAGTAACAGGATGTAACAACGTAAATAACAGTATTCTCGAATCAAGCGCGAGTTATGAGCAAATACGGGTAAATAATACCGATATAAGTGCAGAGGTTGAAATCGGACACACAGAACCACCTTATCAAATTTATATCGATGGCGAGAACGAATTGTCTGAAATGCGGAAAATGGCGAAAGCGAGTGAAGAAGAAATTTTTGAATACTTGCATCGGATGGATCACGCAGTTAGCGGAATGAAGAACAGTAAGGATTTAATTACTTTTTTAGAACTAATTGATTCCTTACCGGTACCCTATATTAGAGAATTGAAATTCTCACATATTGTATATTATCCTGACACTGAATTAATGCCGGAATTACGGAAACCGGAATTAATAGTAGCTTATGTAAGCGAGGAAGAAGAGAGATTTTCATTTAGGTTTCATGTTTATGAAGAAAACAAACAAGGTATAGTTGAGCAAAGAGAAAAAAGAGAAACCGGAGAACAATTAATTGAAGCTTATCAAAAAAGGGACGGAGAAAATCAATTTAAGGTTTATTTTCCACCCAAAACATGGGGTTTTCCGTCTGAACGTGGTGTTTTTTTCTTTCCTATGGAAATTAACGGATATTATATAGTAGCATTGTATTCTCAAGCAAATAGAAGAACTTTAGAAGTAAATTTTGAGGAAATGTTTAAAGATGTTAAAATAGTATCGTTGGCAGACGAGCCGTGGACAGCACGGGTTGAAGAATCAGCGGTAGATATAGGAGTCGGCGAAGCAAGGCGGGAGGCACCCTAACCTGCAACGGAAATCTTACGATAGGTAGCGGTAATCTAAGTTTAGGCGACGGGAAAGCGGACATTCACGGAAATTTAACACTCGGAGAAACGGGCAGTCTCGGAATGTCAAGCATGGGTATGACGATAGTCAGAGGGGATATAGTCAGTAACAGAATCAGTAATTTGAATATATCAGCAGGTCATTTATACCTAAACGGCGATTTAACTTTAACACAGCCCTACAACTTTAAAGCGGAGAATCTGCATATATCGGGCGGCACGAGTATAACCTATCCTCCGGGCGGTAGCGTATATTTCTCAAAAATCATAGACCCCGGCTTAAACCGTCACAGTTTGACCTACACAAACGGAATTACAAGTCGTTTTCTCGATTGCACCCGTACAAATAACGGGCGGTGCAGTAATAGCGGTTGTACGTTCGAGCAGTGCAGAAATTCCCACGAATTCCCCGGCAGACTTGAATGCGGCACACGACTTTACTGTAATTCATCGAATTGTAATTTTCTCAGCACCGGCGGTAGTTGTAATTTTTGCGTAAAGTGTGTAATATGTACTCCATGCGAAAAAAGTAAAATCTTCGGGTCTGCGGTTACTACAATAGACAGTATAAAAATCGGAAATAAACCGCCGAATAATCAGCTCGCCCTGCTCGAAACACGGAAATTATCTGTGGAAGAAGTATTATACACCGTCAACAGTCAAGGGGTTGTGTGGTGGTCATCTAACCCGAATGTTGCCACTGTGGAAGCAACAACAGGACTCGTCACAACTGTCGGAACCGGTACGACCACAATTACAGTCTTTTCAATCGCTAACCCCAACCTAAGCGATTCGGTAGGACTGACGGTAACAAACCCCGCACCGACAGGGGTAACTATAAAAAACATCCCGCCGTATAGTACAATGGAAATCGGGGGAGGTACATGGACTGTATATGCCGAGGTAAAGCCTGCCGGAGCAGACCAGAGTATTAGTTGGGTATCAACAAACCCCACCACGGCTACAATAAACGCACAGGGAGTAATAAATGCACACGCTCTCGGTACAACCGTAATAGTCGCTTCGGCAAAGAATGGAGTTAGTGCTACGTTTACTTTGAGGGTTGTAGAGCAAATATATCACGTAACTATAGACAATTATTTCGACCAAGGGTATGTGCAAAGGAGCGGTGGGCTTGCTCAAGCGCGTAATCAAATACAGGAAGCACAAGACCTTATAAACTCTGCTATGGCGGCAAGATTCAACCTAATAATTACAAGTAACACTCCGACAAGGTATGACTCTCTTGCTGATAGTTGCGGAGAACCGATAAATTCTCAATGTTCGCACTTAGCTACGGGTCAGATTTGCGATGTGAACACAACTTCATATCACTGTAAAAACGTATGGCGTATGGCTAAGGATTATCCCGCCGGTACTTTTCCGGTCGACACATTAAAAATAGGAACATGGACTGGTCACGTTACATGTAAGTGTTGGGGGTCTACTAATTGTGTAGGGCAAAATCATATTCCATTCGCAGGCGGTATAGCAGCCGATGGCATAGGTAGCAATAGATATATAATGGCACCCGTTACAGGGTGGGCGACGCCGGATTTACGGTTTGAATTAGCATTGCATGAAATTAGCCACGCTTTTGGAGCGGTGGGAGATGCGGGGCATGGCGTGTGTATTACCGGATATACTTTAGTTAACAATGTTTGGCATCGACAGGAAGGAGAAATATATAATATGGTAATAAACGGAAATACAGATATATACTGTGATAAATGTGTAAATGAAATTAAAGCTAATTTGCTTGCTAATTATTAAGGAGGATTATTTATCGTGCGTAAATATTTATGCTTTGCTTTAATCATGGTAACAATTCCGTTTCTAACGTCTTGTTCAGAGGATTACGTTGTAAATCCGGAATCAGCGGAAATGAGAAATAGAGAATCTGCGGATATTACATCTGCTGTTGAAATAAGTACACCAACGCAACCGGAAATTAGAATAACTTTTGATTCTCTCGAAGAATGGTGGGAATATGAATTTGATTCGCCTACACGTAATTTAGATTCGGAGGGATTCGGTGTAACATCACAACATAAAAAATTTATTCTTCCTTTGCTTCCCGAAGAATATGGCGAGTATACTATGGTTAGTGACGGAAGTGGGATTTACTTCTATTGTGTGGAGGAATCCGCACCTAAAATCAAAGAGTTAAAAGAGCAATATGGAAAAAATGCTTATATATATGTGCTTATTTCTCAGTTGGATGTTAGTCCCAGAATAACAGGATGGTCTTTAGATGACTATGTAAAAAAGGCACGCGAGAGTTATAAAAAAAGCACTTTTGCGTCAACCGAAAAAGACGGAATGCGGTTTGAATATAACTACTGGAGCGGTTTAAACATATTTGATGAACCATCATCTTTTTCGTATATAATGGCATTCTACGAAGATAAATATTATGTAAGTGTCAGCCTTCCGTTTGGAGATGAGAAAAGTATTTTAAATTTTATAGACGAGCTACGATTTGAAACATATACGGTTGGAGATGTTTCAATGATAGAGACTGTAGCGGAAGAAGCGCGGACAGCACGGGTTGAAGAATCAGATGTTATAGAGTTCGGCGAAGCAAGGCGGGAGGAATAATAGCCGCTAAGGGGGGGCGACTATGAAAAAAATACTATTATTAATTATAATCTCGTTAATATTGACTATGCTTGTTTCTTGTACGCAAGAGAGAAATACAGAAAACGAAAGCCCCGAAGCTTTAAATATCGAAACAATTGCAGAAGAGGCGATAAGTGATTCAGATGACGATAGCATGGTTAAAGTTTTATTTAAATTCGGACAAATAGAGAGCGACCATAATGACGACTTAAATTTCGATGTTCTTATTAGGGGGAATGATTTTGTAATTTATGAGAGCGAAGTTAATAAGAGGGAAGAACAATATAGACTCACCGGCGAAGAAAACGGAAGAGAACTTGCTATTTCATTTCTCTTGAAGAGAGAGGCGTTGTATAGCGAGGCATTAAGGCAAGGCTATAATGCCGATGATAAAGAAATAAGAGATTTAATTAATCTTAATATTGAGCTTTCTGCCTCGGCAAGCAATTATGAAGAACACCTTTTACCATTTTTAAAAGGTCTTGGAATGACGAATGAGGAGTATTGGGAATCACAGTATGACGTGCTTAAAAAGGATTTAGTCATATCTAAATATATCCAACCTCAACGCGAAGCGTTCTTTGAACTAAACCAAAACAGGGATTCAAAAGATATTTACGATGACTGGACAATATATATGCAAAATCTTGTAGATGAACTTATTGAGGGACAGAATTTACAATTTTTTGAATCAGCGGGAGATGTAGGAGTCGGCGAAGCAAGGCGGGAGGAATAATAGCCGCTAAGGGGGGCGACTATGAAAAAAATATTAATTTTTACAATCTTGCTTTTGTTTGGGTTGTGTTCATGTGCAAAAAACGCAGAAGGTTTAAACGAAACTGATTCGGAAAATGAAGTTATATATTTTGACGGTTCTGTATTTATATACGATTTTAAATATTTTGCAAATCAAGAAAGAGATATTGTGATTGGAGTGGTTCAATCCGTTGAAGTGATAACTGCTGTAGACCGTGACAACGCGGACTTAGTGAGTTTTTCAAAAATTCAAGTGGAAGAGGTTATTTCCGGCGACTTAAAAAAAGGCGAACATATTTTTGTTCCCGAACATGGGAATGGGATAGATTATGTTTTTTCTCCTACTATTCAATCGGGCGGGTATCTGAAAAAAGGTGATGAAGTAATGTTGTTTTTGCATAAAACTGAAAGAAGCGAAGACGAAATTATAAAGACAACAAATTTCGGAAATTATTTGCCTTTGTATACATTTCATCCACTTCAAGGTCGCATTTGGTTAGACGAAAACGGTGAGATAGATTTAGAGAGAAACGCATATCAATTTTCTTTCGTGATTCAAGAAGAATCGGAAATGATGTATTCAAGTAGTGAAGGTCGTACAACGGATTCACAAGAGGGAACGCGAACGGCAAGGCAGGGCGAGACTTTAGATGAATTTATAGGCAGAATCGAGGCGGCTTTAGCTGATGAACGGAGTGTTGCGGAAATAGCAGGAGATGTAGGAGTCGGCGAAGCGAGGCGGGAAGAATAGAAGGTGCGAGGAGTTTGGTCATGAAAAAGTTTTTAAGTTTAAAAGAGTTGCCGGAAAAGGCGGCGTAAGGTTATAATTATTGAAGGAGGAGTAAAAATATGTTAAGAGGATTCTACAACGCGGCGCAAGCGATGCTGATTAAACAGCGTGAGCTAAACTCAATATCCAACAATATCGCCAATATCAATACCCCCGGATATCGTAAAGACCATATCGTTACCAACACGTTTATGGAAGAGCTTATTTTGGTACGCGGACGCAGTGCGTTAAGCGGCAGGTTTTTACAGAACTATGTAGAGAACAACAAGGTAGATTTAGAGCAATCTAACTTTGAGTTTACCGGAAGCAGGTTTGATATGGCTGTCTGGGGGGATGTTTATTTTAACATTCGTACAACGACAGAAAACCCGAATGTTTATCAATCGAGAAACGGACAGTTTGAGCTTGACGACGAGGGTTATTTAGTCCTCGGTAAAGCGGGGCGGGTTCAGGGACTCGGCGGCGATATTTATATAGGCAGTGATGATTTTGTAGTCGAATCCGACGGTACAATAAGGAATGACGACGGCGTAATAGATACCCTGCTTTTGACTTACATTCCGCCTGACGCCGATGTTGCAAAAATTACGGACACATTATTCAGCTATGAGGGTGATGATGAGTTACCGGACGATATTCGGTTCGATGTTATACAGGGTGCGTTTGAAAAGTCAAACACCGATGCGAATAAGGAAATGGCGCGTATGATGGAAGTTCAGCGGCTATATGAGGCAAACAGCCAAATATTGAGATATATTGACACAATGAACTCAAGGTCTACCTCGCTCGCAAAAGCGGGAAGCGCGCAGTAAAAAATAAACAGAAAATAAACAGTAAAAAATGAAAGGAAGCTTTATATGAACATTTCGTTTTATACCGGTTCGTCCGGCATGAAGGCTCAGCAGGAAGGGCTGAACATCTACGCTAATAATATAGCCAATATTAACACGGTGGGGTTTAAGGCTATGCGTCCGTCTTTTGCGGAGTGTCTTTACGTGAGATACCGCGAAACAGAGCCGCAGTGGGAAACGGGGCATGGACAATATGTGATGAAAACCGATTTAATGTGGGAGCAGGGGCAGTTTACAACGACTGACCAGCCGCTCGATTTCGCACTCCCAAACGACGGGTTTTTCATGGTTGTTGACAGATACGGACAGACCTATCTGACTCGTGACGGTGCGTTTTCTATTACGTTTAATGTGGATGCACAGGCGTGGGAGCTTGTGAGTGCGGCGGGTGAATATGTTTTAGGGTATGATGGAGAGCATATTCAAATACCGTTTGAAACAATTGCAGACGAGGATGGTGATGCGGCGGTTACGTCCATAATTGATTATGTCGAGCTTGAACAGATGATTGGCGTTTTCACGGTTCCCAACAACTGGGGGCTTGACAATATGGACAAAAACAGATTCGCGGTGACGGGGCGTTCGGGGGAGGCGACTCCCGAGCCTGATTACGATAAAATTCGTATGGCTCTTGAGATGTCTGCTGTTGACCTCGCCGGGGACATGGTGAGGATTATCGAAACCCAAAGAGCGTATCAGTTGGCGGCTAAGGTTGTGCAGACGTCCGACGAGTTTATAAGAATAGCCAACAATCTGAGAAGCTGATAAACGACGAAAGGATAAAAAACAATGATTCAAAAATTTGAAGACCTTAACGAAATGCACTTAGACGTGCTGACCGAGATAGGGAACATTGGGTCGGGGAACGCATCGACCGCACTTTCGAGTATGATAGGTAAGGATATACAAATAAAGTTACCTAAGGTCATGACGTTAGACTTTCAGGATGCGATAGAGCATTGCGGCTCTCCTGAGGAAATCAGAGCGGCTGTTCTGATACGGCTCAAAAATGAATTAGAAGGCATGATTTTACTGCTAATCACGAAGGAACTCGCTGAAGTGATTCTCGATATATTTTTCCAAAAGAAAGATATAGATATTTTAAATCTTGATGAGGGCGATATTTCCGCGCTGTCAGAGATAGGGAACATAATGGGAAGCTCTTATGTGGGTGCGATAGCTACGCTCGCGGGGCTTAATATAGGCGTTGAAGCGCCGGCGTTCACTGCGGATATGCTCGGGGCGATTATGAGCGTGCCTGTTATTGAGTTCGGAGAGGTGGGCGATAAATTGCTTTGCATTGACAAATCTATAGAAATAGACGGCGTGTGCATAAAATCGAACATGATGCTTATTCCGACTGTTGATTCCCTTTCCGTTTTGTTTAAAAGGTTGGGTATAGTATGACTAAAGCGTTAAATGTAGGTATTTCCGATTGGAAAATTAATAAGGGCGAGGGTAACATAGTGACCTATGCCTTAGGTTCTTGCGTGGGGATTTGCCTTTATGACAGTGCGTCTAAAATCGGCGGACTGTCTCACATAATGCTTCCCGACAGTAAGAGCGTTATAGCGGGTGCGGCGACTAACCGTATGAAATTTGCAGATACCGCCATTCCCGATATGCTTACCGCCATGTTGAAGATGGGGGCGGTAAAAACGCGCATAATCGCAAAGATAGCGGGCGGTTCTCAGATGTTCGCAACATCGAGCGAGAAATTCAATATAGGCGACCGCAATGTCGCGGCGGTAAAGGTGGCGTTACAGTCTTTAGGTATACGGATAGCGGCGCAGGACACGGGTTCTAACTACGGGCGAACGGTTTTCTTTGATACCGATACCGGCGCAGTGAAAGTCAAATCTACTGTGAAAGGCGAAAAAACGATGTAGGCAAGAGTATGAAACTTCTGACACTAATTGAAAATACTGCCGCGAGCGAGAAGCTCTGCACTGAACACGGGTTATCTTTTTACATAGAGCATATGGGTAAGAAAATTCTTTTCGACGCCGGAGCGACGGGTCTTTTTGCCAAGAACGCATCGCGAATGCTCATAGATTTAAAAAAGCTTGATATAGCGGTTCTGTCTCATAATCATATCGACCATGCGGGCGGACTTGATGTCCTGCTCGGGTACCGTCCGAATATAAAAATTTACGCAAAAAAAGCTGTTTTAAACGGAGTTTTTAAAAAAGCGGGGATTTTTCAGATACCCATAGGACTTAGCAGCGGATATTTTGAGAAACGAGCAGAGAATTTTGTGCTTTTTAATAGCTTTCAACAGATAGCCGACGGAGCGTTTCTGATGTCGTGCGAGGTTTTTGAACCATATTTTACGGACAAAACCCTGCTTATGAAAAAGGATAAAAAAGCCGTTGCCGATGACTATTCGCATGAGCTGTTTATGGTCGTTTTTCCGAGCGGAGAACCCGAGGACGGTATAGTCGTTATTTCGAGTTGTTCTCATGCGGGTGTTGTTAATATTTTAAACACGGTGCGGTTAACATGGGAGGGTGTGCCTATTATCGGGTTTGTAGGCGGGATTCACCTGACGACAAAAGGAGGTAAAAAGCTTATCTGCTCCTTTGAGGAGATAGAGAAAATTGCCGAAGAAATAAAGGGAATGGATATAGGGCAGATTTACGTCTGCCATTGTACAGGGCAAAAAGGCTATGAACGGCTTAAAATTCAACTCGGAGACCAGATTCAATATCTGAGAGCGGGGGAAGAGCTTGAGTTTTAAGTTTAAAATAAAAAAACGAAAGGGTACACAAATGAAATCACCAATCACAAAAGCTGAATTAAAAAAGCAACTTTACGGAATCTTAGAGTTTGACCTGCGTATCTCACCGAAGGAAGCGACGATGAACCAGATTTATAAGGCACTTTCTATCATCGTTTTTAATCATCTGAAAGGAAAAAGACACAAGTTTTTCAATGAAAGCAACTCCGTAGGAGCAAAACAAGTATATTATATATCAATGGAATTTCTCATGGGGCGTTCGCTTAAAACTAACCTTTTTAATTTGGGTATGGACGAAGTCGTGAGCAGTATGTTAAAAGAAGAGCTTGAAATAAGTATCGACAAGGTATACGAAATGGAACCTGACGCAGGACTCGGAAACGGCGGTCTCGGACGGCTCGCGGCATGTTATATGGATGCTATGGCGACCTGCGCTCTTCCGGCGACGGGTTATTCGTTGCTGTACGAGTACGGTATTTTTAAACAGAAGCTCGAAGACGGTTGGCAGACAGAACTGCCCGACGACTGGTTAGCAGGCGGCGGCGTTTGGTTAAACTCCATACCTGACCAGGCGATTGAGGTTCGTTTTGACGGTGAAATCAAAGAATACTGGGAAGAAGAATATCACCATGTAGCTCATGTGAATTATACAACGGTTCACGCAGTTCCATATGATATGTATGTTTCGGGCTATGACAGTAAGGGTGTTTCAAAGCTTCGTCTTTGGAAAGCACAGGCAATGTCCTTTAACATGGGTGAATTTAATAAGGGCAATTACGATGCCGCACTCGGCGCGAGTAATATAGCGAACGCTATCACAAAGGTACTTTACCCTAACGATAATCTGCTTGAGGGAAAGGCTCTGCGGCTTCGTCAGCAGTATTTTATGTGTGCGGCTTCAATCGGCGATATAGTAATGCGCCATATGAACACCTATGGTACGCTCGACAATCTTCATGAAAAAGCCGCAATTCATATAAATGATACCCACCCGACACTTGCCATACCCGAACTTATGAGAATCCTTTTGGACGACTGCGGCTATAGTTGGGCAAAGGCATGGCATATCATTCAAAACACCTTCGCGTATACTAACCATACGGTTTTAGCCGAGGCTCTTGAGGTCTGGGATAAGGATTTGGTTCAAAGAATACTGCCTCGGATTTTCACGATAATATGCGAAATTAACAGGCGTTACTGTGAAGGTTTACTCAATCGCTTAGGCGAGCAGAGTAAGGTAGACAGGCTTTCTATAATAAATCATAACAAGGTAAAAATGGCGAACCTTTGTTTTGACGGAAGTCATTCGATTAACGGGGTATCGAAGCTTCACTCGGAAATAATAAAAGAATCGGTCTTTAAAGAACAATTTGAAGATAAACCCAATAACTTTAAAAACGTCACTAACGGCATAGCCTACCGCCGTTGGCTTTTACAATCGAATAGCGGACTGACCAAATTGCTTTCCGAGCTAATAGGCGACGGATTTAAAAAGAACGGCGGACAGCTTCAAAAGCTGCGTGTTTTTGAAAAAGACGCCAAAGCACTCGCCGCACTCGCTAAAATCAAGCTTGAGAATAAAACCGCTTTTTCAAACTGGGTTAAAAGGCGTTATGACCTAAGCATAGACCCTGCGAGTATTTTTGATGTACAGGCGAAACGTCTGCATGAATATAAGCGTCAGCAATTAAACGCATTGAATATAATCGCAGACTATAACATGTTACTCGAAGAACCCGACAAGGAGTTCACGCCGAAGACTTATATATTTGCGGCGAAAGCGGCGCCGGGATATTATATCGCAAAGCAGATAATAAAGCTGATTTGGTGTATCGGCGAGGAACTGAAAAAGCATCCCAAGATTAACGAGAAACTGAATGTGGTTTTCCTTGAAGACTACAGCGTTTCGTTGTCGGAGATTATGATGCCCGCCTCGGAGGTAAGCGAGCAGATTTCGCTTGCCGGAACCGAAGCGTCGGGTACGGGGAACATGAAGTTTATGCTTAACGGTGCGTTGACGCTCGGCACTTATGACGGCGCGAACGTGGAAATTCATGAACTCGTGGGCGATGATAATATTTTCATATTCGGAATGAGTACCCCCGAAGCGAATATAATGAGGGCGAACGGCTATACGCCGCGCGGCTATTATGAGCATAACGGCGTCATAAGAGCGGCTGTAGACCGTATATATAACGGTATAAACGGTGTTAAGTTCGACGAGATTGGCGACATGCTTAAAAACACTGACCGCTATATGTGTCTTGCTGATTTTGACCACTATCGTGCGGCACAGGCGAACGTGAGCAGTGCGTATTGTGATGTGAAGCGGTGGAATAAAATGTCGCTCGTGAATATAGCCGAAGCGGGCTTTTTCTCCGCCGACCGTTCCGTGACCGAATACGCTGTGAATATTTGGAATCTGATATAGATAATACAGGGGGCGGCGTTCGTATCGTCCCCGAATTATCAAATCTGCCAAAGGAGCAAAGCTTATGAACACCAATCCTATACCTCTGCCCATTTATGATTCCTTTAAGAAGGAATATAAACAACCCTTCGGAGCCGTAAAGCGGCTCCAAAGTTGCGTGTTTACACTCCGCTTTCCTACTTATATGCAGGTGGAGCGTGTTGTATTAGTCATGTTCAGACCCGGAGACAAGGAAAAAAACGCGACCTTAGAATACTGCTCGAACGAGGACGGACTCTATAATCTTTATACCTGTACATACACACCTCAGCATTTGGGGTTACACCAGTATTTCTTTATTGTAACAATAGGAGGGGCTTTAAGTTTTATAAAACGCAGGGCAGACTCTGCGAGCGTGGGTGCGTTTGACGGTACGGAACTGTTTCAACTCACGGTTTACAGCGAAGAGGTAAAGGCTGTCGAGTGGCTGAAGGGTGGGGTTATGTACCAGATTTTCCCCGACCGCTTTAATAAACGGGCAGACGATGCGGAAAGACCTCCTTTACCTGTGGGAAGAACAATGCACAATGACTGGGGAGAAACGCCCGACTGGCGACCGAACGCCGAAGGAAAAGTAACCAACAGTGACTATTTCGGCGGTAACTTTAAGGGCATAGAGGACAAGTTAGATTATCTAAGCTCACTCGGTGTGACCTGTATTTACTTAAACCCAATCTTTGAAGCTCATGAAAATCACAGATATAATACGGCAAACTATGAAAAGGCGGATATTTTGCTCGGAAGCGAAGCGGATTTTTCGGCTCTCTGTGCGAAAGCAAAGAGTTTCGGAATAGGTATAATTATTGATGGCGTTTTCAGTCATACAGGCGCGGACAGTATATATTTTAATAAGTACGGGCGTTACGGGACGAATACGGGAGCATACCGCGACCCTGCGAGTCCCTACAGACAGTGGTATAATTTCACGCATTATCCGAATGTTTATGAATCGTGGTGGGGGTTTGAAAGCCTGCCTAATGTTAACGAAAATGACGCAGGGTATACCGAATTTATTTGCGGTGAAAACGGCGTCCTGCAAAAGTGGCTTAAACTCGGCGCGTCCGGCTGGCGGCTTGATGTGGTGGACGAGCTTCCCGATGAGTTTATTGATAACCTGAATAAAGCCGTCAAGGCTTTAGGCGATGACAAGGTCATTTACGGCGAGGTCTGGGAAGACGCAACGACCAAAGAAGCATACGGGGTCAGAAGGCGTTACCTTATCGGCGGACAGCTTGACAGCGTGATGAATTATCCTTTTAAAGAATGTATTTTAAGATACATAAGGTATTCAGATGCGGCTTTGCTTAGGGATGGCGTGATGGGTATATTAGAACGATACCCGAAACCGTCTGTTGACATACTCATGAATTTTCTCTCAACCCATGATATAGAACGTGCGTTAACCCGCCTTGCGGGGAGAGAAATCGAAACCCATGACAGAGAATGGCAGGAAAAAACCGTTCTTTCGGATGCCGAATATATGTTTGGCTTGGCGTTACTGAAATGCGCTATGGTACTTCAATTCTTTTTGCCCGGTATACCCTGCATTTATTACGGCGATGAGGCGGGTGCAGAAGGCTATAAGGACCCGTTTAACCGCCGAACCTATCCGTGGGGCAGGGAGAACACAGAGCTAATCAGTTTCACACAGGAACTTGCGTCAATCAGAAAAGGTTGTCGCTGTTTAGCCGGGGGTGAGCTTGAATTTGTTGAGGTATCCCCCGATGCTTGTGTGTTTTTGAGAAAGGATTATGAGCTAAACGAGGGTGCGGCGATTTTCCTCAATAAATCTAAAAACCCAAAGCGTTTTTCAATAAGCTCTGTCTTAAAGTGTTTCGCAGACCTTGAGTTTGTACGCGCATCCGATAATAGCGGCAAGAATATCTGTGTTTCGCCCTACGATTATGCTTTCATCAGCTATAAATTGTGTGAATCTGATAAGGTTGACATAGAATTTAAGGAGGAGATATTAATATATGAATAAGACAAAAATCGTATGTACGCTCGGTCCCGCCACGGCGGATGACGCGGTTCTTCGGGAGCTTATGAAAAGCGGAATGAACGTAGCGCGTCAGAACTTCTCACATGGCGACCACGAGAGCCACGCACGAACCTTCGCACAGGTGAAGAGAATCCGCGAGGAGTTGAATCTCCCGATTGCTTCCTTGCTTGACACAAACGGTCCTGAAGTGAGGGTAAAAACCTTCAAGGACGGTAAAGCTACTTTGGTTGACAAGCAGACCTTCACTCTGACTACCGAGGAGTTAGAGGGTAATTCGGAGTATGTTTCAATCACCTATAAGGGGTTAGCCAATGATATAGGCGTCGGCACAACGATTCTGCTTGATGACGGTATGATAGAACTGAAAGTTACCGACATCGTTCAAAATGGTGAGGAGACGGATATAATAACCCGTGTGATTCACGGCGGCGTGCTGTCCGACAGGAAATCGGCGAATATACCGGGGATTAGACTCTCTCTGCCCTACATCTCGAACAGGGACAGAGACGATATAATCTTCGGGGCAAAGCTCGGCTTCGATTATATCGCCGCATCTTTTGTAAGCCGTGACGAGGACGTACTCGAAATACGCAAGATATTAGAAGAAATAAACTGCGGCGGCGTTAGAATCATAGCAAAAATAGAAAACCAAGAAGGCGTTGACAACATTGACGATATTATCCGCGTTTCTGACGGTATAATGATAGCGCGGGGCGATATGGGGGTAGAAATAGCATTTGAGGAGTTACCGCGGATTCAAAAAGAGCTGATTAAAAAAGCCTATTTCGCGGGTATGCCTGTTATTACGGCGACACAGATGCTTGAATCCATGGTTGTAAAACCGCGTCCTACCCGAGCCGAAACTACTGACGTGGCTAATGCGATTTATGACGGCACGAGTGCGATTATGCTTTCGGGTGAAACGGCGGCAGGCTCGCATCCTGTAGAAGCTTTACGGACAATGGTTAAAATCGCCGAGCATACCGAAGACCATATCGACTATGCTAAACGGTTCAGAACGCTCGAATGTTATTTGGGAATAAATGTAACTAACGCTATAGCTCATGCGACAGTGACAACCGCTCTTGATTTACAGGCGGAAGCCATTTTAACGGTGACGCATGGCGGCGGTACAGCACGTCTTCTTTCAAAATTTCGCCCCTGTCGTCCTGTACTCGGTTGTACTCCGAGCGAGATGACCTGGCGGCAACTCGGCATGAGCTGGGGCGTAATACCCGTGTTGACAGAAGAAAAGCACGGAACCTATGATGAGCTCTTGCATCATGCGGTTGACAGAGCGGTTGAGGAGGGTTTTCTTGAAAACGGCGCGCTTGTAGTCATTACGGCGGGGGTTCCTCTCGGTGTTTCGGGTACAACAAATCTGATGAAGGTACAGACTGTAGGCGATGTTTTGGTCAGAGGTCAGGGTGTTACCGATAAAACAGTGACCGCGCCGCTTTGTGTGGCGTTAAATGACGAAGAGGCATTAAACACATTTGAAAAAGGCGATATTTTAGTCATTCCGAAAACCGATAACGCGCTGATGAGGGTTCTGCGTTCGGCGAGCGGCTTGATTATTGAGGAGGGCGGACTTGACAGTCATGCGGCGATTGTAGGGCTGACATTAGATATACCCGTTATTGTGGGTGCGGAAAATGCGACGAAGATTTTAAAAAGCGGAGTAGCGGCAACGCTTGATGCTAAAAAAGGTATGGTTTTAAATTAAAAGCAGATAAAACGAATTGAAAGCCCTGTTCCATATGACGGGGCTTTTAGCTTGTTAAAAAATTTTATCCTGTACCTACAAAAAACAAGAATAAACAACAAAAAACAAGAATATATAGCAAGAAATAGCAAAAACAACAACAATAAACAAGAATAATCAACAATAATGGACAGAAAACAACAAAAAATAATAACAAAAAACAATAGTTTTTTCAATATTTTTATGATATAATTTAAGAAATTAACTTTAGAATCAAAATAAATGAAGATTTATTATAGGCAAAAACGGCTTTATTCAAGGGTATAAGATTCTTTGTGAAGTGGTGGGAGTGAGACAAATCTATTAAACTATTAAAACTTTTTATGATTGATAATAAAGTGAAATCCATAATTAAACGACATAAAAATATAAAATCCTACATATATTTTGTAGCAGAGGAAAATTTTTGAAAATAACAACAGGAATATAGTTTTTTGAGTCCTGTTTTGTTATAGTAATAAATTATTACGAAAGGGGTGAGTCCGATGGTTTTTTAATGTCGATACTTATCACAAAAGCAGTAGTCTCGCATTTTTACGATTACAGGCTACAAACACAGGTGTTAACATGCTTTACCATTCTTCCGGCGGTAGTTATGTTTTTGTAACCACTTTATCATCTTGCTCAATAAGACATTAAATGAAAGGAAAGGTCATATTTATGAAATTAAAAAAAATAACCAAAAGAACTCTAAGCGTTTCAATCGTTATAATAATAAGTCAACTACTGGCTATTACCGCATTTGCATGTAATACAGCGTTCTTTAGTGGTACTTACACAGCGAATGCTCCAAGCAACCAAAGCAATTTAAAATTATTGTTGTTCCCATCAGCAATTACACCAACATTAATTAGCAGCACCTATAACAATCCAGGGTGGAATTCTTCAAGTCCGGTAATAAATGTTTCAATAACTAACTGGTATCAAAGCATTCCCAACGTCGATAGCTATTTCCCCATTTATGGGGAATATTGGTCTAACTCGTCAATTTTGGGTGAAACACGAGTTTATGATGCTAATGGGAATCCGGTTTCTGCGAATTCTAATTGGCATCGTGTCTCAATAAACATTAATACAAATAGTGCGGCATTCAACACTGCCGAACAAGCAAGAAAAACTTTCATACATGAAGTCGGACACGCACTAAAATTAAGCCACCCAGGTTGCGCTACACGAGCAGTAATGCACCAAGGATACCCAGCCGCAACAGGAAGTGTTGCACCAACGGTTCAAATTCATGATACGAACAACAGAAATCAAAAATGGGGGTAATTTAACATGAAAAGGATTATTACATTTTTTACAACAGTTTTACTTTTAGTCGCAACTGCTTGCAGTGCAAATCCTAACAGTGAAGCAACACAAGAAATTGTGAACGAATACAACAATATAGAAATAATAAGGTGGATGTCAGACCGGAATATTCACCGTACTTTTGAAAACTTAATAGAGAGTGCCGAATTGGTGGTAATAGGTGAATTCACAGAAGATGCAACGCCAACCATAAACTATGGATATGATTTATATTTTGAAAAAGATGTTATAACTAATTATTGGTCAACTAACACCATTTTAATTCATGAAGTATTGAAGGGTAATATTGATACAGAAAAAATATCAGTCTGTCAAAATTACGCTGTTATCGAACAGGAATCGGGCAAATTAGGCATACTGACAAGTAGCGACCTTACCCCCATGAACAAAGGCGACCAATGGATTTTCTTCTTCGGGGGCGATAAAGAAGGCTCTTCATATTGGCTCACCGGAGACTATACAGGGCGATACCCTATACCAAATGAAAGGCTGTCGGAAATTTGTACAAGGGTATCAGCTATTAATAGTGAATTGCAAGAGTGGTTGTTTGCAAACTCAAAGCTGATAACAAGCTCGGAAGAACTCGAAACCCTTATTGAAAAAGGCGAGTATATATATTTCAGCTCTGACGGTGAAAACAGTTATCACATATCTTCACAAGAACAATGGAATCAATTGTATGTAATTCTTTCGGAAGTTGAAAAGTACAGGAGCGAAATTAATCCTTTGGAATTCGGCGTTTATGAAAATTCTTCTATTAATCTTTGGCTATATAGCGATATTTTAGAATATTTTAGTTTATCATAAATGTCGGTAGCCTTATACTAAAATCGGGATTATGCTTTTTTATGGCATAATCCCTGTTTTAAAAAAGAATAGACAATTTTGTTAAACTATTGACATTTTTGATAATTGGTGATAAAATGAAATCTGTAACGATATAAAAAGATATAATGCTACATATATAAAGCAATAGGAGGTGTCGGCTATGAACTTTATCACAAGAATAAATAAGGCTAAAATCTATATAATCATCGCTTCGGTCGTTTTAATAGGGTTGGTTATGTTTTTAGTTTTCTTGTCAAACGTATCGAACGAAATGCAATATAAGCTGGATTTCAATGAAAAAAGAGTTCCTGTGCGGGGGGAGGGAGAGAAAGGTTTGCGTATCTCTTCCTACGATTATTACCCGCTTAATGTACATTACCCAAAGTTTGCTTCCGGTTCTGTAGAAATCCCCGACCCGGTAATTAACGAAAGGTTTTGGAAAATTTACACGACGCTTGAATTTGTAGGCGGAACATACGCATATGACATAGTTTATGATTATAAAAATCGCGCCGAACTTGATTATACAGTGACTATTAAAGAAGGTGAAACCATAGTCGTAAGCTTTTTTGGCTTCGGGTATCCGGAAGAAGGCGAACCCGTTGTCTTAGACAAAGAATTTATTTTTGATATAAGTGATGTAAGCGAAGACAAGGACAATCTGCCTGTATTAATCAGTGCGGGCGGAGAAAAGGTTACAGACGAAACGAGATGGAAATACTACTACTCGCATTTAGGCGGAGAGCCGCTGACTGAAAAACCTGAAGATTCTTTGTGGTGATAAATGCAGGGATTATGCTTTTTATGGCATAATCCCTGTTTTTTAAAAGTATAGACAATTTTATTAAAAACTATTGACACTGTTCATAGTTAGTGATACAATAAAGACACAATTAATAATAATCGGGCAAAACGAGGTAACAGCTATGTCACAAAGAGTTAAAAAGAGCCTGACGATTACGGCGGTTTTATTTGCATTGACCATAATAATTATTGTTTCAAGTATGTTTGTACTTAGACCAATTGCCAATGAAGATATAGAAGTCCGGGCAACGCTCTATGGGGAAGACGGCACGTTACAAACCGGAAAATATTACCTCAATGGCGACAAGAACAGCTATTACTATGAAATATTTGAAGACCGTACCATGCAGTTCGGCGGCGGAGACCCATATGAGTTTTTCCTTATGTATAATGAAGATTTTATAAGAGATGACCCTGACGACCCTTTATATGATGCTTTTTGGAATTTCATAAAGGAAGGTGCAGACAGTCTCGCCATAAGGGAAAAGTACCTCGCGCTTACAGTCGAGATTTCTGCGATTTCCCACTATACAACTACCATTTATTTTGATATAGACAGCGTTGAACAATTTGAAGAATATTATTTTGGGCGTGCATACCTTGTTATAGATGAGAATACGTTTCAGATAAGAGATGATTTTAGGTTCATTCGCGTGGATTCATAATAATTATAATGAGGTAACAGTTATGTCACAAAGAGTTAAAAAGAGCCTGACGATTACGGCTTTTATAATCGGAATATTCATAGTTTCCGCAATCTTGGTTATGTTTGTAATCCCCTCTACAGCCGATGAGCAGGGCGTGACTTATGAGCTAATCGGCGATGGGACAATGAGAGCAGGGAGATACTACCATAACGGCGACAAAGAGAGCTTCTATTACGAAATATTTGACGACCGGACAATTCAACTTGGCGGAATCGACCCCGTTGATTATGTAATCATGGTCAACTGTAAAGGACGAACGCACGATGACCCCGATGACCCCGAACACAAGAAATGGTGGGAATCAATTTATAGCTCTGCCGAAATCCAAGGCGCGAGAAAATCATATGTAGCGATGGTCATAAACTGGCCGGACTATGACCCCGGTTTTATGCTTACTCTTAATTACCATAGCATAGATGAACTGTTAAATTCCCAAGAAGGGGGATGGCAATATTATGAGTACATCGATGAAAAAACTATAGGTTATGGTGATTATGTGTTTAGGCTTGTGGAATAATCGAAGTCTACGACATTCACTTCATAACCGTCTGCTATAAAGCGGGCTACAATTCCGCCCTCTCCCACCATATGCGCCGCACCGACAACGATAAGAACCTGACCCTCAAACTCGTTCATAAGTGCCAAAACATATTCGTACATAAGCGGGTCGCGTAAGTCAAGAAGCGCGTAGGAAAACGGGTCGTCTTCGAGCAAATCTTTTTCAAAGGCGGTTTCAAAACCTTCTACATCGCGTTCTGCCCATGCCCTCATCCAATCTGACATAATTTTAAATTCTTCATCTGCTTCGGGACTGCCCTCAAGGGCGGCGAAGAAAAAGTCTACATTTGTCTGTAAATACTCTTCCATTATGTCGTCGTCAAAGGAGTTAAACAAATCAGCCTGGAATACCCAACCCTCAAGTTCTGTAACGGAAATACCCGCCTCTATTGCCGTCAAATAAACAGATGCGTCGATAGCGCCGCCCTGCATAAGCGCGAGTTCTTCACTGAAAGAAAGTGTGTGTAACATTATTTCGCTCGACAAAGCCCACGGTTTAAACCCTTCGATAATTTCCGCAATTCCTATGCCTGCACCATACAATAATTCATAGATTTCGACGACTTGTGCGAACAAATCTCCCGATATATGGTCGGAAAGCCTATCTCCCTCATCGTACATCATCGCCATCTGCAAGTACATTAATCCCTCTTCATCGCCGAAGTCAGCTTCAAAGACGACTAAGTCCGAACTCAGAATTACGTTTGTTAACTGTTGGTCAAAAGGAAACACAACATCATTGAGAAGGTGGATAGTACCGAGCAGGTAAATAGTAGTGTCCTCATCGGAAACTTCCCAAAGAAGACCTTTTGCGTCCCCCGTCGGAGTAAGTTCAGGCACATAGGGTTCAGATTCATCGGGGTTTGAATCCTGTTTGCGCGGTTCGGTTTCATCGGGTGCTGAATCCGTTTCATCCGGCTTCACGTCATCGGACGTGCGAACTGCGGGGGTTGATTGCGCGGGGGTGCTTTGTTCGGGGGTTGTGGACTCTTCGTTTGAATCGCAGGCTGTTATTATACTGAGAGTTATTATTATCGCTATGAGAAGTGATAACAGTTTTTTTGTTTTTCTCATGTACCGACTCCTTTATTTTTATTCCGGGTAATTTTTATTTTATCATATGAGCGTAAAAAAAGCAAGAGTTTTTATATTACGAGATTTAACGGGCGCGAATTTGCGGGACGCCATCCCCCACAAAAACGAGGTTGACTTTTAGGGGCGGGTATGGTAGAATGAGATTATGAAGACTATAAAGACACCGGAGGTCATAAGCTTTGGACGCTCAAGATAAAGACATAGAACAAATACTGCCTTTAATACCGGATATTCTCTCGCCAACAGACGATTACATTTTTAAGCTCATATTCGGACACGAGGACGGCGTAGAACGCTTGACGAGCCTGTTACAATCAGTTCTGAAACTTTCGCACGACGAATATAGTGAAATTTCGATTACCGACCCGCACTTGCTCCGTGAATACAAAGACGATAAACTCGGAATACTTGATATAAAAGTCAAGACCAAATCGGGAAAAATCATAAACATCGAAATCCAAGTTGAGCCGTCGCCCGTACTACGAGAGAGAATCCTTTATTACACTGCAAAAATGATTACAGGGCAGATGAAATCGGGTAACGACCATTCGGATATTAAACGAGTGATTAGCATAGTTATAACCGCCCATAATTTTATAGATGAAAGCAAAGAATACCACAACCGCTTTACTCTCTACGACCCCGAAACAAAAACGGGTTTTTCCGAAAAGTTAGAAATTCATACAATAGAGCTTCCGAAAATCCCGACCGATAGTGACGGTACGCAATTATGGTGGTGGACGAAGTTTTTATCCGCCAAGAGCAAGGAGGAATTTACTATGTTAGCAGAACAAAACCCGCAGGTTAAAAATGCTGTTGTTCGTCTTATGGAGTTGTCCTCTGACGAAAAAACCCGCTTAGTTTACGAATCCCGTCATAAAATGGCATGGGATAATTGGGGACGCGAAAGAGCGGCTGAAGAAAAAGGCATTGAAAAAGGCATGAAAAAAGGCATAGAAAAAGGCATGGAAAAAGGTATAGAAAAAGGCATAGAAAAAGGCGTGGAAAAAGGCAGAACCGAAATTATAGAACGGTTAAAGTTGTTAGGCTTGTCAGACGATATAATCAGGCAAGCGACCGAGCTACCGCCCATACAATAATAAATAAAACAACAAAAAGCCGTCCGCTTATTGACCGAAGACGGCTTTTGTTATTATTTGATTTTTTTTGTAAAATAACGATATAAATATTGGAATATTGTTGGATGCGTATAAAGTTTTGATGGTAGTCCGTTTTCTTGAATACTAAAAGAATTATTTTCAATATCTTTTATTGCTTTGTATTCCAACTCTAATCCCGCCGCGATTTGTAAGACAGGATAAGTTGTAAAATTATCCTGTGATGTAGGAGAAATTCTTGCTTGACCAAGAATCCCCCCTGTATCAATGCCTTTGTCTACAAAATGTACCGTCACTCCGCAGTTTTCAATATCATCATTATATAAAGCCCAGTATCCTCCATGTACCCCCCTATATGCCGGAGTTATTCCTGCGTGCATATTAATAAAACGCGCATCGCAGGAAGAAAGCACATTTTCACTTATTATCCGTGTTCCGTTAACAACGACAATATCCGGAGCATACTCTTTTAAATATTGAATTGTTTCACTACTATTTACGCTCGATACCCGTTTACATTTATCCGATAAAAGAAATTTTTCTGAAATATCTAATAAATTATCACTACAAATTTCTTGAAATCGTTTTTTAGATGTGCTTATTAGTATCGGTATTACAAGCAGACTAAATAAAATTTGTCCTACAACAGTTAAGAATCCGAGTTTTTTAATACGATTCTTTATAAACGCCTTTTTATTTACAGGCTCTTCGATTATGACAATACCGATATTAGTTTTTGAAGCCAAATAGTTATAAACTATATTTGTTGAAATGCCTTCTCCGCAAAGTAAAGCAATTTTCATTCTGTCACCATCCTTGCCAACTCTCCCATGTTTAAACTCTTTAAGCCATATTTTAAATTCATTTCAGAATAAAATTCTAATAATTTATCGAATTGTGAAATGCTTTTCTCAAAATTACTTCCAAAATTATGAGGATGACACCAAATATGAACAATTTTACCTTTTCTTGCGGCGATTTTCATTTTTCTTTTTGCTTGAATAATTTTTAACCGTTCTAATAATTTGTTATCGGTATATGGTCGATAAAATAAACTTGATTTAATATCAATTATCCCCCCCCCCCCGGCGGCGCGAATTTCATTTATGTGATAAGTACTATCACCGGAAATGCCTAAATATGAATCAATAAATAATAAATATCTGCGAATTTTTTTATTTTTCACTCTGTTTATCCAGTTTTGTTCAAGCCCTCTAAAACAAGAAAAACCATGTTTTGCAATTATTTTAAGGTATTCATCTGTATATTGATTACGCGGAAAAACTAAACTTTCCATGTGTAAACATTCTCTTTTATTAATTTCATTATACGCTTCTATATCAGCTTCAAAATCACTAATAGTTTGTCCGGATTCACAGCAGTAATAATGCGAAAACGTATGAGAGCCTATTTCTTGATTCGGTGTTTTCTTTATTTGCTCAATCAGATTTGGGGCGAAATGAAGTTTGCTTTCTTCTTCGATTTTATCCATATACATGTATGAGGATAGTTTTGGGTTATCATAATTAGGCTTTTTCTGAGGCATAAGTGATAATAAATCTTGTTTATTATTGGCAAATAATGCTCCAACGGTTGCCCATGTGCAACTTATTCTATATTTATCGAATAATTCTAAAAGTTTAGGTACAATCTTATGAACAGCGATTATATTAGAATGATAATCGTTGTTTTTAGTATCATGTACACCCCACATCATTTCAAAATCAAGAGAAATAACCATTATTCCTTGTTTTTTACTCATTATTTTTTCAAATCCTTTCACATATTGTCGTTTAACTTTAAAATGGGCTTGTCACGGATTTTCTTAAATTAGATTTCCCGTAAACGCGCTAAGGTGTATTTTCAAAAAAACAACAAAAAGCCGTCCGCTTATTGACCGAAGACGGCTTTTTCTATCTACCGATTTAACGATTTACAGTTTCGAGCCGATTAAGCGCACGTTTGAGCTTAAATTCGGCGACAGCATGTTCATTCGCGCTGAGGGTAGGGTCAGAAAGACGCTCCTTGGCTGTATTTCTTGCGATTTCTGCGCGTTTTTTATCTATTTCGTCGCCCCATTCGCAGCTTTGCGCGAGAATCACGGTTTTATCAGAACCAACTGTGATTATACCCGCAGACAACGCCGCAAAGCGCGACTTCCCGTTCGTCGTAACCTTTACCTTCCCGATTCCGAGAGCCGCCGAATATGGCTCATGACGAGCTAAAATTCCTTTATCGCCGACAGTGGTGCGGACGATGACGCTTTCAGCTCTGTCGTCAAACAGAAATCCATCGGGTGTAATTATTTGGAGATTGAAAGGGGTCATAAAAGTACCTCATCAATATAAAATCAAGAATGTTAAAAGGGGATAAAGTCTATTTTTTACCTTTAGCTTTTTCAACAACCTCGTCGATTGTTCCCATGAAAAGGAACGCCGATTCGGGCAGGTCATCGTGCTTACCCTCTATTATTTCTTTAAAGCCGCGGACAGTTTCTTTGAGCGGCACATATTTACCCTCCATACCCGTGAATTGCTCTGCAACTGAGAACGGTTGTGATAAAAAGCGTTGAATTTTACGCGCTCTTGCTACTGTCAGCTTGTCGTTATCATCAAGCTCATCCATACCGAGAATGGCGATTATATCCTGAAGCTCGTTATAGCGTTGAAGAATACCCTGCACCCGTCTCGCCACATCGTAATGCTCCTGCCCCACAATATCGGGCGTAAGTATACGAGAGGTCGAATCAAGCGGGTCAACCGCAGGATAAATACCCATAGCCGCTATATCGCGCGAAAGAACCGTAGTAGCGTCAAGGTGTGCAAAGGTGGTAGCGGGAGCAGGGTCTGTCAGGTCGTCGGCAGGTACATATACCGCCTGTACCGATGTAATAGAACCCTTGTTCGTAGAGGTAATACGCTCCTGTAACGCACCCATTTCCGTTGCAAGTGTCGGTTGATAGCCAACCGCACTCGGCATACGTCCGAGTAGTGCGGAAACTTCCGAACCCGCCTGTGTAAACCTAAATATGTTGTCAATAAACAAAAGTACATCCTGACCCTCTTTGTCGCGGAAATACTCAGCCATCGTAAGCCCTGAGAGAGCGACTCTCATTCTTGCGCCGGGCGGCTCGTTCATCTGACCGTAGACAAGGGTCGTCTTTTTTATAACGCCGGATTCAATCATCTCTTGATACAAATCGTTACCCTCGCGTGTACGTTCGCCCACGCCTGAGAATACCGAAAGACCGCCGTGTTGTTTTGCTATGTTATTAATAAGCTCCATAATAAGAACTGTTTTACCTACGCCCGCTCCGCCGAACAGACCGATTTTTCCGCCCTTTAGATACGGGGCGATGAGGTCAACCACCTTTATACCTGTTTCGAGTACGTTGTTGGTCGGGTTAAGCTCTTCATAGGTAGGGACGGGACGATGAATTTCCCAGTATTCTTCTGCTTCGGGAGCGGGTTGGTTATCTATTGCCTCACCGAGAAGGTTAAAAACCCTTCCGAGCGTAGAATTACCGACCGGCACCTTTATTGCAGAGCCTGTATCAACGGCATCCATACCGCGAATAAGACCATCCGTGCTTCCCATTGCGATACAGCGAACTACGTCATCGCCTATGTGTTGAGCGACCTCGGCAACTAATCTTTCGCCATTATGTTCAATATCAATCGCGTTAAGAAGCTTAGGGAGTTTTTCGGGCGCGAACCTTATATCAAGTACCGCGCCAATGATTTGTACGATTGTTCCTACGTTTTTAGACATATTGTTGACCTCTCTCGAATTTTATGATATAGCGTTCGCGCCGCCTACGATTTCATTAATCTCATTGGTGATTTTTTCCTGTCTTGCTCTGTTATATTGGAGAGACAGTTTTTCTATCATCTCCGCCGCATTATCGGACGCATTTTCCATGGCGTTTCGTCTTGCGCTTTGTTCGGAGGCGTATGAATCAATACACGCACAACTAATCATGGATAAAAACATCTTAGGTATAATCCTGTCGAAAACCGCTTCCGGCGAGGGGTCATAGTGTACGCTGACTCGTGATTTTTTCGCAGAAAGAGCGGACTCCGTATCGTCTTGCTCCGGATTCATTTTGAGCTTTTTCTCGGTATCAAACGGCAGAAGTTTAATCTGGGTCGCATCTTGACGAAGTGCGGAGATAAAGGCGGTATAGAAAACCCTTACCTCGTCAACCTCTCCCGATTTAAACAAGTCTGTCACCATATTGGCTATATCGGCGCATCGGCTCGCTTTTGCGTCCTCGGAAAAATACGGGTATTCGCCAATTACGTCCCAACCGCGCTTCTTAAAATAGTCCACCGCTTTTTTCCCGATAGCTATAATTTTCGGTCGGTTTTCCGGGTTATCGAATTTATCCGCGTATTCACCCACGAGACGAGTTATGTTAGAGTTGTAGCCGCCTGCTAATCCTCTGTCGCCCTCGATGACAATGAAAAGACGGTTTTTCACCTCGCGTTTCGCTGTGAAAACAGTGCTGAAATCGGCTTTTTGGGATGCGATGTCGCGAAGCAGTTCCGCATGTGCTTCAAAATACGGACGCAGAGCTTCGGCGCGTACTTTGGCATAGCGAAGCTTTGCCGACGCCACCATTTCCATAGCCTTAGTAATCTGGAGAGTAGAACCGACGCTCTTTATGCGCCGCTTTATGGTCTTCATGCTTGATTTAGGCATAATTTCAGCCACCTTTTAAACTAATACATTTTTTATCGCCTATACGCTCACGGCGGCAGGGGATAATAAAATCCGAAAGGGTTAGTTTGCTTCAAAATAAGTATTTCTTTTTAAAACAAATGAAAGAGTCAAAAGCGCCAGCGTCGCCGCCGAAAAAACTAACGAAACAATACTCATCACCAAAGCCGCTTTAGCCATAACAGGTCTCCTTATTATTGTTTAATGAACTTCTCGGTAAATTCTGTTAATACTAACTTGAGTTCCTTTGAGGTTTCCGGAGAAATATCCTTCGTGTTCTTTATATCCTCTAAAATCTTGCTGTGATGTGAGTCCATGTGTTTAATCAATTCGGTCTCATAGTCGGCAATCTTGTCGGCGGCGACGTCGGTAAGCATCTTATTAACCACCGCAAAAATCACGATGACCTGATGTTCGACATTATAGGGTGTGTTTTTGCCCTGCTTTAAAACCTCAACTATACGTTCGCCATTTGCGAGCCTGTTCTTAGTGTCGGCGTCTAAGTCCGAGCCGAATTGAGAGAATGCCTGTAATTCTTTATACTGTGAGTATTCAAGCTTAAGCGTACCCGAAACCTTTTTCATAGCTTTAATCTGCGCGTTTCCGCCAACGCGGGAAACCGAGATTCCCGGATTCACGGCAGGTCTTATACCCGAATTAAAAAGCTCTGTTTCAAGAAATATTTGTCCGTCGGTGATAGATATTACATTAGTGGGAATGTACGCCGAAACGTCACCTGCCTGCGTTTCAATAATCGGCAGGGCTGTAAGCGAGCCGCCGCCGTATTCATCGGTCAGCCGTGCCGCGCGTTCGAGCAGTCTTGAATGAAGATAGAAGACGTCGCCCGGATATGCCTCGCGTCCGGGAGGACGTTTAAGCAACAGGGATAATGCACGGTAAGCAACGGCGTGTTTAGTTAAATCATCATAGACGATTAAAACATCCTTCCCCTTATCCATGAAATACTCGCCCATTGTACAACCCGCATACGGAGCGATGTACTGAACAGGTGCAAGCTCGCTCGCTCCCGCCGAAACAACGATGGTATAATCCATTGCACCCGCTTTTTTAAGGTCTTCAACAACAGTTGCGACTGTGGAGCTTTTCTGTCCAATGGCGACATATATACATATTACGCCTGTTTTCTTTTGATTGATTATGGTATCAACGGCGATAGTGGTCTTTCCTGTTTGGCGGTCGCCGATAATAAGCTCGCGCTGACCGCGTCCAATAGGAATCATCGAGTCAATAGCCTTAATTCCCGTTTGTAAGGGTACGTTAACACTCCTACGGGTTATAATTCCCGGCGCGATTTTTTCAATCGGGCGGTTCTCGGCGGCGTTTATGGGACCCCGACCGTCAACGGGCTGACCGAGAGAATTAACAACCCGCCCCAAAAGCGATTCTCCCACGGGAACGGAAACGACGTTTCCGGTACGCTTTACTGTGTCGCCTTCTCTGATTCCCGCGTCGCTTCCGAGCATGACCGCGCCGATAAAATCCTGCTCCAAGTTAAGAGCCATACATCGCACGCCGTTTTCAAACTCAAGAAGCTCGCCGAGCATACATTTTTCAAGACCGTGCAAACGCACAATCCCGTCTCCGACCGTTACTACCGTACCGGTATCGGAAAGACTGATTTTTGCCCCGAAGCTTTTAATTTGCTCTTTGATAAGGGCGGTAATTTCACCCGGACGTAAATCCATTGTCACGTCCCCCACTTTCATTAAGATTATTTGTTATAAAACAATTTCCGCGATTTCTTTTTTTAGCGAATATAAACGGTTTTTTACGCTTCCGTCTATACGAGAGCCGCCATAGTCTACAACGACCCCGCCGATAATATTTTTATCGATTTTTTCGTTCAGAAAAACTTTCTTACCCGTGACGGCTTCCATTTTTGAAACGAGCCTTGCCCTCTGGTCTGCGGTAAGAGCAAACGCACCTGTCACGGTTACGGGCATAATTCCGAATTTGTCATAGTATTTACGCCTAAAATCGCGGTAAATAGCACCGAAAAGCCCCATCCTTTTTTTCCGTGCCAAAACGCAGATAAAGTTAAAAACGTATGGCGATGTTTTACCGCCGAAGACACTTTTAATCACGGAGAGCTTGTCCTCGTCCGAAATAGAGGGTGCAAGGCAAAGCTTCGCAAGCTCCGGCGCATCTGCAAGAGCGTTATTAATGTCGGCGAGCTCAGAAAGAACCGCTTCAAAACCCTGTTGCTCGTTACCGTGTTCTTCTTCGAGCAGTTCAAAAAACGCGGACGAATATATGCTTTCGATTGAACCTGCCACAATCTGCCCCCCTTAAATTTTCACGAGAAAACTGTCTATAAGCGTACGGTTGTCCGATTCGCTTATTTCCTTTTCCGCAACGGCGGACGCAGTCATAATGACAAGCTCGGAAATCTGGTTTTTAATCTCGTTGACCACACGCTTTTTCTCAAGCTCGATATTCTCTCCCGCTTTTTCGATGATATGCGCGGCGTTTTGATTCGCCTCGGAAATAATTTCGCGTTCTTTGTCGAGACCGCGTGCTGTCGCCGCAGATATAATTCTTTCCGCTTCGTTTTTCGAGTCCGCAAGCAGAGCCGAATATTCGCGCTCTTTTTTCTCGGCGGACAATTTTGCATCCTCGGCGGCTTTAAGTTCCGCCGAAATAGTTTCCTTACGCTTGTTGAGGATGTCAGTCACCTTTGAGTGTAAGAAAAGATTGTACAGCAATACAATAATTATTGTATTGATAAGCGTAAGGATAATGGTCGTCGGCTCTATGCTGACAATAGATGAAAATTCCACGAAAACATTCCTTTCCGTTAAGTATTTTTCTTCTGTCTCGCTTTAACCGAGCGAGCTTGAGAAAGGACGGGTAAACATGACCATAAGAGCGAATATAAACGCATAGATACCGCCGGTTTCACAAAGCGCGTCGCCGATAATCATAGTTCTCGTAATTACTCCCGAAGCCTCGGGCTGTCTGCCCACCGCCTCAACAGCTCTGCTCCCAACCAAACCCTGACCAATAGACGGTCCGGCGTTCGTGAGCATGGCAATTCCCGCGCCGAGCGCTTCCGCAGCTAAAACCCAAGCTTGCGCGTTTTCCATAACAAAAACCCTCCAAAAATTTTTTAATTGTTATTTAACCCCGTAAGGGAAAAACCGATATTTAATCCGAACTGCAATCCGCCATAGACACATAAGACATAGTGAGCGTCACGAATATGAACGCCTGAATAACCGAGCCGAAAATGTCAAAGTAAAGCGAAAGAACAGCCGGTATGAAAATCGCTAAAGAGCCTAAAGCCCAGTAGATTATGCTCATAATAATCATACCCGCCATGATATTTCCGAAGTGACGGAAGCTCTGCGAAAGAGGGTCTGTAAAACAGCCGAGTATGTTTAGGGGTAACAGAGGGGCTACAGGGTCGATAAAACTTTTCGCCGCACCCTTTAAGCCGCCTGTCTTAAGCTTGTTCCTCTGTACTAAGAAAAATGTGATTATCCCCCATGCGGCAATAGTCGATATATCAGCCGTCGGCGGACGAAAACCGAGAAGCCCGGAAAGACTGCTGAACATTGAAAAGCAGAACAACGCGCCTATGTATGGCGCGTATTTGTAATACTTTTCACCCATGCTGTCTCTTACCGTGTTGTTAAAGAAGCTTACTATAAATTCGGCGATTATCTGTCTTTTACTCTCAGGCTTTTCCTTTAGATTTCTACCGAGAAAGAAGAAGAAAACGCCGAGTAAAAGCATCACGACCCACTGCACGGTAACGGATGTAGTCAGATAGAGTTCCATTCCGAAAAGCTCAAAAGGCAAAGCGGTAATTCTACCCGCCCCGTTTACTTCAAAATCGCCGTCCTCTGTTCCGACGACTGCAATCTGTAAAACGGCAAGCAAGACAATCGCCGCCACAATAACAATATTAATAAACCGTATTTTTTTCTTATTCACAGAATACAGCCTCCAATTTAAACCGATTTATTGAAAAAAGCCATGAATTTATAGTAAAAGCTCGGATAAAGAAGCGGGAGCAACGAGGTAAAAATATTAATTAATTCAAGCGATGCTAAAATCCAGTAAACCGCAAACATTATAAAATAACGTAAGCCGTACATAACGCCCGCGAAGCTCCGCACACCCGCTTCGCTCTTTTTTCCTTTTCTTAAAAGCTTTCCCGAAGAAAGTCCGATAAGGTAAAAATTAAACGCTCCGACTATATTTCCGAGGAGCAACCCCGTAAAAATCCCGAATCCTATATTTCCGCCCGCTAAACCGTAAATACCGCTGAAAACAAGCACAAGCCCGTTACATATAAGGAAAAAAGGCAACATGGCAGATAACTCGCCGAGTGCAATTCTTTCACCTTCACTGATTTTTCTCGTTATCGTAGTAATAATCATTTTCTTTTTGAGACGGTTTTAGGGCGGGTTCTTCTTTGTTTTCGGGGTTATCGTACATTTTTATCAGCTTACGAAAATATGTGATAAGTGAAGCTGTCATAGCCGAAACTCCGAGTAAAACGAAAACCAAGCCTGTCCAGTCCGGCCAGTCCATTTTATTTGCAAGCCATGTCCCGCCGCCGATAAAAAACAACAGCGGAGCGGCGACCGTGAACGCGATATGTCCGGTCACAACATAGGCAGAAAAAGGATTATCTTTTTTACCGCCGCTCATTCGTACTTGTATATAAGTCTGCTAAGTCTCCAGCCGTAACCGTCTAAATCGGTTATTGAACGCTCGAAGACATGTTCTGAGCCGTCAACTGTGAGTTCGATTTTAAGTAAACATTCAAAATCGGAAATAGGAGTCAAAGCGAAACGCATATCGGCATCCGACCAGTTAATCTGAAAATAAGGATTGCGGGTGGGATAGGGGTGCAGGTCGAGGGCGAAGTTTTCCGTGACTCCGAGTGTAAAGCCATCGGGATTAGCTCGCTTTTCTGTATAGATTCTGCCGTAGTCGCTGTAGTAGGACTTGTTGTCGACACGATTTTCGAGAACCCGTTCGGCTTCTTCGGCAATAAATGTTTCGCGAACAATGCTTTCTACATCGGTATATGTTCTGTAGTACTTGTCGCGGACGTTTATATTCCCGTCAACATAGAAGTATCCATCCTCAGGAGGATTTCCGAGGGGTCTGTCCGCTGTGTTGGCATACGGCTCTTTAATTACGGGAAGCCCCTGCCATATAAAAAGTTCTGTGATGATGATATTATTGTTAATCAGCCGTTGCGCAGCCTCGTACATTTCGTCTTCAAGGCTCGGAGACGGACGATAAAGACCGTTCCGACCATCGACGCCTGCATCATCTGTACCCCGTGCAATGTTCCAAAAAGCGAAAACAGCGGCGGCAACGGCGAGCATGGCAACTAATACGGTGGCTATAAAAGCAGGTTTACTGCTGTTCATATGAGTCTTTTTTCCCTTTCCGGATTTTCTGTAATGTATGTGAGTTTAACTGTCACTAACTATTATACATTAAATCTACAGCTTTTTCAATAGCAAATTGTAAAAAAAATAAAATTTTTAATTTTTTATTTTTATTTTACCTCAAAAGGGGCAGAATATTAATAATAATTACAAACCGGAGAATGTAAATCTTGATAACAGAAAGAATCACGGAGATAACGGCGGCAGAGTGGAAGATGCGTCCGATAAACATGCTTAACGCTTCTCTGCGGCAGACTCGCCGCGTACTCGAAAAAACCCGGCAGAGCGACATAGCCGAAAAACGTCTGCTCGAAAAAGAGCTCGGTATGCTTATGAAAACGCATAAGGGCTTTCATATCAGTATGCTCGAAACGGGGGAAGAGCTTGCTCCTGTTCTCGGCGGGGTGATAAGCTCGCTTCGGGCTGAAGACATTAATATGGATTTAATTATTAACACCGTGTCAAAGGTAACAGCGGTAAGACCTCTTTCCTCTATGGATATAGACAGCTTGGTATGGCAGGCGAAATATTGCGTAATAACCGAGGCGGTAAGAGGGGTTGAGAACGATTGTTCCGCCAAGCTCGGAGCATTGACCGACTTAGACGAGGAAGTATTATGCGGTACTTTAAATCCTATGGAATTACTTTACGGGGAAGACGAATTATACGGCGAGCTAACGGTTGAAACCCGTGCATCCTATAGACGCATGACCGCGCAAACAGCTATAGTCACAGGAATAGAAGAAGCCAAGCTCTCCCGCGAATACATGAACAGACGAGACGGCGAGGCAGAAAGTATCGATGCGCATATCGGTGAGATTATTGTCAGGGATTATCGGAGGGTTTTCCCTTTCGTCAGGTTAAAGAGCTATTTAATGTCGTTATTTTTATTTACGGCTTTGTTGGCGGGGGTTTTTGCGTTTTATACCGAGCCGCTGACCGCTGTTATTATGATTTTACCTTGTGCGGCTGTCATAAAGCCGTTAATCGACTATATAACGATTAAATCGGTACGCACGGCGGGGCAGATTCCCCGTGTCGCTTTAAAAGGCTCGGTTCCTCCGCGTGCAAAAACCCTTTGTGTAATTTCTACACTGATTAATTCGGAAAAAGACATAAAAACCGGACTCGAAAAACTAAATGCCGCAAAGCTCAAAAATAATTCAGAGAATATAAACTTTGCACTTCTTTGTGACCTGAAGCCTGATATAGAGGGCGGTTTATCGTCAGATGACGAGAGATTGCTTACTGCCGCCCGTGAATTATTCAAGGGTAGGGAACACATTATGCTTGTGAGGGAGCGGAGGTTTTGTAAAACTCAAGGCGTATGGCAGGGTGAGGAGCGAAAGAGAGGCGCGATTCTCGCTCTGGCACGACTTTTACGTTCTGAGAAATTCGGCGATGAAAAGCAAAACGGTATATTAGAGATTTTCGGAAGCAGAGCGGCACTACACGACGTTAAATATATAATGGCTTTGGATTATGACACCATTCCGCTTATGGACAGCGTTTCAGAGCTTGTGAGTATTGCTTTGCATCCGCTCCATAAAAACAAGGGAATCATCGCACCCCGCATTACGACTACGCTCGACAGCTATTTGAAAACAGGTTTTTCACGCGCCATGTCGGGCAATGGCGGCTGCGCGGGTGCATCGAGCTACGACTGCTTTTCGGGCGATATGTATCAGGACTGCTTTGGTGAGGGAATATTCACGGGAAAAGGTCTTATAAATGTCGATTTGTTTTTGGAACACTGCGGTGATACTCAAAGTAACGAGCGTTTCAAACACGAACGTATTCTTTCTCACGACATACTTGAAGGCGGATGCACGGGAGTTATTTATACGGGAGACGTGGAGTTTAACGACGGATTCCCCGACACCTCGGCGGCGTATTTTAAACGGCAGCATCGTTGGCTCCGCGGTGATTTACAGAATTTTCGTTATGTCTTTGATAAGGGATTCAGCCCGCTGACAAGGTGGAAGCTCCTCGATAACGTGAGACGGGCGGTGACACCGCTGTTTGTATTTTTGTGCTTTGTTGCTTCGGCGTTCGCAAAGACAGGCGGGAACGGAATACGCCCCTATATTCCCGTATTGGTCGGGTTGTCGGCTATTACCATGCCCTTTTTAATGGGCTTTTTTCCATCGGTCGTCAGAGGGCGGCGGTTCGCTTTTTACAGGAGATTTTATTCGCCTGTAATATCTCAGACAAAACAACTGCTTCGCCAGTGTCTGCTCGAAATAATGTTTGCGGTCAAAAATGCTCTAATAAGTGCGGACGCGCTTATTCGCACCGTTTGGCGCATGATTGTGACAAAAAAGCATCTGCTCGACTGGACTACCTCCTCCGCGCTTGAGGGAATCGGCACGGGCTTTTCACACATGCTCAGTTCGGCGATTGTTTCGATGATTTTGTTAATTCTTGCACTTTTAAATGATAATATAGTTGTTTTCCTCTTGAGTGTAATTTTACTTTCGGCTTTACCCTTAACTATTTATATAGACAGGACGAGCGGCGCGGCTAAACTGAAAATCACGAAGACAATGCGTCGGGAGCTTTTGGAAAACGCCCGAAAAATGTGGAGATTTTATGAAGATTTCGTAACGGCAGAGCATAATTATCTACCGCCCGATAATGTTCAGTACAGCCCTGTTTACCGCGTTTCGGCGCGAACATCGCCTACTAACATAGGTATGTATCTGCTTTCCTGTATAGCGGCGAAAGAATTCGGCTTTACAGATAATGGCGGATTTGAAAAACGTGTTTCGGATACTATTGAAACGATTGAAAAATTGCAAAAATGGAACGGAAATCTGATGAACTGGTACGAAACGGGAGAGTTAAAGGTCATTTCGCCTTTCGTGTCATCGGTTGACAGCGGAAATTTTGTTTGTTGTTTGGTCGCATTGAAAGAATCTCTTAAAGCCTCTGACGCCGCCCACGATTTAATCGAACGGGTAGAGAGATTAATGCGGGAAACCGATTTAAAACCGTTTTTCAATAAAGCGCGGAATTTGTTCAGTATCGGCTTCGACATGGAGAGCGGCGAGCTTTCACGGCACAACTACGACCTCATTATGTCCGAGGCGAGAATGTTGTCGTATTATGCAATAGCAACGGGGCAAGCGGACAAAAAACACTGGCGTGCTTTAGGGCGTGTCATGGGGAGAAGCGGACGTTATGCCGCGCCTGTAGCATGGACGGGTACGATGTTTGAGTATTATATGCCGGAATTACTTCTCGGCTCTAAGGAGGGTAGTATGGAATATGAAGCCTTACGCTTCTCGCTTCACTGTCAGCAGAAGCGCGGACGGGAAACAGGACTGCCGTTCGGCATCTCCGAAAGCGGATACTATGCGTTCGATGAGTCTCTTAATTACCAATATAAGGCACACGGAGTTCAGACCGTGGGATTGAAAGGCGGTCTTAATAAAGAGCGTGTGATTTCGCCGTATTCGAGTTTTTTGTCAATAGCTACCGACCCGATAAGCTCCTATAACAACTTGGCGCGGCTCGAAAAACTCGGCGTCTCTCATAAGAAATACAGTTTTTATGAGGCTGTTGATTTTACAAAGCATCGCGTGGGTTCAGGCTACGCAGTCGTAAAAAGTCATATGGCGCATCATGTCGGAATGTCGCTCGCCGGGGTTCTTAATGCTCTGCACGAAGGAAAGATGCAAAAGCTTTTCCTTTCCGACCCCGACATGAAACGCGCAGAAGAATTATTGGAGGAGAAAATAATGGCGGGAGAACCTGTTTTAGCTACTCCGGAATGGCAGGAGGAACAATCTTATCGCATAAACTCTACCGAGCTGACACGGTTCAGTCCTGCGGAAATACGCATAAACCCCTTATCAAACGGGCTTTTAACAATTCTTACATCTGATATGGGGATAAGTATGACTATGTTTAATAAAAAGAGCGCTTTTTATAAAACCGAGGATTTATATAATCCACGCGGCACTTTATTCGCGTTTGTTGAAAACGAACATACCATGCCGTTTTTAAACACTCCGCGTACCTCGGAATCAAACGCAACCGCCGCTTCAGGCAACACACAAGCAGAAAAAAGCGTCATATTTTTACAAAACAGCACCGAACACTATTATAATAGCCGAAATTTGCAACTCGGAAAACAGGTCTATCTGCACCCCTGCAAAGCGGTGGAAATTCACCGCTTCGCGGCTGAGAATCTATCGGGTATGAAAAGGCAGTTGACGCTTGCGATTTATCTTGAACCCGCGCTTGCGCGGATTCGGGATATTGCGGCACACCCCGCGTTCATGGATTTATTCCTAAAGCTCACATATGATGAGGAAAACAAGCTGATAATAGCAAAGCGAAAGGAGCGTAAAGGCGACAGGGAAACCGTTATGGCTGTCGGATTCAGAAAGAGCGAGGATTTTACCTTTTCATTTAACCGCGAAGATATAATCGGGCGAAACGGCGGAATAACGGACTCGCTTAAAAAAGCGCGTGAACGCAAAACAGATATGTCATTCGTGCCGTGTCCGTGCGTGTTTATTAAGGCTGATTTTCCGCTTGATGCGTTTTCGGGGAAGGAAGCGGAGCTGTTTATATGTTACGGAGCGGACGTAAAAGAGGTAGTCGCTCTTGTATCTGACATGAGGAAAGGAGAAGCGTCCGCGCCGAGCGAGGAAATCATATCTCCTTTAGTGCGTGAAACAATGTACGGCAGATTCGCCGCACGGATTTTACCACATATTATTTATTCGCCGAGAATTAACAAAAATGCGGTTATGAAAAACAGTCTCGACCTGTCCGCACTTTGGCGGCTCGGAATATCGGGAGATTATCCCATAGTACTATTCGATTTTTATAAAAGTAATATGAGCGGAGCGGACGGGGTTTCGGAAATGAAAAAGGCATTGTCGCTTTGCGGTATTGAGTTCGATTTAGTCATACTGTGCGAGAACGAGGCGCAAAGAAATCTCTCTGAACGGTTAAAACGCGAAACGGGTTCGGATATTTTCATCATAATAAAAAATGCCGTACAGCCTGATTTGTTAAATTTGCTACGCGCCGCGGCTTGCTACACACAACGCTCCGATGAGCTTGCGCCGCCTGTAAGCCGTATTAAAATAAAAGAACCTGTGTTTTTACCTCTATTGAACTGTGAAAAACCGAGCGGCTCCCTTGAGCCGCCGACAAAAGAAGAGTGTGAAAACCGTTTTGAAAACGACAGCTTTATCTTAGAGATTAGCCCTGAGGATTGCCCGCCGTGGTGCAACGTACTCGCTTCAAGCCGTTTCGGCACATTGGTGTCTGACCGCGCCCTCGGCTTTACATGGGCTCTTAACAGCCGCGAGAACAAGCTCACTCCGTGGGGTAACGACCTGCGGGCAGACAATAAGGGCGAGATGCTTATTATGAAAACGCATAACGCACTTTATGACCTGATTGACGGGAGCAAGGTGATTTTTTCTCCCAACAGGGCAGAGTATCACGGAGCCGTTAAAGGCGTACACGCCAAAACAACAGTCAGTGTTTATGAAAAGGGTATGGGTAAGGAAATAACCCTTGAACTTGAAAATCGTTCAAAAAAAGCGAAAAGTTTTCAAATCGCTTACTACACCGAACCCGTTCTCGGTGTAACAAGAGAAAACACAAGGCTCTTAAAGCCCGAAATCTGTGAGAACGTGCTTGTTTTCAAAAACCCGTCAGGGGTGTTTAAAGGCGCGATGTTGCAGTATACGGACAGAGACTGCGTTTTTATTACGGACAGACAGAACTTTTTCGAGGGTGATTGGGAAAAACCGGAGAATAAAAAATCAACCCCGGCGTTCGATATAATCGGTGCGGTTATAATAAAAATCGAACTCCCCCCGAAGCATAGGGACAAGATTAAATTTATTCTCGCTTTTACGAAAAATCTCAGTAACCCGCTGTCAATAAAAAGCGCGTTATTATATCGGTTCCCTGCTCCGTTGATTGAGGCTAAGTGTATAAATACAGGCGACAAAAGGCTTGACGCGCTTTATCGTTACTGGTTGCCGTGGCAGACCATAGGGGCTCGCATGTGGGCGAGGACGGGTTTTTATCAGAACAGCGGGGCTTACGGCTACCGCGACCAACTACAGGATTGCCTTTGTGCTGTGTATTTACGCCCCGAAATATCCAAATGGCAGATACTCCGCGCCTGTGCGGCGCAGTTTGCCGAAGGTGATGTTTTGCACTGGTGGCATGATATGCAGACACACAACAAAGGGGTTCGCACACTATATTCCGATGATTTACTATGGCTTCCTTTTGTGAGTGCGGAATATGTCAGGATAACTGAGGATTACAGTATTCTCGACATAAAAATTCCTTATGCCGAAGGAGAACCCTTACGGGAGCATGAGCATGAAAGGTATTCGGAGGTGGGCATAAGCGAGTTAAAAGAAAGCGTGTATATGCACTGTAAACGCGCAATGGACAAGGGTTATACCAAGGGCGGACACGAGCTTCTTTTAATGGGCGGCGGCGACTGGTGTGACGGTTATAATAACGTAGGGTCGAAAGGCAGAGGCGAAAGTGTATGGCTGTCGATGTTTTATGTAATGCTCTGTAAAATGTTCGCGCAGACAGCTGTTATGATGGGTGACACAGAATATGCCGCTGAGCTTGGACGCAGACGGGAAGGGCTTATTTCGGCTCTCGAAACATTCGCATGGGACGGTGAATACTATCTTAGGGCGTTTTATGATAACGGACGCGAAATGGGTAGCGCGAAAAACGATTTTTGCAAAATAGACCTGCTTCCGCAGGCTTTCGCAACGCTCGCGGAACTACCGAACGAGGAACGTAAGAATACCGCGCTGATTAGCGCGGAGGAACAACTGTGCGACTTCAGACACAAGATTATAAAACTGTTCACTCCGCCATTTTCGAGGGGTAAGTCATGGCAGGAGCCGGGTTATGTCGAGAGCTATCCCGAAGGTGTACGTGAAAACGGCGGACAATACACCCATGCGGCGATTTGGCTTGCACTCGCTTTAAATCGGGCGGGGAAAAAAGAGAAAGCGGAAACACTTTCCCGTATGCTTGCGCCGTTTGACAGAGGCGGTGAATACAAAACCGAGCCGTATTATATGGCGGCGGATATATACAGTAATCCGCAGGCATACGGCAGAGGCGGCTGGAGCCTTTATACAGGTAGTGCGGGATGGTATTTTTGGCTGTTAAAAGAGGTGTTCGGAGGAGACGAGGGATAAAATGAAAAAAGGTGAAAACTTACGGTTCTCACCTTTTTTAATTCGGGTGGATAGTGGGACTCGAACCCACGACCTTCAGAGCCACAATCTGACGCGCTACCATCTACGCTATACCCACCTTGACGAACAATGAACAATTGACAATGAACAATTTCACACGCCAAAAGGGATTTGAACCCCTGACCTACCGCTTAGAAGGCGGTTGCTCTATCCAGCTGAGCTATTGGCGCAAAAAAGCACAATTGACAATAAAGAACTATTGATAACTGCCCTTGTCAATTGCATACCATACGTTGTAAATTTTACGGCATTGTCAATTGTTCATTGTCAATTATCAATTGTCCGTCAGCGGGTGATGGGAATCGAACCCACACAACCAGCTTGGAAGGCTGGGATTCTACCACTGAACTACACCCGCGGAATCTTAGCTAATACATTATATCATGTTTGGGTTAAATTGTCAACGATTTTTTGCAAAAACGAGCGAAAAATAAATAAAATATTAAACAAACCCGTTAAAAACTAATCTTCCAAGCCTTTAAGTGCGTTTATTTCATCCCGTTCGAGGCGTATTTGTGCATCGCGAATGACCTTTATTTCCGTTCTGTCAACGGTAACAGCAGGGGCGTCTTTATTTTTATCGAGTTTTATTTTCAGTTTTCCCGTCAGCAGATTAGATTCTTCTACAAACCCTCTTCCCTCGCCGCACTCAACATAAGCTCCCACGTTAGGCGTGATTTTAAGAAGCTCTTCATAAGTGTCCTGCTCGTATTTAAGGCAGCACATCAGGCGTCCGCAGGTACCTGAAATCTTAGTGGGATTTAGGGATAACGATTGTTCCTTCGCCATTTTTATTGAAACGGGCTGAAATTCTCCGAGAAAACTCGAACAACAGAGTCCCCGTCCGCAGACACCGAGACCGCCGAGCATTTTCGCCTCATCGCGTACTCCGATTTGCCGTAGTTCGATACGTGTGCGATAAACCGAAGCAAGGTCTTTAACAAGCTCGCGGAAGTCCACGCGGCTTTCGGCAGTAAAATAGAACAAAATTTTACTCCCGTCAAAAGTACAGTCTATACCTATGGGCTTCATTGAAAGTTTATGCTCTGCAATTTTTTTTGTGAATACATGGAGAATCTCAGCCTCTTTTTTCTTATTGGCTTCGAGTGTCTGCGCGTCTTTTCGGGTCGCGACACGCATTATACCTTTAAGTGTCCCGACTATTTCTTCATCGGGTACATTCTTATTGGCGATTACCACTTCACCGTATTCTATTCCGTGTGCGGTTTCGACAATAACATTTTCTCCGACAGGTATTTTTAACGAACCCGGTGAAAAATAATATACCTTGCCTACGTTTTTAAATCTTACGCCTACTATTTCAGCCATTTGAAATCCTCTTTTATATTTTTAATTCTTCGCAAATTCCCGCCGTAATATACGTGCAGGCAAGCGTTATGTTGGGGTTAAACCTTAAATTCTCGGTGAAGTCAAGCAGAAACTTTTGTGCCTTCGCCGCATTTTTCAGCGGGAAGACCGAGCTGAGCATTGCTTTTCTGAGTTCTTCGGATATGTACTCCGATATACGGCTTAATTCGTCACGTGTTTTTATTTTAGATAAAACCGCCGCCGCTCTGTACTCGCTGCTTTCTGATAAGGCGTGTATAAACTCACGCGCTGTATTTTGAAGCTCCTCCGCTTCTGCGGACAAAGGCTCGTCTCCATCGTCCATAGCGTCTATGAAAACTAAGCGGGATTTTATCGTATCGAGAAACGAATCACGAGAATGTGCCGTGAATATGATTCGGACATAATCGGGAGGCTCTTCGGTGAATTTAAGGAGTGCGTTTTGACACGCCGCTGACATTGTATCCGCATCTTTAAAAATATAAACCTTTAAATCACCGTCATTCGGGCGGGTTATCGAATCCGCCACAATCTCTCTCAACTCGGCAACCCTGTAACTGCTTACCTTTCCCGGATTCTCGGCGTCCGTAAACTCCCTCACGTTTATTAAGTCGGGATGAGACCTGCTCTGTACTTTTTTACAGGCAGAGCATATTTCGCAGGGAAAGTCTCCCTTACCGCACAGAAACACCCGCGCCGTATAAAAGGCAAGCTCGTCTGCGATTCCCGATGAAGCCGTAAAGCAGAGTGCGTGAGGTATTTTGCCCGATGAGATAAATCCTTTAATCCTCTTTATCGCTTTTTCGTCCGATACACTCATCGTCACACCTTCTCGAATCGCTCAATATCGGTAACGAATACCGTAGCACCGCCCACGCTGACCTCCACGGGAAATCCCGTGTAACTGTCTGCACCGTAAGAAGCCGCCGAGGGTACAAACTGTTTGCGTTTACGCGAATGGTCTTTAATAATTTCGATTATCTCATCGACATTCTCATCGGCGGAACAAACCAAAAACGTAGTGTTCCCCGACATCAAAAATCCGCCTGTAGAGGCTAATTTTGTCACAGAAAAGCCTTTTTTGGTTAAGGCGTTCGATACAGGATGTGAATCATCGTTATTAACTATGGCATATATCAGTTTCATATAGCTAAGTCCCCTCTCGTAAAAATAACCGCTCACAAACGAATTTTTCAGTAACCGTCAGTTCCGGTTAAGCTGTCATCGCTTTCAATCCACTTTTCGACATTAATAGTGCGGAATTCATCCCTTGTGAGCCGTATAATAACCATGTTTATCCCGGCGTTTATTATCAGCCTTTTGCACATGGAACAGGGTTCCGCATCAGTCAAAAGCTCGCCTGTCTGAGGGTTTTTACAGGCTAAGTAAATTGTTGAACTCATCATTTCCGAACGCGGCGCGGAAATAATGCAGTTCGCCTCCGCGTGTACCGAGCGGCAAAGCTCGTACCGCTGACCGGTAGGCACATTGAGCTTTTCGCGGACACAAGTACCCAAATCACAGCAATTTGCACGTCCGCGCGGCGCACCGTTAAAGCCGGTAGAGATTATTTCGTCATTTTTAACAATAATCGCACCGTAATTTCGTCTCATACATGTGCCGCGTTCGCTCACTGTTTCGGCTATATCGAGATAATAATTGATTTTATCGCGTCTTCTCATGACTGATACCTCGCTTTGTCAGATACATTTATTAAGATTATATCATATATTTATATGGTAGTCAATAAAATTGTTAATCTTATGTTGTTATATATTAAATTAAAATGGATACTGACATTAATTTTACCGTATTGCTAAAAAATACAAGCATAAAATAATTGACATTTTACGCGAAATATTGTATACTTGCATAGGGTTGATAAATTTTATGATTATGAAATTACTTAAACGCTTATCCATTTTTACGATTCTGTGTATTTTTATCATGACGGCGTCATCGTCGGCGCAAATTCCTGTCGTCGATGATTATCAGGCGTCTTTGGGGCGTGTATACACGCTTGATACGACTTTTGACAGCGAGCGTTATGCCCGTTTCACGGCAGACGGGAACACTATTCATGCCCGCGGGTATTTCAAGGACTGTGTCGTCACGGGGTTTTTCATAAGCTCTCAGAATCTCCGAAATATCAGGAGCGAGTTCGCCATAAACTCAGACGGGAGCTTTAGCGCAAGCTTCAGCGGGACACCGAGCGAGAAAAACGCTTATGCCGTGATTTCCTTCGAGGATGGGAACGCCATGGCATATCGCGTCGAGTATACCCCCGGTACGGGTTGGTTTTTTGGTGATAACGGGCTTTCCGCGAGAACGGCGGCGGCTCTTGAGCATTATTTTACAGCCTCGCTTACGGTCAGCGAAAACTATGTAAGCGGCTCGCTTGACCCCCGCGAAATAAAAGAAACTCGTGAAAATCTTCTTGAAATAGTATCGCAGGTAACAGCGGGGATTGACGGTGATTATCAAAAAGCACGCGCTTTAAGCATATGGGTCGCAGATAATATAGTATATGACCGAGACGCACGAGATAATGAGGTTGACGAAGAAACTATTTCAGTTTCAAACACCCTGAAGCGCGGAAGAAGCGTTTGTATAGGTATCGCCAATACATATGGCGCATTGCTTGAGGCGGCGGGGTTAAAAGTTTTAAATATAAAAGGCGGCGTAATATCCCCCGCAGAGGGCGTGCCTTATGAACTGTTAGCCGATAAAACCCTCATACACGAATGGGTGGCTTTTTGGTATGAAGATGAGAGCCGATGGGTTTATGCTGACCCTACATGGGATATGAGAGGTTTTTATCAATACGGCGAATATAACTATAAGCCGAGCATTATAAAGCACTTCGATATATCACCGCTCGCGCTGTCGTTTGACCATAGGGGCGACAGAGCGGAATTAAGACAGTACTTCGGACAACAAGAGGCTGTCAATGAACCGCATGTGAGTACATCGATAACAACGACTGTTCCGTCTGCACCGACCCAAACAACCACAACTTCACCGAGCGTGCCAACCCAAACAACAACTAACCCACCGACTGAACCGGCTCAAGCGGAAACAAGTCCTCCGCCCGTGAGCGAGCAGGAAGAAAACCCGCCCCCAACGGATTCAAGTACGGTGACTGAAACAGAACCCGTGACGGAAATCACGACGTCGGCTAATCCAAGTGATAAAATTCCGTCCGAGACGACAGAACCGCAAGAACCCACCATAGTACCCGTTATCTCTTCGGATAAAAACGAAAGCGGCTTTGTCGTTTACCTTGTGGTGGGAGCGGTATTACTGCTCGCGGCAGTTCTATCATTTTTCGTAGTTAAATTTAAAATAAAAAAATAACCAAACAGGAGGGACTTATGTCAAAGACGTTAGGAACAACATCCAGAGGAATAAAAGCACCTATAATAAAAGAGGGCGATAACTTAGCCGAAATAGTTGTGGAGAGCGTTATGAACGCCGCCGCCGACAATGGCTTTACGCTTCGCGACCGTGACGTCGTCGCTGTTACAGAAGCTGTTGTGGCACGGTCACAGGGAAATTATGCAGACATTTCCGCTATATCGGAGGATGTAAAAGCCAAATTCGGGGAAAACGCCGAAATAGGCGTTATTTTCCCGATTCTCTCGCGTAACAGATTCGCCGTAGGGCTTCGGGGAATAGCCGGCGGCGTGAAAAAGATATATCTCATGCTGAGTTATCCGTCTGATGAAGTCGGAAATCCCCTGATAACCCTTGAACAGCTTGTGGAGAGCGGCGTCAATATTTATGGCGAGCCGCTCTGCGAGGAAAAGTTCAGGGAGCTTTTCGGTTATGAAAAGCACCTGTTCACGGGCGTGGACTATATAGAGTACTATAAAGAAGTAATTACACAAGCGGGTGCTGAGGTTGAAGTGATTTTCGCCAACGACCCTTCGCGGATACTTAAATACACAAAAAATGTAATAAATGCCGACATACACACAAGAAAAGCGACCAAAGAAAAACTTTTAAAAAGCGGAGCGGAAAAAGTTTTCGGCTTAGAAAACATTTTAAATGCTTCCGTAAACGGTTCAGGCTTTAACCCCGATTTCGGTCTGCTCGGCTTTAATAAAGCCGCCGAGGACAGAATTAAACTGTTTCCGAGAGACTGTGAAACCTTTGTCGCCGATTTGGCGGCACGGTTTCACGAGAAAACAGGAAAGCGGATTGAGGTCATGGTGAACGGCGACGGCGCGTTTAAAGACCCTGTAGGTTTTATTTGGGAGCTTGCAGACCCTGTGGTTTCTCCCGCATATACGAGCGGATTGTCCGGTACGACAAACGAGCTCAAATTAAAATACATGGCAGATAATTCTTTTACCGATTTAAGCGGTGATGAGCTTAGAGAAGCCATTTCAAATGAAATAAAATCTAAAAAACACGACCTGAAAGGTAATATGGCGTCACAGGGTACCACGCCGCGCTTCCTGACGGATTTACTCGGCTCGCTTGCAGATTTAACATCGGGGAGCGGCGATAAAGGTACGCCTATAGTGCTGATTCAAGGATATTTTGACAACTATGCAGATTAATCTTAATTTGACTAAAAGTTCGGAATAATTACAACCCGATTACAAAAATTACGGAGGAGTTACAAAAACTCCTCCGTTTATTACAGTTCGGCAACAGAGCGGTTACAGTTTGGATATTCGCTTGACATGCGGGTTTAGGGCGAATATACTTAAAGCATGGAAGCAAAAAAGCGACCATGAATAAAGAAAAAGTTTTTAAAAACAGGAGGTAATTAACATGAAAAAAGCAGTTTTACTTATCACAATTCTCGCACTTTCCCTGTCGGTATTTTTAGTCGGCTGTACGGAAGACGAAAAACCGACTACTCCCGTCACCGTCAACCAACCCTCTGAGTCCGACAACGCAAATGACGCCGCTGACGATGAAATCGACCCCGAAAACGGAACAGACACAGATGAGGATTTAACCGAAAACACGGACGATAACAACGCAGACGAAGACGGCGACACAGACGAAGCCGGTGACACAGACGAAGACGGCGACACAGACGAAGCCGGCGACACAGACGAAGACGGCGACACAGACGAGGACGGAGCAACCGACGAAGAATAATTAACCAATAAGATTTTCCTTTCCGGTCTTCCAAAAAACACCGCAAGCAATATCGGTCAGCAGTAATGCTGACCGATATTGCTGTATACACCCTACTCTATTCTCAGCCCACAGTTTGCGGAATATCCGGCGATTTGTCGTCTTCGCCGATTTTATTTCTGAGCCGCTTCATAACTATAAAATATGCAGGAATAAGGACTGCATCCGCTAAAATCCATGACAGCGGACCCGCAAAGCATACGCCGTAAAAGCCGAAGCGTCCGACTAATAAAAACGCAACAAACACACGTCCGACAAGCTCGCAGACGCCCGCCGACATAGCCATGACACTATAACCCAAGCCTTGTAAGGTGTTACGGAATATAAAAAGTATACCAATTGAGAAATAAGACGCTCCGAGTATACGAAGCTGAAATTTCACATTATCTAAGATTTCAAGCTCGCTGCTCTCGATAAAAATGCCCGCAAAAGTCCTGCCGAAAAACCATAGAATCAATCCCGCAAGCACACAGTAAGCCATTTGTATAATCATAGAAAGGCGAATACCCTGCCGTATGCGGTCGAGCTTTTTCGCGCCGAGGTTTTGTCCGCAGAAGGTCGCCAAGGTGAGTCCGAGAGCTTCCATAGGCTGAAAGAAAAGCAGAGAGATTCTGTTTCCTGTCGTAAGACCGGCTATAACAGGCGTGCCGAGACCGTTTACGGCTCTTTGTAAAACGAGTGCGCCAAGCGCGGTTATGGAAAATTGTAACCCCATAGGCACACCCATAGACAGGAGCTTTTTTGCGTGTTCGGGGGAGAACTTAGCTTCTTCCTTGGTGAATCTTAAAATCGGGTAGTTGCTCCTTATATATACAAAACATAAGACAGCCGATACCGTTTGTGCGATAACCGTAGCAATCCCCGCACCCATTACGCCTGTACCCAAAACAAGGATAAATAAAATATCTAAAAGCACGTTAATAATCGAGGCAATAGCGAGGAAATAGAGCGGCGATTTACTGTCGCCGAGTGCGCGGAGCATACTCGCGAGTATATTGTACGCCATAGCCGCCGGAATACCCCCGAATATAAAAATTATGTAGGAGTAGGATAATTCGATTATTTCTTCCGGCACATCTATAAGATGAAGAAGCTGTCTCGTGAAAATTACTGTCAGTGTCGTAAGAACAATCGCGAAAAAGACACAAAGAAAAATCACGTTCGCCGCAAAACGGCGCATTTCGGTTATATCACCTGCCCCGAACCGCTGAGAAACAGGTATACAGAATCCACTGCATAAGCCTACGACAAAGCCCAGCACAAAAAAGTTAAGCGCACCTGTCGTACCTACTGCCGCAAGCGCATGAGAACCTATAGCACGCCCTACTATAACAGAGTCTGTCATGTTGTAGAGCTGTTGAAAGAGCGTACCCAACAAAAGAGGTATTGAAAACCTCACAATTATCGGCAGGGGACGCCCCTTTGTCATATCTCGTACCATTAATTATTCCTTAATTTAAAGTCTAAGCAAAAGCATCTTTCAGCTTTTTTTCGAGGTCGCTGTACTCGTTTTCATAAACAAGTAACGAAATTTCATCGAGACCCGTAGTCACGAGCAGCGGCAGACAGTCCATATCACGAAGAACCCTGAAAACGCGCGAGGCAAAGCCTGTCCCTGTAATCATATCGCTCGATTTGACCGTCAGCTTTACGTTACCCACGTTGAGCATGGGCATAAGCCCCGCCCTCGATGATATATGATTCATTATAGTAAGAAGTTTCATCATATCATCGTCGCCGAAGGTGAATCCGAAGCTGATTTTATCCGAGGTCGCGGGCGACTGTGAAATCATGTCGATATTGATTCCGGCATCGGCAGATTTTTCAAACACTTCGTTTATAAAAGAATTCTCACAGGATGCGGGGACATTGTTAAATGTAACGATTGAAATACCTTGGGTTACAGTTATTTGTGTTGACATAATACTGTTCCTTCCATTATTATATTGAATTTAATAAATCCGTCATATCGTACAGACCTTTTTCGCGTCCTGCCAAAAACAGTGCGGCGTTTATCGCGCCGCTTGCGAAAACCTCGCGAGACAGTGCGGAATGTGACATGGAAATAATTTCATCGTGTCCGGCAAAAATTATTTCATGCTCGCCCACAATTGTCCCGCCGCGAATCGAATGAATACCGAGTTCGTCCTTTATACGCGGTCTGTGGGTTCCGCTTCGCCCGTATACGTATTTAAGCGCACCCCCGCTCTCCTCGTTTAAAGCATCGGCGAGCATTATCGCCGTGCCGGAAGGCGAGTCCGCCTTAAGATTATGGTGTTTTTCTATGATTTCCATGTCGAAAGAACTACCTAAAACCCGCGCCGTCCGTCTTGCTAAATCTGCGAGCAGATTAATTCCGAGCGACATATTGAAAGTGAAAAACACAGGAACATGCTCGGCGGCAATTTTTATCTTGACGATTTCATCCTGCGTATACCCTGTAGTGGCGATAACTGCGGGGATACTGCGCGACTTGCAGAACGTCAAAATCTCGTCTAACGCAGATGTATGGGAAAAGTCAATTATAACATCGGGCGATTCGGGGAGTGCTGAAAGCCTGTCGTAAATCTCAAAATCCCCGTATTTTTTACCCGCGGGGTCAACCCCTGCGTTCACTTTACAGTCTTTGCGTTCGGCAATCAACCCCGCTATGACTTTACCCATTCTTCCGCACGCGCCTGTTAATGCTATTTTTATCATTTTTGTTTCCTTTTTAAAAATTACAGTAACCCTATTTTTAACATCTCTGCTTTTAACTTCTCGATTTTACTTTCATCCATGTCGCAGAGCGGCAGACGTGTACTTCCGACGTCTATACCCATAAGTTTAAGCGCGTGTTTTACGGGGACAGGACTTACGTCCATGAACAGACCGTCCGTGTACATAAAACGGGCGTATTTTTGATTGAGTCTTCCGGCTTCGAGGACATTGTTCTCAAGGCAAAGCGTGCAGATTTTATGTACGACCTCCGGAACCACGTTCGCCATAACCGAAACCACGCCTTTTCCTCCGAGAGCCAAAACAGGGACATTCATATAGTCGTCTCCGCTGTAGACGTCGAGACCGCTTTCGTTTATAAGCGTAGAAAAATACGCAACATTTCCGCCCGATTCTTTGACGGCTTTAATATTCGGGTACTCGGCAAGTTCCTTAAAGGTGTTAAGCTCTATATTTACCACTGCCCTTGACGGAATATTATAAAGCATAATCGGAATATTAACCCTGTCGGCGACTGCGCCGAAATGTTTTACAAGCCCTTTTTGCGAAGCCTTGTTATAATAAGGTGAAACTAAAAGCAGGGCGTCTGCACCCGCCTTTTCCGCCCTGATTGACAAGTCAACCATATAAGCGGTGTCGTTACTGCCGGTCCCTGCAATAATAGGGACTCGTTTCGCGCTTTTTTCTGCGGCGAAGCGTATACATTCGATATGCTCCTCGTCGCTCATGGTACTTGCTTCACCTGTAGTTCCGCAGATAATCAGCGCGCTTGTACCGCCTTTAATCTGCCGTTCGATTAGCTCACTCATGAGGGGGTAGTTTATACCCCCGTCAGCGTTCATGGGTGTGACTAAAGCCACGCCCGAACCGGTAAAAATTGTGTTTTGCATACTTTTCCTCCTTAATCCAAATACCCCTTAGCCTTCAATAACTCCGCAACAAGCACTGCTCCGCCTGCCGCGCCTCTCAGTGTATTGTGCGAAAGTCCGATAAACTTATAATCATACTGGTTATCAGTGCGAAGCCGCCCTAATGAAAAGCCCATGCCGTTTTCGCGCTCGCGGTGAAGCCTCGTCTGCGGAAAATTTTCTTCCTCGAAATACTTTAGCGGCTGTAAGGGTGCGGACGGCAGTTTAAGCTCCTGCGGAACGCTTCTGAAACTGTTCCAGTCGCTGATAATGCTTTCTTTCGCCGGCTTCTTATTCCCGTCAAATCTCATGAAAACCGCCGCCATATGCCCGTCTGCGACAGGCACTCTTGAGCAATGTGAGGTTATATTTATATCGCTTGCGTTAATAATTACACTGTTTTCAATCTTACCCCAGATTTTTAAAGGCTCGGTTTCGGCTTTTTCTTCTTCCCCTGCGCCGACAAAAGGAATGATGTTATCCACTATTTCCGGCCATGTTTCAAAAGTCTTGCCTGCACCGGAAATTGCCTGATACGTGCAGACTAAAATATCTCTCAATCCGTATTTCAAAAGCGGACTCAGGGCGGGGACATAGCTTTGAATCGTACAGTTAGATTTTGCGGCGATGAATCCGCGCTTTGTTCCGAGCCGCTTACGTTGCAGATTTATGATTTCGGTGTGTTCATGATTTATTTCCGGAATAAGCATAGGCACATCGGGGGTATAGCGATGGGCGGAGTTGTTAGAAACCACGGGACATTCCGCCTTTGCATAGGCTTCCTCCAAGGCTGCTATTTCCTCTTTTTTCATGTCAACCGCCGAAAAGACAAAATCGACTCTGTCTGCGACCGCCTTAACATCCGAGGCGTCGAGTATTGTCATATTTTTTATTTTTTCGGGTATAGGCTCCTTCATCATCCAGCGGTCTTTCATCACTTCGCCGTAGTTCTTCCCTGCGGAGCGAGGCGATGCCGCGAGAACGCTCACCTCAAACCATGGATGCTCCGCCAATAAAAGTGAGAATCTTTGACCGACCATGCCTGTCGCACCGATTATGCCTGCTTTAAGCTTTTTCATTTGTTACAACTCCTCGTTTACAATTTATATTAAAGCGTGTTTAGCATTAATACAATAAACTAAATGTATCATAAAAATACAATTTTGTCAACCTCACTATTGACAACACGTTAAAGATTGTATATAATTAATAATAAGAAGCTATGCTCGAAACGGGAAAAGAGGTCATTATGATGTACTTACATAAACTTAAAAGAAAAAGCGGGTTCACAGTAGTGGAACTCTTGTTGGTTATTGCAATCATCGGGGTTCTGATTGCGATTGCAGTTCCCGCCTTAAACACGAGCAGAAATGCGACAAGTTCTGCCAACGAAAGGGCGAGAGATTTTTATTACACGGTGCAAAGCGTAATGATAGATATTAAATTATCGAAAAACGATGACATAAAAATGATAATGCCGGACCCCTCCGATTCTACGGTTCTCGCTTTAAATAACGAAGTTGTGATTGAAATTCGTAAATCCGGCTCGGCGAGATTGGCAAAAGCCGTTGCAGGAGACGAATCGAGCGTTGATACGGATTTAGAGGAAGATTTCAAAGATTTTGATAAATTCGGGGAATTTATTTTAAGTAAACTCGCTACTTTTATAGACGTAGGCTCTACCGGTAACGAATATTTTTACTTCACGGTTGATAAGGACTACAGGGTCACAGCGGCTTATTATACATGGGGCGAACTCCCGATAACCTTCCCCGCCGCTCCCGAAACCGTTGAATTTAGTGAGCCTAACCGTGTGGGTGGTCTGATTGTCGGTGCGTTTCCTCTTGAAAGAGGAGATAAGGACATGGAAATACCTGCGGTATAAAGGATTAAATGAGACGTAAACTGACTTTAATAATTTTTGCGGTGTTAACCGCATTCATAGTGACGGGGCGGAAAACCCAAACAATCGATGACGAACAGTGGTTTTTTAATCATGACGAACCGCCTGTAACAACCGAAAATAACAGCACAGCTCCGGTGACTACTCTGCCGGAGCTTGTTTCGTTGCCTGACGTTACGTTTACACAAGATAAAGAAAATTCAGAAGATTCGGGAGACCCGGAAAACGCAGAAGATTCGCAAGTTCCCGAAAACAACGACACACCCGAGCAGGTCGGTAACCCGCCCATTACTACTTCGCCTGATTTTGCTCTCCCTGACATAAGCGAAGAAGACGGATACGACAACGAGTGGGCGTTTTATTTAATAAACGGCGAAAATCCCCTGCCGCATGACTTTTCATTTAATACCCGTATTATTTTCGGCGAGTACAGAATGGACGAACGCGCCGCTGATTATGCCATACAAATGCTCGAAGATGCAAGGCGTGACGGTGTCGGGCTTGTTATTGTTTCGGCATATCGTACCGCCGAAAGACAAAGGAACAATTATAATGCACAGGTTCAAAGATATATAGATGCCGGATATTCTGAAAATGAAGCACATTTACGCACGGGGCAGGAAATAGCTCCGCCCGGAGCGAGCGAACATAACGCAGGACTTGCCCTCGATATTCTCGACATGAGTTATAATCTCAGCGAGACTTTTGACAGGACAAGAGAATTCGAGTGGCTTATTCAAAATTCATACAAATACGGTTTTATTCTGCGTTACCCGAAAAATAAAATCCACGTAACGGGAATCATCTACGAGCCGTGGCATTTTCGCTTTGTGGGAGTAAAACGCGCAACTGAAATAACAGAAGCAAAGCTTACCTTAGAGGAATATATTTGGGAATTATTATTAGACGGCGAGGCGGATGAAGAAGCGGAAGAACAAGAAATCGAAGAAATTGAAGAAAACGAAGAAAATGAAGAAAATGAAGAGGGGTTCGCGGATGCGAACCCTTATTTTTCAGGCTTTTCGGTTTTACCGATTACTAAGGTAATCACCGCACCGAGAACAAACGCGCAGATTCCGAATATGAGCGTCGGGTTAAATGCGAGTTCGGACGGGAAGATAGCATAAACAGAACCCAAGATAAGCCCCGCAATTATGCTGTAAACAATAGAGTGAAACCGAGACAGAAGCCATTTTATAAGCTTTGCCCCGAAGATTATCCCTACAATTATTCCGAGTCCCGCGGGTATTAAAACAAGCAGGTTAAATTCCGTTACTGCGTCTAACAGGGCGGGATAAACACCGAGCAGAATCAAGATAAACGAACCCGAAAGTCCGGGAATTATCATAGCCATCGCCGCAACGGCACTGAAGACAACGAGAAGAAAGGGGTTATTTGCGTTTGTGCCGTCGCCTGCGGGGTTTACCGAATCCGTAAGGTTATCGCCGCTTAAAAGACTAAGCAGGATAACGAGGGCTAATGCGAACAGGGTAAAAATTAAATAATAAAGCTTGAAGCCGCCGCCTTGATTATCGTTCGAGAGCAGTTTTTTAGCAATAAGGGGCAGACTGCCCACTATCAGTCCGAGAAAAAATAAATAAGTCGGCGCGGGGTAGTGTTCAAAAAGCTCCTTCGCCAAAAATGAAAAACCCACCACTCCGAGAGCCGCGCCGAACGCGAACAAAGCGAGAAAGGTAAAGTTTTTCTTTATATGTTTAAAATCTAAAGCCATAGCTCCGCAGATTTTGTCATAGCACCCGAAAACCACCATCATGGTTCCGCCGCTGACGCCGGGGATAACAGCAGATACTCCGAATACTACGCCGTTCAATATAGGGGAGAGCAGTTTAATCAAAACTTTCATGTGTTCGTTCCGCCTTGGTCTTCTCTGATTTTCGGTATCTCGACCCAAAACTGGCTCGCTATACCGAGTAATACCGCTCCGAGAAAACGAAGCGGATTAACCGCCGCCAGCCCGAACGCCGTGTTAACGCCCGGTATGTAGGTCAGCAGGATTACAAGAAACAGTGCCGCACCCATAATGACAAAGGCGGGAAAGTTTTTATTGTTTATGAGTTTATAAAAAGGTATGGATGCGGAGAGGTTGACAAAAACCGCGCCAATCAAACCGCCCGTAATCGCCGCAAGAAAACAGGAGTTTAAACCTCCCGCACTCATTCCCGGCAGGAAAATCCTGAAAATTAAAATAGCTAACGAAACACAAAGCCCTTGAGTTATGGCGCGGACTAAAAACCTTCTGTCGAGCGTACCGCGTCCGACAAAGCCCGAAGCCGTCATAGTGCTTTTTATATCCGCTCTGTTCCCGAAAAATGCTAAAGAAACGAGCGGCAGAATCAACACCGAAGGTAAGGACACGGTGACAGGCGACAGCGTAAGCGCGCCATTCGAGAATAAACAATACAGCGCGAACATAGCCATTGACGTAAGGGCTATCATTGCTATTCCTATTGTCTGTTTTATATTATAGTGTATTTGGCGGGTTTCTTTGAGAGCATCCACCACAGAATTAAAGTCGTCGTCCGCGAGAACAAGACCGCAAGCCTCCTTAGCCGCACCGGACGTCTCCTGAGGTAAGGCGACGCCCACGTCGGCACGTTCCAATGCCTCGACATCTGCCGCGCCTATTCCCGTTACGGCGACAATATCGCCCTCGTTTTGCAGCAGTTCTATTATGTAAGGCTTTTTATCGGGGCTGACACGGGCGAAAATATTAGCGTTTTTTATGTCGGGATTGCGTCCTTCGAGTTGACACTCGTCTAAATAATCTCCGGTTACTGCGAGTGCGTCTGAGAGTCCGATTTTTCTGCCGATTGTGAGAGCGGCGTCCGAACTGTCGCCTGTAGTCATAATGACCTTGACGCCTGCGCGGTAACAGCTTCTGACGGCGGCGGGTGCGCTGTCACGGGTCTGATTGGCAAAAGCACACAGACCTACGAATGTATAGCTTACATCATGGGCGGTGCGGGGCAGATTATTCTCATTATTGACACGGGCATAAGCGACCGCAACAACGCCGTGTCCCTGTTCTGAATATTTCTGTTGTTTTTGTTGTACCGAGAAGAGATAGTCGGGGGGAAGGTCGCATTTAGGGAGTATGATTTCCGGAGAACCCTTTACACAAAGAAGAAGAGAGCCGCCGATTCTCCACAGATTTCCTCCGAGTTTGGTTTCTTCCGAAAAAGGGTATCGGCAGACCAATTCGTTTTCTCGTAGCGCCTTTACGTCTACGCTTTTAAATGCCGCACCGAGTATAATAGCCCTGTCCATGGGCGATGAATCTTCGGGGTCGCAGGAGAGAACCGAAATACGTCCGAGCGTCTCCTCGTCGGTGGTATATTCGTCAATTAAAGAGGTGTGATTTTTGGTAATGACGCCCGTTTTATCCACACAAACAGCAGTTATCGCCGATAACGAAGCCATAGCGTTCAGGTCCTTCACCACGCAGTTTCTTTTAAGGAGTGTAAATGCGCCGTAAAGATAATGCGACCTTACGAGCATAGGACATTCCGCGGGGATAAGACACAGTGCGAACGAAATCGCAGGGAGAAAAACGACAACGGGAAAGTCGGAGAAAGAAAGCTCTGCGCCTTTAGATAAAATGGTGATAACAAGAAACATCAGCAAAAATGCAACAGACGAAGCATAAAATACAGGTGCGGATTTTAGCGTAGCGGATTCTATACTTGTCTTAAACGCTTCGGAGTTGCGAGCCTCGCCGAATTCACGGCACTTTCTTGAATCAACGCCCGTCGCGCTGACACGCGCTACAGCGGTACCGGAAAGAAGACGAGTACCTTTATATATGCAGGTTTGTTTCAACTCATTTTTATTATCCGCCCCCGCCCGCTTTAAGGAGGGTGAGCGGTCTCCCGTGAAAAGACTTTCATCAACCGAAACGCCATGCGCTTCTAAAAGATGGGCATCGGCGGGGACGCTCTCACCCTCCTGAAGGATAATGATGTCATCGGGAACTAAGTATTCCTTACGGAGCAGTGTAATCTGCCCGTCACGTAAAACACGGAATCTCATGCTCGAAATACGCCGCAGTTCCTTAAACGAGTCACGGCACTTATAGCCTTTTAAAACCTCGACAGCGGAATAAAAAGCGGCAAGCAGGAGCATGACAAAGCCGCTGCTTATCCGTCCGCAGAGCATAAGAACGAGTGCGGACGCAAACATCATAAAAAACCTAAAGGAAAACAGGGTGCGTACAGGCTTAAAATCCCCGGCTGTTTCAAGCTGTCTTGACTCGCCGTTATATCCGTACATGGCTATCCGCCCCGCTACCTCGTCTGAGGTCAGTCCGCGATAATTATCTAATTTATCGGTAAAAAATTCCATATTATCTTCCTTTACACAAATACCCATTATATAGACTACCACAAAAGGCTCTAAATGTCAAGAGCGAGTTTCAGACGGAGGATTACGTTTAGAGGCTTGTTGTTATTTTGCACAAAGAAAAAAGCCTAAGCTTATAATATTTGTACTATATTAATTAATATTTCGCTTGAAATAAAGACTAAAATATTGTAAAATTAGAATGTAGGATAAATTAACGAGAAAGGAAAAGAAAAGCGTGAAAAAAGCAGCAGTATTTATGGGGAGTATAAACGATATGCCCGTGGTGGAGAAAGCCGCGGCGACTATGAAGGAGTTCGGAATCGAGGTAAGCATACACGTTCTTTCGGCACACCGTACACCCGACGCGGTAGCGGAATTTGCTTCCGGCGCACGCGAAAACGGCTACGGTGTTATAATAGCGGCGGCGGGAATGTCGGCACACCTTGCGGGTGTTATTGCGGCGCATACGCCGTTGCCCGTTATTGCTCTTCCGCTCAAGAATCAAGCTTTAGACGGCATGGACGCACTTTTATCTATGGTCATGATGCCGCCCGGTGTCCCCGTGGCGTGCGTGGGAATCGACTGCGCGAAGAATGCAGGTTACTTAGCGGTTCAAATTCTTGGCGTAGACGATGAGACTTTAATGGACAAGTTTGCCGCATTTAAGAAAAAGCAATACGAAGATTGTCTTAAAATAAATGAGGATGCTGCGGCAAAGTACAATTAAATACGGAGGTTGTAAAAATGTTCGACAAACTTCGAGAAGAATGTGGCGTTTTCGGGGTCTATACTAAGGAAAATTCCGAGGTGTCAAGATACGCCTATACCGCACTTTACGCCCTCCAACACAGGGGGCAGGAGAGTTGCGGCATAGCGGTCAATAATCGGGGGATTATTGACTATAAGAGAGGTATGGGGCTTGTAAATGAGGTTTTCGATAAAGAGAATCTTGAGCGTCTGAACGGCGGAAAAATAGCTATAGGTCATGTACGCTATTCTACGTCTGCACTCAGCCATCATCATAATAATCTGCCTATAGTTGTGAAACATATAAAAGGACCTATGGCACTTTCGTTCAACGGAAGTTTAATAAACTCGCGTAAGCTGAGAGAGGATTACGAGAATAAAGGCGCGATTTTTCACTCTACTAACGATGCGGAGGTCATAGCCTACGCCGTTACCGAGCAAAGATTAGTCTGCGGCTCTATTGAAGAATCGCTTGAAAAGGCTATGTATAAGCTGAAAGGCGCGTATTCTGCGGTGATTATGTCGCCTAAGAAATTAATTGCCGCACGCGACCCTAACGGCATACGACCGCTCTGCCTCGGCATACTTCCGGAAGAGGCGGGATATGTGGTCGTGAGCGAGAGTTGCGCGCTTAACGCCGTGGGTGCGGAGTTTGTACGCGATATAAAGCCGGGCGAAATCGTTGTCATTTCCGACAAGGGAATAAGCAGTATAAGCACACACTGCGGCGACAAAGGGAGCCTTTGCGTTTTTGAGTATATTTACTTTGCACGCCCCGACAGTGTAATCGAGGGTGTTTCCGTTCATGAGTCGAGAATCAAAGCGGGTGAGTTTTTAGCGGAGCAACATCCGGTCGAGGCTGACGTGGTTATCGGGGTACCCGATAGCGCGATTGACGCCGCACTCGGCTATTCGGGGCGGTCGGGGATTCCTTACGGTATGGGACTCGTTAAAAATCGCTATGTCGGGCGTACTTTTATTCAACCCACGCAAGAAATGCGCGAATCCACGGTAAAAATAAAGCTCAGCGCGATAGGCTCGGTGGTGAGCGGAAAACGGGTCGTGGTGGTTGATGACAGTATGGTAAGAGGGACGACCACCCGAATCATAATAAAAATGCTGCGCGAAGCCGGAGCTAAGGAAGTCCATATAAGGCTTTCATCTCCGCCGTTTCGTAATCCGTGCTTTTTCGGTACAGATATTGACAACCGCAGTTTTTTGATTGCCAACCAAAAAACACTTGAAGAAATTAAACAGGAGATAGGCGCGGACTCGCTCGGTTATTTAAGCATGGAAAACGTGGAGAAGGTAGCGGAGGGTGCGAATTGCGGCTTTTGCTCCGGTTGTTTTTCGGGTAGGTATCCCATGGAGGTTCCCGATGAACTTCCGAGAGATAAGTTTGATTCAAAGTTGTCACAGTAGAAAAGAGGATGTATGAAAAACAGTCACAGCGGGAGTTATAAGGCGGCGGGTGTTGATGTTGTTGCGGGGTATGAAAGTGTCAGGCTCATGAAAGACGCCGTAAAGAAAACGTATAACAAGGGCGTTCTGGGAGAATTTGGGGGCTTCGGCGGAATGTTTATGCCTGATTTATCGGGTATAAAAGAGCCTGTATTTGTTTCCGGAACGGACGGCGTGGGGACGAAAATAAAGTTAGCCATGCTCTTGGACAAACATGATACAATCGGCATAGATGCGGTCGCCATGTGCGTGAACGATATTATATGTTCGGGTGCGAAGCCGCTGTACTTCCTTGATTATATTGCTTGCGGAAGGGTCGTTCCCGAACGAATTGCCGCAATCGTGAGCGGTGTAGCGGAGGGATGTATACAAAGCGGCTCTGCTTTAATCGGCGGAGAAACCGCTGAACACCCCGGACTTATGAAAGAAGACGAGTACGACATAGCGGGATTCTGCACGGGTGTAGTTGACAAAAGTAAAATTATTGACCGCCGAAAAGTAAAAGAGGGCGATGTGATAATAGGGCTTGCTTCAAGCGGTGTACATTCAAACGGATTTTCGCTTGTGCGGAAAGTCTTCGGAATAGGCAAAAAAGACGACAGAAAAACCCTTGACGAAAAAATCCCCGAACTCGGAAAAACGCTGGGGGAAGAACTGCTCACGCCGACTTCAATATATGTTAAACCCGTCATGAAATTAAATTCTGAGATTAAAATAAAAGGCATCGCTAACATAACGGGCGGCGGCTTTTTCGAGAACATACCGCGCTGTCTGCCTGAAGGGCTATGTGCAAGGATTAATAAAAATATGTTTGAAATACCTTTTATTTTCCGCTATATTCAGGAAAAAGGCAATATTCCCGAACGCGATATGTTTAACACCTTTAATATGGGAATCGGTATGGTTTGCGTGGTCAGCGCGAAGAGGGCAGACGCGGCGGTGGAGATGCTTGAAAAAGCGGGTACGCGGGCGTGTTGCATAGGCATGGTTGAGCGCGGGGATGAAGGGGTTGTTTTGATATGAGTCAGGTTCATGACAACTTCTCAAAATACAAAAGCGGGGTAGCCGCCTTAAAATTAACATCGGCGTTGTTTCTTGCTGTCGGGAATTTCCTTATAATTTCAGCGATTTATACAGGCAATGAAAAAACATCGCTTTCCCTTCCCGAATTGCTCAGAGGTATAATGTTATTGTTAGGGTTCGGGACTCTCGTTGCTTCGATTGTTTTAGCAATAATCGCCACACGCAAGGGTTGGAAATTAAAAGAGCTTGTAACAGAAAATGTAACAAAAGTTGTGCTTTCACAGGCGTTTGAGCTTATTGAATACGCTCCGAAGAAAGCCCTTTCTCATGCAGTCATAGAAGACACAAAACTTATTACCGACTGGGACACGCGTAGCGGCAGCGACTATATTCGCGGAAAGTATAAGGGCTACGGCTTCGAGTTTTCGGACATAGAACTCTCGGAAACTGTTACAATAACAACGGACGGCGAAACAACAATCACAACATATAACGAAAAGTTTAAAGGGCAGTGGATTATTTTATACACGAAAAAAGAACTCCCTACAGTTTTACGGCTTCGTAAAAAGGTAAAATCCGTGCGGATGAAAAGCAGTGTTGAAACAGAGAATATGGCGTTTAACTCAAAGTATCAAATCGAAGCAAACGACCCGCACGGCGCGTTTTTAATACTAACCCCGCATTTTATGGAAAAAGTTACCCACGCTGATACGCTCGCAAACGGCAGAACTTTTGTGTATTTCGGCGGTCGTAAAGTACATATCGCCATATATAACAAGCGTAATCTCTTTGAATTTTCGGCAAGGAAAAAGGCTCATTCAAGCATAGACGCGCTTATGGAACTCCAGCGAAAAGAAGTCAAGTATATTACAGACATTTTAGATGTATTCCTGTCGAATGAGAGCTTGTTTGGGTGATTTAATATCCCTCTTGTCCTAACTAAATTAAAATAACCGAAACAAAGAGCTTTTAGTTCAAAAAATTTATATAATTATTAAAGGTGAAAATTATGCCCACACATGAAGAAATCAGCAAGGCTGTTGCGCGTATAGCGGAAACATTTCCGGTAAAGCAAGCTTCTTATTTCGGCTCGTATGCCGAAGGAAAGCGAGCCGAGTCAAGCGATTTAGATTTATTGTTTGAATTTAATAAACCGGCTGTATCGCTTTTTATGTTGTCTGCAATAAAATACGATTTAGAAGAACAACTGAATATTCCCGTTGATATAATTCACGCACCCATTCCGGAAGATTCTTTTTTAAAAATAGGAAAGGTTGTGCGTGTTTATGGGTAGCCGTGATAAAAATATATTAATTAAAATTTTACAAGAAATATCTCTCATTTCCGAAATGACAGACGGCTATAATTATATTCATTTCGAGAGTAGCGAAAAAACTAAAAGAGCTGTGTGTATGACGTTGATTAACATAGGCGAAATGGTAAAATTACTTTCTGCCGAAATAAAACAAAATAACCCGAGTATTCCGTGGCGTTCGATTTCGGGTTTACGGGATGTTACAGCTCATGGTTATCAAACCCTGCGTATGGAAGATATTTGGGAAACCATAGCAACGGAAACACCTCTTCTTAAAAAACGAATAAAAGAAATACTCTCCCAAGGTCAAATTTAAAGTATAAGGTGAAAGCATGAAAAACATAGCTGTTCTTGTTTCGGGCGGCGGTACTAACCTGCAAGCACTTATTGACGCCGAAAAGGCGGGAGAACTCCCCGGCGGCAAGATAAGTCTCGTTATTTCGTCAAAAAAAAGCGTTTACGCACTTGAACGTGCTGAAAAGCATAATATTAAAACCGCCGTTGTAGAATGGCTTGAATTTAAACCGAACAGAAAAGAATACAGTGCGGAGATTTTAAAACTTTTGCTTGAACATAACATAGAACTCGTAATTTATGCGGGGTTCATGGTTATTCTTGACGAGTGTGTCTGCCGAGAATTTCGTAATAAAATGCTCAATGTTCACCCCGCCTTGATTCCCTCATTCAGCGGAGAAGGGTATTACGGACTTCGTATTCATGAAGCGGTACTTGAAAGCGGCGTAAAGCTGACGGGTGCAACGGTTCATTTTGTGAATGAAGTCTGTGACGGCGGTCCGATTATATTACAAAAAGCAGTGGAGGTTAAAAACGACGATACCCCCGAAAGTCTGCAAAAACGGGTAATGGAAGAAGCAGAGCAGATTCTGTT
>Ga0099364_10000553_pt1 | contig 63675 bp, 68 predicted proteins | sample TergutTh196P3_FD_73070 | JGI IMG/M metagenome (GOLD analysis project Ga0099364, IMG submission 73070) | Microcerotermes parvus P3 segment gut microbial communities from Pointe-Noire, Republic of the Congo - Th196 P3 | ecosystem: Host-associated > Arthropoda: Insects > Digestive system > Gut ... | reverse complement strand
TTCAGCGTTGCCCTGTTTTGCCGCAATAAAAGTATTGGTTATTTTTGGAAGATTATTCCATTTACACTTAACGGTTTATAGTTCCATGAATTACAGCATTTTTATCGTTGTCAACAGACACAATTCTTATTATGTCGCCTGGTATAAGTTGCCCGGAAAGTCCCATTGAAAAACTTTTTATGGTGACCGACATTGCCATTTCATTTTCTTTTAAAGTTCTAAGTCTGCTGTCTGAATTATCGGCAGTTTCAGACAACATATCTTCTAACAAAAGACTTCCCATATACAAATTTGATTTTGCGTACATGCCTATAGCATCATGCGTTTCTTTTAACACCACGGGCGGCATATTGTTCGCCCCCATTTTTACAACGATAATGTGTTTGTCTTCTAATTTTTCGCCTTGTTTAACAGGCGAGCGCAACATCACAACGTCAATTTGCGCTTCCATCATTCTTGTGAAAATCGGGGCGATTCCGAAACAGATGAGAACCCCCAATACAATCGCTATAATCCCTATAAATGTTCTGTTTTTTAACATAGTTTAAACTATCCTTTCAATAAAAATTACTACAATAAATCCGGCAGATAAAAACGGAGCTAATGCAACAGGCAGACTTTTGTTTTTAACCGCTTGGTATATTCCCACAGTGAAAACCATAACGAACAGCCCTATGATTGCCGCGAAAAGGCATTTAACTCCAATTGCAAAACCGAACGACATTAAAAGTTTTGCATCACCCATTCCTAACTTTTTTGTCGTTATGCTGACTATAAAAAGTGGTAAAAAGCCCATAAACGCGCCTGCAACACGTTCCATCAAATGAGCGTCAAATGCAAAAAACGAAAATACAATGATAATCGGGTGAATAAAGTTTGGAATTTTATGGTGTTTAGTATCATATATTGATGCGAACACGAGAAAACCCACTATCACAATTTTTGATATAACTTCTGTTGCTATTCCCATTTTTTATATACGTACTTGAATTTTTGTTGCGACTTGTTGAACTTGATTAAATTCCCGATTTGGTCAACAACAGAAATGTTATACTGGTCACGTATTGTGAACATAACCGAGCCGAAAAGTCCTGCGATTATAAATAATATGAGGAGAGCGAGCGCGCCGGTAATGCCGTAAATAAGACCGCCGAACATGGCAGATGATAACGTTCCCACGGCACTTTGCTTTAATTGTTTGCTCCCGAAACCGGGAAAAATTTCATTGTCTGTTTTTAATCCATATGGAATGTAAAGTTTTTCTTGTCCCATGTTAATTTTCCTTTCAACCGAAATATGACACCACAATGTCTTTTATTATGAAAACAAGTTGCGAAATTAGCAAAAACAAAACTGCGTGTTTCAAACGTTTTTTATAAAGTTCGCCATCTTCTTCAGCCGACTGCAAACGTATGAAGCAAAAGACAACTCGTATCGTAACGCCTAATAAAAGCAAAATTTGTATGTATCTGCTTACTTCATTTATTTTATCCATTTTTTTAGATATGCCCTTTCTGTTCTGTTATCTGAAAAATCCTCTCGACATGCTTGCTATATATACCAAACTTTGAATTTTTCCGCCACCCCCTCCTATCGGCAATAAAAATTCTGCCACTAATTTTGGTGTTTTAACTGCGACAATAATGCAAGCTATTCCCAAAAAACGCCCCCATATGTCATCAGTTTGTGGCGAGAACATAATTGACGTTCCTATTTTCGCTAATATTATTTGGAGCATTGTTGTCACAAACACCTTGACAAATTGCATAAAATAAGCCTTAAAGACACCACGGTCATTGTCAAGCAATCCAACGCAAGCTATGGGGACTCCGACTTTGAGTGCCAGCAATTCTATTCCGCGCATTAAAAACGAGAAAAACAAGATGATATATGCCACAATAAAAACAAAAAGCGGAAGGGTGTTAGTTAGTCCTGTGGTTAACGCTCCCACAACATTCGCGTAGCTTGAAGAATGCTCGCTGATTTTTTCAAGTAACATAGAAGTCACTTCTTCACAAATGTCCACAAACATGCCGAATAAAAAAGGAAAGCAAGTTGCTGTGACAATCGCTTTTACAAAGTTCAGCAGATACGCTGATGGTTCAATGTCGGGGTCTCCGTCTTGCCACATTACGTATATTCCGAAGCCTTTTTTTAAGAAAGCTAACACCAATAAAGCAAGCCCTACCATGTAAATGGTTTGTGTTATTTCCGCGAAAAAGACACCGGTGATACTTTCTTCTGTGCGGAAAACCAAGTTGAATTGGTGCATCATCAAAAAGTCGAAAAAGGCTTCAAACTCCTTCAAAAGCGAACGAATAAACGAGTCAAATATATAGTTCATAGTAACTCCTAAGCGTAAAAACGCGTATGGGTAACATAAATCGTTACCCATACAAAATCATGTTAAAACACGGCGACTCGCCGTTTAAGGTGATGAGTGTCCGAACATGCTGTTTACTTCCCCTTCAAGTCGCGGCATAATCACGTTTTCCCAAAGCACGTATATGCCGCCCAAAACAAGCGCGCCGATAACAACGCCGATAATAATTTTTACGGCAAGCCCTATTTGAACGCCGCCGAAGTCATCTGAAAGTGTTGCCACTGCACTTTCTTTTGCGCAAGTCATCTTTAAGGCGAACTCATCGAACCTTTCTTTCAATCTTGCTTTCAATCCTTTGAACATTCACGCATTCTCCTTTCTTCAATATTCATCATCGCCGTTGTCAGCGGCGTTGGTGTTGGTTTGATTTTCAAACTCTTCTAAAACTGCATTGTTAATTTTGTCGCGCATTTCTTTGGTGAGCGAATACACCCTGTCGTGATATTGCCCCTCGTTGTCTCGATATTGCGGCATAGACACAAAAATGCCTTTCGCGCCGTCAACAATTTGTATTCCGGTCACAACAAGCTCGTTATTGAGCGTGATTGAAGCATTAGCCAAAATCTTGTTTTCGACCTTTCTTCTTACATTTACTTTTGCTATAATATCCATAATTTAGCCCTGTCCTTTCTATATATTTTATTTCTTTATTTTTTCTAAGGTGGAACTCCGGAACGTGTCATAGTCACCTCTTCCTTTCCCTTTTTAAGTAGTATAATAGCCTGTAACCAAGTTGATAATTGCCGAAGCTAAGGTAGCCCCGACTGTTGAAATAATTGCAACGTTTATACGGTTTTGCCATTTTTTGTGGTCTTGTTCGTCTGCCGCGCTACGGCGAATGAAGAAATAGCTAAGGCAAATTCCACCTGCTATTGGCGCGATAATTAACGCCCAGACTGTTAAATCCTCGATGAGCTTTTTTGTCCCGGTTGCTATCGTGCTGTCTGCGAAATTGCCTTGCGCGAATGTATTTTCTGCAAGTAGAAAAAACATAATAATCGCGTTTAAAATTTTACATTTCTTTTTCATCATAACCTCTCTTAATTTTATTTTTATACGACTCAAATGTAAAGTCTTTCCAAATACCCCAAAGTGGAATTTTAGCCGCCGTTGGTTTTTCGGGACGACTTAAATTATGCAAAGTCATAAATTTTTGGTTGAACTTTTTGTCACCAAGACCTAACATTTCATTAAACTTCCACTGAGACAAATCAGGACATTCCATAATAGCCGGGCGATTATTGGTCATAACAAGCTGATACGGGCGTTTTATGCGCCCTATTTCTTCGGCTTTAAGCAGGCTACGTCCATGCAAGCTTATGTTTTGATTGGAACTCGGCATGGAATATTTTTGGCTGTTAGAGCCGATGGAATAGCTTGTTGTGGTGTATTCGCCTAACCGTTTTTCAATTTCTTTTCGCGTATCATTATCGTTTGATTGAAGGTAAATCCACGCCCCACAGTTGCCGCGAATTATCGACGCGGCTTCTTTGGAATATTTGTTTTCTAATTGCTTAAAATCTTGTAAAAACAAGTGAAAACGAAGCCCGTAACCGCCGCCGACAGTCAGTTTTGCCTCGAAATCCGATATGGCTGTGAAGTTCCCGAACTCGTCAAGAAGAAAATTCACACGTCTATTCAAGCGGTTTCCCGTTTGTCTTGCGTGGTTAATCAGACGTTCGTAGAGTTGCGACACAATCATGGTAACAATGGGATAATATGTAGTTTTTTCGTCCGGCAAAATGAAAAACAGCGCGGATTTTTCATCGCTTAACGAGGAAGCTGTGAAGTCTGTATGGTTGGTCATGCCGTGAATTTCTGTTGAAACAAACAACCGCAATGTCGTCAACGCCGATGTGTAAAAACTACCGGCGACTTTATCCGGTGCGATTTTTGAAATGCCCAACAACGGCTTCGCCGGGTGTTCATCGGGCATCATGTCAACGTACTGAACAATCGGCTTAATTACGCGGTTATGAAGAAGTTTGTCCGCGCCCATTTCGGCGATAAACCAATAAACATTGGTGAGATTTTGGTATTCGGGTCTGTCGGTATTGTCATAAACCACGCAAAGCACAGCCGCCGCGATTACTGACATTTCGCCGTTTGTCCAAATGGGTTCGCTCTTTTTATTTCTCTCAACAAGAAAGCATGTCAACTCCCACGCGGCACGTTGTGCAAGGTCAATGTTTTCATCTTTCACCGCATCAATAATTGGTTGCAACGGGTTATAGCAATCAGATTTTTTAGGGTTTTGGAAGTCTAAAACATGCACTTTATAGCCGATTGATTTTAAAAATCGGCTCGTGTATGTATAAATTTCGCCTTTCGGGTCGTTGATGACCAAACCTTCACCGGCAAGTGCCATTGTGCAAACAGACGGAACTACCAAACACCTTGTTTTCCCACACCGTGTCGCGCCGATAATCAGCGAATGACAATCATCATCGATGAGCGATATTTTTTCAAGAACGTCTCCATGATTTTCATAGTTAACAACAATTCCGCTGTCGTGGTTTTGAACGTTCTTGAGCGGTTCGTCAACTTTCGGAAGGCTTCCGTTTTCCACTGCCTTATGGATTTTTTTGCCGTTTTTAAGTAACGCCCTCACCGTGTCATCGAACATGTTGATTGTAAAAATCGAAAAGGCTTCTGACTTCTCCTTCGCGTTCATCAGCCGCGCTGAGCCGTATTGCCCCTGCCCGGCAGGAGCGGGAATTTTTATGTCGGGCGTAATTTCAATTTCGCGGCTTTGATAAGGTTTTTGCGCACTTAAAATCAACGCTAAACTTAAGAGTCCCACGCCGCCTAACATTAATAAAAACAGCTTAAAGTGAGCCTCGTTTTCCTTTAAGCTGTTTATACAATATTCAAAATTTTGCAGTCGCGCCGCGCCGTTCCCTTCTAACGCCAAATGAATTGCGGTTGAAAAAATATGCAGATTATACCGCCTATTATAAGGATTACACCGCCCAAAATTAACTTTTGCTTTATACGCATAAGCGAACTCCTTTCTTTGCAGTTGACAGTGGACAGTTGAGAGTTGACAGTTATAGCGTCCGCTTGCGCGGACGTTTTTAAAAATTTAAAATCCGTCGCCAACGGCGACACCACTATACAGTTGACAGTGGACAGTTGAGAGTTGACAGTTATAGTGTCCGCTTGCGCGGACGTTTTTAAAAATTTAAAATCCGTCGCCAACGGCGACACCACAATTGTCAACTGTCAATTGTCAATTGTCAATTGACCTTCACCGGTGCAATTCTCCAGTCGTCATATAGGTTTCCGTCAATCATAATTCCTGTGCTTTCTTGCCCCATATACAACCGCCCTGCCGGGGTGTAGGCAAAGTCAATGCGTGTTGCAAGGTTGTATCGGTAGTTGTCCGGGAACCACCACGGTGTGAAGTGGCTTCTGTCGAAATAGGTGCTGTAGATGTTTTGCTTAAACTCCCATTTGCCTATTTTTTCAAGAAAACGATTGAAACTTCTGTAGTTAAACTCGGGGAACCATGTTACTATAAATTGCGGCGCGGCGACAAATGAAGTGGTAGTCGGGTCATAGTATGAAGTGCTCGAACCGTTAGTCGTCACCCTCACAAAAGCCTCAGTTTCAAGGTTAATTCCATATCCGCTTTTCATGTAAGTTTCATAAAATCTTGTCTCGGCGGTTGGAACGTGTTCGCTCGGAGAAACTGCAATATCTGTACTCATGAGTTGCGCTCTGTGTTCAATCGGCGTGAATATGTAATTATGTATGTACGAGGTGTAGGCAACATAAAAAGTCGTTGAAGCCGGATTTGAAACGGTATAAGTGCGGTCTACTCTGTTCACAGTCCACAATCCTGTTTCTTCATTATACTCCTCAGCGACCGGAAATTCAAATCTGCTGCTGCTCACATTTGTCTGTGAAGACGTCCCCCAAAGTTCATAGTGACAGTCCCACACAATCCAAGAATTTGAAGAAACTCCTGCTGATATAATTCGCGATTTTTCTGAAGTTCCGCTGTTTACATCATATCCAAATTTGCTCGGAATGTCATCAATTGTCGGGTCAGGTGGTGGCGTTTCTTTGAGCGTGTCGACGATTTTCGCGTTGACTCGTCCTACCGGGGAATATCCTCCCGGAACCGGGAAAAGCCCTCTCGGCGCGTTCGCCGTTACCGCAACCACACCGGGCGTTGGCGGAGTTTTCCATTTAACCCACACCACCTGCTCGCCGCCGCGCGGAATGTATATTTCAGGAATTGTAACGCTTGTAATTCCTTCAACCGTTATAGTCGCCGACGTCGGGCGCATGGAAGTAAGCGGCGCGCCGCCGTCCCAATTTCCGTATGCATTTTCGCGAACATTGCAAAGTCTGAACGAGGTTATTACCCACGTGTCAATCGGATAGGTGTGTGGGTCGCCGTCAAAAATGTCGAACGTCTCGTCCATTGAGCCAAAGCCGATGTCGCTTGTCGGGGGCGTGGGGGGTAATGTGATTTCATCACCATCACCGTCTTCATCGGGGGGTTCTTCTTCTTTTGGCGCAAAATAAATATATCCGATTCCTAAGTGATTTATTATGTCGATGTCAGTCGCGGTGTCAGTTCTTGAGCCTGTCCACGCTATAACCGGAGTTGAGGAACCGATAAATTCACTTTGTTCAAGAAAGATTGAAAGTGGATGATTTTTATGAGTCAACGGTCCCATTTTGTTTCTCAAATCACCGCCACTCATTTGATTAAGCAAAGCCACTTCAGTTGGTGTCAACGCATAATCAAACCCGTTATAACGAAAATATGCAACCGGCTCAATGCCAAGCAACAAGCCGCGCTCTCTCACTTCGTCGGCAGTATATCCCAATTGAGAGAAACACCAATCTGCATTTGCTTTTTCTAAAAACCACTCCTTAATTGCATTTATTCGCGCGCCACTATTCCCTTCATTCCACGGAATTATATTCGGCAATCTTGGTGTGGGTGAAGTGATTAGTTCTTTGTAGTAATCTGTAATTGTGATGAAACTACCATCATTATACCTATAATCGTGTTTCGTTTTTCTTCCACCATTTCGCATATTTGTTTCTGCCACATTGTGGTTTGAAATGTCAACAGTTCCGCTTGCCGGCGCGCCTGTATCGCTGTTCACAAGATAAATTCTAAACCCCTCGGCATCATAAAGCAAGCCGCCGTTTTTGCCACGAACCGCCCACATATTTTGAGCAGTCCCTATGCCGCCGCCCCCACCGCCGCCGCCGTCAATGTTCGTGTCATCAGCGTAAATGTTGGTAGTTAAAATAGCAATTACCATGAATAAAGTCAATATTTTTTGTTTTAACATTTTAAATTTCTCCTTTACAAAAGAAAAAGCACTCTCAACGAGTGCTATTATTTATTTTTATCTGAAACCGCCTTCATATTTCTCGCCTGTCGGCTCAACAATCATATATCCGGTTCCGCCTTCGCCGTTGCCACCTCTCATCCATCCAAGCAATCCGCTTTCATCCCAAATATAGTTAATACCATCAATTTGTGTGGTTTTAGATGGTGGTTGATAGCCTGGTGGTGGTGTGGTTTGACGGGGTGCGTCTTCCCAATATGTTGTTTGAACATCAATGTTTTTTTCTTCCATAATTGCGCGTTGAGATGAGCTGAGTGTGCTGACGGGGGCTAAAGTGACGACTGTTTGTGCCGGTTGCGTTGTCACAGCGACGTCTGTCGAGGGCGACTCGGGGGCTTTGGTAAGTTCAGGGGCAGTGGTCGCCGCCGCAGTGCTCGCCTTTGGAATGGCTGTCAACAGTGGTCTTTTGGTGGTTTCTTTCGTTGTTTCTTTGGTAGTTTCTTTCACTGTTTCATTGGGAATGTCCTCAATGTCTTCATTAAAGAAGCTCAAATTTTCAGACAATTCAACGGGTGGCTCTTCACCGCTTACACCGCCAAAACTGCCGATAAAGGCAATTAAGCCGACCACAAGCCCAACCAACGCGAACAGGCTTAAAGCTATAACTACATTTTGTGTACTCTTTTTCATGTTCAATTCCTCCTTTTATTGTTGTTTACTGCCTATATATATATTATAGTATATTCTAAGGTGTCTGTCAATTCGCATTATAGACAAAGTTTTGCGCTGTTTTTTGACAAGATTCATTTGATTTTTCGGTATTCGGGGGTTTTTTTGCATATTATTTCATCAATTCCTTAATTTCTTCATCCGACAGAACGCCTTTCCCAAGTTTTTCTAATATTCTTTGTATTCCTTCTTGTATACCCTCTTGTCTGCCCTCTTGTCTGCCCCTTTCCATACCTATCTGAATACCTATATTTGTCTGTTTATCTCTCCATCTTTCTAACGAATGTGTCATACCGCTCACCTCATCTTTCTTAAAAATTTGTTTTATAAAATCTTCTAAATCCTGTGGGGGTTCTCCCTTGAAATAAATATACACAAGCCAGCCCGACAACTCGTTTATTTCGTCGTCGCCTAATGAATGTTTCCATTTTGACAGTTGATTTAACGCTTGAAAAATATAATCATCAACATCGGAGTTTACTTTATCAAGCGAAAATACCGCATCTAAGAGTTTGCGTGTAGAAGCGATTGTTTCGTCATCGGCGCGATTTAAGTCAAACAGCAGATAACGAAAATCTACAATGTTGTCACCGAAAATTTCGTAGCTGTGGGTGTATTCACGGTAATTTCTAACTGCCGTCCAATTGTCAGTGCCGTTATACATTACAATAGGAACAATTGCAGGGAGTTTAAAGCTCTTGCGCTCACGAATGTTTTTGTCGGTGTTTTTGAATATGTCTGTCAACAACTCAACCATGTATCGCAAAAGGCGAAATGGCATTGTGAAGTCAACTGTTGACTGCATTTCTAACAGCACATACAGATAGACATCAGAGCCGTTCATGTTAAGCTTGTAAATCAAATCGGAGTCTGTTTTTCTGTACTCTCGCGTAATAAAGCTCTTGTCGATTTTTTCAATATCATCAATAGATATATCTGCTGTCCATGGCACGGCTATGTATTTTTTAAGAAAGTGTAAAAAGTTTTCTTTTTTTGACAGCAACGACTTATAGCCTTCATCGTGCTTTTGTTCATGAGCTGAAATTTTAATCACTCCTTTTTATATAGTATACCACATTTCTAAAGCAATGTCAAATATTTTTTATCTCTCAATTCCTTTATCCCGATTTTTATAAAAAATGTCTTGTCGCGCCGCTTTGGATAGGTCGCCGCTCAACAACGGTGCTTCACCGTGCGGCTGTGGATTGTTTGCAGGCGACACTGCTTTTATTGCTTTTAGTACACATTTTGTAAAAACAAACATATCCGGCAAATCTTTGTTTTCGCTTTCTTCGTTTTTACTTTGAGCAATGTTTTTAAGTTCTCTCAGAATTGAGTTCCCTGCTTTTGCATAAAATTTGTCCTGCATCTTCCCTAAATATTTTGCAATATTCAGCTTGCCATAATTAGTGCTATTGCTGTTCAGTGCAAATGCGATTGCCTCGTGGCTTGTCATCATTCGTTCATATTCTGCTTTTAACATCGGGTTGTTTTCCATTAACATGGTTGTAAATTTATCCAACTGACTTTTATATTCTGCTGACATAAACGAGTAAAAATTTCTGCCTGTTCGTGGTCGTTCTTCATAAATTTTATTATATTGTTTTGCCAATTTTTTTGGGAAATTATTTAAATTTGATTCCAATATTTGGGTAATGTTTTCCTGCGCGTTTTTCTGGGTATCATATTCTTGATTGAATGCCGACTCAAAACTTTGTTTAATTAGGTTTCGCCTTATTTCATCGTTAGTCTTCCAATTTTGTTCGTAACCCTCGGGCAGCTCCATTTGTGCAATTAATTCGTTAGCCGCTTTTTCTTCTAACTCATTTCTTATGTCATCGCCGATGAGAGGGTTCGCGAAGTTTTTTCCTATGCTTTGTGCTTTGTCCCAAAACACCACATGAAAGTGCGGCTGTCCTTCTTTGTCGTGGACAGCCGCTAAATATTCAAAGTTTTGGATTTCAATTGAGTTATGTTTTGCCATGCTGTGAACGTGGTATTTCACATATTTTTCAAAACTTATTTTATCTGTCAAATTCAATGTTTGTGCTATTTCGGGTTTGAACGACACCGTGCTTCTGAAAATTGTATGTCCTTTTTTCGAGAGTCGGTTAACGTATTTCATTGCCTCGTCCATGTTGATTTTATAGCCGTATCTTTGTTCATTAAATTTGCCGAAAAGCCCGTTGTCACATTGTTCGGATTTCATTACGTGGGCGCGCTCGCCAATATATTTTACATGTTGCGCGTTGCTCGCCGGCGTGCTTTTTATATTCGGTTGTTTATGCCATTGTTTGTAAATCAATAGAGCCATTTTACCATTCCTTACATATCATTTATCTGTCTGATTTTTAGTGCCGATTTATGATGTTCTTTTGCTTGTTTCAGATATTCCTCAAATGGTTGTTCTTTTTGTTTCATGTATATGTGCGCTTGCTTTAAAGAGTTTGCAAGCAAATTTTCAAAGTCAGCATCATCGGCGCAAATATCCGACAACATGCAGATGTTGGCGAACATAGTCGTCGCCGCCGACTGAGTTGCTTTTAATTGTAGCCGGATTAACCGCTCAATGGTTTTGTCAATAATTTCTTCTAATTCTTCACGTATGTATTGTCGAATTAAATCTTGTTCATTTGTATAGGCTTCAATGGAAAGACTTTTTTTGATAAATTTTCTTATCAATTCGGATTGTGTAATGTGCTTACTCGCCGCGAGTTTTTTTAAACTTTCAAAGTCGTTATTTGATAACGCCACTGAAAATTTATGAGTGTTTTTATTTTTCATAATTACCTCATAAAACAACTTCGGCTCCAAAGGAGCCGAAGTTATATTTTCTCTTTTTTAACTTCCGTTCCAAAGGAACAGAAGTTATATTTTCTCTTTTTTAACTTCCGTTCCAAAAAAAGTGTGCGGAACGGAAGTTCACCCCCAAAAACGACTGCGGTGCAGTCGCGCACCCCCGTTGAAGCCCATGGCTTCAAGCTGTATGGTAGAGGGGCGCACCCCTCTATTCTTGCCCTCAGCACCCCCACACGCTTAACGCGCGTGGCTGAGGAACTTCAAAAGTACCCTCGCGGGAATACCGGAAGAAAAAAATTATCCTAACTCTAAGCACGGCTCGGGTGGTGGTTGAGCATTGCTCTTGATAGGTTCGCCTTTTTTCCAAAACTTTAACACATCTTTAAATTCACAATTATGCTCATTCATCAAGCTTCTTGCTTCAATGAGGTCATCGTTAAAATCTTTATTGTATGGAAATTTGTTTTTAATTTTGTATTGTCCGCCGAATTTTTCATTTATTGACTCGCCGGCTTTACGCCCTGCTTCATCGTTATTGGTGCAAACCCAAATTTCACTGTAACAGTCCGGATGGTCGGCTAAGTGTTGTTCGAGTGCCGGAAGAAAACACCCACCTAAACTAAGGCGGGTGTCAGCTCTCCAATCTAAGCCGGATATTTTAGCAAGTGAAGCGTGACTCATCGCTTCTATTGGGCTTTCAAAAACTTTCAATATGTTTGAATTGCCATTAATCGAAAAACCATATCTTTTATCAGAGCCTTTAATGTCGCCTCGAAACTGTGTATCTCCTGTGCCGCGCACAGAGCAATATCTTGCCTCTCCATTTTTATCAAATCCGACAAAGCAACAATTGCGCCGCGCGGCTTCTTGAAATATACTGCCATTGTTAAAAAGAGATGAGACGATTTCTTTTTCTAAACCTCGCCGTTGAATCAGATAAGCGTATGTATTTGACGGTCTTGTTTTATCCGGTAGTTTAAATTCTGCTTTCTCCGGCTCTACAGAAGGGTTAGAATTAGAAGGCTTATAGAAAGTTTGACGTTGTTCTTCAAATCTTCCATGGAGGACGTTGTTGTTAATCCAGTCAAGAGCTTCGCCATATTTTAAACCGGATATTTTAGTTACAAGGTCAATGGCTATGCCTTTTTCGTATGTAGAAAATTGAAAAAATCCACTGCCGTCTTTCCACACAAATAAGCCGCCGCTTTCTTTCAAATGAAATGCTTTTTTATCTGAACCTTTTTCGTCAATTTGAAACCCCAAAGCTAAAGCAGTATCAACGCAATTAGCATTGGTTATCATTTTCCATTGTTCGTTTGTATATTTCCACGGTACTACAGATTTTCTCATCTCTTTTCTCCTCCTTTTTAACTTCAGCTCCAAAGGAGCCGAAGTTGTATTTTCATTTTAACTTACATTTCAATTTCGTTTTCTATAAGCTCTTCTCTTTCTTCGCCGAATTCCAATTGTGTGTTAATTTCTTGTTGGCGTTCAGATAAAGTGTTGAGTTCATCTTCATGTTCAAACGCCAATGACAGTTGTGCTTTGGCGGCTTCGATGTTTGCGTTGATTTTTGCAATTCTTTCTTTGAATACAATTTCTTCTTTCGGCATTTTGGACATAATGTTGTCAAGTTTGATAAGGTTTCCGTGGGGCGATGTGCTTAATGTTGATTTGTGACAAAGATTGTTTTTGAGAGCCAAAATCGAATTTTGAAAAAGATTGTCTGCGCGAATTATTATAACATCAAACCCGTTGTATTTTCCTATTGTAATGTGTTGATATTCATGAAATTCACGCGATTTCATATGAATTTCCGCATTCTCCAAAAGTTTTATTCCTGCTGTCTCTCTATCCCAATATTTTTCACCGTTGATTTCAATACTGAAATTCTCTGAATTAATTTCACTTATCAGCTCTAAATCCAAATGAAGTTTTAAAAGAGCCGCTCTTGCATATTTACGCCTGTCCCCAATTTGCTTGTAGAACCCATTACAACCTTAATTTGTGCATCATTTATTTTTTTGAAAAGTGCTGACCTTTTGGATTCGGTATCAGCATCATGTATAAATGCGATTTCATCAGAAGAAAATTTGCCACTATCAACTAACACTTTTTTCATTTCGCTATACACACTGAAGCTGTTGGATTTTGGAGTGTTGCTATCACAAAAGACGACCTGCGCGTTGCCGGGGAACTTGTCAGCTATGCTTATTATTTTGTTGGCGCATTGTCTTAACTTGCTTTCTTCAAAGTCGGCGGCATCGGAGTCGAGGATTCTTCCGTCAAGAGCGACTTTTGTCATGTAAGTGCAAACAGAAAGTATGTTATCTTCTTCCGGCTTTACAAAACCCAATTCTATGTTTCGCGCTCTTTCCATGCCTATTTCGGTTTGCATTTCCTGTGCGAATGATTTTTCACAAACAAACATCTGCGGCTTGTCGCCATATATTTTTGGTAACATTAATCCTAATTCAGCTGTTTTCTTAATATCCATAAATTCGCCGAAAAGATTGCACAGCTCCGGTAGGTTGTGAAATGATGAAAATCTTGTTTTCATTCTGAAACCGTTGCCGCCTGGTTTCAGCTCGAGCGCGGTTGTTTTCTTGCCGAACACACTCGCCCAATTGTCAAAATACTCTATTCCGCGCTCTCTAAGTGCGCACGGTTGGAAGTAATTTTGCATTACAAACAGCTCAGACAAAGAATTGCTAATCGGCGTTCCTGTTGCCCCAATGGTGCCGCCGCCGTGTTCTTGTAAATAACGAAACTTCATTTCCATATCTGTTGCACGTTGGGAATTTGCAGATGTATTTATGCCCGACACATTTGTAAGTTTTGAAAAAGTCGCCAAATTTTTATAAGCGTGAAACTCGTCAACAAACAAAAAATCACACCCGAGTTCTTCGAATGTGATGAAGTTGTCTTTTTTAAAACTTGCTCTTAATTTTTCGAGTTTCGTCTCTAAGTTTAATTTAGTTTGTGCCATCTTTTTTGTGCTGAAACTTTTTCCGTTTGTCTTTTCCATCTCTGAAATTGAATATGATATATCTTCAATTTTACGTTGATACATTTCCTCTTGTCGCTCAAATGACAGTGGGATTTTCTCAAATTGACTGTGCGACATAATCACTGCATCAAAATTTCCTGTGGCGATTTTTGAAAGAAACCGCTGTCGATTTTTCTTTTCAAAATCTCTTTTTGATGTAACAAGCAATTTTGCTGTGGGGAAAAAGCGTTGAAACTCCTTTGCCCATTGCGTTGTAATCGGTTTCGGAACGACATAAAGCGGCTTATTTATCGCTCCTATTTCTTTCAGCTTCATACCTGCCGCCGCCAAGACGGCTGTTTTTCCTGCGCCGACTTCGTGAGCGATGAGCGCGCTCTTGTTTTCAATAATCCTTGCTAAGATAGATTTTATCGCCTAATTCACTGATTACTTCATTGGGTTGTTTATTACAGATAGCGGCGATAAATTCTATGTCAACTTTTTGCAAACGGTCAAGCGAAAGGTTTAATCCGTAATACTTATTATTCAACTCAAGCCTTGCATTTTCTCTTTCGTCTATTCCTAACCCTGCCATTTGTGTGTTAAGACAGGCTTTGAGAGAGTCCAATACACCGAGCATTCCCTTTATTCGTTGAATGTCCGCCGCTGTTCTTTCTATCGGATACAGCAAGCGATTTTCACAATAAAAGAGGCTTTCGTTATGTATGGAATAGGTATAATCTTCAATATTTTCGCTTGCTTTATTCAAGCCTTCGTTGTGCTTTTCAATGTCTGTTTTTTGCACAGTGTCTACTGTCGGTGTGGCAGAAAAATTTGCAGTTATTGTTGTCAATGCGTGATTTAATTTGTTGTATAGGCTACCATCTGTGGGAAGACATTCCATCGACCAACCAAATTGTCCTTTAATTGCTTTTTGTTCACCCAAAACCATTTGAGGATTGTTTATAAAGTATTTGTTTATGTTTCCGACATCTTGAAGATAGGCTCTTTCCACCCAATCCGGTGAGTCGTTTGTTGCAGAATCTTTTTTCTGTAAAAATAAAAGGTCGGTGGTAACTTGTGTGCCGGCGATAGCCTTAAAAGTGTCGTTCGGGAATCGCACCGCGCCCAACAATCGCGCTTTTTCAGAGAGCGTTTGGATATAGTTGCTTTGCAATTCTTCCTGTAAGTTTGTCAATTTCATAGCCTGTGAGCTGTGAATTATCAGAGATTTTATTTGGGATAACAGAAAAGAAATTCCCGGTTCCCATGGACGGGTCGAGTATTTTACCGCCTGTAAATCCAAAATCTGAGAGCTTATTGTAAATGCTTTCTATAATTTGATGGTCTGTGTAATAAGCAGTAAGTGTGCTTTTCATCGCGCTTTCCCACTCTGATTTTGTCAGTAAATTTTTAAGTTGTGTGTGTTCGTTATTCCAATTTTCCGCGCTCTCATCAAACGCCTTGGATAAACCACCCCAACCCGTATAGCGCGCCATTATTGCCTGTTCTTCATGCGTAGCAGGGCGACGTTCGCTTTCTATAATTTGCAGTGTTCTGATTGCTTCAATATTGTCTTTGAATTTTGCTTTTTCACCCAAAGCATAAAAAGCGACTTTGTCTTCTAAGTGAAAATTTACACCTCGTATTTCTCCAATTCTGCGAGACTTTTCGTCATTGCCGTGTCCACTAAAATCACTAATTCCATCTCTATGTAATTGTTCATGTCAAGTTGTTCGTAGTTTTGTCCATACTTCTTCACCTTTCTCTTCATTTTCATATTTACCTTCCATATACATATCAAGAGCCGCCTCGATAATTTCATCACGTTCGCTGTCAGATTTTCCTGTAAATAATTCGCTGTATTTATCAAGGTTTATTGATACATTTTCTTTTTCGTTTTTTCTGTATTTTCCTTTGGTTTTAACAACTCTATAATTGTTTCTTCGTTGAATTGAGCTTCATCTTTTGTCATGTCTCGAATTTTTTGTGAGTTTTCATAAGAAACACTTAGACTATTTTTTTGTATAATTTCCAATAATTTTAACTGGTGTTCGTGACTTATGTATGACAATTCCACACCGGAACGGACTGTCAATGCTTTTTCGTCAATCATTTCTAACAAATCAGGAGTAAGTTTTGCTATTCTCAAATAACGCCTTATTTGAGGTGTAGACATTCCAAATTCTTCTTCAATACAGCCTTCTTTGCTTTCTTCTAAGTCAGAGCGATAACCTTGTCGTTTTCGACTTTCTCTTAAAATTGTTATTGATTTTGCAAGTTCAGAATGTGAAAAAGTGTTTTTTCTGTTAAGGTTGGTAGCAACCATAATTCCGTCTGCAATTTCATCAGTAACTTTCTTGTTTGCTTTGCGACAGGGAAGGGTTTCAATACCAAGCAAAGTGGCAATTTTCATTCGATTATGCCCGGAGATTATCTCATAAGTTCCGTCATCTTTTCCTCTAACCAATATCGGCTCGTGCGCCGCCATGCGCCTCGTTGGGGAAGGGTTCGCAGAGGATTTAAACCCTTCCCCTATAATAAATTAGGGGGTAACTTTAAGTAGCAAAATATTTAATCAAAGCTTTTTCAATGATTGCAGGAACTTCGCTCTTTTTCACATTTGATAAATATTTATTGAAAATTTCTTTTGGAATGGCTATGTTTTTTACTGTTATTGCTTTCTTTTCGGTTTTTCCGTCTAAAATTTTAGCTATATCTTTTTCATCGGACTTGCCGTTTTTTCGCTCTAATAGTGAGCGAAGCTTCTCTGCTTTTTTTTAAGTCAATCTTGTGCTTGCCCAAAAAAATGAAGTTTTCTAAAATCATCTGTTCGTCTTTTGAAAGATAAGACAAATTCACTCTTGCCATAAATGGAATTTCCTCATCATCAACTCTTACCATTAATTCTTCGAGCAAATGAAGTAGGCGGATATATCTCGCAATCGTGTTTTTTGAAAGTCCGTATTTTTCACCGACTTTTTCATCATTTCTCAACTTTGTACCAAATTGGGACAAAGTTGAATTTTTCGCATTATCATGCGGATTTATGAGGTTTTTTACCTCGTTCAAAATGTCGTTTCTTCTGCCTTGCCCACCTTGATTTTTCAAGGCTTCCAAATGGAATTTAAGCGCGATTGCACGTTCGTTGTGCCTTAAATCGGCGAATGAACGCTGAATCAAGTTTGTTTCAGTGACAATCAGTGCGGCTTCCTCATCAGGCTGTGCGAAACTTGCCAACGCGCTTGTGGCTGTTTTTGAATTTCCCACTACTCACACCTCCCGAACTTAATTTGAAGCTCTGCGGATAATGCTATATAGCTTTCACTTGCCTTGTTGTTGGGGTAATATTCAATGACACTTTGCTTGTTAAGGTTCGCTTCACCGACTCTTGTTGAATATGGTATGTATGTTTCAAAAAGTGAAGGAGACGTGCCGAAATTTGCTTCTAACGCTTCGCGCACATCTCTGTATAAGTTAGTTCGCACATCACACATTGTAAGTAATATTCCGAGAATTTCAAGTTTAGCATTCACTCTGCGTTACCGGGGACAGCAATTCCAAAAGAGTTTTTTCACTTCCAACCTCAGCTCTGAGCCTGTCCTCAATTAACGCAAGCCCAATATTGCATGGTATAATGTCAAGGTTTTTGTTAGTGGCGTGAGTGTGAATACAATCTGAAATATCTTCCAACTGCAAATTTTCATTTAAACTATTTTCAAATAATTTCACGATTGTGTTTTTTTCTTTTTCGTGGTTCTCAATTCCAAAGCACACCGACAATGATGCTTGAGGGTCAAGGTCAACTAACAAAACTTTATTTCCGCTCTTGCCTAAAGCCGCCGAAAGATTTAACGCCGTGGAAGACTTGCCGACACCGCCTTTTTGATTTGCCACTGAGTAAATATTTGCTTTTTTCATCGTTAGCCTCTTTCTGTTAGCCTATAAATTTATTTTATGACATAGAAAAGGACGGTGGGCTAACGTCACCGTCCTCAAGGGAGCTACCCTTGTCTATGCCGTTAAAGCCCGAAGGCATTTAACCTTTTTTTGACATATTCAGACACAAAAGTTATAATTTTTTCACTATATTATTATAAAGGAGAAGTGTTATGACAAGCAAAATTTTATTTAAGGAATGGGCTCTACTTTGGTTAGAAACTTACAAGAAAGAGACGGTGAAAGAAAAGACCTACCTCTCGAGTTACAAGCAACCAACGAAAGACCATCTTATCCCGTTTTTCGGTGAAATGCCACTCATGGACATAAAACCGTTTATTGTGCAGAGGTTTTTCAATCTACAGGCTGACAGATACTATGAATCTTTAGTCAAAAAGATGAAAATATGTTTGAACGGAATTTTTGAAAAGGCTATTGAAAATGATTTTTGCTTCAAAAATCCGGTTAAGTCAGCAAAGGCATTTTCAAACCTTGTCAGCAAACCAAAGAGAATTTATACCAAAGAAGAAGTTGAAAAAATTCTTGAATTTAGCGATGGAACACCAAACGGTATATACATACGAATATTATTAGAATTGGGACTCCGTTCATCTGAACTGTGCGGTCTTAAATGGAAAGACATTGACTTTACCGAAAAATCTATTTCAATTGAGCGCGCATGTACCAACGGGAAAAGAAAAGTCGTGCTTGCCCAAGTTAAAAACAAAAAATATAGCCTAACACCGTTAAGCTATATTTTTTATGGGAGTGGACGGATTCGAACCATCGAAGCTGAAAGCAACAGATTTACAGTCTGCCCCCTTTGGCCGCTCGGGAACACTCCCATATATTCAGCACTTATATATTATACAGCAATTTCCCACGCTTGTCAAGTACTATCTCAAACTATTGTAGAAAATGACTAAATAATAAATATAAAGTGTCTGCTTTTGCACAAATCCGACAAAGAGTTGACGGTGGGTTGGCGGTTAGCTGTGTGTCGGGCATAAAACAGCCGTCTGTCAGACGTTTTGACTAAAGTCCCGACCCTTCTTTTCGCTAATTCTTGCGTTGTTGTAAAAGTCAATCTTTTTCTTATCGCCTTTTAATTCAGTCAGCGTTTTTTTAGTTTCGTTATATTTGTTCATAAAACGAGAATTGTTTGCTTTGTCTTTTTGAACAATTTCGCCTTGAAGCGACTTTATGTTGAGTATTTTTGAATAAACAATATTTTCGTCGTCAGACAAAGAGCCAAAGATATTCTCGCCACTTAGCATTTTTAAAACAATTTCTCTTTCTCTTGCCTCAAGTTGCTCTGCCATCTCGTGTATTTGAAGCCCTTCCATTCTTTCAATCAAACTACGGCGACAACCAATAAGCAGGTCCGTTTCCTCGATATTCTCGAGGTCGCTCCCGCTTAAAAGGTTAGTCGCCCTTATATATTGCGAAAATAAATCTTCAAGCTCATCAAGCTTAGTGACAAGCCCATCGTAAGATAAGCTCCTCACGCTCTCAACTGCTCTTTCGGCATGTGAGAAATTTGAATGAACGCGCTTTTTAACTCGCTTAACATGGGTGACAAGGGCTTGATTAGCTCTATGTCTTTTTTCATGTTTGCTTTGAGAATTTCACGCCCGAAATAATCATAAAGTTTGTCTAAATCCGCGCTCATCGGAATTTTCATGTCTAAGACCGATTGAAGTGCTTTAACACAGTCGTATGCCTTTGTGAGTGATTTATTGGCGTTTAAGAAATCTTTGTCGCCAATAAACGTTGTGGAGAGAATTAACTGTTTTTCGGTCTCATCGTAGAGTCTGATTACTATTTCAACCGGAGTAAGTGTTGTAATCGACTGCCTTTTGTAGTTGACAAACGGATTTCGGTTCATGGTGTTATCTCCTTCCTTGATTCCCGAATTGGAACATTTGGTCTATATAGCTTGTTTGCGAGTTTATAGCCCCCATTTGTTTTTCCATCGCCGTAAACAATTTCCATGTTCTGTCTTCTTGCTGTTTATAGCGTATTTCTAATGAAGAAATCAGTGAATTTATTCTCTTGATTTGGTCATAAATCGAGTTATCAAGGGTAGAAGAACCGTTCGCAACACCCGCCTTTTGAACTAATATACCCTTGTCAACCCGCGCGCCTGTGGCTTTTACGTACGAGTCAATCGCTTTGTCCATCTGAACCATTATGCCGTTTTCAAGGTCAGTGAACAGTCTCATAATCGAATCGGGGTCGCGCTCAAAGGCTTTTTTCAATTCTTCTTCATTTAGGACGAGCTTGCCGCGTTCCTCCCAAGATGCGCTGGTGGTAATACCTATGTTGAATAACCCTATGCGCTCACCCGAACCGGTGGCAGTTGAACCGTAAAGAATAGTGCGGAAGTTTGACATCATGCCGTTAATAGTTGAGTCGTTATAAAGCAACCCTTTTTTGGCAAGTTTCTCCCACTGTTCAATCTCACGGTCTGATAAATCATAATCCTCTTTATCGCTGTCGGTTAAGAAGTGATATTTGCTGTTAGGCTTTTCGGTAGTATAGCCGTACACTAAATCGAGAAGTTTGTTGTAATCTTCAACGAATGATTTTACAGTGTCAATTGCCGGGGCATAATCCCTCTTAATCTCGGTAGTAAAGGCAATCGGTTGAGAGGTATCAACGTGGCTTGCAACCGTAATAGTTGTGCCGTCTATTGTGAAAGAATTAGATGTTGTTTCAACGATTTGGTTGTTAATCATAATCTCCATGTTGCGCCCAAGCTCAACACGTGACGGGTCAATGGTATCGGACGAACCCGTGAAACCAAAACGTTCAAACAATCCCATAACATCAGGATTTTCAGCCCTGTCTGACTCGCTCACTTTGTCGGCGAAGGTTATGGTTTCGGCTGAACCGTATTCTTTAGATGCTAATTGGAAGCTGTTGGTGAGGGTCGAAAACGTCATTATTACCCCTGCCATCGATGCGTTTACATCGTTGAGCATCTCTCTGACAGTGGTTTCGGCAGAGAACTTGAAATCAACATCGTTGATTGTGAATTCAAAAGAGGTTAATTTAGTCCCGAGTTCACCTAAAGTTGTGGCTGTGGTGACGGTGTTGAGTGATGTAGCGCGCTCATCAAAGCCAAACGTGTTGGTTGAACCTGTGTTATACAAAATTCCCAAGCCTGTTACGGCATCGTCTTCATCGGTTGCCGAAACGCTGACTCCCAGCAACGCGCCGGTTGTGGGGTGTTCATCAAACGCCACCGTGAGTTTCACTCCATCGTCAAAGCTCAAGTTATTCAAGCCCAAAAATGAGTTTTTGTTAAACGCATCGGCAGCACTTGCGGTGTTGTTTGCTATATCAAGGGCAAATAGGTCTTTGTTTATTACAGTAACGCCTTCCAAGTCCATTTGAACGTTTTCGCTATTATAAACCGTTCTGAAGGCTAAGTTTTCCGGTGTGAGAGCCATGATTTGGTTCATGTCCTTCACATATTGCTCATATTCATCGGGGTTTGTCGGGATAATGATATTTCTGAGGCCTGCTTTATCATCTGTCCCGAAATAAGTGTCGTGGGCAGCTTTAAAGTTAGCATCATCAGCAAGCGCGCCGCTATAGAATTGGTCGAATGATATGTTTTGTGTGTGTTCTAACCAAGTGTCAAAATCATCGGGTTCAATGTCATCGGGCAGGTCGTCCACATACGCTTTATAGGCGGTTCCGAAAGCTCTTTGAGCCGCAGTATTAAACTCACGCCTTGCATTGTTATGGTTAATGTGTTCGGCTAATTGTTGAATGAGTTTAACCTGCTCTGAACCCATTGCTTCAACATCGCCCCATGTCCCTTCGGTATAACCGGGGACTTGTTTCCAATCATCGTAATATTTATCTGCTTCTAAGCGATGCATATCGTCAACCACAGATTTAAAGGCGTTTTGCGCCGCTAATCTGTCGTTGTAATCAGGGGCAGTTCTGTCTAATTGTGCGTATACGATTTTGCCGTCCTCCCCGACTTTTACGGTGTCGTCTGCGTTTCTTTCAAATATATTGTGGGTGTCAAAATAATCTTTGGCAAGGGTTTGGAACGAAAAAGTCCTGCTCTGCCCGTCAATCAGTAGTGTAATAGAGTTGGAGCCTGTCTCAAACGCCGCCGACGTTCCAAAAGGAACTTCATCAGCAAGTCTTACTGCGTTTGAACTGGAAATTGCAGAGCGGTCAGCCGAAACAATCCTGTCGTTTTCAACCCTGACGATTCCTACGCCGGGGGTGTTAGTCGCGCCGAATTTTTCTAAAAGGGATTTGTTCATCGAATCGCGAACATCGTTAGCCGCGCCACCTTCAAAAGAAATGACGTGGCTTTTAGAACCGACAGTCACGCTCATCGCGTAAGTGCCGGGAGCGGAAAACGCGCTGAAATCAATGACGGTGTTAGAGTCAAGTGAGCTTGCTTTTACGGTGGTTTGTGATGCCGCCGCCAACAACTCAAAGTTATAGTTTCCGGCTAAAGAGTTAGAAGAAGTTGAAATGGATATACCCGGGGGCAGCCCTGCCGTCCCGTTCGATTGCACTGTTGATGCACTGAACTGGCTGAACAATGCCGCCGACCTTATATTGCTGTCCATTTTGGTGAGGTTGAAATATTTATCTTTAAACTGGGTTAAGGCGGTTATAATTTCGCGATATGCCTCTTGTTGCGCCTCAAGTTTTAACACTTTGCGCTGTTGCTGTGTTATTCTGAACTTTGTTGATGCGGTCATCGCCTTAACAATCGCATCGGTGTCTAACCCTGAGTTCATTCCGCTCATTCTGAGAGCATTCGGTGTTTGAATTGCCATAATAATCCTCCTTCTAATGTTAAAACCTGTTTATTTTTAAGAAAGCTTCTAAAGCGGATTTCGGTATTAATTTAGAGGCTTCAACGTTTGCATTGAGTGTGTCCATCAGCTCTTTTCGGATAATCGAGATATCTTTGGGGGCGGCTACTCCGATTTTAACGCGCTCTCTGCCTATTTCCAATACCGTTATTTCGATATTGTCGGAAATTATAATCCCCTCATCGAGTTTTCTTGTTACGACTAACACCTATACTGCCCCCGTTTCCCCGACTGACTTCAGCTTCTTATGCCGATAAATGGGAAGCCGAAATTCATAGTTGCCCGAAAGTATAACCTGTGCCGCAATTTTCCGCACGGTGTTAATAACAACGGGCGATTTCATGTTAACTGTTGTATCTCTGTAATCTTCCGGGACACTCGCTAAAGACAATACTCTAACCTCGGTGTCTTCTTTAATTTCTAAAAATTTGCGTTCGTTATCGCTTAAGTTTAAGCGATAACCTGCATCTATAACAGAAGGGTCGAACACAATAAAACAAGGGGTCGTCGCCGTCGTCGATTGAAGCCACTTAGGATAAACATCATCACCAAGCGGGCTTAAAAGCGCGAACTGCTTTGAGTCTTCAAATGCGAATATTCCGTTGGGGAAGTCAAAAACACTCTCTTCGTCTACTTCAATTTCCCCAAAATCGCGTGTATTTATCGTAATCATATTTCTTCTTTCTACCCGTCATAATCGGGAGCCGCGCTCGGCGGCACGTAGATTGGCTTTCCTAAATATTCAATCTCGACACCGGGCATTTGTTCGACTATAAATTCGATTTTCCCCGGGACAAATTCAAACTTTGAGCGTGCGAGTTTATCCCAGCTGATATCAACGTCTCTCACGTGATAGTTTATATTAACCTCGCCCTTATCGAAGGTGACATCTGCGCCTTCTTTGGGAAGAAAATCCATCACCGTTTCAACTGTTGAGCGTGCGCGAACCTCTTGAACAGCAATCTCGGGTGCGGTCGCGCCCTTAACTAAAGCATCACCGTTGTTGACAATTTTAGCGACACCTTGATAAGCAAGCTTAATTCCCCTTTGCGCTTCGGCTTTATTGAAGTCGGCATATTTATAATTCCCATACCCCAAACTTGAACGCGCCGAATAAGTGTCGATATTAATTTTTGCCGGTTGAGCATCAATAGTAAACCCACCTTCGCCGGTTTTAACCTTAATCATCGCTGGCGGGGAGAGAGGCGTATTCAACTGCGCCTTTACGATGTTAACCTTAATGGTAATTGGAATAGTGGTAATATTCAACAAATTCGGATTCATGTTCAGCCACGCCCTTTCTTGGCAATTGACAATTGACAATTGACAGTTGACAATTGTGGTGTCGCCTTACGGCGACGGATTAGAATTTATAACAATAACTATCCACTGTCAACTGTCAACTGTTCATCAATTCATAAAATTAAATATTGACATGGGGACTGTCGATGCGCTTATTCTTAGGGTTGTGTTGTAGATTGATTCCATTACTTTCCAGATGGTAATCTGCTCGCTCATGGTGTCGGGGCCTAAACCTTCAAGTGTATTTTGTTGTTCTGCTAACGTATAAAGATTGTTTGTAATACGGTCGAGGTTAAAGTCGATAAATTCCTGCTTATTACCTATATCGGCTATTACAAGTGAAAGATTAGTCTGAATGGCAAAAAGTGCATCGGCAAATTTTGCTGTTTCAAGTTTGTCACCGCTTTCAAGACAAGCAGCGGCATCAAGAGTGAGTTGGATTATGTTGTTTGAATAACCGCCCGCTATGTTATCAATTAACATCGGCTCATATTCAATGTAACCGGTGCTGTTCTCGTTCCCCAAAGGTGTGTTGACTATGTCTAATTGAACGCCCAAAATATTATTTGTGACAAGTCCCGACTCGTTAATTTTGATTTGCCCTATGCCAAACGCTTCTTCTAAAGCCTCGGTCATCATTTCGGCTGTATCTTGCGGGTCAAAACCACCATAGAATGTGATAGTTCTCTTTTGATTACCGGCGAAAACGTCAAGGCTGTATTCCGCGCCTGCAACGACTTGTTCAAGGTCAAGGACAATGGACTTACCCGAATAACCGCAACCCATAACGCTCATTCCGTTAAACGTCACCGGAAGCGCGGATTGATGGTCTATTCTCTCGTCCGGGCCAATGCTCATGCCTATTCCTATATCTGAATAAGAAACTTTTCCATAAGGGAAGTTAACGGGATTTTGAAAGGTGTTAACATGAATGCCGTTGTAATAAACTTGATTTTCTCTCATTCTGAACGGCATTGATGCGTTTGAGGTTCCGCCGAATACGTTTCTGTCTGCCACTTTAATGTTAAGCATTTGAACCATTTCATCGGCATATGTTCGGATTGTCTCTGCGATTATTTTTTCCTCAGCGGGAGACTGTGTCCCGTTCGCGCCGTAAATCAGCTTTTCATATGTTGCTTGAATAAGCTCTGACACCTTCATTACCGCGCTTTCCGCTGTCTCGTAAATTCCTTTAGCGGTATTAAGGTTATATTCATAAGTTTTAAGCTCTTCTGTTGCCTTGCGAACTTTAAGAGCCTTTGCCGCATCAATGGGGTTTTGGCTGGCACGGAAAAACTTTCTGTTATTCATTACCTTCACTTCAGCATCGTTTTTGCCCGAAAAATTGCGTTCTAACCCCTGTAAATAGCGGCGAACAACCGTATTTGACGTTACCCTCATTTCAAAAATATCCTTTCCACATAAATCCTAAAACTGTCAACTCTCAACTGTCAATTGTCAATTGTCAGAGTCCAACTCTGCCCATTCTGTTTATGATTAAATCAAGACATTCGTCTAAAGAAGTCATAATCCGCGCAGAGGCGTTAAACCATTTTTGATAGGTCATGAGGTTTATGCCTTCTTCTGTGTCTGAAACGCCCGACACTGCATCGCGGCTGTTTAATAGCTCGTTTGTGGTAGTAAACGATGTGGTATATTGAGTTTCTTGAAAGTCAATGCCTTGCCCTAAGCGGTTGCTCAAAAACAGCGTGTATTCATAAATTGAACCCTCGAAGTCCGCTCCTAAGCCTATTTTGAAGGAATGTTCAAAAGCCAAAACTAAATTGTTGGCGTTATTACCATCTAAGTCGGGGGCAAAAGCCCACGCTCCTGTTTCAGGGTCTTGAACCTGCCCTATCATGGTGGCATCATTCATCCATTCTTCTGAAATTCTTATGGTAGATGCATCGATTATGCCGCGTTCAACGAGATAACCGTCATCGTCATAAACATCAAGAAGAGAGCCGAACATCGCGCGTGACGAGTCAATATCGGTAGCGCCGTTAAAGCTGTTCATCAGCCACGCAAAATCCTGCGCAAAGGTGTTGATTGCAGAAATATAATAGGGAATGCCATAATCAGAGTTTTGATAGAAGTTGGCATACGGGCCATTTCCGCCGACAAGGTCTTGATATGCTTTAAGCTCGCCCGATTTCAGCCTTAATTCTTCTCCCCCCGAAACCCTGAGAACCATAGCATCAAACGATTCATAGTTGCTCATTATAAGAGTTTCATACGATGTGCCGGATACTACCTTTTGCCCACCGACAGTCACGTTGAGCGTGCCGTCATGGTTTGTTGTAACATGCACATCTGCATAATAAGCAAGCTCGTCAATAAGTAAATTTTGTTGGTCTTTAAGCTCCAACGGGCCGTATTGTGAAACCGATTCCCCTCTGAACACTTCACCAAACTCGGTTGCCTTATATTCATTAAGTATTGCCGCGTTCAGCCCGGTGATTTTTTGAATTAACACGTTCACATAATCAACCGTTTCCCCTGCTTCAAAAACATTAAGCTCTAACATTCTGTTAAGGTCGGTGTGATAAGTATTAAGTAAAACTGTTAAATTATAAGCTTGGTTGCGAACGATAGTTGAAAGTTCGGCATTGTCCGGTGCGTTGGTGGCGTATATGCTCATTGCGCGTTTAAGTTCGTCTAACTGGTTTGTAAGACCGGCAGATTCAATGTTGTCAAGGGTGGTTTCAACCTGTGACAGAATGTCCGCTTTTTTGCGATACTCGCCTTGATAACACGCTAAATCCCGAAAACGTTTGTCGAGATAAGGGTCTCTGATTTGCGAAATACCGAACGCGCTCACGCCCTGCGCGGCAAGCGACATTTTCGCCGTCGGGGTTTGCCACAACCCACCCGGAACCATGCGCATGGCATATTGGTCTATTCTCTGTCTTGTATATCCCTTTGTCATAGCGTTATTTGTATTGTGGTTAGTAATATCAATCGCCTTTTGCGCCAATTGAATCGAACGCTTTGAAACTTCTAAACCCATAAACGATGAACGCATAAATCTTTCTCCTTAAATTATACTTTTCCTAAAAAATCGTCATCCGGAATTGCTATGCTTTTATGAATTTTCTCGCCTTTAGCGGTATATGTGTTAGAGCCGACAAGCGCGTTTTGATTAAGCAGTTGCGCTTGAACATCTAATTTTTGCTCAACCAAATCAAGAATACCGTGGTTAACTTCTTGAATATAGTTGATACATTTTTCCATAAAATCTATAAGCAGACGAAGTTCCCCTTTAAATTCATCGGGCATCTCGTCAATCAGTTGGCTTGATTTATAATCTTTCAGCCCTAACTCTTCAAAGAGCAACAACCTTCTTGACTCGAGCGAATTGCCACGCATAACCAACTTTTGTTCTTCTGCGATGGCATCGCTCAACCAAACTAAATCATCAGCGACAACTTTTTCCTGCTTCTTGGCAACAAAAATGCTCAAACTTTTAAAATGCGCGTTATATTCTCTGAAAAATTCTATAATTCGAGCTGCCGTTTGTATTTGCATTTGCATTTGCATAGCCAAACAATCCTTTTTACTTAAATTTAACTTATTTTAATATTGCGCCTGCCGTTTCAGCCGCCCCAACAGGGCAGTTATCGCCGGCATAAGCCGCAGCAAGGGCGTTTAATCTTTCTGCGTTAACACTCTTGCTTAAAGCTGTAGTGATGTCTGTTTTTGCGGCTTTCAGCGCAAGGTCAAAATTAAACTCAACCTTGTCAAAATTATCCGCGCTCGCCTTAGCGACATTTTCTTTCTTTTCTTTTAACACCTTAGTGTTGCCAATGTTTTTATAGGTGTTTATAACGCTGTTATTAAGATTTTTGACGTTCATAACACACACCCCTTTCTTATTTTATTATACCTGTCATATATCTTATCGTTAGTTCTTCAAAAAACTTAAGCATATATAAAAAATTTTTACGATTATCGGCTCTCAATTATCAAGATTGCTTTTGCTCCGATTCCTTTTCCGGCTATGCCGAGGCCTTCTTCGGTGGTTGCTTTGATGTTGACGTTTTCGGGCGCGAGTGAGCAAACTCTTGCGATGTTTTCTTTCATTTGGATTTTAAAAGGTGTAAGTTTGGGCGTTTCTGCTATTATAACGCAATCGATGTTTTTAATACCCCATTCACTTTTCTTTGCAAACGCCATGACATTCCCCAAGAGCAAAAGGCTGTCAGCATCTTTATAGCTTTCGTCTGAATCGGGGAAAAGCTCGCCTATATCCCCCAAGCCTAACGCGCCAAGCAGTGCGTCAATAATCGCGTGGACTAAAACATCGGCATCTGAATGGCCTAAAAGCCCCTCACGGTGAGGAATTTCAACGCCACCCAATATAAGCTTTCGCCCGGGCGCGAAACGATGAACATCATAACCCATGCCAACTTTCATACTTTTAGACATGCCCTTTCTGCACAAACGCGCTTTGAAAATATGTTCTCCCATATTTACGGGGATTTATTTTCAAACTTTTAGCTTCCCCTCAATATAATATAAATCGTGTTTTTCGGTAATTTTAATATTATCGGCTCTGCCCTCGAAAATGCTTACTTCAAAGCCGTTTGCTTCAAAAAGGCTTGCATCATCGGTTATATTGTCAATGTGTGGATTAGCTAAGATGAGCTTTCGATATGCAGATAGCTTGAAAACTTGCGGCGTTTGGGCGTTGTATAAAAATTTTCTGTCGGGCGTGTCGATAATAAGGTTATTTTTCACGACTTTTACGGTGTCTTTCACCTTAGCGGCTAAAATTGCCGCCCCCGTCTTTTCGGCAAGCGAGAACACGCCCTCTATATCGTCTTTGTGAACTAAAGGGCGCGCTCCGTCATGAACAGCGACATATTGACAATCGCTCTCTAAGGCGTTAATTCCGTTTATGACTGATTGTGCGCGAGTTTCACCGCCTAAAACAACTGTGAGCGGCTTTTTGCTTTCGCGCGCTGAAATTAGCGATTTAATTTCTTCAAAATTATTTTTCGAGGCGACAATAACAATTTCAGAGACTCGTTCAATTTCTTCAAACGCCGCAACAGAATACAAAATCACGGGGCAATTGCCGATTTTTAAAAGCAGTTTATCCACCCCTGCCATTCGGCGTGAACTACCTGCGGCGACAATAATGGTAGCTACACTATTGTTTTTAAAAGTCTTCAAAGGCTTCAAGCTCTTCTTGTCCATTGGTGAATCGCGGCCCTTTCGAGTAATATATTGAGACTGTTTCGTCAGTTGTAATGTCAATTTTCTCGCCTATTCGAGAACTGCAACGGATAACATAGTCCTCGGGAACATCATCGCTGAATTCTTTCATTGAGCGGTGTTTTATTTCCAATTCTTTTAACATAGCCCGATATTCGGTAATCTCTTTACCGCTATAGTCAGGCAGAGGAATGAGGCCGTTGCCCTTGCTCACCTTTACCCTTATTTCAGTGCCGCCGACAACCTCCGTGCCTTCCTCAATGTCCTGCCCAAAGATGATTCCCTCGGCAACGGTATCGTGAAACTCATATTCCGGGACCATTTCGAGAAACTTATAACTCTCGGCAATCACACTATACCATCTTGACGACAAATCGGGGATTTTATAAAGCGGTTCTGTGGGCGCGGCTCTTGTGGTTTGTGTGGTTGTAATGGCTTGCGTGGTGGTGGTTTGGGTTGGTTGAGTCGAGGTCTGCGTTGGTAGTGTAGTAGCGGAATCAACAGGCGTTTCAGGTGTGTTATACCCCCAGACCATTGCCATAATCAGCCCGATAATCGTGAAGCTTCCCAAAATCCCCAAAGCATAAGCAAGCCCTGTGCCGCTTTTTTGAGGTTTAACTTTTTCACGGCTTTGTTTGCCTTGCGGCTTTTGGATTCTCCCCCCACTAAAGTCGCGCGCTTTGAAACCGTCGCTTTCGCCGGCACCGCCCGCTAACGCTGAAATTGCATCAATGTTCATATCTCTTGTGACATCATCGGTGGTCTCACGGTGATAAATTAAGTTTGTCAATTCATTTATTGTGCGGACTCTCTTGTTAATGTCTAAAGAAAGCCCGTGCATAATCGCCTTTGAAACAGCCGGTGGAATAGTTTTTTCATAAAACCGCGGCTCTTTCATGCTGTCGTTTCTCAAACGGTCGGGCGCGCTTATTGGCTCTAAACCTGTTAATGTTCTGTACAGCACGGCGCACAGGGCATAAACATCAGTCCATGAGCCTTGTTGCGCTCCGGCATTATAAAGTTCGGGTGCTGAATATCCGGGGGCTATCCAACAATCAATAAGTGAACCCGAAGAACGCCCTGCCGATATATCAAAGCCTATAATTGCAATCTCGTTTTTTTTGTTAACCAATAAAGTAGCAGGGCTTATTCCGCGATGGATTGTCCCCTTATGGTGAACAGAATTAAGCGAGACCATCAAGGGGCGCATAAGCTCCATTGTTTCATCAAAGGGAATACTGCCGTTTTTTTTGAGAAGATATGATTTAAAACTCATACCCTCGATATAGTCAAAGACAACATATGCCGTGTTGTTGGCGGCAAAGATGTTCCGCGCTTTTTGTATGCAAAGGGCATCTCTGTGGGCTGTCATTGCACGATTTAAGTCCACAAACTCCGATAAATAGGTTTTATAAAGAGCTAAACCTCCGTCAGCAACACAAACTACGTCCTTCCCGCTTTCTCTTGAACAAAGAGACTTTGGGAGGAATTCCTTAACGGTTATTTTTTTGTTTTCTTTGATGTCATAACCCATATAGAGAACACTCTCACCGTTATATGACATCACTCTGCCCAATAGATAACGTTCGTTCAACAATGTTCGCGGCGCAAGACTTCCGTCATTATCGTTAACGGGCGAATAACCGCAAAAACAAGCTTCACTTTCTTCCATACAACCAGGGCAAAGTAACCCTAACTCTTTTTTCATATTTTTAGACATGCCCTTCTTGCATCTATAAATTATCCAAGTATTGCCTTGGGTTCACTTTTATACCGTTGCGAATTACCTCGAAATGCACGTGGTTGCCCCACGCTCTGCCGGTTTGCCCTACAGCTCCTATTTGTTGACCTTGTGCAACATATTCCCCAACAGAAACAAAATTTTGGCTATTGTGAGCATATAGCGTACGATAACCGTTGGGGTGTTCGATGATTACCGTTGTGCCGTAGTCATAATGCCAACCCGACAAGACTACTAAACCACCGTCTCCGGCATAAACGGGCGTTCCGTAAGGGGCAGAGAAGTCAATTCCGCTGTGCCCCGCATAGCCGCCGTCTTGATGATGTCGCTCGATTGTTCCCACCGAATAACGGGGAACAGGCCAGATAAATTTGCCATAGCCTGCGCTCTCTGAAGAGACGCTTCCTGTTTCAATCTGCTTTGTTCCTCTTGCCACTATTTCATCTACAGGCTCTGACAATTTAAACGCGCTTGTTATTACGCGCTCGCGCTCTACGCCGTTAACTGTTGAAACGCTTGCACTCACGCGGCTAATCCCCGGCTCACCCGGTCTTATAACGCGTGTTGTGTCTACATACATTCCGTCATCATCATGATAGATTGTCCTGAAAGGCTCGTGGACTTCATAAACCTCGCTGTAAGTTACCGCAACATCAAGAAAAGCAACGTCAACGCTGTATTGCACCTTCTCGCCAACGGCAATACCTTCTGAAAAGCCGGGGTTCAAAGCTTCAATCTCATCTATTGACATGTCTAATTTGTCGCTGATTAAAGAAGGGCTGTCGCCAACTTCAACGGTATAATAGCTCGCTTGTTGTTTCAGCGATGTCACCTGGTCTATAATGATTTGCGGTTCGATAATACTTTCTGTGGTATACACTCCCCCTTGAGTATAGTCTAAATCGCGAACAAACTCGACTTTTTCATCAGGTAGCCCTGTTTTAAAACGCTCTAAAATTCCGTCAAGTGCCTCAACAATCCCTGAATTATCTGTAACCGCCCCAACAAGCAAGCCGTCCATATAAATCCCATACGCTTGTTGAACGCTTATTCCTGAATTACTGAGCATAAGGTCGGCTACCTGCGCCGCGCTCAAAAATTCACCACCCGTTTTTTCTATAGTATACACCGGAAAGGCGTTAATTTTTCGCGAACTGCCCAAATAATTTAAGCGGCTGTCCACAAGTTTTTCGGCTTCACTGAACACGCTGTCATTTTCTATATAGCCGTATAAACTGCCGTCAACCTCAAGTCTGACCCCATAACTCAAAGAGTTGCTGTAGTTCACCACCGCAATAAAAAAGGCAATGCAAATCACAGGGGCGGCAACATTAAACAAGGAGATAAAAAGCCCGTCTTCGCCGAACATAAGGGCGTTAAGCCCTTTCAGAACAGCCTTTAAGCGCGCGCCACCCGTTTGTGTTTTAGCCGTGTCTTTAAATACGCGCTCAAAACGGCCGTAAACCTCCATAACAGGTTCCATAAGCCCGATTAAGGCGTATCTTAAGTATAGCGAAACTTTTTTGCGAATGTCGCCCGATTTCTTCCAAATAATTCCTGAGAAATAAAAAAATATTTCCGAAATGGTTCTAAAACCAAGTTTAATAATAGAAATCACCGACTCACCGAAACCCTCAATGAAGCTCTCGGGGCGCAACACAACATTTTTTTTAAACATATAACTTCCCAAAAAACATGTAAAATTATTAAATAGTATAACACATCAAAGCTGAAATGTCAATAGGAAAACTTTATGATTGACAAATTGGTTATAATGTGATATGCTTCTATTAAGGAGAATAGAATATGCAACAAACATTATTTGATAATAACGAAAATTTGTCGCCGCTCGACGAAATAAACGCCCCTTTAGCGAGCAAACTTCGCCCACAAACTCTTGACGAGTATGTGGGGCAGCAGCATTTATTAAGCAAGGGTAAAGTTCTTGAGCGCATGATTACGTCTGATAAAATACCGTCAATGATTTTTTGGGGGCCGCCCGGTGTGGGAAAAACCACGTTAGCGCGGATAATAGCCCTCAAAACGCAATCAGAATTTATTGATTTCAGCGCGGTTACAAGCGGAATTAAAGAAATTCGTGAGGTAATGTCAAAAGCGGAACACTCAAGGCGTATGGGTTTAAAAACCATCTTGTTTATAGACGAAATACATCGCTTTAACAAGGCGCAGCAGGATGCGTTTTTGCCTTTTGTTGAAAAAGGGAGCATAGTTTTAATCGGCGCGACTACCGAGAACCCGTCTTTTGAGGTTAACTCGGCGTTACTTTCGCGCTGTAAAGTCTTTGTGCTTAATATGCTAAGCTGTGATGATTTAGTTACTTTGTTGAAAAACACCCTTAAAAACCCTAAAGCGTTCGGAAATATTGAGGTCGAAATAAGCGACGAAATGCTCAAGATGGTCGCAACGTTCGCAAACGGCGATGCACGAACGGCACTAAGCACACTCGAAATGCTAATAACAAACTCCGACATTCAAGACGAGAAAACAATAGTCTCAGAAGAAATATTAAAGCAGTGTATTAACAAACGTTCATTATTATATGACAAGGGCGGTGAAGAACATTTTAACATTATCTCAGCCCTTCATAAATCAATGCGAAACAGCGACGTTCAGGCATCAATATACTGGTTAGCGCGAATGTTAGAAGGTGGAGAAGAGCCGCTTTACATAGCAAGGCGGCTCATAAGGTTCGCGAGTGAAGATGTGGGCTTAGCCGACACCAACGCGCTTTCTATGGCGGTGGCGGTCTATAAAGCCTGCCATTTTATCGGAATGCCCGAATGCAGCGTGCATTTAACCCATGCCGTCACCTATCTTTCAATCGCCCCGAAAAGCAACGCGCTCTATATGGCATACGGGGCGGCGCAAAAAGATGCAAACAAATCGTTGGCAGAACCCGTTCCGCTTCACCTGCGCAACGCCGTCACCAAACTCATGAAAGACTTGAACTACTCAAAGGGGTATAAATACGCACACGACTATGAAGACAAAAAGACCGATATGGAATGTCTGCCCGAAAATCTAAAAGGCAGAAAATACTACAACCCCACCTCACAAGGCAAAGAGGCGAAAATTAAAGAGTGGCTGACGAACAATTGACAATGTACAATTGACAATTGACAATTATTGTGTCCGCTTACGCGGACGGATTTCCTTTGACACAAATGTTATAAATTCTGATGTCAATTGCTAACGCAGACATTTTAAAAATTTTAAAATTCGTCGCCAACGGCGACTCCACCATTGTCAATTGTCCATTGTCAATTGTCAATTGTCTTTAGAGTCCGAATAACTCTTTGGTGTCGCGGGCTATGAGTAGCTCTTCGTTCGTGGGGACTACCCAGACTTGCGCTTTTGAGCCTTGTTTTGTTATTCTTGACAATGTTCCTTTTGCTTCTTTGTTAAGAGCGGTGTCGAGTTCTATGCCGAGAAATTCCATGTTGGCGCAGACATCGGCACGAATATTGACATCGTTTTCGCCGATTCCACCTGTGAAAATAACTGCATCCAATCCACCCATAATGGCGGCGTATGCCCCGATGTATTTTTTAATTTGGTGTCTTAAAATATCAGCGGCTAATTTAGCCCTTTCTTCACCTCTTTTAATAGCGTCACCGATGTCACGATTGTCGGAATACCCCCCAACCCCTAAAAGCCCGGACTCTTTGTTCATATAATTGTCCATATCTGAGGGAGAAAACCCTTTTTTCTTCATTATATATGTTACGGCAGACGGGTCAACAGAGCCTGTGCGTGTTCCCATTAACAGCCCGTCTAATGGGGTAAAGCCCATAGAAGTGTCTACTGACTTTCCGCCGTCAATGGCGGTGATTGATGAACCGTTGCCTAAATGGCAGGAAACAATTTTCAGCTCTTTTCGGTTTTTGTTCAGCTCTTTAGCTAACCGCATTGAAACAAAGCGGTGAGATGTTCCGTGAAAACCATATCTGCGAACATTATACTTTTCATAACATTCATACGGCATACCGAACATATACGCTTTCGCTGGCATTGTTTGGTGAAACGCGGTGTCAAACACCACAGCCTGTGGAACTGACGCGGGAATAACCTTCTTACATGCCCACAACGCCAACGCGTGAGGGTGGTTGTGAACGGGAGCAAGCTCTTTCAAGTCGTCAATCTTTTGAATAACCTCATCGGTTACTTTTGTGGTTTCGCTGAAGATTTCCGCGCCTTGAACGACTCTGTGACCAACTGCTTTAATCTCGCTCATATCGCTGATTACGGCGGTGTCGCCGGTGGTGAGAGCTTTTACGACTCTCTCAAATGCTTCTGTATGGGTGGGGAATGTACATTCTTCTTTTAATTCCCTGCCATCGGCGGTAGAGTGAGAAATCAGACCATCAATGCCAATTCTCTCACAATTTCCTCTTGCCAACACCTGCTCTTTTTCCATCTCAATCAACTGATATTTGAGTGATGAGCTTCCGGCGTTGATTACTAAAATTTTCATTCTGTAACGTCCTTCTTTCTTTAATTAAAAAATAATACTATATATTCTACCCTATTTTAGAAAAAAAATCAATAGTTTATCAAAAATTTTATAAAAAAGAATTTAAAAAAAGAATTTATATACAAAGAGAGGTATGAAAAAATGAAAATCGGGGCAATAATTTGCGAATACAATCCATTTCACAACGGGCATAAATACCATATTGAGAAAACAAGAGAACGGTTTGACATTACCCATTTAATAGCCGTAATGAGCGGAAACTTTACCCAACGCGGCGACATTGCCGTATTAGACAAGTGGCAAAGGGCAAAGGTCGCGCTCGACAACGGCATTGATTTAGTAATCGAGTTACCCGTTGCGTTTTCACTGACCTCGGCGGAACAGTTTGCTATGGGGGCGGTGACATTGCTCAACAAGCTCAACTGCGTAGAAACGTTGAGCTTCGGCAGTGAGAGCGGCGATATAGAGTTGCTTTGTGAAACGGCAGGCGCTGTGCATTATTGCATGGAGCAAGAAGTCTTTCGAGGCCTGCTTCGTCGCGGCGAAAGTTACCCTGCCGCGCTTCAAAAGGCTGTCGCACACTATTATGAAGATGAGATTGCCAACGCATTAGCAACCCCCAACAACACCTTAGGCATTGAATATATCAAGGCGTTAGACGAGACCGGTTCTTCAATTACCCCCGTTACGGTTAAGAGGTTCGGCGCGCAACACGACACCGTCCAAACAGACGAAACAGCCAATATATTAAGCGGCTCTCAGCTAAGGGACATGTTGTTAATCGAAGGGAAAGACATTACCCCTTATGTCCCCAAAGGAGCTTGTTTTGACAACATTGCCGATATAGGGCGGTTAGAGCTTGCCGTATTGTCAAAGCTTAGGGGAATGTCAAGTGCTGAATTGTTAAGAGTCCCGAATATGCAAACCGAGCTTGAAAGAAGGCTGTCTAAAGCATTAAAACAAGCAAAAACCTTAAACGAGGTGCTAACCCTGACAAAGACTAAATCTTACACGATGGCAAGGATAAGAAGGGCAGTCTTAAATGCGTTTTTGGGAATAAGCAAAGCCGACCTCAAAGCCCTGCCCGCATATATCCGCGTGTTGGGCATGAACCAAAGAGGAAGAGAAATACTAAACACCGCACAGCCGCAACTTCCGACCGGCACTTCTTTAAAGACACTATCAGAAACATCTCAAGCAGCACTCAATCAAGCAGAGCTTGAAAACAGATGCTCAAATCAATACTCACTGTGCTTCAACCCACCACGCCCGTGCGGCACGGAGTATTCTGCAAAGCCGATAGTGACGAACAATTGACAATGTACAATTGACAATTGACAATTGTGGAGTCGCCTTGCGGCGACGGATTTGAAATTATAACAATTACACCGCCCAACGATTTTTGTTGGGCGGTGGTTGTTTTTTTGGAATGTCTTGCGAAAATGGATTTGGGTGGTGTGGGGAGATGGGCGTTTTATTTTAAAACCGTCCGCGCAAGCGGACACAACAATTGTCAATTGTCAATTGTACATTGTCAATTGTCCGTCACTCTCTACTTTTCAAATATTCTATATAATCTATCAATTTTATTTTACTTTTATCTTTTTCGAGACACAGTGCTTTATTAATTGCTTCTTCGTCTAACGGGGTGTATTGACACTCGTTTTTGAACATGTTGGTTCTTCCGAGTAAGTAATCTGTTGAAACACCGTAATATTCTGCAAGCGTGAGCAACATTTTAAAATCAGGTTCACGGCTTCCGAGTTCATAATTACCCAAAAGCCCACGCGATATGTCCAAATCGTCTGCAACGCTTTGTTGTGTCCTTCTCGCTCTTCCTCTTAAGAGACGCAATCGTTCGCAAAAAATATTCATTTTTTAGACATGCCCTTTCTGCACAAACGCGCTTTGAAAATATGTTCTCCCATATTTACGGGGATTTATTTTCAAACTTATCACCCCATTACATTATAAAGGGCAAGCAATATAAGGTAAAGGATATAAAACAATAAGTTTCAAAATAAGTGCTTGACAAAACATTTCGTTTCTATTATAATTAAAGATAACAATGTCGCGACTGCTGCATTGAAAAACAAAAAGGGGACAGGTAATTATGATTAAATCAGTAAAAAAGAGGGTTATATCGGTATTCTTAGCAATGGTTATGGCTTTTCTCGTTTTGCCGGTAGAGGTTTTGAGCTTTTCAGAAAGTGAGGGAAAGGCGTTCCAAAAAACAGTTCCATTAGCTAAACAAGTGATTCAACACGCGCCTTCAACCTATTTACAGAGCGAAAATGCTAATGGCATACATTATTTTTCTGAGGATATATTTGTAGATGGGCGTGACAAAAACGGGAATGTAGTTTCAAGGATAAATTTATCCAAGGACACAATCACATTACCGGCAGAAGGATACACAATCCAAGCATTCAGCACAGACGGGGGCAACCAATGGAAAAACATAAGCCCAACCTCGTTCAGCAATTCTAACTTTTCCAAAATGTTGAACAGAGATTTTACCTTATGGCTGACTGATAAATACAACACGCAAACAAGGCAGCCGCCGAACGATGCTAATATTGTCAGGTTTGCTACAATAGGTGCTCGCCCGAAAACTCCGAGGCTTGCAGTAAATTATGACTTTGGGTTGAGTGTCGAAGAATACCAATGGGCTGTTGTTTCGAGAGAAAGAGGGGCGAATCCCACAGAAGCGGTCGTCAAAGGTATTGGTGTCGCAAAGGCTAATGATAAAGGCACGGCTGTTTCTGACGAAGGATACGGCACATATTACGATGGGATAACGTTAGCTAAATTATCGGGCAACAGAGCCACAAGGTCAAGATATTATGTTAGAACTGAGCCAACTTATGACGGGACTACATACACAGCAGCAAGCAGACCTGCAAGAATTACCGTCAATGGCGAACAAAGAGCCCCAAAATACAGGGTAAATTATAGAACCGAAACCATCAAACTTAGAGAAGGCGATGTGATTTTCGCAGGCACTCTTGAAGACTTAGACAATATTGGATACTGGGATATTAGGGAAATAACCACAAACACTGCCGCAGTAGAATCCGGACAGTTATTGTATATAACTGCCGCAAAGGGTTCAACGATTTCTGTTTCTGATTATTTGTCTGAAGAAGCGCAAACACTTGTGATTTGGAATTCCGGCACGAGAAGAAGAGCCCCAACAGCAAAGCAGGTATATACCCTCGCACCGCGAATTAATCTTGAAGCATTGAACATTAATGGCGTAAACGGCAAGTTATCGCTCGATAGAAGATTTGAGACATTTAGAAGCCGCACCAACAGATGGGAAAGAGGGTTGCCAAAAATTACAGCGAACCAAACTCTTGCTATTCGTGTAAGACCAACCGCAAAGGCAACAGGCGCAATTGATACAGGTTTTGCCGCAAGTCGCCCCGGTGAAATTGATATTGAATGGGGTGTATATAATACAACGAGAAACCGGAGCGGTATTTTACGAGCGACTATACGTCCGGGAGGCAATGGTGGACATTACTCCATCACCAATGCTACGGTAAACAGAAGCACAAACGCAATATCTGTTGAGGTCTCAACGGGCGGTGTTGCTTACTTAGATGTGAAAATATTTGAAGATGTTGTTGGAATGAACGATGATTTAGAAAGCGGTCAAGAGTTGTCGAAAGGCAGAACAAAAATACCGCAAGCTGTTGAGTCAACGTTCACTCGTGTTGCCATTCCCGATACATTGCCTGAATATTTTATTATAGTTGTCTATCTCGTGAGCGAAAATGGGGCAGTGCTGTGTCCATCGTTTACGTCTATTGAATATACACGTGCATATGAAGAGTTTATGTCGAAGACTATAAGGGATTTTGACAATAACAAAATCATAAATTTAGATAATGACCCCGGTAACAATTTCATGGTAGTTTCAGATGATGTGCTTATTGTTAACGCCGGGAAAAACGGCAGTAACTATCTTTCAGTGTCTGAAGGCAATCAAAACGTTTACACATTTACAAGTGTCGACAATATAGTTTCTTCTCTGAAGGTCGGTGATAAATTTGTTGTTGTAAGCGAGGATTCAATGGAAACCTATTTAGTTGAAATAGCTTCAATAACATCTGACTCTGCGAACACATTGACGATTACATCGATAAGTGAGCCTGACTTTGAAGATTTTTTCGAGTATATGAAAATAAATATGAGCGTTGAAGCCGAGGTTCCAATAACCCCTCAAAGTGTTGAGTTTGCTTCAACAGCTCAACATTTTGAAAACACCGATTCCTCATCGTTTAGTTTAATGAGTGCCGACACATCAAGATTGCCCACAAATTCTTTTACCATCCCCTTTGGCAGTGGTGGTAGAATTGGGACCACCATCCCTACTGTCGTTTCTGCTGAAGGAAGTCCTATAAAGATTGGTAGGGGCAGCGAGTTAGAATTTGAGGGCGAGCTTACAATAGGGTTGGCTGCAACGGCAAGAGTTAAGTACGCCCCCAAAATACTGTCAAGTTATGCTTATTTTGAAGTAAGAGTGCCATATGTTATAGGGATTAAGTGTGACTTTTATGCTAAAGCTAATTTCAACGTGAAAATAAAGCTTGTTGAGGCTATTTTAACGGCACTTAAAGTAACTGCCCCGTTAAAATACATTACCCCCATAGATTTAGATATACATTTACAAATAGGTGCCAATGTAGATATTAGCATTGATATTGAAAGAGCCGGCGAAGTTGGTTTTGCATTAATATACACCAGAAAAGACGTGGTGTCAACAAGTTGGGAATTTCAAAAAATTAACAACAAATTGCCCACAAAAGATGATGACATAAGCATTGAAGTCGAGGGGGTTTGCAGGGTTGCGGTAGAACTGAATATAAGCGCGTTTCCCACGTCGATAAAAGATTATGTTTTTGCCGGAATTAGTGTGTATTCCGGAGTTGAGGCAAGGTGCGCCATTACCTACAATAAAGGTGGAACTACAACTTTTCCCGAAAGACATCAATGTGAATTGTGCGCACGCATTGAGCTTTATTTTATAGGTGAACTCTATATAGGAGCATACGCTAAAATTTTCAAATTAAAGGAAATTGAATTTGAGGTGGTAAAAATAGGCGACAAAAATAGTCCAAATTTGCTCTACAATAGGTATATTTCATTCAGAAATCACCCTGACAGCGTACACGGGGATAAAATCAGGTCGGCAAGGGGAACCTGCCCCAATCTCGGTTATAGAATGACGTTTGACCCGATTAACTCAAAATCAAATACTGTTGATGCTCTTGTTACGGTCAAGAAAAACCAAGGTGGAACAACTTCTCGAACCGGGCGTTTTACGGATTATTTCTATGAAGGTGATTACACGGCTTCAGCGACAAGTTCTAACATCGATTTCCTTGAGCGAACTTTCCCGGTAAACAATCAGAATAAAAATCAAACGATTAAAATTTCGCAACGTTTTACTCCTGTGACAAGCTTAACTTTGAACAAAAATTCTATTGATATACCAATAGGAAGCTTTGAAACGCTTAGAGGAACGGTTCTCCCAACCGATGCTACAAACAAATCCTTAACATGGAATAGCAGTAACACAAGCGTTGCTACAGTAATCGGGGGGACAGTCACGGCGTTATCGATAGGAACAGCAACGATAACCGCAAGAACTGCCGATGGCTCTCATGTTGCAGAATGTAGAGTAACTGTTTCGCCGGTTCGCGCAACCGACATACGTTTGAACAAGTCCAGAACAACGATACTTAAGGGGGTTAATGAAACTTTAACCGCTATGGTGATTCCATCTAACGCCACCAACCAACGAATAATGTGGAGTAGTAACAATCCATCTGTTGCGGATGTAAACTCAAATGGAGTAGTAAGAGGAATGGCGGCAGGAAAAGCGACTATAACGGCTACTGTAGATGGCCACCTTCAAGCGACTTGTGACGTGTCAATAACAGATTTCCCAGTTCCTGTAACCGACATAACTTTAGACAAAAACAACATCACCATAATAAGAGAAAACACTGAAATGATTAGAGCAACGGTTTTACCAAATGAAAGCACTCCACCCGCCGCTACTAATCAAAATGTGATATGGAGCAGTGAAAATCCGGATATAGCTACAGTTGAAGGCGGCGTAGTAACTGCAAGAAAAGTCGGAACAACGACAATAACTGCCGAAACAGTAGATGGGGGTTTTCAAGCAAGTTGCACGGTAACCGTTACTCCTATCCGTGTAACTCGTGTTGATATCTACAGCACGAAAACAGAAACCAATCAAGTTGATTTGTTTGTGGGTGACAGCGATATTATGAATCACCAGGTCAGCCCCAATAATGCTGATAATAAAAGTGTAACATGGGACAGCAGTGACGAATCTGTCGCAACGGTTGAGAACGGATATGTTAGAGCGTTGAAAAGTGGAACAGCGACAATAACTGTTAGAACTGTTGATGGAGGATTTACCGCAGCTTGCGCAGTAGAAGTCAATCTACGACCCGGCGCAGCTGTAGGCGGCACGGTTAATCTGCAATCATTTGGATACAGAAGTGTGACTTTTAGCTCGAACGCTTTTGCAAGCCAATCCAATCAAACTATACAATATCTTCTCAGCGACACTAACTCTACCCCTGACGAAAGTGATGGAAAATGGGATACAAAACTGACTTTTGAAGACCTCACTAATCAAAGGTATTTTCTGTTCGCGCGCACAAAAAAAGATGGAACGCACAATTATGGAGTTCCTCAGTTGGTGTACACGTTAGATAACACAGGTTGGCGAATTAGAGTGGATGAACGTTTTACAGAAGGCGGTCGAAACGGCACTTTATCATATAGAGCAAACTTAGTAGGTGAGGGGTCGTCTCGTCACATTACAAGTGGTAGAGCTGTCAATGGACCGAGCAATGGTGGGACTCCTCACCATCGTAACTTTGATGTATCCGTTGATTTTGCACCGTGGGCTATTCAAAGTATTACTGTAACATGGGAAAATATAGAAGGAACTTTTGAGGATAGGTTGAGATTTGACCTTAATTTCCAAATGAGTGGTCATGGTATTACAAACGATAGAGGTAGACTTGGAGAATTTGATCAAGCTGAACGAAATGGGTCAGTGTCTCGATCATTCAACATATGGTAGCGTGATTTTACATAAAACTAACACCGTCCGACACATATGTGTTGGGCGGTGTATAATTTTCGATGTTCACTCGGGACGGGCAAGCCCGTCCCCTACAAACTGTCAACTCTCAACTGTCCACTGTCAACTGTCCGTCACGCCGCCAAGTCGTAAACTTCATTCGTTGACGTTCTGAACATGTTTTCGGCGAATATTGCGTAGCCCCGTTTTGCATCGTTTACAAAAACATGGGTTATAGAGCCGGCTAACATTCCGTTTTGAATGATTGGGCTGCCGCTCATTCCTTGAACAATGCCCCCTGTTCTGCTCAAAAGTGCGGGGTCTGTCACTCTTATGACCATATTTTTCACCTTGTTTTGCTCGTTATAGTCGATTTTTTCTATTATAATGTCAAATTCTTTCGGCGTGTTTCCGCTGACTGTGGTTAAAATCGATGCTTTTCCGACTGTGACTTCTTGCTTAAACGCCATAGGAATACTGTCCTCAACACTCATGGGGAAGTGGGCGGTTCCGAACACGCCTGACTCTGTGTTAGAGGTGATTGTTCCGATAGGCACTCTTGATAAGAAAGAACCCGACAATTCCCCGGGCGCACCGGGCATTCCCTTAACAACTGTTCCGATACTTACCGATACTGCCTCACCTTTGTGAAGGGGTAATAACTTTCCTGTGTCTATATCACAAACGCCGTGTCCTAAGCCGCCGAATTTTCCGGCTTTTGGCTCATAAAATGTCACTGTTCCTATTCCCGCACTGCTGTCACGAACCCACATGCCGATTTTTGCCAATCCGTCTTTCTTTGATATTTCGGGCTTGAAGTTCACTCTTATCACCTGCCCTGCGCGCTCTAATACTATATGCGTTTTTGTCGTTGAAACCTGAAGAGCTTGAATTATATCGCTGTTTTTTGACACCTCTAAGCCGTTAACTTTTCTTATAACGTCGCCGCTTAAAATGCCACCTTCTTTTGCGGGCGAATAAACCCTGTCAACCCCATCTACATTGCCGAATCCCGTCACCACCGCGCCGGCAGTCAACATTTTGATTCCGAAAGGCATACCCCCCGGAATAAGAAGTGGCCGCTCTATTTGCTCTGTCTCTACATTTTTAATAGGGATTATGCCAAACAACTTTAAAGTTCTTGTTTGGGTAATGACAGGCGGCTCTTTTCGGGCTTGTGTCTTGAGCGCGCTGACTGTAATGGGTTCACACGGGTTTTCGCCCTCTATATTAAAGAATGTGTTTATCTTAAAACTTTCACAAGCGGTAAGGTAAAACTTGTCAGGAATTTTACAGTAATAAAAGGCTATTATTACGTATAATATTAACAGACAAGATATACTGCCGCTCAGAAAAGGTTTTAGTATATTAGAAATTTTTCTCATAAATAATTTTAACTCCACCTTAATCTATAATCTAAAATATTGTGCCTAATATTATTAGATGTTTTTTTGCTCGACATAAAATTAATATTATCAATTTGACATGTTTTTATGATAGGAATTTTTTAATTTTTAATATTTCTATATATACCATATATAGCATGTTTTGTTGCTTGTGCATTCTGCATAAAATTTTTCTAAAATTTGTATACTTTTTTATTTAAAATCTATTGACATTTCTCTTGATTTAATTTAAAATATAAATGATGTGTTAAAAGAACAGCAGAAAGGGGTGTTTTTTAAATGATTTTAAACTCGGTTAAGTTACCGCATTTCGCGAGCGCGGCGGAAAGTCTTACCGAAATTTTAGACTCTCCCGAGAAGGTGATTATAGCCATGTCGCAACACATAGGCGCGCCGTGTGAACCCGTTGTAAAGGTTGGTGATTATGTCAAATCAGGCCAACTTATAGCGGACAGTGATGCGTTTATCAGCGCACCCATTCACGCGAGTGTTACCGGAAAAGTTGTTGCCGAAACCGTGGTTACTTATCTTAACGGGAGAAGCTGCAAAGCGTTGGTTATAGAAACCGACAAATATCAAGACATAAGTGACGACATAAAGCCACCCGTCATAAACGACCGTGAGGAGTTCATTAAAGCGGTGAGAGACAGCGGTTCGGTTGGCTTAGGAGGGGCGGGCTTTCCTACCCATGTCAAAATAAGTTATGACCGCGAGAAAACCCCTGTAGATACCTTAGTGGTTAACGGGGCTGAATGTGAACCTTACATAACCTCTGACTATCGCGAATTTATTGAAAGCTCAGACGAGATTGTCAACGGCATTAAGTTGCTTATGAAGTATTTAGACATTCCCAACGCCGTGGTGGGGATTGAGTCTGACAAGCCTAAAGCCATAGCTGAAATTAAAAGGCAACTTCAAGGCGAAAGCGGAATTCGTGTGAAGTCTCTGAGAGCGCGATACCCTAAGGGCGCGGAAAAGGTTTTGGTCTATGAAACCACCAAGCGAGTGATTATGGAGGGCGATTTGCCATCGTCTGTCGGCTGTTTAGTGCTGAACTCGTCCACTGTTTCGTTTATTTCGCGCTATGTTAAGACAGGTATGCCGCTTTTCTGGAGAAGGCTCACGCTTGACGGCGATATTGTCGATAAACCGAAAAACATTGTGGTTCCTGTCGGGACGACCCTTAAAGAGCTTTTAGACTTTGCCAGTGTCACCGAGCCGCCTGAAAAAGCGGTGTTCGGTGGGCCTATGATGGGCAGTGCGGTTTATGACCTTCAAATACCCATCACCAAAACCAACAACGCCATATTAGTTTTCGGAAAGCAAAAGCAACATAAGCAAACCGCCTGTATTCGTTGCGGAAAATGCACTTATGTCTGCTCTATGAACCTGCTTCCCACCGCGCTTGAACACGCTTATGATGCCCGTGACGCTGATGATTTGAAGCGACACAGGGTTAACACCTGCATGAGTTGCGGCGCGTGTTCGTTCGTTTGCCCCGCAAAGCGCGATATTGCCGAGAAAAACCATTTGGCGAAACAATTCTTAATAGCAGTAGCGAATAAGAAATATTAAAAATATATGAAAGGGCATGACTGAAAATGGAGAAGTTATTTATCGGACCATCGCCGCATATACGAAGCTCTAACAGCACAACAAAAATCATGTTGGTGGTAATCATCGCGCTCTTGCCGACTTTGGCAATGTCAATTTATTATTTCGGGCCGCGCGCGTTGTACTTAACCCTTGTCTGTGTAGTTGCTTGTGTGATTTTTGAATATGTGTTTAACCTTATAACCAAACGCCAACAAACGGTTTCTGATTTGTCGGCGGCGGTTACAGGGGTGATTCTTGCTTTTAACCTGCCGGCTAACCTGCCGTATTATATGGCGGTTATCGGTTGTTTTACCGCTATAGTCGTTACGAAACTGATGTTCGGCGGAATAGGGCAAAACTTTGCTAACCCCGCCATAGTCGGGCGGATTGTGCTTGTGCTTTCTTTCACGTCGCACATGTCTAATTATCCTGTTGTTGGCGGAATTAGCGGTGTTGAAGTTGTCACAGGCGCGACTCCCCTAAGCGCGCTCAAAGACGGAGACATGGAACTCATTCCATCAAATATGGACATGTTTTTCGGTTCCCACGGCGGTTCGTTGGGAGAAACTTGCGCGCTCACTCTTTTAATCGGATTGTTTATTCTTCTTTTCTTTAGAATAATACATCCTGTGACCCCCTTTGCTTATGTGGGGACTGTTGCATTTATTTCACTCATAGCCGGCAGAGACGTTATTTTTGACGTTCTCGCGGGTGGTCTTTTGTTAGGGGCTGTGTTTATGGCGACTGACTATTCCACCACGCCGATTACCGGAAAGGGCAAATTAATATTCGGAATAGGTTGCGGCATTCTAACCATGATTATGAGAATGTATGCATCTATGCCCGAAGGGGTGGCATTTTCAATACTCATTATGAATATTCTGACCCCGTATATAGACAGATATACGCAACCAAAACCCTTCGGAATGAAAAAGGAGGTAAAGAAGAATGACTAAAGCGAAACCGACACTTGTTCTTGCTATAATTGCGACTGTAATTTCCGCTATGGTTATTACCGCCAGTCAAGTTTGGCCCGAAGAAACGGGGCTTACCGACTCTCTGAAGGCGAAGTGCGTTGAATTATGGGGAGGGAACGAAGAAGATTACTTCCTTGCCGAATGGACTGATTTTAACAACATAATAGAGCAACCAAGAGGAGTACGAAACATTATCACCAATAAAAACGGAAACAAAATCATCAACGTTGTCGCAAACGGTTATGCCAAAGATGGGCTTAATGTGCTTGTCGCTATTGACGACGATGGCGTTAAAGGCATTGTGGTGGTTGAGCTTAAAGAAACGCCCGGCTTTGGTGAGAGAGCGGCATCAGATGAGTTTTTGGACAGTTTCATCGGGCTTCATTCAATTGTAACACCGGTAAAATCAGCCCCAAAAAATGACAACGAAGTTCAGACAGTGACCGGCGCGACACGCTCATCAAGAGGAATGATAGCGGCGGTAAACTTAGCGGTGAGAACCTATAAATCTATGGAGATTCCCCGTTTAACCAACGCAATTAGAGCAAAGTGCGCCGAACTGCACGGTGAGGCACAGTATAACTATGCTAAATGGACTGACTACAGCGAACACGAACAACCGCAAGATGTCAGGGTTATAATCGCGAACGACAAAGGCGAGCTAATCATCTGGACAGACTTAGGCGCTCAAGACGAAGAAGTAATCGGCGTTGAGGTGTTAGTCGCGATAAATCAAGACGGAAATGTCGTAGGCGCGCTCATGGCAAACGATGATGAAGAATTAGACAGCGACAGAGAGGAAAAAGCGGTGGAAATTGCCGTTAATGCCTTTGATTTGATGGGAGGGCGAGATATATGAGCAGTTTAACGAATTTTACTAAAGGTATTATCAAAGAGAACCCCGTGTTTGTCATGCTGTTGGGGCTTTGCCCCTCACTTGCCGTTTCAACTATGGCACAAAACGGGTTGGGAATGGGCATAGCCACTACCGCTGTTTTTCTCTGCTCTAACCTGTTAATATCATTGCTTAGGAATGTCATACCCGAAACGGTGAGGTTGCCTTGTTACATAGTAATTATATCGGGTTTTGTAACTTTAGTCACGATTCTTGTCAGGACTTTCGTACCCGACTTATACAACTCGTTGGGGATTTTCTTAAGCTTGATTGCCGTTAACTGTATTGTTTTCGGGCGCGCCGAAGGGTTCGCTAATAAAAATAAACCGTGGTCGTCAATTCTTGATGCTTTGGGAATGGGGATTGGCTTTACCTTGGCTTTGGTGATGGTGGGTTCTGTCCGCGAAATCCTTGGGGCAGGCAAATGGTTTGGAAGAGAAGTTGGCTTTGATGTCTTAGGCGTGGAACCAATGATGATTTTTGCTTTCCCTGCCGGTGGGTTTTTCACGTTGGGAATTTTAATAGCAATTATAAATCGTCTTATGAAGAAAGAGCCGCGAGAAGCGGGCTGTGACACTTGCCCCGGACATTCTGCCTGCAAAGGTCTCGACATAGGAGCAGCTAAAACTGTAATAGAGTCTGCTCAAGGCGAACAGAAAAAACAGACAAAAAATCAAAAGGAGGCTTAAGTAATGGAGATTGCGAGAGGTTTAATTATTATTCTCATAACCGGCGTTCTTACCGAAAACTTTATACTCTCAAAGTTTTTGGGGATTTGCCCGTTCTTGGGGGTTTCTAAAAAAGTTTCGGGCTCGGTGGGCATGGGAATAGCGGTAATTTTCGTCATGGTTTTGGGAACAGCCGTCACCTGGCCGATTTATACCTTCATCTTAGCGCCTTTGAATGTCGAGTATATGCGCACTATAGCCTTTATTCTTATAGTCGCGCTGTTTGTGCAGTTAATCGAGATGGTGTTAAGACGAAAAATGCCGTTGCTTTATGAGTCGTTAGGCGCGTATCTCGCACTTATGGTGACGAACTGCGCTATATTGGGTGTGACTTTACTTAACATCGACCTTGAATACGGCTTTTTATACTCAATCTTTAATGCGTTTTGCGCCGGCTTGGGCTTTTTAATGGTTATGGTTATATTTTCAGGCGTAAGGGGAAGAGTCGACCGCTGTGACATTCCCAAAGCTTTAAGCGGAATCCCAATCACCTTTATCGCGGCATCTATTATGTCGCTGTCGTTTATGGGGTTTGCCGGTTTAATTGAAGGAATATTCGGGATATAGCGATTAAGAAGGAGAAATATTTATGGGTTTGTTTGAAAATGAAATTTTCATGAATTATGTTTTGCCGGTTTTGGCGTTTGCTTTTTTGGGTGTAATGGGTGGGATTGTCCTTACCGTTGCAGCGAAGGTGTTTTTCGTTAAAACCGACACAACCGTTGCGGCTGTTAATGCCGTGTTGCCCGGAATTAACTGTGCGGCTTGCGGCTTTACCGGCTGTGAAGGCTACGCTAAATCAGTGGCGGCAGGAGAATCACCCCCGACTTTCTGTAAGCCGGGTGGCGACAAGGTTGTTCAAGAAATATCCGCCGTGCTTGGAATTGAAGCCGCGGCGGTAGAACGTGAAGTGGCGTATATTCACTGCAACGGCGATTGCAACGCAACCACCGATAAATACGCCTATAATGGGACACCGAGCTGTGCAGCCGTAATAAAATATTACAACGGCATGAACAGCTGTAAGCATGGGTGCGCCGGCTTTGGCGACTGTAAAGAAGTTTGCGATTATGATGCCATCGAAATAGTCAATGGAGTAGCAAAGGTTAACATGGCAAAATGTATTGCGTGTTTGGTTTGTGTCAAAAAATGCCCCACCAACCTAATATCATTAAGGCGAGTCTCGCGCACGGTTAACGTCGCTTGTTCATCAACAGACCCCGGCAAAGCGACAATCGCCGCCTGTAAAAACGGCTGTATCGCCTGCAAAATCTGCGAGAAGAAATGCCCTGAGGATGCCATTCACGTCGTTAACAATTTGGCGGTTATAGACAACGAAAAATGCACAAACTGCGGTGTCTGCGTTAAAGCCTGCCCCAAAAAGTGCATACATAAACTTGAGGTTTGCCCTGAAGTCAGTTGACAATTGACAGTGGACAGTTGACAGTTGTGGTGTCCGCTTTAGCGGACGGGCTTCTCAAACAATTTCCGCGAAGAACAAAACATTATGTATTATTTTATCTCTTGACGCATATAAATCACTAAACCGATTTTCTTTGCGGAGGGCGATATTGTGGCACATAAGAATTTATCCGGTTCCGGCTTCGGAACAAAACAAGAAAGATGTGAGAGCCTTGGGAAGTACATCATTACTAACAATACAACGGTTAGAGAGGCTGCAAAGGTTTTTGGGATAAGTAAAAGTACAGTACACCAAGACATCACCGCAAGACTTGAAAAGGTAAATCCCGCGCTGTTCAAAGAAGTTAGGGTAATTCTCGAGAAAAATAAAGAAGAACGTCACATAAGAGGCGGACTGGCAACTAAATTAAAATACAGCGCGGTGAAATAAAAAAATATGGTTCAAACAAAAAAACAAAAGGCGGTCTTTAAGTGACCGCTTTTTGTTATTTATTTTCATCAAAAACTAACTTCACAAGTGCAAGAATTTTGCTCATCTCGGCTTTGCTGATTGCTTCAACTGTCACAAATTTTCTCGCATTGTAGTCGATTGCAACGAGTTGGTCTAATAAAATCTTACCCTTTGTTTTTAAATTAAGAGCATCCAACGGATAATAAAAAGGATATTCGCGAGATGTGTTTGAAATCGGCGCGAAAACGGCAATATTTGAAAATGCACTAATCAATTTATTGCTCAAACACAAATATGGTCTATATCCCTTTTGCTCATGTCCCTGTTTGGGGTCTAAGTTGATTTTAATAATATCTCCCTGCTTCGGCAGGGCGGCATTTACCATAATTCGTTACCTGTCGGCATAAACTCTTGAATTTTGGCTTGAAACGGCTCACCTTTATAATCTTTGAAAAGTTCTTCTATAGTCTGCGGCTGCGCGTATTTTCCGACAACTAAGCGTTTTTCGCCTGTGTTTTCGTTAACCTCAACATTAAGTTGAAGCCTGTCATCAATATTAAAATTCAACACATTTGCGAGAGCGACAGGCAAGCGCAAGGCTTTGCTGTTTCCCCATTGCAAGAGTGTGATTTCGTCACGTGCAAGTTCCATATGTTCCACCATTCCTTTCTAATGTATCATTATTGTATCATCTTTTTACTGCTTTGTCAATGCTTTTTGCTTTTTTCTTTTATTTTATTTTATTTTGCCTCCCCCTCACAATACCCCTCACCGGCTTTAAAAATCTTGCTCGTAATTTCACTGCCGCGTTCGGCTTTGGTGTTGTAAATTCTTACTGGGGTGTAGTTTTTTGTGTGACCTTCGATATATTCATCTGTTTTTTCTACGATGAGTTCTTGCGTGGTTCCGACTTGTTTTTCTAACCACTTTCTGTTTAGCTTGAGTGCTAATTCTGACATCTGCTTATATCTTTGTCGCTTTACGTTGTCGCTTATTTTATCTTGAAATTCAGCCGCCGGTGTCCCCTCACGCGGTGAATAAGTGAACACGTGTATTTTCGAGAATTTAACCTCTTCCACAAACTTTAAAGAATGACAAAACTCGTCGTCGCTCTCACCCGAAAATCCAACCATAATATCTGTTGTAAGCCCCGGATTTTCAAAAACAGCCCGTATGTTATTCACAATTTCAAGATAGTCGCGCGCCGTATAACCTCTGTTCATGCGCTTTAAGGTCTCGTCGCAACCACTTTGAAGCGAGAGGTGAAAGTGGGGGCAGAGCTTTTTGTTTTCAGAGAGTTTTTGTATGAAAGCCTTGTCCATGAGCTGTGGTTCAAGCGATGACAGCCGCACTCGCGATATTCCCTCAACCTGCGACACTGTGTTTACCGCGTCAGACAAAGAAAGCCCTATGTCACTTCCGTAAAGCGATAGGTTAATGCCCACAAGCACGATTTCTTTACAGCCTAAACGCGAAAGTCTTGCGGCTTCTTTTGCTGTTTCGTCCAATGTCCGCGAGCGCACCTTGCCACGCGCCGTCGGAATAATACAATAACTGCAACGCCGGTCGCACCCGTCCTCGATTTTGAGAAATCCGCGAGTGTTTTTTAGTTTGCCGTTAAAAGGTAATTCCTCAAATGTGTCGCAAACCGCGGTAATATGACGTGTCTTGCCGCTTTTTGACGACAAATAGTCTAAAATCAAAAACGGGAGATTTGCCTTATTCGTGCTTCCCGCAATAATGTCAACGGGAAGCTCAGCTGCTTTTTGAGGGTAAGCCTGCGGAAAACAGCCAATAAGAGCCAATATTTTTTGGGGGGAATGTCTTCTGAGCGTGTTTACCAACTTGATGCTCTTGTCATCGCTTTTGCCGGTGACTGTGCAGGTGTTTATTATTATGATTTGCGCTTCGCTATTTTCGTCTGTCGATTCAAACCCCGCGCTCTCCATTGCCGCGCTGACAGCATGGCTTTCATACTGATTTACCTTGCATCCGAACGAGATAATTTTAAATTTCATGTTAATAATTCCCAAATTTAGTTTATTTTATAAATAATTATACCTTATATTTCCCAAATTTGCAATAACCCTATTGACTATTTTACAAAATAAGATTATAATGAATGTGGTGGTTACTGCCAAAAAATAATTTAGAAGGAGCTGAATATATGACCATCAAAAAAATTTCTCTGGCAAGCACTCAAGACGTTAAGGAGTTTGTGAGTGTTGTTTTAAAATCCGATTTCACGGCAGATTTGGTTTCAGGCAAATATGTTGTAGACGCTAAGTCGATAATGGGTATATTTAGCTTAGACTTATCGAAAACACTTGAGCTGAGAATCCATTCTGACGATTGTGAGGATTTTTTAATCAGCATTAAGAAATTCCTGAAAGAAGCTTAAGAACAAACAGAGAATAGTATTTAAAGTATTTAAGGAGGAAAGATTATGAAAGAGGTATCAATTAAAATCCCGTACATTGCAGACGTGAAGAAATTCGTTAACACGATTTCAAAATACGAGTTTGATGCGGACGTTGTCTCCGGCAGATATTCGGTTGACGCAAAATCAATCATGGGCTTGTTCAGCCTTGACTTGTCGAAAACGTTAGTGCTTAAAATCCACACAGATGATTGCGACGAGTTTTTAACCGAAATTAAAGATTTTATTCAATAAGAAATTTTAACTTCTTATTTGAATAAACATCTGTTTTTTAGCCACACTATTTTCACATACATTTTTTTCATTTAAAGGAGTTGAAGGTATGGCTAAAAAAGGAAAAAAGGGTGGAGGGCAGAACAAAAAGGGTGGTTCAGCAGAAAACACACGCCCCGCACCTGAACAAACCAACCAAAAGTCCGGATAAACATCAAAAACCGCCCTCAAATCGAAAGGGCGGTTTTTACCCATTAAAGACTATAAGAAAGGTACATACCTCAAATTGAAGAAAAGATTAATATGCAGTTTTACGGGTTATAGAACTTTTAAGATGCAGCAAAGCCTTTCAGCCTCAAATTATCAAATTGACGACATACGCTTTGCCTTAGAGTCGTTGTTAGCCAAAAAAATCGCAGAAGGGTTCAACGTTTTTCAATGCGGAATGGCTTTAGGGGCTGACACACTTTTTGCTGAAGAGGTCATTCGCCTTAAAAGAAGCAATCCCGAAATACGACTGAACGCAATAATCCCCTGCCCTCACCAAGAAAACAAATGGTTCGGCGGCGAAAGGGTGAAATATTATAAACTGTTGAAATATGCCGACAGGCTCATTTATACCTCAGATAGGTATTATGACGGCTGTATGCATGCCAGAAACCGCTATCTTGTAGACAGCTGTAACGAACTGATTGCTATTTATGACGGGAAAAAGGGCGGTTCTGACTTCACCATTAAATATGCTCAAAAGAAAAACGTCAAAGTGACTGTTATCAATCCGAGAAAGTGTTGCGTTGTTTATCTTGCTTAATTCTTCAAACTTTGCAAAGGGGAGGGTATTCTTCCCCCTCTTTTTATAAATTTTTGCGCGCTCCATTTGCTTAAGGGCATTACGGGGCCGCTGCCGAACAATCCGCCGAATTCTAACATTTCGCCGGTTACTTTTCCAATCGCCGGAATAATTCTGACGGCTGTTGTTTTGTTGTTGACCATTCCGATAGCCGCCTCGTCCGCTATTATTGCCGCAATGGTTTCGGGGGGCGTGTCGCCTGCCACCACAGCCATATCGATTCCGACTGAGCAGACGGCGGTCATCGCCTCAAGTTTCTCAAGCGTAAGCGCACCACACTCTACCGCCTTAATCATTCCCGCATCTTCCGAGACCGGAATGAACGCACCTGACAATCCACCCACACTTGAAGATGCCATTACGCCGCCTTTTTTCACCGCATCGTTAAGCAACGCCAATGCGGCAATCGTCCCGTGGGTTCCACACTTTTCTAATCCCATTTCTTCGAGAATGTAAGCGACACTGTCACCCACAGCAGGGGTGGGTGCCAAAGAAAGGTCGACTATTCCAAAGGGAATGTCAAGTGCCTTGCTCGCCGCGCTTCCTACGAGTTGGCCCATGCGTGTAATTTTAAAAGCAGTTCGCTTTATCGTTTCGGCAATTTCATCAAGGGTTGCGGTTGGCATTTTCGCAACAGCCGCCCTCACCACGCCCGGTCCGCTGACACCTACGTTAATTACAACATCGGGTTCGCCTGTTCCGTGAAACGCCCCTGCCATAAAGGGATTGTCCTCTACGGCGTTGCAAAATACCACGATTTTCGCCGCCCCGAAACAACTGTTGTCGACTGTTGCTTTTGCCGCATTTACTATAATCTCGCCCATAAGCGCGACGGCGTTCATATTTATTCCCGCTGCTGTAGAGCCGATGTTCACTGATGAGCAGACCTTATTTGTCGCCGCAAGCGCACGGGGGAGCGACTCGATAAGCGCGCGGTCGCCGGCAGAAAACCCTTTGTGCACCAAAGCCGAATAACCGCCGATATAGTTCACCCCTGTTTCGTTTGCCGCTCTCTCAAGGGCAAGGGCGAATTTTATAACGTCCGCCCCTTTTGTGCTTGCCGCTAAAAATGATATTGGTGTTACTGAAATGCGTTTATTTATAATAGGAATACCATAGCGTTTTTCAATATCCTCACCTGTTTTCACATGGTTTTCGGCATAACGCATTATTTTCTCATAAATTTTCTCGCAAGCCCTGTCAATATTAGGTTCTATGCAATCAAGCAGAGAAATACCCATAGTGACAGTGCGAATGTCTAAGTGTTCTTCCTCAAACATTTTAATCGTTTCTAAAATATCGTTTGTGTTTATCATTATAAATACTTTTTAAATACTTTCATTAAGATTTACGGCTCGCCGGTTAAATTCTATGCATTGAGTTAAAAATATCTTCGTGCATTACGTGGATTTTAAGGTTCATGCCTTCGCCTTGTTTTTTTAGTTGAGCTGAAAATTCCTCAAACGGAATATTGCACTTTGAAATGTCAACCAACATAGTCATAGCAAAAAGGTCTTGAAGAATTGTTTGTGTAACGTCCATGACGTTTGCCGATGATTGCGCGCAAACAGTGCTGATTTGTGCCAAAATCCCAATCGTATCTTTCCCGATAACGGTTATAACTGCCCTCATGGTGGCTCTCCTTCCTTTAACTATATATACTCCTTAATGGGAAAAATTTTACCCATTAAGGAGTATAACTGTCAACTCTCAACTATCCACTGTCAACTGTCGTCAACTAACTATTTCTCCAAACCCCCCGGGCGTTGCGAATACTGCGTTTGCTTCATCGGTGTCTATATGTGCCGCTTCAGAGAAATTGGGGTGAACACGACAGACCACATCGCCTAAGAGCGCGCTTCTGCCGTTGCCCTCCATTTTTAGGCTGACGATTTGCTTGTTTTCTAAGTTGTTTGCTTTTGCAAAGTCGGGGTTCATATGTATGTGACGTTTTGCAACTATTACCCCTTCTTTCAGTGTTACCTCACCCTTCGGGCCGCGCAAAACGCACCCGGGCGTTCCCTCTAAATCTCCCGATTCGCGCAAAGCCGTTTCTACGCCGATACTGCGTGCATCGGTTGCCGAAATTTCAACCTGAGTCGCTTTTCTGCACGGGCCTAAAATCAATACGTTTTCCAATTCTTTCTTAGGCCCTATAACTGTCACTCTTTGCGCGCTTGCAAACTCTCCGGGTTGTGAGAGCATTTTCTTAACAGTAAGCTCTGTTTCGCCGAAAAGTGCCTGTAAATCCTCCTGTGATACATGCGCGTGTCTTGCTGATGTTTCAATCAATACCTTAGCCATAATACCCCTCCATAGTTTTATACTTTCTCCGGCTCATTAAAAAAATTAAAGTCATCGCCGGAAGCTAACAATATATCATTCTCTTTAAGCAGAGTGGCCCCCTTTGGGGTTATAATGTCACTGCCCCTTTTAATCGCCATAATGATAATACCCTCGGGAATACTTGAATCGACAATTCTCTTGTCGGCAAGTTTGTCATTCGAGGCGATTGTGTACTCAAAAAATGTGCTGTGAACATCTTCATAATAATCGGTAAACGTTTTTAAAACCGCGTTCTCGTCATCATCGTCAACTAATTCTAATTTGTTCGACAAAACAGGCAATAGTGAGCCTTGAATTAAAATCGAAAATAGCGCAACAAAGAATACAAGGTGGAACAGGTCATACGGTAAATCGCCCCTCGTCGCATCAAGAGCAACAATGGCAAAAACTATTGATGCTGCCCCTCTTAAGCCCACCCATGCAGTCAAAACCTGTTGTTTGAACGGAGTCTTAAACCAACTTAAAATCGAAAAAACGGCAATAGGTCTTGCGACAAAAATGATGAGAAGTGACAACAAAGTCCCGGGGACAATGATTTCAAGCAACTTTGAGGGGGAAGAGAGTAAGCCGAGCAAGAAGAATAACATAATCTGCATAAGCCAAGACAATCCATCAAAAAAATGGACCAAACTTACTTTTTCTAAGATTTTGTTGTTGCCCACGATAATGCCTAAAATATAAACCGCCAAAAGCCCGTTGCCGCCAACGGCAGTGCAAGTCGAAAAGCTCAGCACGACAATCGCCAAAAGCATAATCGGGGCCAACCCCGTTATTTCTAAGTTAACCCTGCTTAACACGAAAACCGTAATAACCGCCACCACAGCGCCGAAGGCAATGCCAAGCCCAATCTGCAAAGCGAAAGAACCTGCAAGAAACCATGCACCGCCGCCCGTGGTGTCGGCATTGATGACCGTAATCACCAAAATTGTGAACATATAGGCGAAAGGGTCGTTGCTTCCGCTTTCTACCTCAAGCAAGGGGGCAAGCCCACCTTTAAGGTTTAGTTTTCTTGAGCGCAATATCGAAAACACTGATGCCGCGTCGGTTGAGGCTATTACCGCCCCGAATAAAAAACCATATATAAAAGGCACGTTCAAAATCATGGTACACAAAAGACCGGTAACAACAGCAGTCATCATAGTTCCCACTGACGAGAGTAGCGCGGCCTTCAGCACGATTGGTTTTGCCGCTTCCCATTTAGTCCCGAAGCCGCCGAAGAAAATTATGACTGAGAGAAAGACTGTTGATATATGTTCAGTGAAAATGAAATCGTTAAAGTCAATCCCGCCCACTCCTTCAGAACCCAAAACCATACCGAGCGCAAGAAACACAAGCAACGACGGAACGCCGAAGCGATAGAGAGCCTTTGTTGAAAAAATGCAGAGCAAAACGATTACTGATACTACAATTAAAGCTGTATACAATAGATTATTTTCCTTTAATCATCAAATTATTACTATGTAACAATTTAATTATAACAGATAAATTAAAATTTTGCAAGGGGTGAGAAAAAATTTTTTTTCGTCAACACGGACATTTTGTTGCGCATATATTAAATTGAGGAGGTGTTGTTTATGCAGTGGTTTTTATACTTAGAGCCGGTTTATCAAGGGTTGGTTGCAACCCTTTTTACTTATTTTGTTACGGCGCTCGGCGCGGGGCTTGTCTTTTTCTTTAAGAGTGTAAACCGCAAGGTCATGGATATGATGATGGGTTTTGCCGCAGGGGTAATGATTGCCGCATCGTTTTGGTCGCTATTGTCGCCGGCGATTTATCTTGCCGAAGAATTAGGGTTTAATGCCTGGCTTACCGTTACGGGTGGATTCGCTCTCGGCGGAATTTTCGTCACCGTGTCTGACATTTGGCTGTCAAAATCTCAATTTATATCTTCAAAGGGAACGCCGTTTAAAAGGTCTGTGTTGCTCGCCTTTTCGGTAACACTTCATAATATTCCCGAGGGGTTAGCTGTGGGTGTCGCGTTCGGCAGTGTTGCCATGGGGTTAGAAGGAACATCAATTATCGGCGCAATTATGTTAGCTTTTGGAATAGGTTTGCAAAACTTCCCCGAGGGGGCGTGTATTTCCATGCCCTTGTATCGTGACGGGTTCTCACGCACTAAAAGCTTTCTCATAGGGCAAGCATCGGGAATCGTTGAGCCTATTGCGGGCGTTTTAGGTGTTTTGTTTGCGATGAGCATGAGAGGCGCGTTGCCATTCGCGCTGTCGTTTTCAGCCGGGGCTATGATTGCCGTTGCGTGCGCTGAGCTACTTCCCGAGTCGTTTAAAAAGAATAAAACCGTATCATCATTCGGCGTTCTTTCAGGTTTTGCTGTTATGATGGCGTTAGATGTCGGGCTTGGGTGATGATAATTGACGGGCAATTGACAATGTACAATTGACAATTGACAATTATTGTGTCCGCTTGCGCGGACGGATTTGGAATTATAACAGTTACACCGCCCGATGCTTTTGTGTTGGGTGGTGGTGTTTTGTTGGAATGTCTTGCGGAAATGGGTGAGGGTGGGGTGGGGTGACTAACGTTCTAATCCCCCTCACCCCTATCCTGCTCAAATTTACTAAGCCACTCATCGTCATACTCAACAAACCACTCATAACCATGCGTATGCACATCTGTGCAACCCGAAACAAGCCACTCGCCATCAATGTTTTTTAAGAATATTGAATAGTCTATATACCAATCGCTATTGCCTTCAGGGTGATTATTCATATTTACAGTAAAGTTAAGTTTTATTTCGTCTCCTTGCACTTCAAAAGAGTTATACACAACTTCTTCATCACTACGAACCATTCGAGTTAGCATAGTTTCAAAAAAATAAATTTCGCCGTCTATATCCGTAAATTGGTGCGAGGCATGTTTCAATAAAAATTCAGTGTATTCGGGAGTGCAGGTTTTATTAAACAATTCTAATAAGTCGTTATAGGTTTTTATTGTGTCATGATTAACTTTAAAAAATTCATGTTGTCCTACGTCACCGAAATAATACACATATTCACCTATTTTTCGGTCTTTATAATCACATGAAAAAGAAACGTGCCGCAAACTAATATTTAAAAAATCTAAAAACAATCTGCTTAGTTCATCGCCCCTTTTCATTGCCAATTCATACACTTCTTCATCAGTCATATTGATGTCAATCGGTGGGATTTCCGGAAGACCCGATTCCTCTGTTTCAATTTCAAGTTCGTCAGTTTCTTCTATTTCAACTTCGTCAATTTCTGTTTCAAGTTCTTCTGTTTCAGGCGGTTGTGTTTCTAAAACTTCTTCTGTCACGGTTTCTTGTGTTTCTATTGGCGTATCGGAATATGTTGAAACGTTAGCGCGACAAGCAACGCAACTCATCATCACTGCAACAATTAATGCGATTTTTTTCATGTTTTAAGCCTTGCCCTTTCTGCACAATAGTGCTGTCAAAAGTTTGTTTTCATGTTCCCCCAACCCAATGTTTGGTTGGGGGATACACGAAAAAGTTCTAATTTAGTCAAAATTGATTGTCATTATTCGATAATCAAGAAAGTCAGTTTGCCCCGGTGTTGCTCCTTCAATGACAATTATGCCGCTTTTTTCTGCATTTAGCGAGCTACTGTCACCAACTAATATATTTGGTGGAATTCCGCCATTATACCATGGGTCAATTCCCATTAATTCGCTAAACTTGGTTGCATTTTCCCCGGTTGTTGTTTTTATCACTGTGACCCAATGTTCGCTTCTTCCATTTGTTTTTACAACAACCGCTCTCCCGTTGTTTAGCTCATAGTTTATCGCATCCAAAATTTTAGTCTCGTCGGCAAAAGTGAATATATTGTATCCTTTATGCTCTTTTTTATACGCACCTGCATTCATTGAGCCACCACGCGCATGTGTTTTGCCGTTAATACTAACTTCTTTGCATTCAATAGCGACATCACTTGGCTTTACAATCGATTTTGTGTTGATTGAAGCCATGGTTGCGACTGCGGTTCTTGCACATTCTCTGGCACCAGTGTTGTTTTCTGCGACAAACCACCCCCCTGTTTGGCTCCAAAAAACATCAGTGCGCTTGTCTTTAATTAAAATGCCTTTGTTGTTAATTGTAGACAGAGCCGATGCTTTTCTTTTTGGGTGTCCCTCTAATGCTTCGTCAATCTCGTCTTTAAGTTCTTTGTCAAACACAACATCACTATACCGAAAAAATACCTCTTCGTGTTTCCATGTCGTTTTGACTATAGCCACTCCTTCATACGAATAAATTGAATTAGTGCTTAATCTTGGTTTCTCACCACCGGGCAATACTCCTTTTCGGGTGAGAGCCATTTGAACAGTCGGCCATGAGTAAAAAGGAGTTCCTCCTTTCACATCGAATTCAATATGGGGTGAGAAATATCTAACTAAATCTAATGTCACCGTCTCGTCCGCCTTGTTCGCACTTTCCCTCTTAAACTTCTCAATCGCCGCATTAACCTCAGACTGCTCAATAAAGTCCAAGTCGTCACACAAAATGTAAGCCGGTTTGCCAAAAAGATTCACCTCAACCCAAAACTTATCGTTTTCAAAAAACAGCGAGTATGCCCTTAAAATTACCTCGCTTTTCGATTTTGCAAAACGTTTCTTTCCGGTGGGTGAATTTACATAAGCGACTATCCCCGCCTTTTTAGTTTTGCAAATTGTTCCTTGTATAATAGAGTTATCCCAAATTCGGGGTAGCTCTATTATTTTCCCTTTCATAAAATTTTGATTATAAAAACGGAAGTAGCTATCCGTTTGTTATAATAGAAGTGGCACTGCGGATTTGTATTCGTTCCATACGGCTCGACCGTTCAGAGGAGACTCAAACCGCAGGAGCTGCCCTCATCTGTTAATCAGTTAGTTAACGCTCGGACGTTTAATTCACAAGGATACACGGGCAGAAGACCTGCGGCAGACCGCAAAGTGCTGAAATTTATTGTCTGGAGGAAATGCCCATGAACTACATTGGAATCGACATCTCGAAGCACAAGCATGATGTTTGTGTCATCAGCGACTTAGGCGAAGTGGTGAACGAAGGTTTCTCGTTCACCAACAACGCTAAAGGGTTCGCACAGTTTCTGAAAATGTTGGTGGATTACGGCGGTTTTGCAAACAACCGCATCGGTTTTGAAGCTACCGGGAACTACGCCATTAACTTAAAACTGTTTCTTGAAAAGAACGGGTTCGAGTTCATGGAAATCAACCCGTTCCTTGTCAAGGAGTACATTAAGAGCGAGACTCTGCGAAAGACCACGACCGACAAAATTTGTGCGAGGCACATCGCAAGCTACTTACTCGTAAAGGCTTACAAACCGCACCGGACAGGCTTTTACGACAACTTTGCTTTGAAGCAACTCACCAGATTCAGACAAAATCTCGTGAAAACTCGCAGTAAACATTTAGTCCAACTCACGAATGTGCTTGACTGCATTTTCCCTGAGTTCAAGCCGTTTTTCAATGGCAAGCTCTCGGTTACTGCACTGTACATCCTGTCGCATTATCCGACACCGGCGGCGATTGCCAACATGAAATCGCCAACTCACGAAAAGCTCCGCAAAGTGTCACACGGTCACTTCTCGATGGCGCAGTTTGTCGAGTTAAAATCACTCGCCAAGAACACCGTTGGAGTCTACCAAGAACACTACGGTGTTCAGCTCGAAATGTTGTTGGACTTATACGCCCATATCGACAGCAGTGTCGATGAGGTCGATGCCAAAATCGGGGCAATCATCAAGGAATTAAATCCACCAACGTTGTCTATCAGGGGTGTCGGTGAGACTTCTACCGCTGTAATTGTTGCGGAATGTGGCGATTTTTCTCGATTTGCTAATTCTAACAAATTGCTGGCTTTTGCAGGGTTAGAGCCGGGCAAGTTTCAATCAGGAACGCTTTCACACGAAGGCAAAATGGTCAAGCGCGGCTCTTCTCATCTGCGTTATGCCCTGATGAACTGTGCGAATACCGTTTGTCTTCACAATGAAGTTTTTGCGGAGTATTACCGCAAAAAGCGTAACGAAGGCAAGAAACACAACGTCGCTCGGAACCACGTCGCCAAGAAGTTGGTGCGGATTATTTTTGCCTTAGAAACCAAAGGCGTGATGTTCGACACTGCTCTTCTTCGATGAGCAGCAAGCGGTTCGTGAAAACGAAGCCGTAGGCGAGTTTGAGCGAACTGCTTGTTGAAAAAATCGCTCTCCCCGAGGGCTCGCTTTCTTATGCTCTATTTGCTTTTAAAAAAATTTTAATTATTTTTCAAAAAGGGGTTGACTTTTAATAGTTAGTCTCCTATCGTATTTACTGTGACATCCTCTCCAATCAGAAACCAGTCAAAAATTTCACTATGCTCGTAGCCATATCATCAAGGATGTCGGAGAAGTCATCATTAATGTTGTAATACTTTCCACCTGTCGCTGTACAAATGGGTTTATACGCACGAGTGCAATTAGTATCGTTTCCCGCAAGGATATAGGTCACTACGTTGCCATTCTTCAAGTCTCCGGCGATTCGTGTACCACTCTTGCCTGAAACTGTTGGGTCGTGTGGAGGTGCATCCGTTATAAGAACAAAAATACTTTTCTCACCTCTACGTTCTTTGGACGAGCAAAAGGAAGCAAGCCCAGTTTCCAATGCATCAAGTGCAGACTCCGGCAAATCTCCGCCGTGGGTACGCGGTATGTTTGAAACTTGGTTTTTAAACTTATTAATATCCTTTGTGAAGCTGTAGACCGTTGGACTTTCTCCATAAGGGACATCACCAAATCCGATAAGGCCGAGGTTGCAGTCAATTTTTTTTTGCTCCAACTTGTCGGCGAAAGATGCAACACGCTCCTTAACGCTATCTATCGCCCCAGTCATGCTTCCGGTAGTGTCAATTATAAATACAATATTGGCCGCTTTCTTTGTCGAACCTGCCAAATCCTCCCGTTTGCCGCAATAAGGACACCCTGGGAATTTAGAGTCATACTTGAGGTCAGAAGGGAAGTCGTTTTCAACATAGCCTTCTCGTCTTGCTGTTTCCGGCTTAATCGGAAACGCCCAAGTAGCGTACCATTTAGAACGCCGCTCCTCGACTCGAACTCCGTATATTTTCTTAGTGTTGGGGCATTTTGCTATGCCGACTGCTACATTAATCTTATTATTCATTTTGTCACCTTCCCTTCTATACCGGTCAAATCCCAACTCAAGAGTAGTGGGAAATCCAATTTTTTCGCTTGGGTAATTGCATTGACAACATAGAGGGCATCCCCAATGGAAATATGCTCTAAAAGTTCTTTCCCAACCATAATTGCAGTTTCTTTATTAGACCTGTCCCATAACTCATTTTGCCCTCAGTTTGTGATTGAAAATTGCAGCGATAAGCGTTGTTCGTAAAAGTCCTCGGTTGCCTTTATTGCGATAAGTTTCTTTACAGATTCTAAATATTTTAA
>Ga0099364_10000552_pt1 | contig 63708 bp, 46 predicted proteins | sample TergutTh196P3_FD_73070 | JGI IMG/M metagenome (GOLD analysis project Ga0099364, IMG submission 73070) | Microcerotermes parvus P3 segment gut microbial communities from Pointe-Noire, Republic of the Congo - Th196 P3 | ecosystem: Host-associated > Arthropoda: Insects > Digestive system > Gut ... | reverse complement strand
TTGAAACCATCATAGTATTCATTGGCGAACACGACAGTAAACGGAGTGAACGTTGCAAGCAGCAACACCAACATGCAGCTTATAATTCTCTTGAACATACAAAATCCCCCTTTTTCATAATATTAGTCTCCTCATATTAGTTTCCTCGAAAACTTAAAACACACAATACAGATGTCATTTTGAGCGCAGCGAAGAATACTCATCCCCGCTTTTTCGCCTATACTTTTGGAAAGAACCTTCGCTATGCTCAGGATGACAAGTCAGAGTTTTCGAGGACAGTCAATACGACCACAAATATTATACAATACTATGATGAACATATATACTATTATGTTGTTGCGGGTATAAAATTAACACTATATTCACATATCGCGGTCAGCGGCACGTCGGAAATTCGAGAGAGGGGCTGCCGCACCTTTCTTAGTGCGACAGCCCCTCTCTTTCACGCCGTATCTCGGATAATCTCTAAGAGCGAGTCAGCGCGAGTCAATTTGTTTGCTTATTTTATCAAACAGCCCGTCGCTTGGAGCAGTTTCGCTGTTTCTGACTGCATCGGCCACCTGCTTGCTGCTTATGCTGACTTTTCCGGCAACAATCCCGCCATTTGCGGTCTGCATGGCAGCAACCGGGCGTGACCTGAGCCTCATTGCAAGCAGCAGAGCCCCTGCTAAGCCTGCGGCTAGGATAGCCCACAGCCATATGAAATTATCAGAACCGCCGGTTGCAGCTTGGGAAAACGCCGAGCCTGACAGGGCAACGCTCAAATCTATAGGGACTATCGGTGTTATCAGCCCTCTCGTATCCACGCCGCCTTCGGTCAATCCGCCGTCGAGCCCGCTGCCGCCTATGCCCGTTGTCATACCACCGCCGGGCATAATCGCTATGCCATCATCAGTCATAACCGGTTCGTTGACTTCTACAACCACCCTATCACCGTATAATGCTGCGAACCCTTCGCTATAGTGGTGGAAAACACTCTTATCCACGCCTACGACCAAGCGGAACTCTTTGCCGCTATCACCGAAACCATGAACGCGCCTGTCCGTGCTGGTCCAACCCACGCCTGTTGAGTAAATGCCGCTGCCCTCGCCCATTATCGCGGTGATTTCATCCTGCGCCAGCCTGAGTTCATTATATGAGTACGCGCTCGGGGTAAAGACAGCATCACCGTCAAACATCGCGCGCAGCTCGTCAATGCGCTCCTGTGTGGGGCTTACAAGCAAGAACCCCATCATGCCGGATTCGCTGTCATAGTACACGCCGCCTATATCATCGGGATAGCCGGTCTTCTCCCAGTGCATGAAAAGCGTATCTGCGGTAGTGCTCAGCTCTAGCATGGAAGCCTCGCCCGGGGCAGGGGTTGCATAGCTGTCATCGTGAGACACAAACTCTTCAAAAGGCTCATCAGGTTCATTAATTATATCGTTTTCTTCGGGCAATGAATGTAGGCCGGCAGGGAGGATAGTATTGTTTGCTGCAGCATCCGCTGAGATCGTTGCTGCGAGGCCGGTATCAGCGTTGCCTGCATAGTTGCCGCCGGAAAGCGGATTGCCGTCTGCTGCGAGAGCTGTTGCGCCGAATGCCGTTACAGACAGGGTCAATGCGAGAATGGTTATACCCGCAGATGCGAGAACAGCCGGGAACTTAGTTATCTTTTTCATATCACACCTCCAAAGTGTTTCTTAGTTGTTTAATTGCTTTGCGGTACGCCCATAGTACCGTGCCGAGCGGCAGGTCAAGTATGCCGGCGACCTCCCGGAACTTCAGCCCGCCGTTAATATGCAGCGTGACGATCTGCCTCTCCCTGTCCGGTAGTGCCTGCAGTGCATTCTCTATATCCATCTTCTGAGCAAGGTTGTCCACAGGGTGACAAAGGTAGTTCTCGGCTTCGTCATGATCAACGGTCGGCTTCCGCTTCCTTACGCTGTCAATAGCCAGATTGCGCGCCATCCGGCATATGTAAGCGCGGGGGTTCACGGAGGGGTCGGGCGGTGAAAGGTATAGCTTCAGAAAGACCTCCTGCAGAATGTCCTCGGACAACGCGTTGTCATGCGTAATGCGCAGTATGATTGTAAACAGCGGGGTTTTAAGCGCTTCATATAACGCTTCGAAGGCTATCCTGTCGCCGCTTCGGATATCGGCAAGCATTTTTCTCATTTCATCCATACCTTTTTCACCCTTTCACCTACTATGACGATACCGGGTGCGTGTTTTATTGGCGGAAAATAAATATTAATGATTATATCACGGAATGCAAAAAGTGAAAAAGCACATTTTGTTCCTTTTCACTTTTTGCTGACATTGATATCAGAAACATTGACATAATGAGAAGATTCTAATATAGTGTTCTATAACGCGCTCTGCGGAGCGCAATTGAGAATTGAGAGTTGAGAATGGAGAATTAGGTTACGAGGTTTTACTATAGTTTACATAATCTGCTTTTGATTTACAAAACAAAGATTAATGTGCCATCATCTCAGAACCGTTCCCGTCCTAATTCTCAAATCTCCTTTCTCAATTCTCAATTGTAACTTAGTGACAGTAATTTTCTTGTTTTTTGTTTGCGCTTTCAATCACTAAGTTACTAATGGAGTTACGCAAGACGATACAAAAAAGGAGCATTTACCGCCCGGTTCTATGGAAAACTTCCTGCAAGTTATAAAGATGACTTATGGAAAGAAGTCGTAGTGGTTTTTTTGACCCACAGAGGTGGCTGTTTTCCGTAAGAATGCCGGGAATTGACAGACCTGAGAGGTGAGGCTGCTAAAAAAGATCGGTTATTTCTGTTTTCATTAAGACCTCATAAGGCAGCCCGTTTTTGCCGACCAGTATCACCGAGGCTTTTGGGAAGCATTCTTTAAACTTCGCAACCGCGTTTTGCGCAATGCCGGCATACCCGCTTTTTACCTCAATGCCGATAACCTGCTCCCCGATAGCAATAACATAATCTATCTCAAAGTTGCCTTCTCGCCAATAGAAAAGTGAGGCATTCGGGCATTTGATTACCTGATCAACCAAATATGCCCCTACTGAGTTTTCCACAACATGCCCCCACCGCATTGGGTTTGAATATGATTCGGTGAACGTATTTCGCTTCATCGCCGACAGCAGGGCGGTATTATGAACCTGAAACTTAGGGATTGTGCCCTTGGTTTCAATAATCCGCGCGCTGTATTTCCGCAGACCCGACAGCAACCCGGCTTGTCCGAGCAAATTAAGGTATCTTGCAAGGGTCGTGGTGTTACCTGCATCATGTAGTTGACCGAGCATTTTGTTGAAACTGACGATTTGCGTACTGTACTCAACACCGATATCAAGCAATTGCCTAAGCAGTGCCGGTTTGTCTATCTTAGCGGTCAGCAAAATATCGCGTATCATCGTTGGCTCTATTATTGAGTTTCTGATGTACTCTTTGAACCTGAGTTCATCGTTCACAAGTTCCGCAGAACCCGGGTAACCGCCGAACCACTGGTACTGCTCCGGCGAGAACCCGAAAGCGCTTTGCATTTCTGCAAATCCCCAGTGACCGGCATAACTCAACTCGTAACGCCCAAAGAGCGACTCCGAAAGGCCATCCATCAGTAGCAAACGTGATGAACCCAGCAAAACAAGTTTTATGCTTATCTTATCACGGGAGTCCCTGTCCCAGTGCTTCTTGATAGCTGCGCTCCAGTCTGATATCTTTTGGATTTCATCAAGAATCAAAACAGCTTCATGTTTTTGCTCTAGTTTCATTCGAATGCGCAGGGTGTCCCATATCTGATCTATCCAAACTGCGCTATTGGCTTTTGCATCATCCGCACTATGGTACTCGGTAAGCTCGCATATACTATCTTTTAGCGAAATAGCCAACGTCGTTTTTCCCACTTGCCTTGGCCCTGCGATTACTTGAATGAATTTCCGAGGCTCCTGAATACGTGTCAGAAGTTTATAGTACAAGGGCCTATAGTATTGCATATATAACGCTCCCTTTCTAATAACATCGCCTGCGACATTTTACTCAATTGATTGAGTAAAATTGCTCAATTGATTGAGTAAAATTGCATTTTCATTATAAATTATTTCGATGGACATGTCAATAAGAATGTAGAGAGGAAAACTTAACAAGCATGATAGAGCATAACAATCAAGAAACAGCAAATCATTCCGGCCGGGAGCGGAAGTACACGCTCACGCGCTCAAAGCGGAAAACTGTCGCTATATACATCCGCGATGGGCGTGTGGAAGTACGCGCCCCGCTAAAAATGCCAAAGCACGATATTGACAGGTTTGTCGCTTCAAAAGAGAAGTGGATAGCAGGCAAACTTGTCAAATCCAGCGAGCAGGCACAACGGCGCGAAAATTTTACCCTCGCGTACGGAGACACTGTAACCTACGCCGGGAAGCAATACCCAATAACCGCAAAAACGGGAAAGCGCGTGGGCTTTGACGGCGATAGTTTCTATATGCCGCCGGACTTATCGCAAGAGCAAATCAAATACGCCTGCGTGCAGATTTACAGGCTATTGGCAAAGCGCGACTTAACAAAAAAAGCGATGGAGTTCTCGAAACGGATGGCCGTCACGCCTATAGCTGTCAAAATAAACGCCGCGAAAACCAGGTGGGGCAGCTGCTCCGGGAAGAAGAGCATTAATTTTTCGTGGCGGCTTATTATGGCGGATGAGGATGTTATTGATTACGTGGTCGTACACGAACTGGCACACATTACGCAACTGAACCATTCAGCCAAGTTCTGGGCGATTGTGGAAAGTATCTTACCCGACTATAAAGAACGTCAGAAACGGCTGAAAGAAATGCAGCAAAGGCTAAACGGGGAAGACTGGGAGTAGTTTTCTCCATAACAGGGTCAAACGCATATTTGCTCTCGTCTAGTGCTGCTCACAAGCCGGTTTTTTTCTTCTTTTGCGCATTCATTGCGGAAAGCAGCCTCATGTACCCGCGCATACGGGAGAAAAAGCCTCCGTTGAGCGTGCCGATCACAAGCTCGGCGAAGTTCGGCGGGACCGAATCCCCGCCCATCAGGCCGAGGCCGCGAAGGGGCATATCGACCAGCATGGCGCTAAGCATGGCAACGATATCCTCGCCAATTGCCGCTCCCATGCTTTCCGCGTTTTTGAGTGTCTCGGCAATCAATCTCTTGCCAATGCCTGTATGGCTGATATCGCCAAGAGTGTCGTTGACACTGTATGGCGGCCCCGGGGCGCGTTCGGTGGGCGGCAGGGGTTTGCCGTACAGGGCTTCGAAGTCAGCGGCGGGGAAAACGTTGCCGGATAAACGGAAATAGCCTGTCCCGCTCTGAGCGGAGAGCAGGGTTTCATCCCCGTCGCCCGGCATCTCTATTGAGGATGTCAGGCGGATATCGCGTACAGAGGCGCCAACGGACACGGTATACTGCCCGCCTTCGACACGCCAGCCGCCGGCAGCGCTGTTATAATACTCGAAAGCCTGTTTATCAAGCTTTACACGCACAGTCTTGCTTTCCCCCGGGGCAAGCTGCACCTTCGTAAACGCCGCAAGCCAGATAGACGGACGGACGATCTTAGAGCCGGGCAAGCTCAAATAAACCTGCGCGGCTTCGGAACCCGCCACGCCGCCTGTATTTTTTATGTTGAATAAGACCTCGTCGCCGGATACGGAAATGCCGCTGTACTCAAAAGATGTGTATGATAAACCGTAACCAAACGGCCATGCCACTTGCTTGCCGGCAGTTTCGTAATAACGGTATCCCACAAAAATGCTCTCGCGGTACTCGACCGTCTTACGGCTTCCGGGGAAGCAGTTGTAGCTTGGGTTGTCCTCAAGCTTGTGAGGCCAGCTCTCAGCCAGCTTGCCGCCCGGGCAGACCTTTCCGGAGAGTATGTCGGCTATGCCGCCACCGCCGGCCTGTCCGCCGAGATAAGACACAACAAGACCCTTGACACGCTCCGCCCAGTCTGTGCTCACAGGCGCGCCGAGCTGAAGAACGACAACGGTTTCCGGTTTGGCACCGGCAACCGCTTGGATGAGCTTTGTGTGGCTCTCCGGCATATCAAGAACCTTGCGGTCGAAACCCTCGCTCTCATAAGCATCCGGCAGACCGGCGAATATTACCGCGACATCAGCGCTCTTTGCCGCTTCGACTGCCGCCTCAATGAGATGGTCATCAGGCTCAGTGCCGTTGTATCCCTTTGTATACGCAACGGTGAATCCCAGTTTTACAAGCTCGTCATGGGCATTGTCCATTTTTGACGGATTGATTTTACTGCTTCCCGCGCCTTGGTAACGCGGAGTTTTCGCGAAATCTCCGATAACGGCGACAGTGGCTCCTGCCTTGAGGGGCAGTACGCTATCGTCGTTTTTGAGCAGCACGCAGCTATCCGCCGCTGCTCTTCTTGCGAGCGCATGATGCCGGGCGACGTCGTATTTATACCCGGGTTTCTTGCTGTAACGAAGAATAAGCCTGACGATGCGCTCAGCAACGAGGTCAAGCTCTTCTTCTTTCAAAGCGCCGTTTTTCACAGCCTCGACGATTTTTGCATCGTTTACGCCCTTACTGCCCGGCATTTCCAAATCGAGCCCTGCCCTGATGCCCTGTACGCGGTCGTTAACCGCGCCCCAGTCGGTCATGACAAGACCCTCGAAACCCCAATCACCGCGCAGCACATCGGTGAGCAGCCACTTGCTGTCGGCGGAATAAACGCCGTCAATCAGATTATAAGAGCACATCACCGTCCACGGCTTTGCTTTCTTTACCGCGATCTCAAACGCCTTGAGGTAAATCTCGCGCATAGCGCGCGCGTCGGCGATTACATCTATAACCATGCGCCTTGTCTCCTGGTCGTTGGCGGCGTAATGCTTCAGGCTCGTGCCTACGCCGCATTCCTGAACGCCGCTTATGAGCGCCGCGCCCATCTCGCCTGATAATAAAGGGTCTTCGCTGAAATACTCGAAGTTCCTGCCGCAGAGCGGGCTTCGTTTTATGTTCACGCCGGGACCGAGTATGACGGCAACATCCTCCTGCAAGCACTCCTCGCCCATTGCGCGCCCGACGTCGGTAAGCAGCCCGGTGTCGAAACTGCACGCTGTGGCGCAAGCAGCGGGAAAGCATGTCGAAGGCACGCTCACCGCAATGCCGAGGTGGTCAGCGTTGCCGTCTTGTTTGCGCAGCCCGTGCGGCCCGTCGGTCACCATTACCGATTCCAAACCCAGCCGCGAAACGCTCTTAAGCTGCCAGAAGTTCAGCCCCGAGCACAGCGAGGCCTTCTCATCTAAGGTCATCTGCGATACCAAATCCTTTGCTTTGCTGTCCATATGCGCCCGCTCCTTTCGTATCTGTCGTTTTTCGAGGTACCCTTAATTGAAAAATTATAGCATAATGCACTATAAGCCGCAACTTAAAAATCTATGCAGACAGCTTGCATAACGCCACATAGTGTGCTACAACCCGAGTTTGCCACTTGAAAAGAGAAAACGAAGCCTAGCGGGGCTTCGTTTTCGTAGCTACAGCAAGCTTTAGCTTGCAATCAGGGCGTTTGCGGGGCTTGAGAATTATGTGTCTACAATATGTGTCTACATGAAATTTTTGATATTCGTTTTCAGTTGCTTTAGTTCGGCGCGCCTGTAGAATTTTGGAGGTATGTCAATCCGAAAAGCATCGAGGACCAATTTCAAATCAGGGTCATCCGTATTCATGAATTTGTATAGGTCGCCCGGCAGCAGTTCCACTTGCCATTTGTTAAGGGCGCTTTTGACACGCTCGCCGTTTAGCCCCATGGTCCATGAGACTTTCTTATCTTCGGCGCTGCCGACAAGGCCGGACTTCACGATTCTGTTCTGAATGATCCTCATAACCGTAAGCGCAATCATGCATATGAGCAGATGCGCTTTTACGTGTTCCGGAGACCAGACAAACAAAGGTCTGGTGTTCAAATCGCCTTTCATAAGCCTGAACTGGTTCTCTATCTGGCTTAACCCATGGTATTTGTCGATTACCTCTTTGTCGGGCATTGTCAGTTCGGATGTGACAAGCTGATAAAACCCGAAGCTTTTTTTGTATGAGTCCACCTTGTCGAAGTCGATTAATGCTTTTAGCTCCGATGAGTTGAGGACTTCGCCCGTTTTTTCATTGACTAGCTTCTTGTCCAGAAATTTACGCAAGCTCTTGGCTTGTGTGGCAGTTATTGGGAAATTAGCGGGGGATTCCATGAATTTGTCCAGAAACTCAAGGAACGATTTGTTTTCTTTGATGGCTCTGTCGGCGAAGTTTTTGCTCCAATACACCACGACTTTTTCCGTTATCTCCCGTGGATTGCCGTTTTCGTCCTCGATTTCTCTTCTCATGATCCTGCTTTTGTACTTGAAGTTCTGGCTTTCAACTGTGTAGCCCTCATTATCATATGCCCACAGTCTTTCAGCCCCTTTGCTTTTGAGAAGGCTTTTTGCCATTATATACCCATTGCCGGAATCTTTGATTTGGAGGAGGTTGTGGTAATTTGTACATACGCCGCGGTCCGCTATCAGGATAAATCTGGACAAGTCGAGACCGTCTATGTTGTTTGAGAGGGCTGTTTTCAGGGTCTGGTGGTCTAGGGTATTGCCAGGGAAGGTCTCAATAGCGATCGGGATGCCGCTGTCGTCCATAAACAGCCCCATCTGCACGATGGGCTTCTTTCTTTTTTCCTTGCTAACACCCATTTTTCTCAGACCCTCGGCCAAGACCGCCCCGTCCTCGTCAACTTCGTCATCGTCAGGGTCTTCTGTTTCGTAATAAAAGTTCGTCACGTCGTAAAAAACCACTTCCGGGTTTCTTTTGGCTTTCTTGACCAGGTTCGTGTTCATCCTCCGGATGATTCTGCCGTGGTTGTCCGCAATGAAATCTAGGGTGTCGTAGATGTTGTCCGGATTATGGCCCGCGTCAAGGATGGGGCTGTAATAGTCATCGTTCTGCCGGAGGGTGGCCTGCTTCGATGCCGGTTTGAGAATCCTCCCGAATATCATAAGCTTTGCGAAGCTGTACACGTTGTACTGGATCTTGGTGAAGTTCTTGTATGACGAAAAGAAAGCCATCAGTCCGAGTTCTTCCAATACCCGCTCAATCAGCATGTGCGAGAAAAGCCTGGGATGCCCTATGCAGGCAGGATCTCCCTCGGTGTAGCGTAAATGGTATTCCTCAAGTGGGGCCTGCTTGGCGCAGTATGGCTTGAGTGTCTCGATGAGAGGCTGACCTGCCCTGAAGGATTTCCGGAGCCGGTCGATATAGTCGGGCTTGCCGTCGTCAAATTTTTCTAAGAAACCGATGTTGAAAACCACTTTGTTGCGTGACGTGGAGAAACCATCAGCATTCTTCACTCGTATGGAATTCACGAGCCTGAGATACTGTTTCCCATTGTTCCTGCTAACATTGATGAACATATTGATACGCCCTCCGTTATGTCTTATTGTTGCTACTATTACATTATATCATATCGGCACAAAAAAAGCAAGGCTTTTCCTTGCTAAATATATACTTTTTTCAATTTTTTTCGTGATTTTTATTTATCTAAGTGGCAAACTCGGGGGGCTGCTGAGGAGTATTTTGCAAAAAATGCTTGCTATGAGTAAATTGCTGTGTTATAATTCTGTCCAGCCTTATCCGGGTGTGGCGCAGTTGGTAGCGTGCTTGACTGGGGGTCAAGAGGCCGTGGGTTCAAGTCCCGCCACTCGGACCATTGCGAATAGAGAATAGTGAATAGTTAGTAGTTAATAACGAGAACGTCGGGTGCTACTGCGTCGTTATTTAGTTTATTCACTATTCGCTGTTCATTTTATATTATGAGAGGTTTGTGTAAATGACTAGGATTGACGAAGCGACGACGAAGATTATGGATGTTGCAAGGCGTATCGCCGAGCTGCGCGAAGTGAGCGGGTTTACCAACGAGGAGATCGCGCGTAAGCTGGGATTGAGCGTGGAGATATATGAGAAGTACGAATCCGGCTTGGACGATCTGCCGTTTTCCTTTATCCACAACTGCGCGCTTTTGTTCGGCGTTGAGCTTAGCGAGTTGCTCGAGGGCGTGAGTTCGCACCTGACATCATACAGCGTTACGCGGCGCGGCAAGGGCCGTATCACTTCGCGCGAGATGAATATCGAGGTGCGCGACCTGGCCCCGCGTTTCAAGGATAAAGCGGCAGAGCCTTACTGGGTCACATACGCTTTCTCGGAAGACCAGCAGAGCAAACCCATACCGCTTGCATCGCATAGCGGGCATGAGTTCGATTTCATTTTCAGCGGCCAGCTCAAAATTCAAATTGGGCAGCATACAGAGATACTGTCGGAAGGCGACAGCATCTACTACAATAGCTCAACGCCGCATGGGATGATTGCAGTCGGCGGGCAGGATTGTGTGTTCTGCGCGATTGTCATTCCGGGAGACGAGCTTGCCGCCCCGCAGGCGGAACAGTTGCCGCCGATTCTTCATGTTACCGCTCATGAGCCGCCGGCAGCCGCCGCAGAGCCGTATGTTTATGAGGACTTCGCAAAGCCGGTTGTCGACGGCGGCGGGGTACTGCAGTCCATATCGTTTATCAATCAAAATGATTTCAATTTCGCTTTCGATGTCGTGGATGCCATTGCCGCAAAATCCCCGGATAAACTGGCGCTGCTGCATATTGATATCGAGCAGGTGGAGAGGCGGTTCACATTTGCGGATATCAGCCGCCAGTCATCGCGGGCCGCCAACTATTTCACGTCTCTTGGTATAAAGCGCGGCGACCGGGTTATGCTTGTGCTCAAGCGCAACTGGCAGTTCTGGCCGATAATAACCGCCTTACATAAGATTGGGGCTGTGGCGATACCCGCGACAGACCAGTTACTGCAAAAAGATTTTGAATACCGTTTCGATGCGGCAGGGATTACGGCTATTATATGCACCGGTCAGAGCAAGGCTTCCGAGGAAGCGGAGCGCGCTATGGCAAACTTCCCTGCTGTCGCCACGCGTATAATGCTCAACGGGCAGCGTGACGGCTGGAAAGATTTTGATAAGGATCTGGATATGTTCCGCAGCTACTACCCGCGCACGGAGGATGCTCCCTGCGGAGAGGACCTTATGCTGATGTACTTCACATCCGGCACCACGGGGTATCCGAAAATCGCGGCACATACATATACATACGCGCTAGGGCATCTGATTACGGCAAAATACTGGCATAATGTAGACCCGGAGGGGATTCATTACACTATTTCGGATACCGGGTGGGGCAAGTCCGTCTGGGGTATGCTGTATGGTCAGTGGCTGTGCGAGGCTGCGGTTTTCTGTTATGACTTCGACCGTTTCGCTCCGCTGGAGATTCTGCCTATGTTCGCAAAGTACGGGATCACGACTTTCTGCGCCCCGCCGACAATGTACCGCTTCCTTATCCGCGAGGATCTGTCGAAGTACGATCTGTCGATGATCAAACACTTCACGACCGCGGGCGAGGCGCTTAACCCCGAGGTGTTCCATTTATTCAAGAAAGCGACAGGGCTTTCGATAATGGAAGGCTTCGGGCAGACGGAAACTACTCTCATGATATGCAATCTCGTAGGTATGACACCAAAAATCGGCTCGATGGGCAAGCCCAGCCCGCTCTACGACATCACGCTTGTGGATAATGACGGCAATGCCGTTGCGCCGGGTGAAGTCGGTGAGATTGTCATAAAAACAGAAAATGAGATTCCTTGCGGGCTGTATAACGGGTATTACCGCGACGAGGAGAGAACGCGCGCCGCATGGCACGGCGGCCTGTATCACACCGGGGACACTGCCTGGCAGGATGAAGAGGGGTATCTGTGGTATGTGGGGCGCGTCGATGACCTAATCAAGTCATCCGGGTACCGGATCGGGCCGTTCGAGATTGAGAGCGTCATCATGGAACTGCCGTATGTCTTGGAATGTGCGGTGTCGCCGGAGCCTGATGAGGTACGCGGCCAGATAGTCAAGGCCAGCATTGTGCTTGTCAAGGATAAGGAGCCGTCCGAGGAGCTGAAGAAAGAGATACAAGATTACGTCAAGTCGCATACCGCGCCGTATAAGTATCCGAGGATAGTAGTGTTCCGTGACAGCTTGCCGAAGACGATAAGCGGGAAGATACAGAGAAACAAACTATAAAGCATTGTGAATTGTCCGGGGGAGGGTGGCGCTTTGGATAAGAAGCAGAAGCGTAAGCGCAAGCAGAAACAGAAACTGCCGAGGTTGTTTCAGCTTAATGTCAGGCTGTACTTCCTGTTGCTTTCAGCCTTTGCCATAGCGACGTTTTTCTTGGGTTCAAATAATGAAGTATTAGCTGCGGCTCAGTTTGGCATCGTCGTTTTGCTGATGATATATTCACGCTTCGCAGCAAAAAAACGCACAAAGAAATTACTGAATTATCTGGAATCAATGACAGATGGCATGGATCTGACTATACGCGATATGCCGCTTCCTGCTGTCGTGTATAACCCTAATTCCGGAGAGATTATATGGTCAAATAAACGATTCAGCGAAGCAGCAGGGCTGAGGGTGCCGTTTTTCGAGCGAAGCATTACAGAAGTCGTGCCGGAGTATAACGGGGATTGGCTCCTGGACAATAAAAGCGAGTGCCCGACGCTGATAACGCTTGGTGAGGGAAAATACCGGGTTTACGGCAGCGTAGTACGCACAGAGCGGGAGTATATTGCGACTACTTATTGGGTGGATGTGACCGCATATGAAAAGGTGAGCGAGGAATACCTCGACTCAAGGCTCATCATTGCGATTTTAGTGCTGGATAATTACGATGAGCTGGTTAAGGGAATGAGCGAAAAAGAGAAATCCGTAATATTGTCGAATATTGACGATAGGATAGTGACATGGACAGGCGGTAAGGGAGGCTATCTGTGCAGGACGAACAGAGACAGATATATATTTATTTTCGAGGAGCGGCATCTGAGTTCTTTTACTAACGGCAACTTTTCGATTCTTAGCGAGGTCCATGCCGATGTGGGCACGGATGGCGTGTATGCGACTCTGTGCATAGGTATTGGCAAGGATGGCGATACGCCGCATGATAACTACCGTTACGCGAGCCTTGGTATCGAAATGGCGCTCAGCCGGGGCGGTGACCAGGCGGTTATAAGAAACAGATACGGGTTCGAGTTTTTCGGCGGACATTCCCCGCATTTGGAAAAGAGGACGAAGGTTAGGTCGAGGATAATGGCCAGCGCGTTTGGGGAGCTTCTCATTGATGCCTCAAAAGTGTTTATAATGGGCCACAAGGCATCCGATTTCGATTCAGTCGGCGCGGCTATCGGGGTTGCTTGCATCGCGCGGGCTAAGAAGAAGTTTGCGCGCATCGTTATAAACCAAGATAGCAGTCTTGCCCAAAACGTGATAGAAACGGTTGAAAAACTGCCGGAGTATTTTGATGTGTTCATTACAGAGCAGGAAGCGATTCTGGAGATGGACAGTAAGAGTCTGCTTGTTGTTGTTGATACGAACAGGCCGGAACAGGTCGAGTCCGAGTCGCTGCTGCTCTCAAGCACGCGTATTGCGGTAATAGACCACCACCGCCGCGCAGCGGATTATATCAGCAATGCGGTGCTCAACTTCCATGAGCCCCACGCATCATCCACAGCCGAGCTTGTTACCGAGCTGCTGCAATACCTGGTTGACAGAACCGATATACTGCGCGTGGAAGCAGAAGCGCTTCTCGCCGGGTTGGTTCTTGACACTAAGGGTTTTTCGATAAACACAGGCAGCGGGACATTTGACGCGGCGGCGTATTTAAGGCGGGCCGGCGCGGATGCGATTTCTGTGAAAAAGCTTTTGCAGACAGATATTGAAATAGCGACTGCGCGGTATGACCTTATGCGCAGCGCGGTAATGTATAGAGAAGGCGTTGCCATAGCTTCCGGCGTTAAGAATTACAGCAGGGTCGAAATCGCTCAGGCTGCGGATGAACTGCTAAACATTAAGGGCGTGAGAACGTCTTTCGTCATTGCAAGCGACGGCGATAGCGTGTGTGTTTCAGGCAGGAGCATCGGGGGGTTGAATGTCCAGGTTGTGCTGGAGAAACTGGGCGGAGGCGGCAGCCAGTCCACTGCCGGTCTGAAGGTTCGTGGTAAAAGCGTAGAAATGGTAGCCAATGAGCTTAAGAAATCAATAGACGAATGCGCTAGGTAAGAGGAGAGTTGAGAGTTGAGAGTTGGGAGTTGGGAGTTGAGAGAGGAGAGTTGAGAGAGGAGAGTTGAGAGAGGGTCGGGAGAACTTGGAGAGTTTGGAGAGTTGGGTGTAGAGTGGCGGGGAAAGGTAGATAACAGTAGCTAGTTGAATAGTGAATAGTGAATAGTGAATTGTTTTGGGGGTTATTATGAAGGTTATTTTGGAGCAGGATGTTAAGGGGCAGGGGAAGAAGGGGCAGCTTATTGATGTTTCCGATGGGTATGCGCGTAATTTTCTTCTTCCGCGTAAACTGGCTGTAATTGCGACGCCCGAGAATAAGGCGGTTATGGAAAAGCAGGATAGGGCTAAGCAGAAGAAACGGGAAGAGGATAAGGCGAAGGCTATGGTGCTTGTTGAAAAGCTGGCGGGGGTCATGGTAAAAATCCCGGCGCGGTCCGGCGGCACGGGCGGCAAGCTGTTTGGCGCGGTTACATCCAAAGAAATCTCCGAGGCCCTGCTTGCGCAGCATGGTATTGAGATTGAGAAGAACAAAATTGTCCAGGAAGAGCAGATAAAAACATTCGGCTCTTATGAGGTCAAGTGCAAGCTGGGATTTGAGATCACAGGGATCATAAATCTTCTGGTTGTTGAGAGTTAGTTAATTATGCTTTTATTGAGGTCAGCTAATGGATGATTTACTGCACCGGCAGGTGCCGCATAGTATTGAGGCTGAACAGGCTGTCTTAGGGTCAATGCTTATTGACATGCGATGCGTCGGAGATGTGATTGGCATGATAAAGGCCGAGGACTTCTATTCGACGGTGAACCGGGATATTTTCAACACGATTTTCTCCATGTTCAGCTTTACTAAGACCATTGACCCTGTAACGGTTCTCGACAATATGCGTGCCGATGGGGTATGGCGCGACGAGTCTCCGGGGTATATCCGCGACCTCATGCTCATCACACCCACGGCGGCTAATGTTTTGGAGTACGCGCAAATTGTCAAGGATAAGGCGTTGCTGCGCGCCATTGCCGATGCGGGCAGCAGCATCAGCATCATGGCAACGACCGGCGAGGGCGGGGCTGACAGCATCCTTGAAGCTGCGGAGAAGAAGGTCTACGCTCTGCGGCAAGGCAGGAGCAGGGAGGGTCTTGAGCCTATCTCAAAGATACTCATAGATGTCTATGAGCAGATATCCATAGCTGCGCAGACCGGAACAGGAATACCCGGGCTTGCCTCGGGACTGCACGACCTCGACCGCTCAATTATGGGGCTTAATAATTCGGATTTGATTATCATTGCATCGAGGCCGGGCATGGGCAAAACGAGCATTGCGCTCAATATTGCCCTGCACGCGGCAAAGGCTTCCGGTAAGACGGCTGCGTTTTTTTCGCTTGAAATGTCATGCGAGCAGCTTGCGATGCGCCTCTTGTCGTCTGAGAGCTTCATAGACGGGAAGAAACTCCAGTCCGGGCGGCTGGACAGCGATGAATGGCAGCGCCTTGCCGATGCGGCAAAATCGATTAGCGGCGCGAAGCTGCTGATTAACGATGATGCTTCGATTACAGTCACCGATATAAACGCGCAATGCCGGCGTATATCGGAGTTGGGCTTGGTCGTCGTGGATTACATCCAGCTTATGCAGTCGGCATCAGGTACGAAGGGGTATGCTTCGGAAAACCGGGTACAGGTTGTCTCAGAGATAAGCCGCATGATGAAAATCATGGCAAAGGAACTCAATGTTCCCGTTGTTTGCGCAGCGCAGCTGTCACGCGCAAATGAGGGGCGGGCTAACAAACGACCGTTATTATCGGATCTTCGCGATTCGGGTTCCATAGAGCAGGATGCGGATATTGTTCTCGGTCTTTACAGGGAGGATTATTATAACAAAGAGATTGAGACAAATAATATCGCAGAGTGTATAATCCTGAAGAACCGCAGGGGCGATACCGGGGTAATTGAGCTTCAATGGATTCCCGAGTATACAACATACTTGTCGCTGGAACGAAGATACGAAGAGAATTAGGGATTAGGGATGGAGTCCCTCTAAAAACCCCGTTTTGTCATTCTGAACGAAGCGAAGAATCGTTATATTAATACCGTTTAAGACCCTTCGCTACGCTCAGGGTGACAGCTTATAGAGATACTTTATTAGGATTGCGGCTTGTCCGCGTTAGGTTCTTACACCCGTGATTCTTTGTAAAATGGCAAAAAGTTTTCTATTCGTCTGCGAAGCAGACACAACAATCATGCATTATGAATTATGAATTCCGGCTTGTCCGGGTTAGGTGTTTAGGGTGCTTAAAAAAATTTTGCGTTTAGCTGATGAATATGATATGTTTCCGGATACCGGAGTTGTGCTCGTTTGTGTGTCGGGCGGGGCTGATTCGATGTCCCTTCTCGATGCGCTGCTGGAGTTATCGGCTGAGCGCGGCTTCCGGGTTGCTGCTGCGCATTTCAACCATAAACTTAGGGGGAATGAGTCTGACAGGGACGAAGCGTTTGTAATCAATGAATGTAAGGAATACGGCGTTGACCTTGTTGTTGAGAGCGGTGATGCCGCCGCTTATGCAAAAGAAAACGGCCTGGGTATTGAAGAAGCTGCCAGAGAGCTCCGATATGAGTATTTTGAAGCTGCAGCCGCCCGGCTCGGTGCGGTCCGCATCGCAACAGCGCATAACGCCAACGATCTTGCAGAGACTATTATTATGAACCTGACGCGGGGGGCAGGAGCATCAGGATTGTCGGGGATTCCGCCCAGAAGAGGCATAATTGTCAGACCTATGCTGCGTATATCGAGAGATGAGGTAATGGAATATATTACCGGGCGAGGCTTGGCGTATGTCGAGGATTCGACAAACAGCATCGAGGACCGGACAAGAAATAAGATCCGCCATTCGGTCATACCTATACTGTGCGGCATTAATCCGCAGTTTATAAGGGCGGCGGTTACAGCAGCCGAACTCTCAGGATACGATGAAGACTACCTTTCAAATGTTGCAGATGAGTATATAAATGCAAATGTTGCCGGCATGGATGCAACTCATAAGCAGCACAGAGAGGAAGGGGAAAACGGACCGGCATCGGACAAAAACAGCGAAACAGCCCGGGAAGTAAAGAAAGTAGGAAAAGAAAGGAAAGCAGGGAAAACGGGGGGAGCGCAGGAAAGCGTGTCTGAAATACGCGCACCGGCAAACCTGCACACATTGCACCGCGCAATATCCGGCCGCGTAATCAGAAGACTCTGCGGCAGGCCGCTTTCGCAGAAGCATGTTGCAGCTATAGGGGAGCTATGCGAAAAAGGCAGACCGTCTGCCATTATCAATCTTCCCGGGATGAAGGTTTGCAAAGAATATGATACAGTATGCTTTCGCTCTGATTATATCAAGGAGCCTGAAGCATTTGAGGTGATTTTCCCGGAGCCGGGCGGTAATTACGTTATAAATTCAGCCAGTCTGTGTATGTCATGTGAGTTAATCATAGCCGATGAGAGTAATTATGCGGCTTTCGATAAAACTTTTAATACTTTTCTCTTTCATGTTTCGGAAATCTGTGGTAAAATAGCCGTCAGGCCCCGGCGGGCGGGAGACGAAGTTAAACTATCCGGCTCAAACTGCACTAAGTCCCTGAAGAAATTATTTATAGAGAAACGTGTTCCTGCTGCAAAAAGGAAAAATGTGCCGGTCATTTCAGACGATGCAGGGGTTCTGGGGGTTTACGGTTTGGGAACAGGGGAGCGCGCCCGCCCCATTTCAGGAAGCGCTATGTATAAAATAACATTTTCAGATATAAAACCGGAGAAAGGCGGACTGGCGGCGATGAAGAACGATTACAGCAAGATTTTATTTACAGAGAAGCAGATTAAGCAGCGGGTGAAAGAGCTTGGGGCTCAGATTTCGGAAGATTACAAGGACTGCACGCCGGTCTTGCTTGGTATATTGAAAGGCTGCTATGTGTTCCTCGCGGATTTATCACGGAATATTGATCTTGACTGCGAAGTGCGTTTTCTTCAGGTGTCGTCATATGGGTTTATGTCCGTGTCTTCGGGGAATGTAAGAATCGGCAATGAGCTCGATTTCGAGATAAAGGGCCGCGACATATTGCTGATAGAGGACATACTGGACAGCGGGTTTACGCTTATGGCTCTGCATAACCTTATTATGAGACATTCGCCCGCTTCGCTGAAGATTTGCTCGCTGCTGGACAAACCCGTGCGCAGAAAGGTTCAAATTAGCGCTGATTATGTCGGGTTTGAATGTCCGGATGAGTTTGTTATAGGCTATGGGCTGGATTATGCGGAGAAGTATCGCAACCTGCCGTTTGTAGCGGCGCTGAAGCCGGAGATATACTCATAACAGCCAATTCAAAATGAGATTATGCTCTGAAGGGGCGTATCAGGAAAGGAAGTAACGGGTCGTTGAAAGCAGGTAGAAGAAGAAACCCACGCGAAATAGGTCTGATATTACTTATATTAATGATAGTCTTAACGGCTTTTTATCTAATGAGCATGCCAAGCGGGCCGACCCCGACTCCAATTGAGTATTCGGCTTTGCAGCGTCTGTTTATGCAGGGCGATGTGGAGTATTTCCGCTTTTCAAATAATAAAATCATAGCAGAGTTGAAAGAAAACTACCCCGAGACGAACAGTCGCTTTGTTGAACACAACCTGTTAAGCGTAGAGTTTTTCCGCCAGGATTTCGGGGAATATATAACTGAAGCAATGGAAGCCCCGGACTCTCGCTTCAATTATAACTACGACCCCGGTATTAGATTCCCGTGGTGGGCTTCTTTCCTGCCTTATGTTTTGCTTATTATCGCTATGGTTATAGTTTGGAACATCATGATAAACAGGTCGGGTGTCAGCGGTGACAAAGGCGCTATGAGGTTCGGAAAAGCCAGAACCCGCTTGGTGGGCGATGAGAAGAAGAAAGTAACATTTTCGGATGTTGCAGGCGCTGAAGAAGAGAAGGAAGAGCTGCGCGAGATTGTCGATTTCCTGAAAGGGCCTAAGAAGTACATTGACATCGGTGCCCGTATTCCTAAAGGTGTGCTGCTCGTCGGTCCGCCGGGAACAGGTAAGACGCTGATAGCCAAGGCTGTTGCCGGTGAGGCAGAGGTGCAGTTTTTGTCCATATCGGGTTCCGACTTTGTTGAGCTTTATGTCGGCGTCGGGGCTTCGCGTGTGCGCGATCTGTTTGAACAGGCAAAGAAACTCGCGCCCGCTATCATATTCATTGACGAGATTGATGCGGTCGGCAGGCAGCGCGGCGCCGGTTTAGGCGGAGGGCATGATGAGCGTGAGCAGACACTCAACCAGCTGCTCGTCGAAATGGACGGCTTTAACACAAATGAAGGCGTTATTATCATTGCGGCTACCAACAGGTCGGATATTCTGGACAATGCGCTTTTGCGCCCGGGAAGATTTGACCGTCAGGTATATGTCGGCCTGCCTGACATAAAAGGCCGTGAGGAGATTCTAAAGGTCCATGCGCGAGGCAAACTGATTTCAGAGGATGTAAAACTCTCGGACATTGCGAAAGGGACAATCGGTTTTACGGGAGCGGATCTGGAAAACCTCTTAAACGAGGCCGCGCTTCTTGCGGCCAGGGGAAATAAACGCTTTATCTCCATGGATGATATCGAGAATGCTACGCTCAAGGTAATAGCAGGGCCCGAGAAGAAGAGCCGCGTTGTTACAGAGAAAAGCCGGAAAATAACTGCTTACCACGAAGCCGGTCATGCGGTGGCAAGATATCATCTTCCACATGTCGACCCTGTGCATCATGTGACAATTATCCCGCGCGGCGCGGCATTGGGAATGGTTGTCTCGCGCCCGCAGGAGGATAAGGATAACGCATCGCGCAGCGAGATGTTCGAATCGATAGTGGTTGCGCTTGGCGGGCGGGTTGCCGAGAAGCTGTTTCTGGACGATATTTCGACCGGAGCGTCGAGCGATATCCAAACAGCGAGTGCGATCGCGCGTTCAATGGTGACTAAATACGGCATGAGCGACAAGATAGGGCCGATATCGTTTGATGATAGCAGCCGTTCTGTTTTCATTGGCCGTGATTTTTCGCAGACGAAGAGTTATTCGGAAAAGACAGCGGCGGCAATAGATGATGAAGTAAAGCGTATCTTTGATGAGGCAAGCCAAATGTGCGAGGACTTGCTTAATGAGCATAGCGATCTTATGGTGGCGACGGCGGAGTACCTGCTTGAACATGAGACGATGGATGGCGAGGATTTCAAATACTTCTGCGAAAACGGCGGAACGCTGCCGCCAAAAAAAGAAGAGGAGACGCAATCCGAGGAAGAGGAAGATTTTCCGCTTTTGAAGGAACTGTTCGGGTCTTAGGCGTGTTCGCGATTCCTAGTAACTGTCGATATATCTGTTACCGGCACGGCATTTATGCCGCATTTGAGAAACGCAAAGTGAGCAGCGTAATGAAGAAAACTTTTATTTTTGCACTTGTTGTGTTTATGATAGCATTATTATCCGGCTGTGATGATGATACACCCCCTAATGAGGTACATTCGCCCGAGGATACAGCGGGGCGGGTCATAGGGGCGCTCAGCGGTTCGCCATCGGCCCGGCTGGCGGGCGAGCTTGGCGTTGCGCATCCTTACGACTACGCTGACGAGATGATCAGTCATTTGAGGTCCGGCGTAATTGACTGCGTTATTATGGAGCGCATGAGCGCTGAGGAGATATTGGAATCCAGCTCCGGCATTAGGATTCTCAGTGAATCTTTGCTGGAGTATGATTTCAGCTTTGCCGTTGCCAGGGAGAACAACCAGTTATTATCGGCGGTAGATTCCGCGCTCGAGGCTCTCACTGAGAACGGTGTGCTGGTGGGTTTGCGCGGTAAGTATTTTGCAGGCAGGAATTACATGTATTCTCCGTTAGGGGATTTTTCCGACAATACGAGATTCCTCACACTCGCGGTCTCTCCGGATTCCGCGCCCTTTTCGTTTATCAATGCTGACGGCGAGTATGACGGCTTCAATATAGAGGTTGCGCGCGCTGTGTGCGACTACCTTGAGGTGGAGCTCAGGATAATGAGTACTGAGGTGGCAAGGCTGATACCGGCAGTGCAGGAAGGCAGCGCGCATCTGGCAGTAGGCTGGCTTCCTGATGATATGGGCGATTTCGTAAACGTTTCCGAAACGTTCGCGGATATAGCGCATGTCGTGCTTGTAAGGAGGTAATTATTCATGGTTGACATCCAATGGCTGATTTCTGCCGGCCCTTGCAGAAAATACGCGCAGGGGGAGAACATACCCTGTCCCGGGGGTCCGGATGAATCAGAACGGGCGATGTATATCTTACTTACCGGGAGAGTGGATGTTTATAAAGCAAGCGCGGAAGGCGGAGCGCACCCAATTGGGTCGCTGCTTCCGGGTGATGTGTTTGGAGGGCGTGAATACTTCATAGGTTCAGATGACCAGATATATAAAACTGCTTTAGAATCGGTGGTTTTTGCTATAAACAAAGACTCGTTTAATGATTTATCATGGTCACGCCCGGAAATTCTGTTTGATGTTCTCAGGGCTTCGTATATGCCGTTGAGAGCCCCACAACCCCTAGAAGAAGTAAGGAAACCCGTGGATGCACGGACTACCGTGGAAACAAGGATGACAAATGCTGCGGGCATTTTCCATGAGGGCCATAAACACTACCCGGGCATCAGGAAGCCGGAGTACCTTAAGCTTGTTTTTCCAAAAGAGTATAAATGCCCCCTTTGCGCGAAGACCTTTGAAGACTATAAGATTTTCAGGTCGAAACTCTACGAGTCTATGCCTATGCGGTATGATTTGCGAAGATTCTATACCGGTTTTCAAATAGAGTGGTATGATGTGATTGTGTGCAGAAATTGCTTGTTTTCCACGTTTAGCACCTATTTTACCGAGCCTAAGCCGATGAGGAAAGCGGATATTGACAGCAAACTAATGGAAGCCAGGGAGGTTGTTCATTTACATTTTAACGAGGAGCGTGATATTGACTATGTTTTCGCTGCTCACTATCTTGCCTTGATCTGCGCGGAAGGGTACCACTCTATAAGCAAACAGCTTAGAGCGAAGCTATGGGGCAATCTTAGCTGGCTTTACGAGGATGTTGAGGATACCGATATGATGAGAGCTGCTGCGGCGAAGTCTGCCGAGGAGTACGAGGCAATTTATGCGGGGTCTCATTTGACTACAGTGCAGGAGCAGATCACATGCCTGTCTATTGCGGGGATGCAGTACAGGGCGGGTATTGACCGGAGCCTGAAAAAGTACCTATTTACTGCTAAGACAATTGATATGGGGGATAAAGTATTTGCGAAGCTGGCCGAGGACTTCATGTATGAGATGCGGCTTGCCGAGAGTTAGGAGCAATAGAGGCTTTGAAGGCGAAAACTGTATTTTTCTGCACGGAATGTGGCAGCGAGTTTCCCAAATGGGGCGGGCAGTGTGCTGTCTGCGCTAGTTGGAACACGCTTGTTGAACAGCCGGTAAATCCAAAACATAAGGCTTCATCAGGTGCAGGGAAGACTGTTTCCGGCGCTCCGGGTAAAAAAGCACAGGAGATGTCGCAGCTCGATATATCGAGCGAGGTCCGGTTTAAGACGGGGCTTTTGGAGCTGGACAGGGTACTTGGAGGGGGAGCGGTTATCGGGTCTCTGGTCTTGATCGGCGGCGCCCCGGGTATCGGGAAATCCACTTTACTTATGCAGATATGCGGGCTTATTGACCGGTCGCTCAAGACATTATACGTTTCCGGCGAGGAGTCGGAGCGGCAGATAAAAATGCGTGCCGAACGCCTTGGTATCAAGGGCAGCGGCATTTTTGCATTGGCGCAAACGGAATTATCGGAGATTCTCTCAGTTGTGGAAGACATAAAGCCGGATATACTCATTATAGACTCGGTTCAAACATTGTTTAATCCGGAGCTGACCGGGGCTCCCGGCAGTGTCGGGCAGGTAAAAGACTGCGCCGCAGCTTTGCTAAGGCTATCAAAGGATTTCGGTATCACTGTGTTTCTCGTAGGTCATGTGAATAAAGAAGGTGCGATTGCCGGGCCAAAGGTTCTTGAGCATATGGTTGACTGCGTGCTGTATTTTGAAGGCGAGAGATCCCTCAACTACAGAATTTTGCGCGCGGCGAAGAACCGATTTGGCTCTACGAACGAGATCGGTGTTTTTGAGATGCTTGATACGGGGTTATGCGAGGTTGCCAATCCGTCTGAAATGCTTCTGGAGGGCAGGCATCCGCAGATGCCGGGGTCTTGCGTTGCGTGTGTGATAGAGGGTACAAGGCCGATTCTTGCAGAGATACAGGCTCTTGTAACGCCGGCAGGCGGGGGCGGGCTGCCCCGCCGGAACTCAAACGGTATTGAATATAACCGGGCTATGATGCTTCTGGCAGTGCTTCAGCAGCGGGGTGGGCTGCGGATTGGCGGGTGTGATGCTTATATTAATGTTATCGGCGGGTTGAATATTGATGATCCGGGAGCGGATCTGGCGGTTGTTCTGGCGCTTACTTCCGCGTATAAGGACAGTCCTGTCCGCAGTGACGTGGCTGTGTTCGGAGAGGTCGGCTTGTCAGGTGAGCTGCGGCAGGTTTCGCAGGTCAATTCGCGCATTGCGGAGATTGCCAGAATGGGGTTTAAGGCGTGTATACTGCCTCATAGCGGCAAGGGTTTCATTCAGGCTCCGGACGGTCTTGAGCTGATTTATGCCAAGACCGTGCTGCAGGCAGTCGAAATGGGTAAATAATTCTACATAATAGCATGTTTTTTACAACACAAATGTGTATTGACGAGGGTACTGCATATGGTGTTATAATAGTATTGCCATGGAAAGCATAAAATACATAGTAATCGCTTACGAAATTGGATAGCACCGTGCCTTGCGTTCGGACGGCAGTTTCTATGCCCCTTGTAGCTCAATGAAACGTCCTGTTTCAATTCGCTAACGCTCCACCGTCCATGGTTGCGCTCTGCGGGGCATATAAACTGCCATCCTCACCGGCATTGAACATTTGCTTTCGTAAGCGATTGTACTGCATAGAAAATAATTTATTTCTGGCGTATATTTACAAGTTGTGATATAATGGTGCGCATGATTTTTACGCATGGGGTTTGGTATGACAGAAAAACGCAGATTTAGAATAATTATTGCGGTTTTACTTGCGGCAGGTGCCATTGCCTTGTTGCCGGGGTGTATGAATGTTGCAGCAGAGGAGCTGTATAGCCTTCCTCAGCTTTCAGAAGGTTACCTCAGGCTGCAGTCGCATATTAACGCCGTCTTAAGCCGGGGAGCTGAGTTTTCGCCGCCTACAGGTGGTTTGAACAGGCAGTCTGTTTTACTCAGGGACATTGACGGCGATGGCATAGATGAGGTCATTGCGTTTTTTTCCGTGCCCGGAGAAAGCACTTTGCAGATTTACATATTCCGTATGATTGACGGGGATTATTCAGTCGCAGAGGTGATTCAAGGCGTTGGCACGGCGTTTGAGAGCATCAGGTTCGTTAATATGAGCGATACAGCAGGGTTGCTGGAAATCGTTGTTGGGTGGCAGATGGGGCCGGTTCTCAGGCATATGGAGATTTTTACGCTTAGGGATTTTCACGCTGTTTCTCTTGCCAGAGTCGAGTATTCGGAGCTTGTAGTGTATGACCTTACAGGCAATGGCAGGGATGATATTATAGTAATCAGAGCGCCTACCCAAGAACATGGGTTCATTGCCGCTGTATATACGCTCATGCCTGACGGTGAGATTGTCATGACTGAGGCCAGGCTGTCACACGGTGTGGAGGTTGTTACTAATGTCATCGCCGGGAATCTTATTGATGGAACGCCTGCTATTTTCGTCGAGAGCGAGGGGCGGTTTGAAGAAGGCAATGCAATAAACATGGTGACCGACATCTTAATCTATCAAGAAGGCAGGATTGAGAACATTTCCGTAATAAGCGACAGCGGGGTAAGCGAGGAAACGGTTAGGGCGCGTTTGTATAACAGCGCTGATATTGATAGGGATGGGGCGGTAAAGATACCTATTCCCAGGCTGCTCAGGGCGCAGTCAGAGACGGCTTATTATGCAATTGACTGGTATGCGTACAACAGCGATGGCCACAGTATGCTGGCTCTTACGACCTATCATAACAACAATGACGAATGGTTCCTTATATTGCCGTTTGACTGGCGGGGGCGGGTATCGATCCGCAGGGAGGATGATGTTGCGGGAGAGAGGACCGTTGTTTTCTCGGCAATTTCTGACAGCGACGAGTTTAATGATTTCTTAAAAGTATATAAAATCACCGGTGATTTAAGAGAAAACCGCGCAACATTGCCGGGTAGGCTGAGACTGATGGACGAGGGGTCGGCAGTGTATGCCTTTGAGTTCCTTGTGCCGCCGAACAGCTATGGCCTGACGTTTGACGAGGATTTAATCAGGAATAGTTTCAGGCTGATGTACCTGGAGTGGCTGGCAGGAGGGAACTGAGAGTTGAGAGTTGAGAGTTGAGAGTGGAGCACCGCTTGAACTGTCATCCTGAGCGCAGCGAAATAGCCCATATAATATCAATATAAAGATTCTTCGCTTCGCTCAGAATGACAGAGTAGGTTTTCAAGATAGAGCTAATTATGAATTGTGAATTGTTTGAAAGGGTGGGTTTGATATGAAAAAGATTCTTGTGCTTGAGGATGAGACCAGTATTCGTAGTTTTGTGGTGATTAACTTAAACAGGGCGGGTTACGAGGTAATTGAAGCAGGTACGGGCGCGGAGGCTTTTGAACAGCTCAGGATACATCCGGATATCAAGGTTGCGATATTGGATATCATGCTCCCGGATACGGATGGGTTTGAGGTCTGCCGGAAGATAAGGGCTGCCGACCCTCATATCGGCATCCTGATGCTTACGGCAAGGACACAGGAGATGGACAAGGTTACGGGACTTATGACCGGTGCGGACGACTATGTCACTAAGCCTTTTTCACCAGCAGAGCTGACGGCGCGCATAGATGCCCTCTACCGGCGGGCAGGAGAAACCGGGCAAGCGGAGTCAGGCGACATCGTACAAGGGCCGTTCCGCCTGAATACGAGGAACAGGACGCTCGAAAAAGACGGCGTCCGCGTCAAGCTTACGCAGGTCGAGTATTCGATAATGAAAATGTTTATGGATAACCCCGGGAAGGCTCTATCGCGTGAAGATATACTCAACACTGTCTGGGGGCGCGATTATTTTGGCGAACTGAAAATAGCTGATGTCAACATAAGGCGGCTGCGCATTAAAATCGAAGACGACCCGACGAATCCCATATTCATAACCACAGTTTGGGGGTATGGGTATAAATGGGGGCTTTGAGAGTTGAGAGTTGAGAGTTGAGAGTTGAGAGTTGAGAGTTGAGAGCTGAGAGTAGAGAGTAGAGAGTAGAGAGTAGAGAGTAGAGAGTAGAGAGTAGAGAGTAGAGAGTTGACAGTTGATAGTTGAGAGTTGAGAGTTGAGAGTGGGGAGTGGGGAGTTGTCATCTAACATTTTTTCTAATGTTACCAGCGGTTTGCGGCAGCGTTGGCTTCGCGGCACTATGCTTGTAGTGCTCGGGGTGATGTTTGTGGCGGTATCGTTGTACTCGTTTTTTATTTACAACCATTACTACTCCACCATCCGCACGGGTCTTGAGTCAAAAGCAAGGACGGCCACGGACTTTTTTGCTAACTTCGTTGGGAGGTCATATGCTGATTACTACAACAGCGCTTTCAGGTATACCGAGACTTTCAGAGAGGCAGACCGTTTAGAGCTGCAGTTTATCAACATCGACGGGAGCATTATGGTATCCTCGCTGCCTCTTTCTGCGGGTACGGCGCCGAACACGCCTGATGTACTGGAGGCGTTTGAGACAAGACAGATATCCTCTTGGGTTGGCAGGCGCGTAGCCACAGATGAGCGCATTATGGCTTTTTCCGCGCCGATGGTGTTTTCAGACGGCGAAGTTATAGGCGTAATGCGTTTTGTTACAAGCCTCAGTCTGGTCGACAGGCAGGTTTTTTTGGATATTCTTGTTGTGCTGCTTGTCGGGGCTATCGTGATGCTTTTTGTTCTCGGTATGAATCTTGTATTTTTACGATCCGTGATTACGCCTGTCAGCGAGATAACGAAGGTTTCCAAACGCATTGCTGATGGCAGCTATGGTATTCAAATAAGCAACAGTTATCGAGACGAGATAGGGGAAATGGTCGGCTCGATAAACGAAATGTCATTCAAAATTGCGCAAACCGAGAAAATACAAAGCGAGTTTATTTCATCTGTATCACATGAGCTTCGCACTCCGCTCACCGCGATTACCGGCTGGGGCGAAACACTTATTTACAGCGAAGATCTGGATAACGAAACAAAACGCGGCATTGCGATAATCCTTAAAGAAGCGCGGCGCTTGACTAAGATGGTCGAAGAACTCCTCGAGTTCACAAGAATGGAAGACGGGCGTTTCACTTTGAATATAGAAATGATTGAAATAGCGGCAGAACTAGAGGATGCAATTTTCACGTTCCGCGAACTGCTCCATCAGGATGAGCTTGAGTTTAGCTATGATTCGGATATGGACGATGCTCCGTTGATTCCCGGAGACCCGAACAGGCTGAAACAGGTTTTCCTCAATCTTTTTGACAACGCCGCAAAATACGGGAGAGAAGGCAAGCGTATCGAGGTTTCTATCAGAATGGCCGATGAGTTTGTTAAAATCACAATCAGGGATTTCGGGCAGGGTGTCCCGGGCGATGAGATTGACCATATAAAAATGAAATTTTACAAGGGCAGCAATTCAAAAGACCGGGGCAGCGGCATAGGTCTTGCGATTTGCGAAGAGATAGTGAAATATCACGGGGGCAGTATGGAGCTCGAAAATGCAGAAGGCGGAGGTTTCCGTGTTACGATTTTGCTCCCTGCGAACATCGGAATTCACAGCTAATGTTAACATTAGCGACAGAATTACTTGTAATAGAAAGGTAAGCAAGCGTGATGGCGAAAGAAAAAAAAGGTAAGGAATATCGTACATCCATAGGCGGCCAAGCGTTAATCGAGGGAGTAATGATGCGCGGACCGAAGCGGTTAGCGATTGTAGTCAATACAAAGGATGGTTTTGTTACGAAGGTTGAGGAGCTAAAGTTACTTAAAGATAAGTATCCGATTATTGGTTTTGTTTTCATTCGCGGAGTAGTCAACTTCATTAACTCTATGGCTGTGGGTGTCAGATCGCTTATGTTCTCGGCAGAGTGTATGCCAGAGGAGGAAATAGAGGATCCATCAAAACTCGATGAATGGGTCGAGAAGAAAATGGGGAGCGAAAAGGCGGAAAAACTGGTTATCGCATTCTCCGTGGTATTGGGGGTCGCCTTATCTATAGGTCTGTTTATCATTCTCCCCACGCTGCTTGCCGGGCTGCTATCAGAGTTAGTGGAGCATAGAATCCTCAGGAACCTGATAGAAGGCTTCATGCGGATTACTATATTCTTGGGGTATATGTGGCTTGCTACAAGGATGAATACAATAAAAAGGGTATGGGCGTATCATGGGGCTGAGCATAAGACAATATTCTGTTATGAAAAAGGTCTGCCGCTCACCACTGAGAATATCAGAGCGCAGTCAAGACTTCACCCGCGCTGCGGTACAAGCTTTTTGTTTATTGTGATGCTGACCAGTATACTGGTGTTTTCATTTACAGGCTGGAGCAATGTATGGGTACGCATAGGATTCAGACTGGCATTACTGCCGGTTGTGGTGGCAATAAGCTACGAGATAATTAAACTTGCCGGAAGATACGATAATATATTGACAAGAATCATCTCGGCCCCGGGTAAGCTGCTTCAAAGGCTTACAACACGCGAGCCTGATGATGATATGATTGAAACTGCGGCAGAGGCATTAAGGTTGGTAGTGCCGGAAGATGCGGCAGAAGCTAAATGGTAAGAATAAAATTAGTAATAGATAAATGAGTGAATTATGAAAACATACAATGATGTCTATTTAACGGCGCGGCGCAAGCTGCGGGCAGCAGGAGTAGCTGCGTATGATTTAGAAGCACGGTTGATTGTAGCCCATGCTTCGGGTAAGACGCGCGAGGAACTGCTTAATTCCAGCAGGCTTTATGTAACGGACAATGCTATGCTGAAAACCATGGATGAGGTGCTGGAGCGGCGCCTGAGCGGCGAGCCGGTGGCTTACATTGTCGGTGAATGGGAATTTTACGGTTTGCCAATAATAGTTAACGAATCGGTTTTGATACCTCGCGCTGATACTGAACTGCTGGCAGAGCAGGCAATCAAACTATTAAAGCGCAGAGCGATGCAGACCCGCGTGCTCGACCTTTGTTCCGGGAGCGGCTGCATAGGGCTTGCTATTGCTGCAAACGTTCCGACTGCGCGTATAGTGATAGCTGATATATCCGAAGCCGCGCTGGCCGTATGCCGCGCAAACATGCTTAGGAACAGGCTTTCCCGCAATATAACGGCTATAGAGGTAAATGCGCTAGAAGCACCGCCTGCGCTATTAGGTTCATTTGACATGATTGTATGTAACCCACCCTATATACCCTCTAAAGACATAGAATCACTTGACGTTTCAGTGAGGTCATACGAACCGATAGAAGCGTTGGACGGCGGGCCGGATGGATTGTATTTCTTTCGTGCTATAATGACAAACTGGGTTCAATCACTAAAACAAGGGGGATGGCTTTTGTTTGAATGCGGCATGGGGCAAGCGGAGGATGTGCGCGGAATCATGGCTGACGGAGGATTGACCGGCATTAAGACGCATCTTGATACACAGGATATTGAGAGGGTGCTTGTAGGAGTTAGGAATTGAGTCCCTCTAAAAACCTCGTTTTGTCATTCCGAGCGAAGCGAAGAATTTGTATATTAATACCGTTTAAGACCCTTCGCTACGCTCAGGGTGACAGTATTTAGAGGTACTTAATTAGGAATTAGGAATTAGGAATTAGGAGCGAGAATTTAGGGCGGGCTGCGGTTTGGTTTAATAATATTTTAATGTGGTTTGGCCACGGAAAGGGTATGGTTGTTATGGCGGAGAAGAAGAAGTATGTTCCGGCTGTGCCGGCAGACGACAAGAGAAAGGCGTTGGAGACTGCGATTTCTCAGATTGAGAAGAATCACGGCAAGGGTTCGATTATGCGCCTTGGAGACAGGCAGGCTGTTAATGTTGATGCGATTTCAACAGGTTCGATTTCTCTTGATTTCGCGCTTGGTATCGGAGGCGTGCCAAAGGGTAGGATAATTGAGATTTTCGGTCCCGAATCGTCGGGTAAGACTACGCTGGCATTGCATATAATCGCGGAAGCTCAGAAAGCGGGCGGAGAGGCCGCGTTTGTCGATGCAGAACATGCGTTGGAGCCGGCGTATGCGCGGGCTTTGGGTGTTGATATAGACAATTTGCTTATTTCGCAGCCGGATATGGGCGACGATGCGCTTGCTATTACAGAGGTGCTGGTGCGTTCGGGAGCTGTGGATGTTGTTGTGGTGGACTCCGTAGCGGCGCTTGTGCCTAGGAGCGAGGTTGAAGGAGAGATCGGCGACGCCAGTGTCGGAGTGGTAGCCAGGCTGATGTCGCAGGCTTTGCGCAAGCTGGCAGGGTCGATATCGAAGACAAATTGTATTGTTATCTTTATAAACCAGTTGCGAGAGAAGATTGGCGTTATGTACGGGAACCCTGAGACAACGCCGGGAGGACGCGCTTTGAAGTATTTTGCCAGCGTTCGGATTGATGTCAGGCGATCGGAGTATATAAAAGTAGGCGCTGAGCATGTCGGGAATCGCACACGCGCTAAGATTGTAAAGAACAAAGTCGCGCCCCCGTTCAGAGAAGCGGAGTTTGATATAATGTTCGGCGAGGGTATTTCCAAATATGGGGAATTAATAGACCTCGGCGTTAAGCTTGATATCATTGAAAAGGGCGGAGCTTGGTATACTGTCGAGGGTATGAGGTTTCAAGGGCGCGATAATGTGAAAGATTACCTCAAAGAGCACCCCGATATCGCAGACAAGGTCGAGGCTGAGATTCGCAGGGATTCGCTAAAACTAATGTCTCCTCAGGAGAAAGCGGCCGCTAAAGCAGCAGGCAGGGCAGTTGATGTCGATGCGGATGACTTTGAAGGTTAATGGAGTCCCTCTAAAAACCCCGGTTTGCCATTCTGAGCGAAGCGAAGAATCGTTATATTAATACCGATTAAGACCCTTCGTTACGCTCAGGGTGACAGTTATTAGAGGTACTAAATTAGGAGCCTGAGATAATGGATGCCAATAATGAAGTTCAATTGACCACGAAAGCGGCAAAAATCGGGAAAGTAAGGAAAGTAAGGCGTTGAATGATAATACAGAGGATAATCGGGGGCGGGAATAAGGCGGGAAAATGCTTAGTTATGTTTGAGGATGGCACTAATGTTAATGTTAGTTCGGCTCAGATAGCAGATTTCGGGCTTTACCCGGGGCTTGTGCTGACAGATAATGAGTATAGTAAGTTATTAAACGGGATTGAAGTCAGCTCTGCGAAAGCCCGCGCAATACGCATACTTGGAAACCGCAGTTTATCTGCAAGCGAGGTTAAGAAAAGGCTGATAAGAAATGGCGGTTCGGATGAAGCGGCTGCTGAGACGGTAGCATGGCTTGAGGAAACCGGGCTTGTCGATGACGCGCACTATGCCGGAGCGATTGTGCGGCATTACTGTGCTAAAGGGTACGGACCGGCAAAGCTAAAAGGAGAACTGCATAGGCGTGGCATCCCGAGGGAACTGTGGGACGAGCACCTGGGAAAGCTTGACGGGGAATGCTTTGAGCCTGCAATTGATAGTTTTCTCGAAAAGAAGCTAAAAGGCAGCAAACAACAAGCTGACTTACGCCGTGCAGCAGACGCATTAAAAAGAAGAGGACACGCGTATGAGCAAATTAGGGAAGCCATAGATAGGTACTTGGAAAACAATGAAGAGGAAAGCGAAGTGTGAAATACACTCGACCGCGGGTATAACATCGTATACGCTGTATCAGTAACTGCTTAAAGCTATGAGCCATGTTGCGGTATACCCGTTAAAACAAGATAGACGATACCATTAAATAGAGTCGCGATGACGAGCAAATGCGGGCATAATGAACGCCAAAAATGGAGCGATGAACATTACTAAAGACATGATGAAAATTAGGATCGGTGTTATATCCCTTGGATGTGCTAAAAACCTTGTGAATACTGAGCAAATGATGTTTCTGCTCAGTGAGTCTGGGTTTGAGGTTTCCGGGGAGACAGAAGGTGCGGACATAGTTTTGCTGAACACCTGCGGGTTTATTGATAGCGCGAAGTCTGAGGCAATAGAAACGCTTATTGAGTTAGGCAGCATGAAAGAAGATGGGAGGATTGGCAAAATAGTTGTTGCCGGATGCCTTCCGGAGCGTTACAAAGATGAGATAATGACTGAGCTGCCCGAGATAGATGCAATTGTTGGCACCGGCGCATTTGATAATATTGTCAGCGTTGTTACCTCACTGACAGAAGACGGTGAAAAGGTTGCGCTTTTCGGCGATTTAAACAGCCGGGTTAGCGAAGCCGGGCGCATTATAACGACATCCCCCGCCTGGGCATACCTAAAGATTGCGGAGGGGTGCGATAACTGCTGCGCATATTGCGTTATACCCGTTATCAGGGGGCGCTTTAGGAGCAGACCGCAGGAGAACATCATTGATGAAGCGGGCAAACTTGCGGCGCAGGGTGTCCGGGAGCTGATTATTATCGCGCAGGATGTGACGATGTACGGTCTGGATATTTATGGAGAACGCAGGCTAACGGACTTGCTTAACGCGCTGTGCGCTATAGAGGGTCTGGACTGGATTCGCCTGCATTATTTATATCCTGATGATATTGATGATAAACTTATTGATTTAATCGCGAAATATGGTAAAATACTAAAGTACCTTGATATACCGGTTCAACATATCAATGACGGTATTTTGGAAAAAATGAACCGGCGCGGCTCGGGCAGGGACATTCGTGCGCTTTTTAGGCGCCTGCGTGAGCGAATACCCGGGGTTGTACTCAGAACCAGCATAATTACAGGGCTCCCGGGTGAGGGCGAGGATGAGTTTGAGGAGCTTTGCGAGTTTCTCCTTGAGGAGAAAATAGAGCGGGCGGGTGTTTTTGCTTATTCGCCGGAGGAGGGTTCGGCAGCAGCGCAGATGGACAGGCCGGATGCTGACATTGCAGCACACCGCGCACAGCTTCTAATGGATTTACAAAGTCATATAATGGATGACTTTGACCTGACGCGGGTTGGGAGCGTTGTGACAGTGCTGATTGAGGGGAAGCATGACGATGGCGCTTATTTCGGGCGGAGCTTCGCGGAGTCGCCTGATGTGGATGGGTATATCATCGTGCGCGGCACAGGAATCGCGGTAAACGAGTTTGCCGAGGTGCGCATTACAGCGGCTTCGGACGGCGTGTTGACTGGAGTAAAGATATGAATACAGCTAATAAGCTTACGATGCTCAGGGTTGCTATGATACCGGTTTTTCTTACGGTGCTGTATATTGGGTTCTCATACAACTATATAGCGGCGATTATCATATTCATCGTCGCGGGCATTACGGATATAGTGGACGGCTACATCGCGCGCAGCCGGGGGCAAGTGACGGATTTCGGCAAGCTGATGGATCCGCTGGCTGATAAGATGCTGGTGCTGTCGGCAATTCTCTGGTTTGTCGGACAGGGGTCTTTCCCTGTGTGGGCGGCGCTTGTGGTACTTATGCGTGAGTTTATGATCACAGCGATGCGCATGATTGGCAGGGGGAAAGGGCAGGTCATTGCCGCAGGTCTTCTGGGGAAGATAAAAACAGTGGTGGCTATGGTTGTCCTGCCGTTTATGTTTCTGCCGCTTGAGCCATGTATCAAGCAGTGGGTGGACTACACTTGCGTAGGCGCTATTGTGCTGACGACCGTGATATCCGGCGTGGCGTATGTAATTAAGAACAGAGGTATTATGGATTGGAAAACTTAGAGAGAGCTGAAAGAGTTGAGAGTTGAGAGTTGAGAGAGGAGAGTTGAGAGTTGGGAGATGGGAGTTGGGAGTACAGTGGCGAGTTTTGAGAAGGGGGGATTGATGGTTGGGTAGTGGTGATAGGGATGATTTGATGGTGGATGGCGAGGAGCTGTCTTTGGAATCGGGGTTGGGGTTGGATAACGGCCGCGAGGCGGTGGCTGATGATAGAGGTTTTGTAGAACAGGGGACACAGGGAGCGTTAGAGGAGCAAGAGGGTCAGGAGGCGCGGGAGGTTCGTGGGCGAAGGCGCGGGAAATTGCCGCCGGCGGGATGGATCGGGATTGCCGCAGCGGTTTTTGTTGTGTTGTTCGCATTTTTCTGGGAAGCAACGCATAAGGACTCTGATGAGCCTATGGCAGAGCCCGGGGATAGGTATGAAGATGAGTTTCCCGATTACCCTCCTTATGGGCGTTCGCTGATACAAGATGAGATTATCAGCTTGGATTGGATCTATAAGGAGTTTATACCTATCAATGAGTTCTCGAGGCCGGGTACTCAGCTTGAAGGAATAAACGGGATTGTCATACACTTTATCGGAAACCCGAACACGACTGCGGAGCAGAACAGGAACTTTTTCGCGAATGTCGCGCCGGCTCAAGGTTTGAATGTCAGTAGCAACTTCATCATCGGCATGGATGGAGAGATACTGCAGCTTGTTCCCGTGGATGAAATAGCATATGCGTCGCACCATAGAAACTCGGACACGCTTTCCGTGGAGCTGTGCCACCCTGACGAAACCGGGGTATTTACGGATGAGACTTATGCCTCGGCTGTACGGCTTACAGCATGGCTTTGCGCACGGTTTGGACTGACTGCCGATGATGTGCTAAGGCATTACGATATTGTGCGGAGCGACGGCTCTCAAAAAGCCTGCCCGGTTTATTTTGTGGAAAATGAGGAAGCGTGGGAGGCGTTTTTGCATGATGTAACTGAGGGAATGAGGAATTAGTGCTACACGCCACTAGTATTCCGTTTTTGAAATAACTACACAATAATTGCGCTGAGTTTTTTCGGAAGACAAGGTGCGAAGAGGGCGAATACCCATTGGTATTTAACCGATGAGCAACGCAGTATTGTGAAAAAAGACAGCGTAAGTATGGGGAGTTATTTTGAAAATGGAATACTAGGAGTGTTGGAAAAAAGGCCCGCAATCTGCGCAAATGACATAGAGTTCGTTTTCCCTGTCTGCTGACAACTGAAAACTGACGACTGAGGTTTCTGCGCTTTAGAACAGAGAGAGCTGGCTTGAGTCGGGGAGGTTTCTCAGGGCGCCCAGGGCTTTTAGCTGCTCCAGGTTTGTTTTAGTCAGTTTTGTACAGGCGGCGGAGATATCGTCTATGGATATGAAATCGCTGCCTACCCTGTTTTCCGCGACATCGTATGCCGCGGTTTCGCCCAGACCGCTTACCGCTATCAGCGGGGGGCGGAGTTTTTTTTCGCCTACTATCAGGAACTTCACGGGGTCTGAGTCGTAAAGATCCATGACGGCGAACTCGAAACCGCGCAAATAGAACTCATAGCACGCTTCGAGGGTCGTTAGCATATCCTCGTCTTTACCCTTAATGTCGGGGATTTTCCGCAGTTCTCTAATCTTTGATAATGCGGCATTGATACCTTGAGTCATGATTTCTGCGTCGAATGCATCCTTTTGACTGCGGCGGTAGAAATACGCGCTGTAGAACTCAAGCGGTTTATTTACCTTAAACCATGCGATGCGGAACGCCATCATTACATATGCAACGGCATGGGCCTTGGGGAATAGGTATTTTATCTTCTTGCATGATTCGATATACCAAGGGGGTACGCCGAGCTTTCTCATCTCGGGTTCTGTGCCTTCGGGCAACCCCTTGCCTTTGCGGACGCTTTCGGAGATTTTGAATGCGTAGCGGTCGCTTAAGCCCTTTGATATGAGAAACAGCATGATATCGTCGCGGCAGCTTATTGTCTCGGCAACGGATGCTTTACCGTTCATAATCATATCCTTTGCGTTGCCGAGCCAGACATCCGTGCCATGTGAGAAGCCGGACAGGCGGACGAGCGTGTCAAAGTCCTGCGGGCTGGTGTCGAAAAGCATCTGGCGCGTGAACTGCGTGCCGAACTCAGGGACGCCGATGGTGCCGGTTGCGCCGATGACCTCATCGTCTTCCGGCAGTCCGAGCTTGAGCGGGGAGGTAAAGATAGACATGGTATCGGCGTCGTCGAGCCTTATCTCCACTGCGTTTATGCCTGTCATATCCTCCAACTGCCTTATCATCGTAGGGTCGTCATGCCCGAGGGCATCGAGCTTGATTAGGTTGTCTTCCATGCAGTGGTAATCAAAATGCGTGGTTATTATCCCTGTCTCTTTGCTGTCGGCAGGATGCTGTGCCGGGCAGAAATCCGTTATTACTGTATTTTGCGGTATTATTACCAAGCCGCCGGGATGCTGGCCGGTTGTGCGCTTTACGCCTACGCAGCCGCGCGCCAGCCTGCGCTCCTCGGCTTTCGTCACAGTTTTTCCCTTTGTTTCGAGATATTTCCTTACATATCCGATGGCAGTCTTCTCCGCTATGGTACCGATTGTCCCTGCTCTATAGACATGGTCGGCACCGAACAGTTCCATAGTTTGCTTATGGGCATGGGATTGGTACTCGCCGGAGAAGTTGAGGTCTATATCAGGGACCTTGTCGCCGTCGAAGCCCAGAAATGTTTCAAATGGGATGTTAAAACCATCTTTTATATATGATGTTCCGCACACGGGGCAGTTAGCATCGGGCATATCCGCCCCGCAGCCATGATCGTTTTTGTTCTCAAAGTCGCAGTGTTTGCACTTAGGGCATCTGTAATGCGCAGGGAGGGCGTTGACCTCTGTAATCCCTGCAAGATAGGCGACGAAAGACGAGCCTACGCTGCCGCGCGAGCCTACCAGATAGCCGTTTTTCATTGATTCTTCCACAAGTATCTGCGCGGTCATGTATATAACATCGTAACCACGCGCGAGTATGCCGCCGAGCTCCGCATCCAGGCGGTTTGTCACTATCTCCGGTGGTGCATCGCCATATAAACGGCATAAATTCCCGCTTACCAGTTTCTGCAGGCTATCCGCGCTTCCCTCAAGGGCTGGGGGGAAGAGTTTCTTTGCGGGAGGCAGGGGACTGACGGTTTGGCACATGTCGGCAATCAGCGTAGTGTTCTTCACAACGACATCATAAGCTGTATCCTTACCAAGATATGAAAACTCATCAAGCATTTCCGCTGTTGTCCGGAAATATATCGGTAATTCTGCATCGGCGCTGTCGTAATTTTTGGAGGTAAGGAGGATTTGCCTGTGAATCTCATGCTCAGGGTCGAGAAAATGAACATCCCCTGTGGCGACTACCGGCTTTCCGAGCTGTTTTCCCAGTTCGGCGATTCTGCGGTTGAAGCCCTGCAGATCATCCTTGCTCATGGCCTTGGGTTTGTTCTCGTATAACATGAACATGTTGTTGCAAATCGGCTGTATCTCTAGATAGTCATAAAACTCCGCTATTTGCCGCAGCGCAAGATTGCTCTGGCGGTCTGTTACGGATATGAAGATCTCGCCCGCCTCGCAGGCAGAGCCGATGATGAGGCCTTCTCGATGTTCGTTTAACACGCTTTTGCGGATAATTGGATGCCTGTCGAAATGCTCTAAGTGGCTTATTGTTATGAGTTTATACAGATTCCTCAGCCCGATTTCGTTTTTAGCCAGCAAAATGATGTGATTGAATCTGCCACGGCCCTTTCGCGGCAGCTCGCCGGATGCTTTCGCAAGATACGCGTTTATTTGATCGATTTCCGTTATGCCTGTTTCTTTGAGCATATCAAGCAGGGTGCTGAAAATATGAGCGGTCGCCGCTGCATCGCCGGCGGCTCTGTGGTGCTCGAAGTCTGTGTACCCCAAACGCTTTGCCAATGTGTCGAGTTTATGGTTTTTCAGTTTAGGGAGCAAAATACGGGCGATTGCCAGTGTATCAATATAGTAAGGAATAAAAGGAATATCGTGCTTATTGCATGATTCGTATATAAAACCTATGTCAAAAGACGCATTATGCGCAACCAGAGGTCTGCCGCCTGCAAAATCGAGAAACGACTTGACCGCGTCGCTCTGCGGCGGCGCGTTTTGCACATCGGCATCTGTTATGCCGGTAATAGCGGTGATTTTTGACGGTATTGCCCTGCCGGGATTGACGAAAGTCTCAAACCGAGCCAGTTCATGCCCGTCTTTTATCAAAACAGCGCCAATTTCTATTATTGCATCATCTATCGGCGCCAAACCGGTTGTTTCGATATCAAAGACGACAAACTCCCCGGACTCCCCGGGCAACCTTCCTCTCTTCTCGCTTAACCCTCCGCTGTTAAACACTGCTCTGCAATGGTCTGTGTCGTTCATGAAGTAGCCTTCTACACCGTAGATTACCTTTATCTTGTCTTTTGCGGCTGCGGCTGCTTCGGGGAACGAATGAACTACGCCGTGGTCTGTGATAGCAATGGCAGGGTGCCCCCAGTCAATGGCGCGTTTAATCACTTCCTTTACGTCGGTCAGGGCATCCAGCGCGGACATTTTCGTATGCAGATGCAGCTCGACACGCTTTTCGGAAGCATCGTCTGTCTTTGACTCCTTCTCTGCGGTAACTATGTTAGTGGGCTCCAGCGTCAGGTCGTCAGTGTATTTATTCAGATTCATCTTACCTGAAACAGTGAGCCACATCCCGTTTTGTATTTTCTTTACTACGCTTGCTGCATCCTCATCCGGCATGAACTTAGAGACATGGATAGTCCCGGTGTAGTCGGTCACGTCGAAGCCGAGGATCCATGCTTTTCGCTTTTCGAGCCATTTTGAGGATAGGTCGCATACCATACCCGTGATTTTTGCCTTTCCAAGATCCAGCTTGAGATCCCCTATGGGAGTCACGCTGCCCTTAGGGTTTGCTCCGAGTATGGCAGTGCTTCTCTTTCGGGCGGCAGGGGTTATGGCTGAGGATGCTTTTTTTGCAGCAGCATTATCGGTTTTTTTTGCTGCTGCCGCTGCTGTGCGATAATAGAGCGGTGTGATTGAAACGGTGTCAAGCCCGTACTGCCTTGCGATTATATCTTCCATCACGCGGATTTCAAAGGGAGGCGCAGGCTCGGCAAGTGTGAGGTTGAGCCTCATGCCGGTTTTTGACTTATCAACAACAGCGGAGTCGACTTTCGCGCCGCTGTAGTCGGCGGTGAGCTTTCCGCTGTCCTTCAGGAACGGGAACATATCGTATATAGGGACCGGTTTCTGGGTATTCAAAGCTGAGCCTCCTTTGTTTACTTAGCGACAGTTAGTGCTGATAAAAAACAAGTTGTGTGTGGTCGCTAAGTTACAATGCATAATTCATAATTCATAATGCATAATTTATAATTAAGACGTGGGAATGGGGGTGGGTTTAGGGGTTTATGTCTTCTGTTATAATTTTTAGCAGTGTGTCTGTCAGGTTTTTTGCGGGGGCTTTTCCTATTATATTGCCTTTTTTGAATATTACGCCTTCGTTGTCTCCCAGAGCTATGCCATAGTCGGCGCGGGAGGCTTCGCCGGGGCCGTTTACGGCGCAACCCATAACTGCGACGGCGATTTGTCTGGCGACGGGATTAGGCTGTCGCTCGAACATATTTAGGTGTCGCTCGACCTCTTGCGCTATTGGGATGAGATCGACCTTGCATCTGCCGCAGGTGGGGCAGGAGATTAGTTCATAGCCTTTGCGCAGCCCTAATGATTTGAGAATAGCTATTGCGGCCTTGACCTCATGTTCGGGGGGGGCGGTTAGCGAGACGCGGATCGTGTCGCCGATTCCTTCGGAAAGCAGGGTGCCGATGCCGATTGCAGATTTGATTATTCCCATGTACTCTGTGCCGGCTTCGGTCACGCCTATATGCAGCGGGTAATCCGTCCTCTCACGGAGTAATCTGAAAGATGCGACGGTCAGCGGTACCGAGGAGGTTTTTACCGATACGCAGATATCGTCGAAATCAAAATTGTTCAGCAGCCGGATATGTTCCATAGCGCTGTCATACATGGCCTCCGGGGTTACGCCGCCGTGTTTTTCGAGAATGTTCCGGCTTAGGCTGCCGCTGTTTACGCCAATGCGGATTGGTATGCTTTTTGCGGCGCAAATTTCCGCCACAGCGCGCACATTCGCGGCCCGGCCGATATTGCCGGGGTTTATGCGTATTTTGTCCGCGCCCGCCTCAGCTGCGCGGAGAGCTAGTTTATGGTCGAAATGTATGTCGGCGACAAGCGGTATGGTGATTCGCTCTTTGATGCTGCCGATCGCATCGGCGGAAGCCATATCGGGAACCGCGACGCGCACGATATCGCAGCCGGCTTCAGTGATGCTGATTATCTGTGCTGCAGTCCGGTTTATATCCGATGTAGCGGTAGTTGTCATAGACTGTACTGTGACGGGGGAACCGCCGCCGATTTCTATATTCCCGACTTTTATTTTTCTAGGCATTGATTATCCTCAATACATCATTTATGACCATAAAGCCCATAAGGCACAGGAGGAGTATGAGCGCTACGCCATGGATGTATCCTTCGTACTTCGGGTCTAGTTTTCTTCTTATGATTTTCTCGATTCCCCAAGTAACTGCTATGAAAAAGATTCTCCCGCCGTCGAGCGCAGGGATCGGCAGCAGATTCACAATTGCGAGGTTGACGCCGATAAATGCCGTAAAATCGGCAATGTTGGCAATCCCGTCCCAGAAAGACGGTGACTGCTGCCCGATGGTGTTCATCATATCGACAATGGCGACGGGACCACCGAGATCGCGCACCCCTGCTGCGCCGCTGATCAGCATGGCGATGCTCACGCGAATCAGCCTGACATTGTTCATTGTAGAGTAAAACGAGTAGTTGAGCTTCTCGAAGAAAGTCGCATCTATGCGGTTAAATGCCAGGCTTCTCGACAAGCTTGCCTGATCGAATGTCAGACCATATCTATGCTCGACCTGATCGTTGATAGTGTAGTCGTGGCGCCGCAGGGGGAAATCCGTCAGAGTTATTGTCTCATCATTGCGTATGACGACAATGTCCACATTTCCGCCTTGGGCTGAATCCAGTTTTTCGGAGACATCGGCAATCAGGTACACATTCTCTCCGTTAATAGAGATAATCACATCCCCGACCAATAGCTGCTGCTCCCCCATGATGTTAGGTATGAAATAATCCACTATGTCATAAACGACCACGCCATGCTGGCGCAGCGGAAATCTGCTTAGGGTTATACTCTCGCCGTTTCGCTCTATGACGAGGTCGGTATAGCCGCTCCGGGCTGCCAGTTGAAGGAAGGTTGAAAAATCCTCGGCGTAATAAAGCCGCTCGCCGTCGACGGAAATTATAGTATCCCCGACCATCAGGCCGTGTTCGCCCGTATTCTTAAATCCGTCGGCGATGCCTGTTATCGTAGTGCCTGTGAATGTGGCGGGGCTTGACGCGAAGGTCACAATCAGGATGATGATGAAGGCGGTCAGAAAATTGGCTGCGCCGCCGGCGACCAGTATCACAGTGCGCTTCCAGCGTTTTTTCGATGTGAATGCGCGTGGGTCTATGGAGCCCTCGTCCTCGCCGTGCATGGCGCAAAAGCCGCCGAACGGGAGCGCGCGCAGGGTGTAAAGGGTTTCCTTGCCTTGTTTCTTCAGCAGCTTCGGACCCATTCCGATTGCGAACTCATTGACCTTGACATCCAGCAGCTTCGCCGCGAAAAAATGCCCGAGCTCATGTACAACTATTAATATCCCAAATGCGACAATGGCAAAGAAAATATACATAATACAGTCCTTTCAGGAATTAGGAGTTAGGAATTAAGTACCTCTAAAACTGTCACCCTGAGCGTAGCGAAGGGTCGTAAACGGCATTAAGATAAGGATTCTTCGCTTCGCTCTTAAATGACAAAACGGGGTTTTAGAGGAACATAATTAGGAGTTAGGAAATGTTGTTTAAGACAAATTCTTTGGCTTCTTCGCCGGCTTTTATAATGTCTGTCAGGGTGGGGGATTCAATGACGGGGATGTGGTCTAAGGCGCTGCGGATTGAATCGTGGATTCCGTAGAAGGTGAGTTTACCGTTTAGGAACAGCTCAACGGCGGCTTCGTTTGCGGCGTTGAGGACGGCGCAGGCTGTGCCGGGCCGCTTCGCTGTTTCGAATGCTAGAGCCAGGCAGGGAAACGAAGCTAAGTCCGGCATCTCGAACGTAAGCGCAGAGAGTTTGCTTATATCCAGAGGCTTTGTCAGCGACGGCATACGCTCCGGGACGGTCAGCGCGTATTGTATGGGCAAGCGCATATCCGGCGTCGAAAGATGCGCTGCAACGGAGCCGTCGGTAAACTCGACCATAGAATGTACAATGCTTTCAGGATGAACGACGACATTAATCTGTTCCGGATTGAAAGAAAACAGGCGGATAGCCTCAATTACCTCAAGCCCTTTGTTCATAAGCGTTGCCGAGTCGATGGTTACCTTTTTGCCCATCTTCCATACGGGATGCCGGAGCGCCATTTCGGGGGTGGCGCTGATTAGCTCACTGCGCGGCATCCCGCGAAAAGGGCCGCCCGATGCTGTGAGGATAAGCCTTTTCACGTTTTTGCGGGGTTCCGCGCCGAGGCATTGGTACAGAGCTGAATGCTCGGAATCAACGGGTATGATTTCCGTGCCACGCTCCTTTGCCCGTTTCATTACCAGCTCGCCGGCGCATACAAGAGTTTCTTTGTTGGCAAGGGCTATGCGGCGGCCTGAGTCAATTGCGGCAAGCGTCGGGAGCAGCCCTGCGGTTCCGACGACTGCTGTGACGACGGTATCCGCCCCGGGTACGGTCGCCGCTTCGATGAGCCCATCAGAGCCTGATGCGACACATATGCTCATGTCGCTCACCCTGCGCCTAAACTCGCGCGCGGATTCATCGTCATAAACTGCTGCGACGGCAGGGCGGTATTTGCGCACCTGTTTTTCTAGCAGGTCGATGTTTTTATCAGCGCTTAAAGCGCAAATCCGCAAACCCAGGTTATCGGCGACCTCAAGCGTCTGACGCCCAATCGACCCGGTTGAGCCGAGAACTGATATAGCCTTGTGCATAGAATGCTCCTATATTGCCGGAATAATTGTTACAAGCAGGTATATTGTAGGTATTACGAAGATTAGGCTGTCGAACCTGTCGATAGCGCCGCCATGACCCGGGAGGAGCCGGCCGAAATCCTTTATGTCAAGCTCGCGTTTCACGAGAGAGAAAGCCAGATCGCCGAGCGCGCTCATCGCCGCACCGACAACGCCATATAGCAGCAGCACCCAGTAATTGACGAAATCATGGGATGTGAGATTATCTATGCCAACCCCGAAGAATATCATCGCCGCTATACCGATAACAAAACCGCCGACATATCCCTCGACTGTTTTCTTCGGGCTGACATGCGGGAAAGCCTTATGCTTGCCGATTAGGACCCCTGTGAAAAAAGCACCCGAATCGGTGATAAATGCGCATACCAGCGGGAGAAAGACAAGCATCTTCCCACCGTCCATGAGTCTCAGGCTGACTAAGCACGAAAGCGTAAACGGTATTGCCAAGCCACCGAAGAGTACAACCAGCATGTGCACGAACGGGATTTGCCTGTCTGTCTTGAACCGGGCTATCGCTTCGATAAATACGAGGCTCATCAGAATCAGCAGAGAAGCAGGGAGTATTAGCCGGTTTAGTTCAAAGAACGCCCCTATTGGGATAAGCGTGGCGAAAGTCATTGCATAAACGCATATTCTTATGTTCCCTTTTATACCCATAATCGTCTGAAGAAGCTCGTAGGCCGCCATTGCGCTGAAAAACGACAACACAATGGCAAGAGCATATGGCGGCAAGTAAAGAAGAAGCAAAAAAACTAAAGGTACCAGAATAGCTGCAACAATGATTCTAGATTTCATCAATTAATTACCCCATAACGCCTTTCTCTGTTTTGGTACGAGATTATTGCTTTGTCGAGCTCGTTTTCGTTGAAGTCGGGCCACAGAACATCGGTGAAATACAGCTCCGAGTAGGCAGACTGCCAGAGGAGGAAGTTTGAGAGCCGCATTTCGCCGCTCGGCCTGATAATCAGGTCCGGGTCGGGGATGCCGGCGGAATACATAAGGGATGAGAAAGCCTGCTCGGTGAGGCTGCCGGCAGCTGATTTTCCCGCTGCTATGTCATTTGCGTAGCGCTCAGCAGCTGAAATGATTTCACCCCGGCTGCCGTAGTTTATGCAGATATTTACCTGAACGCCGTCGAAGGTCTGAGAGAGTTCCTCTGTTTTGGCGATAAGCCCGCGAAGCGTTGGCGATAAAACCGACGCATTCCCGAAAAATTTCATTTTCACTTTGTCGCGTTCCATTTTTTGAAGGGCTTCGTGAAGGTATTTCTCCAGCAGTCCCATTATAGACTGTACTTCGTCGGGCGGGCGCTGCCAGTTCTCGGTTGAAAAGGCATATACGGTCAGGTATTTGATCCCGATGTCCTTGCAATAGGTTGCGATGCGCCGAAACGTCTCCGCGCCGGCAGAATGGCCTGCGGAGCGGGGGAGCGCGCGCTTCCTGGCCCAACGCCCGTTGCCGTCCATTATTACAGCGATGTGGCAAGGGAGCTTCCCGGGGTCCCACGACTTCTTTTTCTTCTTAAACATACTGAGCAATAGCTCCTTAGGCTTCGTGCGTATGCCCGGAACCGCTGAATACAGCAGTCCGAGCCGGGGCGCCGGGCATTCGCATCTGTTTAGATCTCTTTTATTTCTGTTTCTTTTTTCTCGGCTATTTTGTCTATTTCTTTGGTATAGTTATCGGTCAGTTTTTGGATATCTTTCTCGGTATCGGTCAGGTCGTCTTCCGTGATTTCGCCCTTTTTCTTCTGCGCTTTGAAGTTTTCGACTGCATCGCGCCTTATATTGCGGATAGCGACTTTGGATTCCTCGGCATGTTTGCTCACTTGCTTTATGAGCTCTTTCCGGCGTTCTTCCGTTGGCTGCGGGAAAACCAGGCGTATCACGCGGCCGTCGTTTGCAGGATTCAAGCCAAGATCAGAGGTCATAATGGCTTTTTCGATAAGCTTGAGGCTGTTTGCATCCCAAGGCTGGATCATCAGCGTTCTGGGGTCGGGCGTGCCTATTGAGGCGATTTGGTTGATCGGCGTCGGCGTTCCGTAATACTCGACCTTGATTTGATCAAGCACAGCAGGGTTTGCGCGCCCTGCGCGTATTGCGGAAAACTGCGTTTGGAGAACCTCGATGGTTTTCTTCATCTTACTTTCATACTCGTCGTACATTTTCGCATACCTCCGTTATATAAATGATAAATGGGGATTGATAAATTAAAGTAACTTGTTATCCTATCCTATCCTACCCTCGTTCCGATTTTTTCCCCCATTACCGCGCGGATGATGTTGGCGGGGTCTGAGAGGGCGAATAGGATGACGGGGATTTCGTTGTCCATTGACAGTGATGTTGCTGTGGAATCCATTACCATTAGTCTGCGGGATAACATGTCGTTGTATGAGATGGATTCTATTTTTACGGCATCAGGGTCAAGTTTTGGGTCTGCTGTATATACTCCGTCGATGTTTTTTGCCAGCAGTATGACATCCGCGCCGATCTCCGCAGCTCTGAGAACAGCGGCTGTATCGGTGGAAAAATAGGGATGTCCCGTGCCGCAGCCGAAAATAACGACACGGCCGTTCGTCAGATGCCTGTCGGCTTTTAGCCTTATATATGGCTCAGCTACCGCGGTTATCGACAGCGCGGTCTGCACGCGTACGGGCACATCCATCTGTTCGAGCACATCCGCGAGGGCAAGGCAGTTCATTACAGTAGCCATCATGCCCATATGGTCTGCGCGGGTGCGCTCGATCTTACCGCCGCCGTGCTGCGCGCCGCGCCAGAAATTGCCTCCGCCGACGACGATACCTATTTCAACGCCGCGCTCTATGCAGGTTTTCACTGCGCTGCATACGCTTCTCATGACATCAAAATCAAGACCGGTTTTCTTATCGCCGGCCAGCGCTTCACCGCTGATTTTGAGCAGCACCCTCTTATAAGCCGGTTGCTTATCAGGCATATTGAACCTCCTGTTAATAGTTAGTTGACAGTTATTGGCTGTTGGTTTTGATAGTATAATACATTTCAAGCAAAAAATAAAGAGTAAACTAAAGATAAAAAATAATCATATTGTAAACCGAATAAAAAATAATGGTTGCCAATTGCGGTGAGATGTGGTATAATGCGTAAATATGTATGCGAAAAAACTTGCCGTCAGACAGAGAAAACGAGATGAGACTGCGGCTGAAGGACTGAAAGCTATAAATTTCTATGAAAGGAATGTGTTTAATATGAGTATAAAATATCAGGTTCTGAAACTACTGGAAGACAACAAAGGCAGCTATATATCCGGAAACTATATTGCAGGAGAGCTATCGGTAAGCCGTGCCTCAGTATGGAAAACAATCGTAACCCTGCGCAGCGAGGGTTATGGGATATCAGCAGTCACAAACAAGGGTTATTGCCTTGAAAAGAGCGGTGATTTGCTGTCGACCGAAGGGATACTGAGGCACATAAAGACCGAGGGTGTATTCATTGTAGAGACAAAGAAACTGGTCACTTCGACGAACACGCTCCTGCTTACAGAAGCCGCAAGGGGCGCGCCGGAGGGGTATGTTCTTGCTGCCGAGGCGCAAACGCATGGCAAGGGTAGGCAGGGAAGGGGGTTTTTCTCACCTGAGGGACATGGGGCGTATTTCAGCGTTGTACTAAGGCCGGAGAAGCATAGAGCAAACGATGCGCATCTGATTACTGCCGCAGCCGCGGTTGCTGCGGCGAGAGCAATCGAAGAGATATTCAATGTCAAAGTGGGCATAAAATGGGTAAACGATCTATATGTTAAAGGTAAGAAAATCTGCGGAATCCTTACAGAAGCCACGGTCGGCATGGAAAACAACGTGATAGACAGCGCAGTGCTGGGCATAGGCATTAACGTGACGAAAGCCGCCGAGGGGTATCCGCAGGAACTCAAAGGCATAGCAGACGCGATTGCTAACAGGACACAAGGCAGGGATAACGAGCGCTGCCGGCTTATTGCCGCAACGCTGGACAACTTCTGGGATTATTATAAGGATTTATCAAAGCGGGCTTTTCTCGACGAGTATAGAAAGCGGTCTATACTTTTGGGTAAGACGGTATCTGTGCAGGTTGCGGATGGGGCGAAATCCGCAAAAGTGCTCTCGGTAGACGATGAGTGCGGGCTTGTGGTGAGGTACGACGATGGAAACATTGCAACTTTGAACTCCGGGGAAGTGAGCGTCGGGATCTGAGCTTAGTGATTGAAAATGCAAGCAAAAAACAAGAACATTACGTTCACTAAGTTACAATTGAGAATTGAGAAAGGAGAATTGAGAATTAGGACGGGGATCGGTTCTGAGATGATGGCGCATTAAGCTTTGGTTTTTGCTTTGTTTTTCTTGCGGCTAGGCAGGCGGCGCTTAGGGCTGTTATTGGGACGGTCAGCGTTAGCCCGATGCTGCCGGCTACCCCTTGGATTATCTCCAAACCGACGATATCCAGGTTTATCAAGCGCAGATAAGGCAATCTGTACATGGTTATAATTATCAATATGGCCATTGAGCTGCCGGCAAACGCCAGTATCAGCGTGTTGGTCATCGTGCCAATGATATCGCGGCCTATGTTCATTCCTTTTTTGTAGAGCTCGCGCATACCCAGCGTTGGGTCGGCTTGCTTTATCTCGAAAATAGATGACGATATCGACATCCCTATGTCTAGCACAGCCCCCAGCGCGGCGATGATGATGCCTGCGAAGAAGAGTTCCCTTACTTTTATAGGCGCATCTTGGGACAGACCGACGATTTCGCTTGATTCCTGCGCATTGATCCCCGATATATTGCCTATGGTGCCTGCTATGACTGCCGTTAGGCCTGCAATGGCGACGCCAAGCACGACCCCGATGATTGCCGAGCAGCTTTTCGGCCCCGTGCCTGCGACTATGAATATTGTCGCGGCTGTTGTCAGCGCGGCGGTGATTATCGCCATTAGGATGGGGTTGTAGCCTTCTATTATGCGCGGTATGAGGAAAAATATGATGAGCACCAGTGTGAATGCGAGCGATATCAGCGAATACAGGCCTTTCTTATGTCCGATTACCACCACAGTCAGGCAGAAGACCGCAATGAGCCAGTAAATTACGGTGTCACGGCTGTATCCGTATACGTCGATGCCTTGCAGTATGCCGTCTTCTTCGTGAACTATGCTTAGGAAGTCCATCCCCGGCTTTAGGTCGATGTTGTATGCGCGGCTCATTGTATTATTGATGCTGTGTACCTCGCCTTCATACGGGCCGCTTAGGATTTCCAGCGTTATGGGCTGTACGCCAAGGCGCATGTTTTCTATATACGGGTCAGGTGACAGACGGCTGTCGTCTGTTGTTATGACGCGTGTTTTCACGATATTGTATCGGGATTGCGTATACTGGGCATATGTGAGGTTCGTTTCGTCCTGCTGGCCGAAGTGGCCGGATGTGAGTATGGCGGCTATGGATATTAGCATAGCAGCTACGGCAAAAGCCCAGCGTTTGTCGATTTTCCTTATTTTACTTATAAATCTCATTGCCATCCCCCCGGTCGTGACTTTAACACATATAACAGTGTCTGTCAATACGCCTTGTCTGAGGGTGCAGGGAAATCGCTTACGAAACCGGGACAGTACCGTGCCTTGCGCTCGGACGGCTTTTTATGTGACCCTTGTCGCTCAATGGCACATCCTATGCCAATTCGCGAACGCTCCAACATCCATGTATACGCTCTGCGGGGTACATAAAAAGCCATCCTCACCGGCAGTCTAAATTTTTGCTTTCGTAAGCGAGTGCCCTGTTTGAGGGTGGTATTTAACTTGCGGTTGTGTTATTATTATGGTCGTGCGATTTGTGTTTTGCGGGTGTTTCAGGGGGTGGGTTTTCTTGCGCGATACGGGCTTGATGAGTGTTCAGTATATAAAGAACATCGGCGAGGCGAGGGTGAAGCTTCTGGCGAAGCTGGGTATCCATACGCTACTCGACCTCGTGGGGTATTTTCCGCGTGCTTATGAGGATAGGTCGCTCTTTAAGCCGATAAGCGAGCTGATGCCCGGTGAGACTGCCTGTGTCAAAGCGATGGCGGCGGAAAGCCCGAAGCTTTCGCATGTCAGAAAGGGTCTTGATCTCGTAAAGCTCCGCGCTGTCGATGATTCGGGCTCGATGGATATCACGTTTTTTAATCAAGCGTATATAAAAGATGCGATTAAGCTTGGGGAAACATATATTTTCTATGGTAAGAACGAGGGCAATTTGCTTTGGCCTTCAATGTCAAATCCGGTTTTTGAGCATGAAAAATCCGCCGGTGCTGTGACAGGCGGCATCATTCCTGTTTATCCGCTTACGCATGGGCTTTCGCAGAAAATTATTATGAACGCGGTGCGGAGCGGGCTTGAGAAGTGCGCGGACGAACTGCCTGATGTGTTGCCTGAGAGTGTCGTCAGGGGTTTTGAGCTGTGCAGGGCGCGTTTTGCTTATGAGAACATTCATTTCCCAAAGGATATGCAGACGCTTGAGATTGCTCGGAAGCGGCTTGTGTTCGAGGAGCTGTTCGTGCTTGTCGCGGCGATGTGCCATTTGCGCGAGAAGCGCGGGCGGGGAGCCGGCAGGGCAATTGATTCATGCGATTTCGGGGAGTTTTATGATGCGTTAAAGTTTGAGCCGACAAACGCGCAGAAACGGGTTATTAATGAAGCGGCTGTCGATATGAGCTCGGACAGGCCGATGAGTAGGCTCATCCAGGGAGATGTCGGTTCGGGGAAAACATTGGTTGCGGCGGCGTGCTGCTGGATGGTTTGGCGGTCGGGCAGCCAGTCGGCATTCATGGCACCGACGGAGATACTGGCCAAGCAACATTATAAATCCTTGTCGGAGCTGCTCGAGCCGCTTGGGATGAGGGTCGGGCTTCTGACCGGGAGCATGACGGCGAAGCAGAAGAAAGAGGTTTACGGCAAGCTGAGCCTCGGGGAGCTTGACCTCGCAATCGGCACCCATGCGCTCATATCCGAGGGTGTGCATTTCCATGACCTTTCGCTTGTTATCGCCGATGAGCAGCACCGTTTCGGTGTGAACCAGCGTTCATTGCTGGCCGGGAAGGGCGATAGCCCGCATGTGTTGGTGATGTCGGCGACGCCGATACCGCGCACGCTGGCTTTCATTATATACGGGGAGCTTGATGTTTCGATAATTGACGAAATGCCGCCGGGGCGGCGCGTTATTGAGACATATGTAGTCGGCGAGCGGCATAGAAGCAGGATATATGCGTTTGTCGAAAAGCTTGTGGGCGAGGGACGTCAGGTTTATATCATATGCCCGATGGTTGAGGAGAGCGAGGTTCCCGACGAAGGGCTTAAGTCTGTGAAGGATTATCATAATAAGCTGCAAACGGAGGTGTTCCCGGGGCTTAGGGTGGAGTTGGTGCATGGCAAGCTGCAGGCGAAGCAGAAGGATGCGGCTATGAATGCCTTTGCCTCGGGTGAGGCGGATATTCTGGTGGCGACTACCGTGGTGGAGGTCGGCGTTGATGTGCCCAATGCCGCGCTTATGGTTGTCGAAAATGCCGATAGGTTCGGGTTGTCGCAGCTCCATCAGCTTCGCGGGCGCGTAGGCAGGGGGGAGCATGCGTCATATTGCGTGCTGTTTAGCGCATCGGATAGCGATGTCTCGCGTAAGCGACTGAATATTATGCAAGCCACAAACGATGGGTTCAAAATTGCTGAGGAAGATCTGGAGCTGCGCGGGCCGGGGGATTTTTTCGGTTCGCGCCAGCACGGTTTGCCGGAGCTTCGCATTGCCAACTTCGTGGCTGATATGCTGGTGCTAAACCAAGCGCGGGCGGCTGCTAATAAGCTGCTGGAGGATGACCCGGAACTAAAATCCCCCGAGAACAGAAAGCTCTCGGAGGAAATAGCACGGATGTTCGAGGTAAACGCGGATAAGCTAAACTAACGCGGTCAAGCCGCAGTTGACAGTTGAGAGTTGACAGTTGAGAGTTGTTGTGTCTGCTCCGCAGACGGATTTTATTTTGTTGTTTTTTATTTGCTTAATTAGTCATTAAGGTGCTAAAGCGGTCTGCGGACCGCAATTGAGAATTGAGAGTTGAGAATGGAGAATTAGGTTACAAGGAATGTGTTATTATCAAAATAATCTCCTCTTGGTTTACGAAAAGAGAGTTAGTATGTCATTATCTCAAAGCCGTTTACCGTCTTAATTCTCAATTCTCCTTTCTCAATTCTCAATTATAACTTAGCGACCGCAAAACCTCCGGCTTCATTGGTACTTAAGGTCGCTAAGTTATTCTGTAGGTTCCTCTTACCAGGACTCTTACGGTGTCGGCGGTGGCTCTCAGGCCGTTGTTTTCGATTGTTACTAAGTACATATGGTTAGTCGTAAGGGAGGAGCCTGCGGCCAGCGCTGCGCCGGTTGTGTAGTTTATCAAACCGGGCGTTGCGCCGGTTACTGTCGCTGTGCCTATTCTGAGCATTAGCTCCACGCCTACTTCGCAAACCAGCGTCTGGCCTCTGCTGAGTGTCACGACACGGAAGCCTGCGGGCTCGGGAGCGGATGCCGTGCCGCCCTGGCCGGTGCCTATCTGGGCTACGATTTGGGATATCCGTGTGTTGAATGCCTGCGTGGCTGCTTGTTCGATTACCCGTACTTCCGCCATCACTTGCGGCCTGAACACGTCTGTTAGGTAGCCCAGTGTTATGACCGGGTCGCTAGGTGTGCCGGGCGATGCAAGGGCCAGCATGGATGCGCCGGCTACTAATGCGACTGCTGCCAATACGACAAGGCCGACTGCGAATTTCTGTCTCATAATGGGTGTTGTCCTCCATCTTTTGATGTATATCTGCTGCATGTTCGTATGCTACCACAAATCCTGTTGAAATGCAACGGTTTTATGGTTAGGGTTATCGTAGTTGATTGTATTGGGTTGCTGTTCACGGGGTGTTGCAGTCTGTGCCGTGCCTTTCGCTCGGTCAGCTATTTCTGTGCCCCTTGTCGCTCAGAGGCGACATCGTGTCGCCACTGAACGAACGCTCCACCGTCCATGGTTGCGCTCTACGGCACACATAAATAGCTATCCTCACCGGCAGTTGAAGTATCCTGTACCCCGTGAGTTGTAACTGCATTGGGGATAGCTGCGATGATATCGCTTGCTGTTACGGAGTACTCTCCCAGCTTGCGCGCGCATAGGTCGCCTGCAAGGCCGTGGAGGTATACGGCGGCTATAATAGCGTTTTTTATTGGGAGCTTTTGGCCTATGAGCGCAGTTATCATGCCCGCGAGCACATCGCCTGAGCCGCCCTTGGCCATAGCCGGGCCGCCGGTTGTGTTTATATATGCCGAGCCGTCGGGCATGGCTGCTATTGTTCTGTGGCCTTTCAGTACAAGATAGCAGCCGTATTGAGCGGCGAATGTCCGTGCAAGACGTAATCTTTCGGCAGCGGGTACATTGCCGGCAAGACGTACGAACTCGCCATGATGCGGCGTGAGTATCAGCGGACCTGCGGCGCGGTATAGGTGATCTACATCGCCTGCCAATGCGTTTATGCCATCAGCATCCAGTATTATCGGGGTTTTTATGATAGATATTGCCGAGCGGACCAGCTCTGTCGTCTCGCCTGATAATCCCAGCCCCGGTCCGATAAGGCAGGCATCACATTCGCCGGCGCGGCGCAGGATTTCGCCTGCGGCGTTTGATGCAAGGCGGCCTTGTCTGTCGCATGGGAGCGGGAAGGGCATTTCTTCAACCAGCTTTGTGGCGATGATGCTGTATATCTGCTCCGGGACGCCAAGATACACAAGCCCTGCGCCCATTTTAGATGCGGCGCGGGCGCAGAGCGCGGGCGCTCCGGTGTAGCCGACGCTTCCCGATACTATGAAGCAGCGGCCGTAATCGCCTTTGTGCGTTCCGGGCTTTCTCTGCGGGAGGTCGATGTCTTCTTGCAGGACTGCGAATACGCTTGAAGTCGCGCTATCCAGTATTTCACGAGGTATCCCTATGTCGAGTATGCGGATTTCTCCGCAGTAAGTGGAACCGGGGTCTATGAAATGGCCGGGTTTGCCCAGCGAGAACGTGATGGTTAGGTCTGCTTTTACGGCGCCTGTCAGTATCGCGCCGCTGTCGGCAAGGATGCCGCTGGGGATATCTATGGCGATGGTAAAAATACCTGAGGCGTTTATCATATCCGCCGCGCATAGGGCATCGCCATCCAGACCTTCATTTAAGCCTATGCCGAACATTGCATCTATTATAACATCGAAATCGCCCATGGAACCGACCAGTTTGTCAGAACCGAAAAAAGGTTCGAGAGAACCGCCGAGCAGTTCGTATCGTTTTAGCATTTCTTTTGAGTCGGGTGTCTGTTTTTCGATATCTCCGACAATAAAGGCTCGCACCGCTATTCCTTTGCTTAACAGGCACGCGGCGGCACCTATTCCGTCTCCGCCGTTATTGCCGGTTCCGCAAAATACCGCTACCTTACCGCCCGGCGGAAGATGCTCCAGCGCGGCCGTTGCGACGTGCGCGGCTGCGCTTGCCATCAGCGTCACGCCGGGGATGCCGAGGTCTTCTATGGCATATCTGTCGATTTCGCGCATTTGGGCGCAGCTTGATAATTTCATAATGATACCTCATTGCATTATAACTTCATGCGTATATTATAGTAAATCCTCTATGGTTAGTCAACAATAACAAAAAATTGGTCGTTGACGTAAGCTGATATATTTGATACAATCCACTGCTAAGGCAGAATTCGGATTTCAACTGCGCTCCGCAGAGTGATTGAATTGAACAAAAGGGGTATTTTGATATGAAGGAAAAACTTGATGCTATTCTTCGGGATGGCGAGAAGGAAATTGCAGGGGCTAAGACCATTGAGTCGCTGAAGAACGTCAAGTCGTCTTTGATCGGCAAGCAGGGCGTGATTACCGGGGTTTTGAAGGAGATACCGCGCCTTGAGGCTTCAATGCGCTCAGAAATAGGCAAGGCTGCAAACAAGCTGAAGGATCATTTCACAGCGTTGATTGAATCCCGCAGCGAGGAGCTGCTTCTGAAAGCATCGGAAATCCCGGCTGATTTTGATGTGACGGTTCCGGGCATACTGCCTCCGGGCGGCGGGCTGCACCCAATTACGCAGATGTGCTATGACCTAAATGATACGTTCCGCTCAATGGGGTTTGAGATATTCCAGGAGTCCGATATAACCAGCGAGCTTTACGCTTTCGATAATCTTAATTTCCCGCCGGAGCATCCCGCGCGTGAGAGCATGGACACCTACTGGCTGTCAGGCCACGATAAGGGAAAGGGCGGGGACAGGCTGTGCCTCAGGCCGCACCTTACCGGCGCGAGCGTGCGATATATGCAGACACATAAACCGCCGTACCGTTTCGTATACCCGGGCAGGGCATACCGCAACGAAGCGACGGATGCGAGGCATGAGCGGGCTTTTTTCCAGTACGAGGCACTTATTGTACAGCCTGATTTCACGTTTTCAGCCGGTAAGGTAATGATAAAAAGCATTTTATCAAAGGTTTTCGGCCAGGACGTGCCTATCAGGATGCGGCTCGGGTTTTTCCCGTTCGTTGAGCCCGGGTTTGAGATAGACATGGGATGCTTAGTTTGCGGAGGGGATGGGTGCAGCGTTTGCAAGCATGTCGGCTGGATAGAGATAATGCCGGGCGGAACTCCGCATCCGAATGTTCTCAGGGCAGCGGGGCTTGATCCTGCTGAGTATACGGGCTTTTATGTCAATATAGGCCTGGACAGGCTGGTGATGATGCGCTACGGGGTGGATGACGTCAGGCTGTTCCGCAGCGCGGACTTGAGGTTTTTGAGCCAGTTTGATTAATAACTTAGCGACCTAAAACATCAGCAAAAAAGATAATTGCAGTCGCTAAGTTACAATGTATAATGCATAATGCATAATTAAGACGAGGGAACGGATTTGGGTTGTGGGCTTAGCCACGTTGGAATTATGAAATATATATCGCGGCTTGTACGCGTAAGGATTTATTTTCGGAGGTTTTTATGAAATTGTCGCTTGATTGGATTCGGGATTATGTTGAGCTGCCGTGGGATTTTTGCTTATCTACGCTGGCTTATGATTTAACAATGTCTACCGTGGAGGTTGAGGATGTCATAGAACTTGGGCGTAGGTTTGACAATATGCTCGTTGGCGTGGTTAAGGAAATACTCCCGCACCCCAATGCGGACAAGCTGATTCTTTGCCAAACGGACCTCGGTAACGGCGAGATGCGGGAGATTGTTTGCGGCGGCATCAATGTGAAGCAAGGCATGAAGGCCGCTGTTGCGCGGCCCGGGGCTATGGTGCGCTGGCATGGCGAGGGCGAGCCGATTGAGCTTGGGGTTGCGAAGGTGCGCGGCGTGGAGAGCTATGGGATGATTTGTTCTTCATCTGAAATCGGGCTGTTCGATTTATTTCCGTTTGAAGAAGAGGCTACGATTATCGATCTGTCGGCGTTTGGAGCGGAAGCAGGCACGCCTCTTGCGGATGCATTGGGGCTTAATGATGTGATTCTGGAAATTGACAATAAATCACTTACAAACCGACCGGACCTCTGGGGGCATTACGGTATTGCGCGGGAGATAGCGGCTCTTTATAATCTCGAGCTGAAGGAGTTCGAGCCTTTTGAGCCGCCGGCAACGCCGGAATTCACTGTAGTTATCGAAGACACTATGCGCTGCCCGAGGTATACCGGCGTGAAAATGGAAGGGCTTTCGACAATTCCGGCGCCGTTTGAGATGCAAAGCCGCATCTGGCGTGTCGGTATGCGCCCCGCTAATGCGATTGTCGATGTGACGAATTACGTCATGCTGGCGACCGGGCAGCCGACGCACGCTTTTGACGCGGATCGTATTCAGGGGCATATTACCGTGCGGCGTGCGCGGGCATCAGGTGATAATAGTCAGTTGTCAGCAGTCAGCGGTCAGGAAACGGGGCAGGAACTGAGTCAGGAGCAGTGGGATAGGTGTGCCGACGCGGAGGAAGATAGACGGGATGACACCGGAGCCTGCGTTTCCGATGGTGAGAAGTTGATATTGCTAAATGGCAAGGAACTGACGCTTTCCGGCGATGATTTAGTCATTGCCGATGACGTTGAGGCCGTCGCTTTGGCGGGCGTGATGGGCGGAAGCAAGGACTCTGTCCTGGAGAATACGCGGAGCGTTATTCTGGAAATAGCAAACTTCGATGCCTTGGCTACCCGGCGCACCGCCGCAAAGTTTGAGACAAGGACGGAGTCGGCGACACGGTACGAGAAGGCCATCGACCCGGAGCGTGGGGATATTGCGCTATCGCTTGCGATGCAGCTTTACGCCGGGCTGTTTCCGGATATGCAGATTACCGGTTTCTGCGATAATTACCCAAATAAGCTCAAAAACAGCGAGGTTGACGTTTCGCTCGGCTGGCTGGAGAAACGCCTGGGTAAGCGCATCCCGGACAGCGAGATAGCCGAAAAGCTTAGGCGGCTCGGCTTCAAGGTGAGCATCGACAGTGACAATATGCATACCGTAGCTCCGACATGGCGGTCAACGGGCGATATTACCATTGCGGACGATATTATGGAAGAAGTTGCGAGAATGCATGGCTTTGAGAACTTCGAGCCGATGCCGATTATAACCGCATTCGAGGGCGCGATTAATCAGCAGGATGTAGATATAGAGCGCAAAATAAAAGAATACTATGCCTTCAGGTGCGGTATGCGCGAGATTTTCACATATCCTTGGATGCATGATGATTATATAAATGCTATATATCCTGGCAAGGATGATATGCTCGCGATTGAATCCCCGCCGTCACATAACGAGCATTATCTACGCTCGTCGTTATTGCCTAACCTTTGCAAGGCGGTTGAAGGCAATCTGCGTTTTTACAGTGAGTTTTCGATTTTTGAGTCCGCTCAGGTTTTCTTCAACCGGGATTTCCGGGCTGATTTTGATAAGCGCGAGTCGCTGCCACTCCAGCAAAGGCACATCGCCGGGGCTTTTGTAGGCAATCCAAGTAGCGTGGATATGCTTTTCAGAAAGGCTAAGGGGACGATAGAGGCTCTCCCGCGCTATACGCACATAGAGCCGCTGTCGTTCGAGAGGAGCGAGAAGCCGGTATGGGCTGATGATGTTTTGTGGCTGAATATTACTGATGGGGAGCAGCAGGTAGGCAGCCTCGCGCTCCTGTCTAAAAAAGCGGCGATTGGCTGCGGGATAAAAAACAGCGCTGTGATGATGTTCGAGTTAAACATAGAACTGCTAAAGCCGCTCCCGTCCAGAACGAACGTTTTTGCGCGCTTGCCGGAATACCCGACGACCGATTACGACATATCGCTGCTTTTCGACGCTGCGGTAAAATGGGATGAGATTAATGCTGTAATCACGGGTGTTTCGCATGAGCTTTTGCAAAGCGTATCATTTGTCGGCGAGTATAAAGGCAAGCAAATCCCGGAAAGTAAGAAATCCATTACATGCAGATTGGTTATTGGGTCGCTTAGCAAGACACTTACATCAGATGAGATTGAGAAATGCGCGGGTACGGTGATTAAGCGGCTTGGAAAGAAGCTGGGCGCAGAAATGAGAACAGTTTAAGTCGTTAAGATTAACATCCCTCGATTGTGCGCATGGCTTCTATTGTTTTTTCAATAAGGGCATCAAGCTCCCACCCAAGCATTTGTGCGCCTTGTGATATTGTTTCTCGTGAACAGCCTGCGGCGAATTTCTTGTCTTTGTATTTTTTCTTCACGCTGTTTACTTCTAAATCCTGCACAGATTTCGATGGCCGCATAAGCGTGACGGCGCCGATCAACCCCGTCAGCTCATCACATGCGAAGAGAATTTTTTCCATTATATGCAGAGGCTCGTGCTTTACGTCTGTCAGACCCCAGCCGTGCGACATCGCAGAGCGGATTATGTCTTCCTCGACACCTTCTTCGCGCAGTAGTTCCTCGCCTTTGACGCAATGTTCTTGCGGGTACAGTTCAAAGTCGGTGTCATGCAGCATACCCACGATAGCCCAGTATTCTTCGTTACCGTTGTCATATTCTTTAGCAAAGTACCGCATAACACCGCTGACCACTTCGGCATGGCGCAGGTGAAATGGTTCTTTATTGTACTTTTCCGTGATTGCTCTGGCCTTAAAAATGTCCATTGGATTTACTCCTAACTAATATTAAAGTAGGAGTCATGATACCATGTAATACTGATGAAATCAACCGGCAGTTCAAACGATGCGCTCGGATCGTTATGATAATTACTTACTTATCAATAGGCGGAAAGGTTTCAGGTAAACTCCGGCTCAATTTAAGAAAGATTTGCGTAAAAAAAGACTTGTGCTTTGCGATTTCATGTGTTACAATCATCTGGATTAATCGAAGTACAGGGGCCCGTGGCGCAGCTGGGAGCGCGCCTGAATGGCATTCAGGAGGTCAGGGGTTCGATCCCCCTCGGGTCCACCACAATCCGTCCGAAAACCCTGTGCAAGCATTGCAAACACAGGGTTTTCGGACAGATTGTGGCAGAGATCAAGAGCTTTGGCGACTGGACAACTTGATCTGCCGGTATCTTGCTAATGCCCGGGAACTCGGCGGTTTTGCCGCCGTACAAGAACGTGAATGTTTCGTATGGCGATTTTCCGTTGAGGGACTTGCGTTTAACGCCATTGACATGGGAGAAAATCAGGTTGACCGTGCCCTGCGTAAAGTTGTCAAATGATTTGCCCTTTGGCACAATGTCCCTAAAGACGGTGTGGTTCTTTTCCACCTTGGGCTTTTGGGATGAGCGGTAGGGATCGCAGAAGAACAGGCTGGTTTCGGCGGCACCCTCCAAGTCGTCGGTAAAGGCTGAGACATTGGAGAACTCCCCGCCGTTGTCTGTCAACAACAGGGGGATGATGTCGCCGAACCGCACACCGCCTGCGGCCAGCCCCGCTTTGAGGGCTCGGACTCTCAAAGCGGCTTCGGCTGCGGTCTTGTCGTCCAACAGCAGCCCGAACATGAAGTTGTCGCGGGTGAAGTCAAAAGTCATGATGACCTTGCCGCCCTCGCTGCCGATGACCGTGTCCATTTCAACCCACGAATTGATGCCACGTTCCTCTTTGAAGGCCAGGAAATCGTCGTACGTGCGGCCCACCCGTATCCCCTTGGGAACGCTGTCCGCCCTGTGCTGTTTGCGGGCTTTGAATTTAACCACCCTTGGGAAATCCAGCTTGTTGACAGACAGGTAGCCTCTATTAAGAGGCCTGTACGCAGTTGATTTAGAAAAGCCGATGTCCTGCGATTCCATGATATGGTACAGGCGCTGCCCCTGATCCATGTACTTTTTGATGGTGGCATCTGCTTCCCAGAACTCGCGCAGCAGGGTTTCGTACTCGGAATGGGCGCTTCTGGCGTTGTAGAACTGCTTCCGGAATGAGCAGTTTCTACGCCGCTTTTCGCACGGGTTGCACACGAAAGGCGTTTTTAGCAGCCTCGGGCAGCCTCGCTCATCAAGGAGAGGATTGTCAATCTTTCTGCTACCCTCCCCAGGCTTTGTGGCAATCAAGTGCTTTTTGACTTCCTTCGAGACGGTGGTCGGGTCTTTCCCGATCCTCCTCGCGATTGCTTTGAATGTCATGCCCTTGTCAAGGCATTCCGCAATCTCCTCCCGATCGTCAAGAGTCAGGTGCTTGTTTTTCGTCAGTTTTAAGTCTGGCATTGCTTTCTCCTTTCAAAGAAATTTCCCAGACTTAATTCTACTTCATTTGCCCTCCCAGATTAAAGTCCGCTTTCGCGTCCACTGTGGAACTTACTTTGGGAATTTACTGTCGAAAATTCGTTCTCTATCGCGCTTGACAAGCTCCCGAAAATGTGCTATCATAATATTGTAGTCAAGCGGTGGCAAAATGAATAACCGATAAAACAGGGCTTATGCTGTTGGCATTGACAGGATAAGCCCTTATAAATGCGCCGGAATCTAAGACTTGAAAGGACGGTCGCATGAGAGCGCGAACGCAGGGCATCGAGGTTTCGGAAAAACAAATCGAAATCTTGGCAAGGCGGTTGCTCCCCGAAATCAGAAAGTTCTTCGCCGACGAGAACATACGAAAAGAATTTGAGGAATGGCAGAAGAAAAAGCAAACCGATAAAGAAAACTAATCGGGAGCAATTTCTAAGCAAGCGGTATGCTGAAAATCCGGCATCCCGCGCCTACATATAGAATCAGCGGTTGAGCGGTATGGTGATTACGAAGCCGTTGGATAGGGTTTTAATGCGGTTCGTATTTGGGGCAATATAATCCACCAAATGACCCCCAAAATAACACCTATTACCACTATTTCAGAGGTGGCTTCAGCGTTACAGTTTGGGTCGATGTAAGATGAGAGTGATTTTTAGAAAGACTTAATTCAAAGTATTTGAAATTGAAATAAACTAACACCCTATAAGATGTCAGTTTCAAAGCATATCCCACTTATTTGGCTAAGTGGGATATTAATTCTAAGTAAAATAAAACAGCACCATCTTGTTTCCAAAAATTATACAGTCAATCCATATATGCCGCATATGGCATTTTTTTGAATTGCTGTGTTTTAGCATGGATTGCCGTATAAGCGCATCGGGCATAATTGGCGCATCTCTGGCACTCTAAGCGCAGGACTCAAAAAACAGCCGAAAATTGGTTATAAAATTGCTATCCGAGCGCAAGGCACGCTACGAACCATAATTTAACCATGTCCAGTAATCTTTCTTCTTTGCCCCTCTATGCAAACGTTCGCAATCTTATTGTCATTTGCGAACGCTTGTGGTATCATGTCAGCACTATGGCTGCGGGGGAGGGTTAAGCGTATTTATTTTTACGCTCACACCCCGTGAGGAAGGCGGTCTGAGAATTGGCTAAAAACAAGTATATTAACGGCGTTGTGCCCATGCTGCTGATTAATTTCTCCATCGGCTCGGTATACTGCTGGACGTTGATGAAAGAGCATGTCCTTGAATACACGCAGTTTAACCCCGCCGTTGCAGAATGGTGCTTCTCGCTTGCCATTGTTTTTTTAGGGCTGACAGCCGCATTCGGCGGCAAAGTCGTCGAGAAATCCGCCAAAACATCAAGCTGGATAACCTTCGTCATGTTTACATCAGGCTGGCTGCTGACAGGGTTTGGCATACAGTCAAAAAACCCTGTGCTGGCCGTGATGGGATTTGGCGTTGTGCAGGGGATAGGGCTGGGCTTCGGTTACCTGACCCCTGTGAAAACGCTGATGGTGTGGTTCGGCAAGCGCAAAGGATTTGCAGCAGGACTTGCCATAACCGGCTTTGGTCTTGCCGGTGTCATAGCCAACCCCATCATAGCCGGGCTGCTCGAAACCATCCCTGTCTACATGGTATTTTATGTACTTGCCGGAATTTACGGAGTTGCCCTCATTATCGCATCCCTGCTAATTCATCGCCCTGAAAGCACGGATAAGGATACAGAGACCGCCGCGCCGTCGCGGATTGATAAGGTAAATACCGTTTCCCTGCTGCTCAACAAGAAGTTCATCATGCTGTGGCTTGCGCTTTTTATCAACATTTCCTGCGGACTTGCGCTCATATCGCAGGAAAAACAGATCTACCATCTGCTCGGCGTAAGCAGCATGGGGGCGATTGTCGCGTTCTGCAGCGCCAACGCAACAGGCAATCTGCTCGGAAGGCTCTGTATGGCATCTTTGCAAGATAAACTCGACTACAAGCACATACCCTATTACCTGATGGCAGCATGTTCACTGGCAGTCTGCGGCTTGCTTGTGTTTTTCCCGACGGAACTTGCTCTGACAGTAGCCGCCATATTCGTTGTGCAGTTCTTTTTCGGCTGCGGCTTCTCTTGCCTGCCAAACATACTGCACCAGAACTACGGGATGAAACGCCTTGCGACCGTCCACGGGCTGATGCTGAGCGCCTGGGCTGCCGCCGGGCTGTTCGGCAACCAGCTTGCGGCATATACCATGCGCAATCACGGTCTGAGCGCGTTATACATGGCGCTCGGGGTATTGTTCGTTGCCGAGCTTATCATTTTCCTTTTCTGGACAAAGGCAGTTTCCCGCAAATGGGAAACAAAAGAAAACGCAGTCTGCGCAGACTGCGGCTGTGAGTGTACGGGGTACCGTATTGTGGAATGGCTGGGGTATGACCGCAAAGACGACGGTGACCCTGAGTACCGCTGCAGCAATTGCAAGGATGCAAAACTGCTTCAAGTAAGAAGCCGTCTCCGCTGACAGGATATTATGAAGCGGTCTGTATTCAATTCTTTTTGCTGAATACTGAATCCCCGGCTGTTATTGTATCTGTATCCATATCATAAATGAAAACCTCGACATCACCATTGCTCCAAAGGCACTCTATTTCGTTTTGTGTAATGGTAAACGTACCGTTGCGGCTTTCCGTATCCGACAACAACGTAAGCGACCATGTAATATTATCTTCCAAAAATTCCAGCTGCGCGTCTATACCGAAATGGCTGCCCACATATATGCCTGACAATACTGGTTCTTCGCCGGATTCGGATGGCGTGAAATCAATTAAGAACAATATACATAAAATCGCAGCAACCGGCAGAGCTATTGCAATAACAGTAAAAATAATACGGTTTTTTCTTGCCTTTTTCTTTCTTTGTTCTTTGCGGCCCATAACTTCTGCTCCTTCTAACAGAGCCCTCCGTGCGGTGCGGCAAATACGCCGCCGGATGGCTCTGTTATCATATTTGCGTTCCTAAAACGTGTTCTTTGCTACCGTTTTCGGTGCGCGGCTCCATCCCAATCGTAAACTATATCGTTCTCCTTGTCATAAAATCCGATATCTTCACGCTTATCTTGATTGTCTAAAGTATAGGTAAAGGTAATTATGTTATCATCATCAAGGGTATATGTCCCGCGCCTTTTCTCATCGCCGCCGATAGATAATCTGAAGCTGCTGCCGCTAAAGGTAAGCTTATATTCTGTATCCCCTTGCTCATATACATACTCTCCGTTTATCGGTCCTCCGAATAAATGGATTCCGTTCATAGGCAGTATCAGAAAAACAGTCAATGCAGCGAGCCCTAAAATAAGCAGCAGAAGGATGATGACTACAGGCAGCTTGCTCTTTTTCTTCCCGCCGGCGCTTTGCACACCAATTAGCTGACCTGGCGGCGGCGGTGGAGGCGCTCCGAACCCTCCGGGGCCGGGCGGCGGCGGTGGTAGCGGTGGTGCTCCGAACCCTCCGGGGCCGGGCGGCGGTGGTGGCGGTGGTGCTCCGAATCCTCCGGGGCCGGGCGGCGGTGGCGGTGGCGCTCCGAACCCCCCAGGGGCGGGCGGCGGCGGTGGCGGTGCTCCGAACCCTCCGGGGCCGGGCGGCGGCGGTGGTGGCGGTGGTGCTCCGAATCCTCCGGGGCCGGGCGGCGGCGGCGGTGGCGGTGAT
>Ga0099364_10000551_pt1 | contig 63917 bp, 51 predicted proteins | sample TergutTh196P3_FD_73070 | JGI IMG/M metagenome (GOLD analysis project Ga0099364, IMG submission 73070) | Microcerotermes parvus P3 segment gut microbial communities from Pointe-Noire, Republic of the Congo - Th196 P3 | ecosystem: Host-associated > Arthropoda: Insects > Digestive system > Gut ... | reverse complement strand
GGCGGTTCTCCTAATTCGTGAGCGTTCGTGTGGTTCGTGGTTATTCTTCTGGTTCGTGAGCGTTCGTGTAGTTCGTGTGGTTCGTGGCGATTCTCCTGTTCGTGAGCGTTCGTGTGGTTCGTGGTTATTCTTCTGGTTAGTGACTGTTCGTGTGGTTCGTGGTCAAAGGTGAGTTATTTCTCAAAAAACCAGGAATGCTCTTTTACCAGCCTATCAAAATGAGCTTTCTCATCTTCGTCTAGAGGGCAGATAATTTCCAGCCCCACCATTAGCTCTTCCTTTTCGTTTTTCAGGTATGAAAGAAAATCTATTCCTTCCTGATGTGAAAAAACACCGTTAGCAAGATTAAAAAAGGGATGCTTGTCTCCGTAAAGAGGAGAGCTTTTATCCAACACACAATTTGCAAAATGAACATGATCGCAGTATGGTTTAATCATTTTCCAGGATTCCATTAGATCCTCACCAAGTTCTGCAATGTGGCTTATGTCAAATACCAGTTTTAAAGGCAGACCGCTATCCTGGCAGCGCTTGGCAAATTTTATCGACATGTCAGTATGCCCCAAGAGGTGACGAAATTCCACATCCCTGTCTCCCGGTTCAAGGAGTATGGGCAGCTCAGGCTCCATCTTATGAAGGCGGGTAATGGAATCAAAGAGCAGGTCAAGGCATTGCTCATCGTCTTTTTCATTGTCCGGGCGGGTGCCGCTTGCAAACATAATTCCCGATGCTCCTGCCTGCTTCGCATATTTAAAACACTCAGCCAAGGCACTTATTGCCTTTTCGCGGACACCCGCATCAAGGGAACAGGGGTTTAAGCCTTCCGCTTTTTGCCTGGCTCCGGAGAGAAAGATACTCCTTTTACCCTGCAAGAGGGATGCAGCTTTATCGGGTGAAAGCTCTGAGTAATACTCCACTGTATCTATACCCAGGGGAGAAATTTGCTCCAAAGCAAAACGCATTCCATCCTCTGTTGATTTGGAAGAGGGGAAGGATGCAGAAATAATAAAAGATCTGTTTTTAATCATTGTATGACTCCCTTACTTCTCTTTATAAAAATCTATATTAATCTGTGTTTCTGCCATTAATTTTAAGTGCTCATCCAAAAGCAACTTGGCCTTTTTTTTATCTTTTTCTTTAAAGGCATTAAGGATTTGTTGATGTTGCATCCAGGAGAGCTGTACTATTTTATCCCTTTCTATACTTCTATAAATTCGCTGCCTTGCAATTAAAAGCATAGTCTCTACTTCATAGACATACTGAATTAACCTGGAAGAACTTGAAACCTGAGCTATACCCACATGAAAACGAACATCATAATCATTATGAAGCAGTGCTACTTCGCTTTCCCATTCACTTTCATCCCGGGAAAGAATGAGCGCGAGTTTCTCGTTAAACTCGTTAATAATACTCTGCATATTATCTATATCATCTTTGGAAGCCATTTCAATAAATTTTTCAAAAGAAAGAGACTCCAAAGCAACCCTAAGCTCAAGCAGATCCAAAAGATGCTGACGAGTGAACTTTACACAGTAAAGACCCTTACGCTTGACATTGGTAATAAAACCATTTTGCGTTAAACGGTTAACTGCCTCCCGCACAGGAGTACGGCTTACACCAAGCTGTTCTGCAAGTACATCCTCACGTATCCTGGAACCCGGCTCTATCCCGCAGGAAATTAACTTTTTGAGTATTTCAGAATATACATGATCTGTTAAAACAGAATTTTCAAAAGCCAAATTGTTTACCTAAATCCTTAGCATATTATCAATACAAAAAAAATAAATGTCAATTAGAGCATCTTGTTTATACTCCAATTGTTATCTATTATTGGTGTATGAAAGGCATAAAATTATACGAAGATGATGACGATGATGATGACGATAAGGGCAGTGATAAAAACGGGAATGAGCAGCTTATCACCAGGATGCTTAAAACCAGAACCATACTGCTTTCCGGGCAGATAAACAAGGATCTGGCGGAAAAAACAATAAGACAGTTACTCCTTCTTGAAGACATGGGGGAGGCTCCCATCAGGATTTTTATAGATTCTCCCGGTGGAGATGCTGATGCAGGTTTTGCTATTTTTGATATGATACGCTTTGTAAAACCCCAGGTTTGGACTATAGGCATGGGGCTTGTGGCAAGTGCGGCTGCAATAATTCAACTTGCAAGCCCCAAGGATCAGCGACTGGGACTCCCCAACAGCCACTATTTGATACACCAACCCCTTTCGGGAATTAGAGGTGTTGCTACAGACATAGAAATTCACGCCAGGGAGCTGGACAAGCTAAGGGAAAAGATAAATATACTAATTGCCGAAGAAACAGGAATTGCCAGAGAACAGGTAGAAAAAGACACAGACAGGGATTACTGGATGAATGCAGAGGAAGCTGTAAAATACGGTTTAATCAGCCGGGTAATAAGTAAAAGGGATGATTTTTAAGTCAAGCATTTTGCATGATTGAACTTGCAGTTTTTTTAGGTAACCCCGGGAAAAAATACTCCAAAAACCGCCATAATGTAGGTTTCCTCCTTGCCGACAGACTCCCCTACTCTCTTTCATGGCAGAAAAAGTTTAAGGGTCTTTACACTTCCATAGACAAAGAACAAGTACAGGATGAAGCAAGCGGGAAAATCCACTTCCTAAAACCGGAAACATTTATGAACCTATCCGGAATTCCAATAGCAGAGGCTTCCGCATTTTACAAAATCCAAAAAGAAGATATAATGGTAGTACACGATGAACTGGAGCTTCCTTTGGGAACAGTATCCTTAAAGTTTGGGGGCGGTCTTGGCGGACACAATGGTCTTCGCTCTACAAAGAGCTGCCTTGGCAGTGCAGACTTTTGGCGTATTAGGATAGGCATAGGAAGACCGGACAGCCGCCTCCCGGGAGAGGGAGGACCTCCCGGAAGCGGAGAGGGAATAGTAGATTGGGTACTTTCAAATTTCAGTTCAGAGGAAGAAACTATACTGGATGAAGTTTTAACAAAAACAATGGACTTAATGTTAAATACTTTCATTGAAGATCCAAAAACATTACTTAAAAACTGGGCAAAGAAAAAAGTAATTACAAACGAAGGAGATAATTTATGACTGTAACAATTAAACCGAAAGAAGTAGAAGTACTAAAACAAGTTGATGTACTGGTAGTAGGAGGCGGACCTGCCGGTTTAGGTGCTGCGGTTTCTGCTGCAAGACAGGGTGCAAGTACCCTGCTTCTGGAAAAAAGAGGTTTTCTTGGAGGCAACATTACCGCCGCCTATGTGGAATCCTGCAACTGGTTCCTTCACGAAACACAGTTCTCCGCTTATGGTCTTTATGAAGAAATAGAAAGGGATTATAAGGCAGAATACGGAAGGAGCCATGATATAAGGGAGAATGCTCCCCATAGATTTTCCGCACATTACCTCCGTATCTTCCTCGATGAATTTATGAAGAAGGAAAATGTAGAGGTACTGCTTCATTCCTTTGTTAATGATGTAGTTACAGAAGATAACAAAATAAAAGCCGTAATAATACAAAGCAAGCAGGGACCCCAGGCTATAGCTGCAAAAATGGTAGTGGACGCTTCCGGTGATGGTGATGTGGCATTTGCAGCAGGTGTTCCCTTTAAGCAGGGGCGGGAAGGCGACGGCTACTGTCAGCCGGGAACCTTAAACTTTAGCATAGCCGGTGTAGATGCCAAGTTCCTTACAGAAAACGGAGATAAGTTAAGAGAGCTTGCCAATAGTTTCAGAAGGGAGTACCTCGCAGGTAAAACCAAGTTGGACTGCCTGCGCAAAGACCTTCCCTTTGGAAGACTTACAAACGCAGGTCTTATCAGTTACATCAACTACCCTACTACTTATATGATAGACCCCACTAGCAATAGCGATCTTACCAAGGGCGAAATGGACTGCAGAAAGTATATCAAGCAGTTTTTCTATTACATGAAGAACAACTTCCATGGCTTTGAAAATGCAGAGATAGCGTCCATAGCCCCGGAGATAGGCTTTAGAGACGGGCGCCGCATTATGGGAAAATATGTACTAAGCCACGAAGACATAGAAGCAGGAAAAACATTCGAGGACTCCATCTGCGTCTTCCCCAGAATGTACGACATGCTTGCACCTGATGGTAACATGTTCGGCAATGGCGCTCTGGAAGGCATGGGCTTTAAGGGACATATTTATGTCACCATGGGCAAAGACGACACCCGCAGCTTCCAGGTACCCTACCGCTGCCTGCTTCCGGAAACAATTGACAACCTCCTTGTTGCGGGAAGATGCATTTCCACTACCCATGTTGCAGAATCCAGCATAAGAGCAATTTATGCATGTATGCTTACAGGTCAAGCAGCGGGAACAGCCGGGGCAATGTCGGCAAAAAACAATCATACACCCGAGAAAATTGACATAGGCAGCCTGCAAAATGAGCTTAAAAAGCAGGGAATAAAGATAGAGTAACAGGAAGCCAAAAAACTTATTTTTTTTCTCTTTTATTTTCAAAATAAAGCTTTCCAAATTTCCAATACAGGGCTATAATAATTTATAATTTATTATTTTCAGGAGGAAATTATGAAATTTATCGGTTTATTACTGATTATTTGCTCCATGTTTTTCTTCTCGTGCGGGAACAGGGATACTGAACCTAGAGGTGCTGTAACAGGCTCCGCCTCTATAGTCACAGCCCCCGGGACTGTACCCCTGGTAACAGAGCCAATTACACTCACTTTAGGAATGATGCAGAGTGTCTATGTAGAAAATTACTACACCAATTATCTTACTGGATATCTACAGGAACAGACAGGAATTAATCTGGAGTTCCATTTGTTCTCTTCAATAAGCGGTGATGCAAACACACAATTTGAACTAATGGTAACATCGGGAGAAAGATTACCCGACATCATGGCTTTTACCCCCGGGGACTGGATACTGCATGGTGACAATGGGGTATTCCTTGATCTAACGGATTACTACGAAAACTGGGCATACTTCCTTAACGAAAGACTTGCCAGCCTGCCCATTTCGGAAAGAAATCGTATACAGCTAAACACTACAGCTCCAAGCGGCAGGCGCTATGCCTATCCCAACTACTCCCAGCAGGCAAATATGATCTACGATTCCATGAATTTTATTAATCAAAGCTGGCTTAATAGATTGGGATTACCCACTCCAAGGACAACAGAGGAATTTTTTAATACTCTTGTAGCATTCCGCGACAGGAACCCAACAGGAACAGGCATTGCAACAATTCCATGGATAGGCGGTCCCATATACGGAGGGGAACCCTTTGCCTATATAATCAACGCCTTTGTATACCATCCATATAGGAGCCACAACAACTTCTTTTTAAATGTAACAAACGGAAGGCTTTGGACTCCATGGACTACAGAAGAGTACAGAGAGGCACTGCGTTTCATGAGGCGGCTCTATGACGAAGGTTTATTCCATCCATCAAGCTTTACCAACACAACAGCCGAAGTAGCTGCTGTTACTACATATCAACCCGGTGAAACAGGAAGAGTTGGCTTTTTCTCCGGTGCCATGACACAGGTGCTATTGCCTGAGACACCGGCCATACACGACTTTACCTTCCTTGGTCCCCTTATAGGTCCGCAGGGAGTACAGTATTATCCATTAAGACCCAATACTGCCGGTGCATCTGCATTTATAACTAGAGATGCTGCCTATCCCGAAGCGGCATTCCGCTGGCTGGATCATATGTCCAAAAAAGAAACCACAATGACAGCCAGGTATGGCGAACTCGGAGTAGACTGGAGATGGACAGTACCCGAAGAAAACCCCATAAGTTTCTTTAATACACCAGCTCAAATAGAGCAGATTAATTCACTATGGGCAACAATGAACAACAAACACTGGAATTTGGTACCGGGATCATTCTATATAGACGGTGAAAATTCGGTGTTGATGTTGTGGGTAGACGACGGCTCATTTATTAACCTTAGACTTGCAATGTATCAGACCTACGAAGAAAGAGCAGCAGGTTTTGATGTTCCCGAGGTAGTCGGTACTATACTCTATACAGAGCAGGAGTTAAACGATATAAGGGAAACAAGAGCAAGCATTGATACTTACCGTGAAGAATCCAGAGCTTTATTTATTAGCGGAGGTTTGGATCTGGACAGGGACTGGAACAATTACCTGCAAACCCTGGATAGAATAGGTCTCCAACGCTATCTGGAAATTGCTCAAAGGGCCTATACAAGAACTATGGAATTAACAAGGTAAAATTTTATTTTAGTAATTGGGGACTGTTCGGGTTTAACACTTCCGGGCAGTCCCTTTTTTTTACGCTTTATAAACCACAGAAGCTACTATGCAAATGCTTGGATAAAAAGTAAAATTGGGCAGTAACCATAAGGAGGAAATATGAAAAAATTATCGTTACTTGCCCTTTGTATTACGATCTTAATATCCTTTGTACTCTTTTCATGCGGACAGGATGAAGGAACAAGAGGTGCTGTAGCCGACTCTGCTGCTATAGTAACTCCACCGGGTCAGTTACCCATAGTAACCGAACCGCTAACATTAACAGTAGGTATAAGGCAGAGTCCTAATGTACATAATTATGAAACAAGCTTTCTTACCGGGTGGCTGGAAGAGCAGACAGGAATAAGTACCAGTTTCCAGATTTTTTCTTCCATAACAGCAGATTCAAATACACAGTTTGAACTAATGGTATCTGCCGGCGAAAGAATTCCCGATGTTATGCTCTTTGCACCAGGTGACTGGATGCTGCACGGAGACAATGGTGTATTTATAGATCTAAATCCCTTCTTTAGGGATTGGGCATATTTTTACAATCAGAGAATTGCAAGCTTACCTGCAAGCGAAGTAGCAAGGATAGAATTGCGCACGACAGCTCCAAGCGGCAATAGGTATGCCTATGCCATGTATAATCAGCAGGTTACCCAAAACTACAGAGGCATGCACTTTATTAATCAGACCTGGTTGGACAACCTGGGACTGCCAATGCCAAGAACAACGGAAGAATTCTATAACACAATGATTGCTTTTAGGGACAGGAATCCCACAGGTACAGGTATTGCAACCATTCCTTTCATAAGCGGACCTGTATACGGCGGCGAACCTTTAGCTTTTATTATCAATGCCTTTGTCTACCATCCCTACAGGGATCATGGCAACTTCTTCCTTAATGTAACAAATGGCAGAATTTGGGCACCCTGGATTACAGATGAATACAGGGAAGCACTCCGCTTCCTAAACAGGCTCTATGCAGAAAATCTAATGCATCCATCTACATTCACCAACACCATGGCAGAACTTGCGGCAGTCCTTTCCTATCAAGAAGGTGAAACAGGCAGGGTTGGCTTTTTCTCCGGCCTTATGAACCAGGCACTGCTAAACAATACTCCTGCAATTTATGACTTTACCTTCCAGCAGCCGCTGGTAGGTCCGCAGGGTGCAAACTGGTATCCCCAGATAGCCCATATGGTAAGCCCTGCCAGTTTTATAACACGCGATGCATCACATCCGGAAGCAGCTTTCCGCTGGCTGGACTTTTGGTCTTCCAGACAAGCCTCCATGGTTTCACGCTTTGGCGAAGAAGGAGTGGACTGGAGATGGACAAGACCGGAAGAAAACGCCATCAGTTATGTTGGAACATCAGCTGCAGTACATGTGTATAACTCCATATGGGGAATCCCGCAAAACAGCCACTGGCAATCACAGCCTGGTCAAATGTTTATAGACGGAGAAAACTCTGTGTTAAGCGCATGGTCAGATGACGGCTCCTTTGTCAGTGACAGATTCAAAATGTACCAGACCTTTGCACCTCTTGCAGACGGCAAAGATGCTCCCGAACAGGTAGAAGTAATTTTATATACTGAACAGGAGTTAAACGACATAAGGGAAATAAGATCATCCATAGATTCATACAGGGAAGAATCCAGAGCCCTCTTTATAACAGGTGCTTTAAACCTTGACAGGGATTGGGATAACTATTTGCAAACTTTGGACAGAATGGGACTTCAGCGCTATTTGGAAATTGCCCAAAGAGCCTATACCAGAACGATGGACATGATCAGATAACTTGCTTTTACATGCAAATAAAGGCTGCCGGATAAACTCCTGGCAGCCTTTTTTATATATTAATTTTCGTAAGAAAATTTATCTATTGGTCCTGCATTTTTACAGGTTTTACCTTCCACCTTTCCTTGGAAATTAATGGTGCATTAAACTGAGCTTCAATACGCTTAGTCTTTTCCAGATGATCCATACATGAACGTATACAGCTCCTTCCTGCACATATACCAAGGTGGAAAAACCTATTGTATATTTCCTTATGATACTTTGGACGATCTCCTGGTTTTTCTGTACCCTGCCAGAAGGGAGACCATTCCGGTGTAGTTCCCGGATGCACAACATTACAGGCTCTGGTATCAAGGGGAGCATGGGAGTAAGTGCAGTCTTCTACCTGTAATTTTACAGTACGCTCTTCTCCTATTGCTTTTGCCTCACATTCCCTTACACAGGCCTTACATTCATCACATACCTTACCTTTAAATAATGGGGTAGGCTCAAGTTCGGCATCAGTAAATACAGCAAAGATCCTCTGCCTTGGACCATACTGAGGTGTTAGAAAAATTTTATTAAAACCCAGTTCCCCTAAACCGCAGCAAACTCCTATCATACGCAGCGATACTATACCATCGGGGCCTGTGGCATGCTCGGGGCGCAGCTTTTGCCCCATATTGTGGTTAAATGGGTTATGTATGGGTATGGCAGTATGCCCCTGTTCTTCCAAAAAGAGGACGAGTTTTCTGAGTATCCTGGGTGCCTCTACTTCGTTTAGGTACCAGTAACTATCTACATTGTAAGCCTGCCAGTAAGTACCCTCCTCTATAGCCATTAAAGCACCCCGGGACTGAGGCAGTGCAATGGCAACGACAGAACGGGTAATAGGTAAAATACTGCGGGGGTGGACTTCCGGGAAAGCATTATCCCACCTTTCTATATTGCCAAAGCCGACAAGGGAAGCCCCCTCTTTCTTTGCAAGTTCTTCAATTTCATCACTTAGTTGTTTTGCTGATTTCATTATGTCCTCCATATACTATATTATATCATAACACAATGCCGTATAAAATAAATTATAATTTATTTTATTTTTTTACCTTTACATATAGTACTTCTAAGTATAGAATATAAGAATTCATAATACATGAAATGGAGGATTTATATGAAGCTTTTTGTTACGTTAATTATTTTACTTTCCTTTATGCTCTTTTCCTGTGGGGGAGATGGAGGAACAAGAGGTGCTGTGGCAGATTCTGCTGCCATAGTTACGGCACCGGGGCAGTTACCTATAGTTACTGAACCTATCACAATGACTTTAGGTCTGCGTCAAAGCCCCAATGTCCATAACTATGACACAAACCACCTTACTACATGGATGGAAGAGCAGACAGGAATAAAAACCAATTTCCATGTGTTTTCTTCTGTGGCATCAGACTCAAATACTCAATTTGAGCTAATGGTATCAGCGGGAGAAAGAATCCCGGATATTATGCTCTTCCCCCCCGGAGACTGGCAGCTTCATGGAGATAATGGTGTATTCATCGATTTAAGACCATTCTTCCGCGACTGGGCATATTTCTACAATCAAAGGCTGGAAACCATTCCTGCTATTGATGCATCAAGAATAGAACTGCGCACCACTGCTCCCAGCGGTAACCGTTATGCCTGGGCAATGTACTCTCAGCAGCCCAATATGTCCTATAGGAGCATGAACTGGATTAATGAGACCTGGCTTAACAGACTGGGACTGCCCATGCCCACCAACACAGATGAATTCTACAATACTATGGTGGCATTCAGGGACAGGAATCCAACCGGAACCGGAATGGCAACCATTCCATATATTGGCGGTCCTAACTTTAGTGGTGAGCCCATTGCATTCTTAATTAATGCCTTTGTACTTCATCCTTATAGGGATCATGGAAACTTCTTCCTTAATGCAACAGATGGAAGACTTTGGACTCCATGGACTACAGAAGAGTACCGCGAAGCACTACGTTATATTAACAGAATGTACAGTGAAAACCTTTTCCACCCCTCAACTTTCACAAATACAACTGCCGAACTTGGTAATATAGTTTCCTATATGCCTGGCGAAACAGGCAGGGTAGGATTCTTCTCAGGTATTAACACCCAAATTCTGCTTCCTGAAACCCCCGCAATATTCGACTTTACGTTCCAGCCTCCTCTTAGGGGTCCGAGGGGTCAGAACAACTATCCCATGATGCCCAACAGGGTTAATCCCGAAAGCTTTATTACAAGAGACGCCGCATATCCGGAAGCCGCCTTCCGCTGGCTGGACTTTGGTTCAAGTGTAGAGGCAACTATGGTTTCCCGCAGCGGCATTCCCAATGTAGACTGGAGATGGACAAGACCTGAAGAAGGCGCTATCAGCTTCTGGGGAACACCCGCACAGATTCATGTAAACAACGTAATTTGGGCAGCACCTCAAAACAGCCACTGGCAGATAGAGCCCTTCCAGATGTATGTGGAAGGAATTAACTCAGTATTGGCTTCCTGGGAAGATGACGGTACCTTCCTTGCAAACAGATTTAAAATGTACCAGACCTTCGAAGAAAGAGTTGCAAGATCCGGCGCACTTGATGCTTCTGAACACGTAGAAACTATACTTTACACCGCGCAGGAGTTAAACGACATCAGGGAAATAAGATCATCCATAGACACCTACAGGGAAGAATCCAGGGCACTCTTTATTACCGGTGCATTGAATCTTGACAGAGACTGGGATACTTATTTGCAAACTCTTGACAGAATGGGACTTCAGCGCTACATGGAAATTGCACAAAGAGCCTACACCAGAACCATGCAGATGGTAAGATAATTTAGTTACTTAAAACCCTGCGAAATTAATCTTCGCAGGGTTATCTCACTAGGAGGATAATTAATGAAGATTGTACTAATTCCGGTTATGGTAATTGCGCTAATGTTCATGTCCTGCGGACAGGACGGCGGTGCAAGAGGTGCTGTGGAAGGTTCCGCATCTATTGTAACCGCTCCGGGGCAGCTGCCTCTGGTTACAGAACCACTGTCATTGACCTTTGGCTTAAGGCAGAGTCCCAATGTTCACAACTATGAAACCAACCACTGGACAAACTGGCTGCATCAGCAAACCGGAATAAGGCCGGTCTTTCAATTGTTTTCATCTGTTACATCAGACTCAAATACACAGTTTGAGTTAATGGTTTCCGCCGGAGAAAAACTTCCCGATATTATGCTCTTTGCTCCCGGAGACTGGATACTCCATGGCGACAACGGAGTGTTTATCGATCTAAACCCCTACTTTAGGGACTGGGCTTACTTTTACAACGAAAGGATAGCAAGTCTTCCTCCTTATGAAGTTGCAAGGATAGAATTGCGCACAACAGCACCAAGCGGTTATCGTTATGGTTATCCTTCGTACAATCAGCAGGTTACCCAAAATTACAGGGGCATGCACTTTATTAACCAAACATGGCTTGATAACTTGGGTCTGCCCATGCCAAGAACAACAGAAGATTTTTACAATACCATGGTAGCCTTTAGAGACAGAAACCCTACAGGGACAGGTACTGCAACAATACCTTTCATTAGCGGTCCTGTATACGGCGGGGAACCACTGGCTTTTATAATTAATGCCTTTGTCTACCACCCCTACAGGGACCATGGAAACTTCTTCCTTAATGTTACAAATGGCAGAATTTGGGCACCCTGGATTACAGATGAGTATAGGGAAGCACTTCGCTTCCTTCATAGGCTCTATGCCGAGGGCTTAATGCATCCATCTACCTTCACCAATACAATGGCAGAACTTGCGGCAGTCCTCTCCTATCAAGAGGGTGAGATAGGCAGGGTCGGCTTTTTCTCCGGCCTTATGAACCAGGCACTGCTTAACAACACCCCTGCAATTTATGACTTTACCTTCCAGCAGCCGCTAGTGGGTCCGCAGGGTGTTAATTATTACCCAATGATAGGACATGGAGCTAATGCCGCGGCTTTTATTACTCGCGATGCAACACATCCTGAAGCAGCTTTCCGCGTACTGGACTTTTGGTCATCCAGACAGGCTTCCATGGTTTCACGCTTTGGCGAAGAAGGGGTAGACTGGAGATGGACTACACCAGAAGAAAACGCAATCAGCTATGTAAACGCACCTGCCCAGATAGAAGCCATGTCTACAATTTGGGGTGTTCCCCAGAACAGCCATTGGCAGCAGACTGTTGGTATGTTCATAATTGACATAAACACAGTACTGGGCAAATGGACAGATGACGGTACCTTTGTAAGCGACAGATTTAAAATGTATCAGGATTTTGCTCCCAGAGCAGATGGAAAAGATGTTCCCGAGCAGGTAGAGTTGATTCTCTACACTGAACAAGAGTTAAATGAGATCAGGGAAATAAGGGCATCAATAGATACATACCGTGAAGAATCACGGGCACTATTTATAACAGGTGCTTTAAGCCTTGATAGAGACTGGAACAACTACCTGCAGACTTTGGATAGAATGGGACTACAGCGTTACCTTGAAATAGCCCAGAGGGCATATACAAGGACTATGGATCTAATTAGATAAGGAACAACAATGAAAAACAGGGGCAGATTTGTAAAGAATTTTTCCAGAGACTGGCAATTGCATGTCTTTATGCTGCTGCCCCTGGCTTACCTAATAATTTTTAACTATTACCCTATGTTTGGGGCACAGATAGCCTTTAAGAATTATGTTGCAGCCAGGGGAATATGGGGCAGCGAATGGGTTGGCTTTAGACACTTTATAACTTTTTTCCAATCCCATCAGTTTGTAAGAGTGGTGAGTAATACACTGGTCTTGTCATTTTACCTTGTAATAGCAGGGTTTCCCCTGCCTATCTTCTTTGCATTAATTTTAAATACGGTAAGAAACCAAAGGTTTAAAAAGATAGTACAGACTGTAACATATATTCCTCACTTTATATCTACAGTCGTAATGGTTGGTATGATGCGTACTTTCTTTAGTCCTCTTGTAGGAGCTTACGGTTACTTTAGCCAATTATTAACAGGGCAGATACCTTCAACCATTTGGGGTATGGCGCCTACCTTCCGGCATTTTTATGTTTGGTCGGATATTTGGCAGCACCTTGGCTGGGGCACAATTATATACATTGCCGCTCTTTCTGCTGTAAACCCGGAACTATATGAGGCAGCAGAAATAGATGGAGCCAGCCGCTGGAAGAGGGTTCTTCACATAGACTTTCCTACTATACTTCCAACTGCGGCAATCCTCTTAATCCTTCGCTTTGGCTCCATCATGTCCATAGGATTGGACAAAACCCTGCTTATGCAGTCACCATTAAACTTACAGACTTCTGAGATAATATCTACCTATGTTTACAAAGTAGGTCTACAGACGGGAGGGAATTTTTCCTTTGCCTCTGCCATAGGATTATTTAACTCAGCTGTTAACTGTATCTTGCTATTGTCGGTTAATAAGGCCTCAAAGGTACTTAGCGGCGACGAAGTAAGTTTGGTATAGGGAGTTAGCTATGAGTACAGCAAACAATTTAACAGCTAAAGAGATAAGAAAACTTATTAAAGTCAGAACATCTGCAGAAGACAAAGTTCTCTATACCGTAACAAATATTAGTCTTTGTATACTACTGGTAGTAGTAGCCTATCCCTTAATCTTTGTGGTATCTTCATCATTTTCTTCAGGCCGTGCAGTATCCTCCGGTAGGGTAGTATTATGGCCTGTAGAACCATCATTGGAAGGTTACATTACAGCCTTTTCTTATGGGGCTGTAATGACAGGTTACAGGAACACGATAATTTACACAGTAGTAGGTACATTGTTAAATGTAGCCATGACTTTAATTGCCGCCTACCCTCTTTCACGTAGAAATTTTCATGCAAGAAAGTTTTACATGACCTTGTTTATAATAACAATGTTTTTCTCCGGCGGCCTTATTCCTTCGTACATACTTATAGTTCAACTGGGATTAATAAACACTATATGGGCTTTGGTCTTGCCCGGTGCAATAAGTACCTACAACATGATAATTACCCGTACCTTCTTTCTTAATACCATACCAACAGATATGATAGATGCTTCACAGATAGACGGCTGCAGTGATTTCATGTTTTTCTTTATAATACTGCTTCCATTATCCAAGGCAATAATAGCGGTAATAACACTATTCTATGGAGTTGGCCACTGGAATGCCTGGTTCTCCGCCATGCTTTACCTTCGCAATCCGGACATGCGCCCGTTGCAGTTAGTATTAAGGGACATACTTATAGCGGTCTCCATAGACACAAGCCAAATACAGGATCCTGAGATACTGGAAAGGCTTACCTTCCTTGCAGATCTTATGAGGTATGCACTTATTGTAATTGCTACCCTTCCTGTAGTTTTAATTTATCCTTTCATTCAAAGATTCTTTATTAAAGGTGTAATGATAGGTTCTTTAAAAGGCTAGCTAGAACTTTTAATCACTATTGTGCATGATAAATTATGAACAATAGTGATGCATACAATAAACTTTACAATGTAATAGTCAGCCTCCGCTCACCCGGAGGCTGTGCTTGGGACAGAGAACAAACTCCTTCAACTTTAAGAAGCGACCTAATAGAAGAAACCTACGAGTGCATAGAGGCAATAGACAACAAAGACCCGGAACACATTAAAGAAGAACTGGGCGATATTTTTCTATTGGTAAGCATGATAGCTTATATGCATGAGGAAAAAGGCATTTTTACAGTTGCCGATACACTGGAAGGAATTGCTGAAAAACTAATACGCCGTCATCCCCATGTTTTTGATAAAAGTTCAGAACAAAATGTGGATCCCGATCAGGGTTTAAGCCCCGAGGAGATATTAAAAAACTGGGCAAAGATGAAAGTAGAGCAGGAAGGCAGAGCTCCCAAGGACTCTATTCTGGACGAAGTAAAACGCGGGCTTCCCCCTTTGGACAGAGCTTTTAATTTACAAAAAAAAGCGGCAAAAGCAGGTTTTGATTGGCCTGATACAGAGGGAGTAATTGACAAAATTAAAGAAGAGCTGCAAGAGGTAAAAAACCAAATAACTCCCCAGGATAATAATGCACTGGAGGCCGAACTTGGTGATTTACTATTTTCTGTAATAAATCTCTGCCGTTTTGTAAAGATAGACCCTTCCCTGGCACTTCAAAACACAAACATAAAATTTACACAACGTTTTAAACATGTAGAAAAAAGTATGAAAGAAAATAAAGAAGAAATGAAAGCAGAAAACCTGGATATAATGGAAAGATACTGGAACGAAGCCAAAAGCTATGAAAAAAATAATTATTAAGACACTCCTTTGCATTATTATTATTTTTTCCATATTTATTTTTTTACGGGTATTAAGCAATGATCAAAACAGGGGAGCATCACAGTTTGCATCCACATTGGGCATACCTTACACTTACCCTGTTTATAACCCCGGCGAAAATCCAATTTTTGTTCATAATGTTAGCTATGAGCTGGAAATATGGACAGTTAGAAATTCCATTATTGAAGGTGGTGTAAGAGACGGTTTTAACGTTACAGTAGAAGCGGGTGATACAATTTATGTAATTACCAGGCTTGACGGAAATGTTATAGACAGTGCCAATGATATTTGGTTTGTATTGAATGATGTAAAACTTGGAAATTACACCGATGTTAATCTAGGTTTTAGGATAGCATGTGACTATGTATCCAAATGGTTTGATACTCCGACAGATGCGGAAGGTACATTAACAATAGGGATTTTTAACCAAGTTGACAGCATCCTTGTGACAAATATTTATCTAAAGGTGAATTTGTAACTTACTCTTCTTCTTCCGGAGACCTGGCTTCCATTATCATAAGCTGAACAAAATAATTTATTTTTTTGTAAACATCAGTCATGCGTTCCAAAAGAGGAGTCTTATGAGAATTAAGGCTGAGTTCCTTCCAGTTCATCATTAGCTCAAAGGGTTTTTTATCGTAATCTTCTATCAGCATTTTAAAATGTTTTCCAACAACAATAAGAGGAGGTACAGCCTGATTAATCAATTCCAGTGCTTTTTCGTTAACAGAATCTACAATGCTGTTAATATATCTGGCCTGTGTCTTGTCTCTGTCTACCCTTAACAGGGCACCTTTAAGACGGGCTCCATTACTGCCGTTATCTTCAAGAGTATCGTCAAGCTCAAGTATATTAGGAAGTATTGCCAGTACCTGGTGAAAGCCCTCTGACATCGCACGGGATGCATTATTCTGCGTCCAGCGGCCCCTAACCAGTAAAATATCACATAACTCATGAATCTCTTTGCTCATGTAATCCTGCAGAAAGGTACACAGATGGTTTAAAGCGGGTGCATAAATATAGTCTTCCAGGTTTTTATCTTCCAGAACCTTGCTTTTTTCCCTTGTATAATAATGCAGCCTTGAACTACCGCTTGCACCAAACACGGCTTTTTCCAATGCATTGATCTGCGCCTGTTTTTGGCTGCCATATATGCTGTCAATAATTTCTCTTACATCTCTTGTTCTTTCTTCCAGCCATTGGGCGGATAAATTTTCATTAATAATTTTAGTTTTAAAATCTAGAATGGGATTCCCCGTTATTACCCTTCCCATTAAATCGAAAATTTTCGATTGCCTTATATCCCTAAGGCTGTTAATAAGGTTATTCCACATAACAGGAGAAACTACATCAGTACCGCCCTTACAGTATTTTAAGATCTCAAAAACTGTTTTCCAGTCTTCATCTTCATCAAGAGGAGGCAGTACGTCTATAAAGGCAGCAATATCCGGCATTATTATTTCGCCGTCAATAGGTACAAACTTTGGAACGGTGATAAAATCGCCGTCTTTATATTCAGGATCAAATTTTCTTAAAAGACCAACATAATTAAAAAAGACAAACTGCTTGATGGAAATAATAAGGTTATAACAGGTATCCGCAGCAGCTACTTTAGGGCTGTCAAAACCCATAACAAGTACAGAAAGATCGTTTTCCAGCTGGCTTACAATATTGGCACCGGCACTCTTTCTTCTTTCTGCAATTGCTTCGGGGCTGAGCCTTTTAATAACATCCATTACCTGCTTATCAAGAAAAGCTTCCAGAGTAACCTGTCTTATCCTTATATCCCTTTCAGGATCACGAAGAAAAATCTGCAAGGGGTATATGGCTTTATAGATATTAAACATATACTGCCCTAAAGTCGGGTCTATCTCTGACTGTCTTATTCTGAAAAATTTCGCATACTTATTTTGACTTAATTCCTTGGCAAGATGTTTTAAAAGAAGATCCTTATCTGAACTACCCTCACCGTCTTTTGAAAAAAGCGATACTACTTTGTTAAAAACGTCAGACATAAAATCTCCTGTTTAAATTAAGCAGGAGTAAGGCTTCCCCTACTCCTGCTTACGAACTTACTAGAAAGGTCTCTCAGCTAGATATTTGTACTCTTTCCAGGTTCTTTCAGTCTGAGCTTTTGCAATTTCCAATAGGGAAGCGGCTCTTTCGGGAGCGGCACCTGTCAAACTGCGGAATCTGGTTTGTTTATACATGTAATCTTCCACACTAGTGGTGGGATCTTTACAGTCAAGCTGGAAGGGATTCTTACCTTCGGCTTTAAGCCTTGGGTCATAACGATAAATAGGCCATATACCGGATGTTACTACTGCCTTACCCTGCTCAAGACCCTTACTCATATCTATACCATGAGCGATACAGTGTGAGTAGGCGATTACAATGGAAGGTCCATCGTAAGATTCGGCTTCCTGGAAGGCCCTGATTACCTGCCTCATATCTGCACCCAGAGAAACCCTGGCTACATATACATGACCGTAACTCATTGCAATGGCGCCCAAATCCTTCTTGCTTGTTTCTTTACCGGTATGGGCAAACTTTGCGATGGCACCTACAGGTGTTGCTTTAGACATTTGTCCGCCTGTGTTGGAATAAACTTCGGTGTCCATAACAAGGAGGTTAATATTCTTATTACTGGCAATTACATGATCCAGTCCGCCAAAGCCTATATCATAAGCCCAGCCGTCACCACCAAAGGCCCATACGGAGCGCTTCACAAAGTGGTCGGCAAGGGACAAGAGCATCTTCGCAGTGGGACTTGAGTTACCTTTTAATGCTGCTTTTAATTCGTCAACATTCTTGCGTTGTTCTTCAATGCCTGCATTGTCTTTTTGCTCATTGGCAAGGAGCTTGTCAATAATTGCAGAGGCAACTCCTTCCGCTTTGGCTTTGGCCGCTACTTCACGGACGTGCTTTGCAAGCTTGTCGCTGGTTAAGCGCATACCAAAGGAAAATTCTGCTGCGTCTTCAAAAAGGCTGTTTGACCATACAGGACCTCTTCCGTCTGCCCTCTGACAGTAAGGAGTAGTAGGCAGGTTACCGCCATAAATAGATGAACAACCGGTTGCATTTCCAATTACCATTCTGTCGCCAAAGAGCTGGGTGAGCATCTTGATATAAGGAGTTTCACCGCAGCCGCCGCAGGCGCCGGAGAACTCAAATAAAGGCCTTTTATAGGCAAGACCCTTAACTGTACCAAGGTTAAGTTCAGATTCGGGAACTTCCGGCAATGAAAGGAAGTAATCCCATATCTTTACCTGTTCCTCGTGGAAAGCGTTATCACCTGCATACTGTTTCCATGAAAGGGCAACAGGTTTGCTTGTGTCTTTTGACATGGGGCAGATATTAAAACAGAGTCCGCAGGCATAGCAGTCTTCTGCACCTATGGCAAGACCTGTCTTTTTGCCTTCCACTGCCTTGGGTTTAATTTCCGCAGTTTTATAACCTGGAGGTGCCGCTTTTACTTCTGCGTCCGTAAGGTTTTTAAAGCGCATACAGGCATGAGGACAGACCATAACACAGTTACCGCACTGTATACAGACATCAGGATTCCAGACAGGAATCTGCTCTGCTACCGAGCGTTTTTCGTACTGGGTAGTTGCTGTGGGGAAGGTTCCGTCATTGGGTATCTGGCTTACCTTAAGCTTATTACCCTGCTGACTTGCTACAGAGCCAAGAACTTCCCTGACCCAGTTGTCTTTCGCGGTGGCAAAAGCCGGTTTCATGTGGCGGTTACCTTCGGTTTTTGAAGGATAATTTACTTCCTCAACGGCACCAAGGGCCTTGTCTATGGTATTAAAGTTGCGTTCTACAACTTCCTTACCTCTTTTTCCGTAAGTTTCTTCTACATAAACCTTCATTAGCTTTACGGCTTCGGCTTCGGGAAGTACACCTGAGATCTTAAAGTAGGCAGCCTGAAGGGCGGTATTGATCCTGGTACCCATGCCTGTTTCCCTGGCTATCCTTGCAGCATCAATGACATAAAACTTAAGTTTTTTGTCTATGATTCTCTGCTGTGCCTCTACAGGAATTTCCTTCCATACATTTGCTGCATCAAAGGGGCTGTTAAGGAGGAAGGTTCCACCTTCTTTCGCATAGGAAAGCATATCATAAGTTTCCATGTAGGAGAATTTATGACAGGCAAGGAAGTCCGCATTATTGATAAGGTAAGGACGGCGTATTGCTTTTTTGCCAAAGCGAAGGTGAGATACTGTAAAACCGCCGGATTTCTTGGAATCGTAGGAGAAATAACCCTGAACGGAAAGTTCCGGTTTTGCTTCTCCAATTATCCTGATGGAGTTTTCGTTTGCACCAACTGTACCGTCAGCACCAAGACCGTAGAACATACATTCTGACATGCCTTCTTCTTCTATAGTAAAGCTTTCATCATAATCCAGGCTCTTTCCAAGAACATCGTCATCAAGACCTACTACAAAGTTATGTATCTTCTTTCCGGAAAGGTTGTCGAATACAGCTTTTGCCATGGCAGGGGTAAATTCCTTGGAACCAAGACCATAACGACCGCCAACTATAACCGGATTGGCGGAGAATTTGCCGGCAGCCTGCATTTCTGCAATGGTTGTGCGGACATCTTCGTATAGGGGCTCGCCGGGGGCTCCCGGATCCTTTGTTCTGTCAAGGACGGCAATTCCCTTAACAGTGGAGGGAAGCGCTTTTATGAAAGATTCAGCATCAAAGGGGCGGTAAAGCCTTACTTTAAGAACGCCGACCTTTTCACCTTTACTTTGGAGGTATTCTACGGTTTCGTCGCAGGTATCTGCTGCAGAACCCATTACAATAATTACCCTGTCTGCATCGGGAGCACCAACATATTGGTAAATCTTGTAAACACGGCCTGTTAATTTGGCATATTTGTCCATTTCTGCCTGAACTATGCCTGCTGTTTTTATATAATAAGGATTTACACCTTCCCTGCCCTGGAAATAAGTGTCAGGATTCTGGGAAGTTCCCTTAATAAAAGGTTTTTCGGGTGTTAAACCCCTCTGGCGGTGTTCAATAATAAGCTCATCATCAACCATCTGCTTCATTATTTCAAAAGAAACTTCTTCCACTTTTTGCATTTCATGACTGGTCCTAAAACCGTCAAAGAAGTGCAGGAAGGGAACCCTGGAACGCAGGGTGGAAGAATAGGAAATTGTTGCCAAATCCATTACTTCCTGTACATTATTGGAAGATAACATGGCAAAACCTGTCTGACGGCATGCCATTACATCCTGGTGATCCCCGAATATACAGAGAGAACTGGTGGCAAGAGCACGAGCAGCAATATGGAATACTGAGGGGGTCAATTCACCGGCAATCTTGTACATACTGGGAATTTTTAGCAAAAGACCCTGAGAAGCAGTAAAAGTGGTACTCATTGCACCGGCAGTTAATGCTCCGTGAACAGCCGCAGCGGCTCCGGCCTCGGATTGAAGTTCTACAACTTCCGGGACAGCGCCCCAGATATTCTTACGACCCTGAGAGCTTAACTCATCTGAAACCTCACCCATATTACTGGACGGGGTAATCGGGTAAATTGCGATTACTTCACTTAATGCGTGGGCAACATGAGCCGCAGCGCTATTTCCATTGATAATTACCATGTTTTTACTAGACATTGAAACTCCTTAAAAAGTTAGGATATTTTCTCCAGTTTACCTTTGCTTTTCGATTTTTTCAAGATACCTGTAATTAGCCTCTTATTAACAAGTATTTAACCCGGGGGGAAATATTCCGATATTATAACTATGAAAAAGCTAATTTTACTTATTTTGATAATAACAGGTATACTTATTAATGTATTTGCACAGACCGGAAGCGGGCATTTTTGGCAGGAAGGCATAGCCTCATGGTATGGTTCAGAATTTGATGGTTTACCCACAGCATCCGGTGAACCATATAATTCGGCAATGTTTACTGCAGCTCACCCTACTTTACCTTTTGGAACAGTATTACTGGTTACAAACAGGCTTAATATGCGTACTGTAACGGTAAGGGTTAACGATAGAGGGCCCTTTGTACCTTCAAGGGTAATTGATCTATCAAGAGCAGCAGCCGAAGCCCTTGATATGATAATCAGCGGGACAGCTCCTGTTATAGTTGAAGTAGTAAATCCTGTTCAAGGTCAGACCTTTGTTCCGGAATTTACCCCTCCGCCTGAATATACGCCTGTTCCGGAAATAATTACAGCTCCTCCTCCGGTAATTACCACAGCTCCAACACTTATCTTCCCCGAGAGCAATACTGATCTAATAGCCCAACAACAACAGCTGTTACAACAACAACTACTGCAACAGCAGTTACTGGAACAGCAGCAACAACAATTACTGCAGCAGCAGTTACTGGAACAACAGCAACAACAACTACTGCAGCAACAGTTACTGGAACAACAGCAACAACAACTACTGCAGCAGCAGTTACTGGAACAGCAGCAACAACAATTACTGCAGCAGCAGCTACTGGAACAGCAACAACAACAATTACTGCAACAGCAGCTACTGGAACAACAGCAGCAACAATTACTACAGCAGCAGTTACAGCAGATACAGCAGCAGCAGATAGCACCTATACAAGAGCCTCAACCGGCTCCGCCAGTTGTAGCTGCAGTTCCCCCTCCCCAGCAGTTTATCCCTGCTCCCCCTGCTAGACTAATGGGGGCAAACCCTGTAATTGGAAGCGGAAGATTATACAGACTGCAGGTAGGCTCTTTTAGTGTCGCACGTAACGCATTGGACACCTTTGAAAGACTTAGGGACGCAGGTTTAAGCCCCAATTATGAGCGCTATGAAAACTTCTACAGAGTAGTACTGGCAAATATAAGACCTGAAGACATTCCTGCAATCAGCCAATTACTTGGCAACCTTGGTATAAGGGAAGTTATAGTTAGAGAAGAAAATTAAAAAGCGTTTAACATCAATATTTTAACCAAAAAGATATAGGGGACAGACTTGCTCTGTCCCCAAAAAAATTCCTCAATAGTTTAAAATTTCAATTGACAGCTGTCATATACTGACATACAATTTTATAAATTATAATTTAGAGGAGATGGAAATGAAAAAATTCTTGATAGGCTTGTTGGTATTAGCCGTATGTATTCCGCTTTTTGCCACAGGCGGCGGCCAACAGGGTTCGACTGCCGGAACTGCCGGAAGAGTAGTCACTCAGGTTACTCCAAGACCGCTAACAGTTACTCCGCAGTATGGAGGACAGGAGTGGCATCCCAGACCTGCGACTTCATATAGCACAAATCCCAGGTATCCCCAACAGCCTGCTGTATCAAACACGAATGGTTTTCCCATAGTTCAGAACAGTGTCACCATGAAATTAGCGGTGGTTTATGCTACAAACATACTGGATTATGATGACAACGATGCTACAAGGTACATGGAAGAGCTCACCAATGTAAGAATAGAATGGGATATACTGCCTGCAGTTAACCCCATGGAAAGGCTTAACCTTATGTTTGCCGCGGCTGATAATCTTCCTGATGCAATTATAGGTATGACTTTGCCGCCCACCATGCTGATAACCCTGGGCAGCGGGGGACTTATCATTCCTCTGGAGGACTTAATAGAAGAGCATGGCCATGGCATAAAAATGTATTTTGATCAAATCTCAGGCGGACATGCATCCATGTTTGCCGCTGATGGTCATATTTACGGCTTAAGCGACTTTGCGCCAAACACAGCAAATCAGGTAGCCATGCGTTTCTGGATTAACAGGGTCTTCATGGATACCCTGGGCATGCGCATGCCCACAACCACTGAGGAATACTACCAGTATCTTTTGGCAGTAAGAGACAGGGATCCCAACAGAAACGGCATAGCGGATGAAATCCCCCTATTGGGTTCCATAGATAGCTGGTACTCCAATGTTGACGGCTTTTTAATGAATGCATTCATTATTAATGAAGCTACCACTTCCACAGCAGGTATAGATGAACGCAGGCGTATGTTTATTACAGAGGATGGCAGAATAGACGTTAGTTATAACAAACCCGAATGGAGAGAAGGCCTTGCTTATATGAACAGGCTCCACTCAGAAGGTCTATTGGCTACTGAATCTTTTACCATCACAAACAGTGAACTGCGTGCCCTAATAGAAAGAGAAGGTCCCCCCATTATTGGTTCTACACCTAACGGCGGTCCGCATAACTTCGCAAATACAGCAGGTGACAGGCGCACCCATTTTGAGATAGTTCCTCCCCTAAGGGGTCCAAGAGGCGTTCAGCTCGCAATGTATGATGAGTGGCTTCCCATTAGATCAGGGCGCTTTGTTATTACCAAAGACAGCCTTATCCCCGAAGTGGCAATAAAATGGGCGGATTACTGCTATTCCCCTGACTGGCATACCAGGAACCGTTACGGTGTACTTGGCAGAGACTGGAATATTCCTCCCGCCGGTACTCCCGGTGTAAATGGCAACGATGCACTGTTTGAAGAACTAATCAGATGGGGAACCCCTACAAATGCTCTATTGGGTTCAAATAACATAGCCTGGCCCAGGTTTGTTTCCTACAACCGTACCATTTCTCCTGATCCCTTTGAACTGGAAGCAGTACTCTGGGATGCCAGGGCAAAATACTGGCCCTACAGATTCCCAAGAAGCGTTCCCCGTATACTCCCCTTCACAGTTGACGAAGCAAGAGATTACAATACGCTTAACAGAACACTTGTAGAATATGCCGAACAGTCAATGGCACAGTTTATAACAGGTCAGCTCCCCTTAAACGATGCCAACTGGAACAACTATGTTCAGCAAATAGACAGGCTGGGACTTCCGCAGCTTTTGCGCATAACGCAGACTGCATTTGATAGGACCTGGGCAGAAGCTTTGGGTTATAGATAGTTAGAACACTGCTCCTATGGAAAACTCCGGGAACCTCAAAAACCCATTGTTTTCCATAGGGCTTTTTTATTTTATGGAGGTATAATGTGAGTAATAGACGTTTAAAGGTAGGTCATACAGGTATTACCTGGAGAAATCCTGACGAGGAACAGGGAATAAAATGTATTTCCGAATTAGGCTTTGACTATATAGAAGTATTTGCAAGAGTAATGAAGGCATTTCATGATCAGGGCAGAGCAGATATCTGCAAAGAATATAATATTCCCCTTATATCCTGTTATTATTCCGGCAATCTTGTTGACCCGGCTCTAAGAGAAGAAGAAATTACACGGCTTAGTGAACTGGCAGATGTTTCATTTGGGATGGGTGCCAGGTTTGCAACCTTTGGGGGCAGTGCCATTCCCAGGAAGACCTTTAATTTTAACGAAAATAAAAAGTATATGGTAGAATTTATTAACCATGTAGCAAAAATTTTTGATGACAAGGGAATAAGGTTATGCTTCCACCCTCACACAGGCACGCCTGTGGAAACAGAAGCAGAGATACGCTCCTTTATGGATGCTGTCGATACAAAATATGTGGGTTTTGCACCTGATATAGGCCAGATTCAAAAGGGTGGTTCTGATGCACTTAAAGTAACAAAGGATTATCTATCAATTATTAATCTGGTGCACTTTAAAGATTTTTGCGGTAAAGTAGAATTCGACGAAGAAGGCAAGGAAATTGATCAGTCAGGATTCGCCTGCTATTGCCCCCTTGGACAGGGAGTGGTGGATCTCAAGGGCATACTGGATCTTCTGGAAGACTACCAGGACTTTAAAGGACCAATAATGGTAGAGCTTGACGGAACATCAAGAATGACCATGAGCGCAGAAGAGGCAGTTACAATTAATAAAAAATATATGGAAGAGCAAGGCTATAAATTAACAAAGCGCTAGGAGAGAAGACTAACAATGAAGAATAAAGACACAGCAAGACTTGGTTTTGTAATGATGAACTATGCTGCTCCCAGAGAGTTAAGCGATCCAATAGAAAAGGTTTTATGGCACATGGAAAAAACAAAGGCACTTGGCGGAGGTGTAACCCAGTTTGGAATGCCAAGTTTTCCATACAAGTGGGAACAAAAAAACCTTGATGCCGTAAAAGAGCAGATGATAAAAACAGATAATGAACTGGAACTTGGAGCTCAAATTTTTGGCATCAGTATGGGTATGAGCGATGGTTCTCTTGCTGATTCAAGAAGAAAGGAAATTCTGGAAATTTTGGAGCCTCAGCTAAAAGCGGCACAGTACCTTGGTGTAAAGATACTCCGGGGTTCCTACGGCAGGCTTAATGTAGAGGTCTCACGTTATAACCAGAACTACCCATTAAAAGAACATATTAAGTTTGTAAAAGATAATTTAAAAGAAGCGGCAAAAATTTTTGAAGATTACGATCTTTACTTTGCGCTGGAAAACCACTGTGATTTTAAGGCAAAAGAATTTGCAGATATTTTTGGGGAAGTAAATTCAAAGCATATAGGCTGTACTTACGATACAGGAAATGGTTTTACAGTTTTCTGTGATCCAAATGAAGATGTAGAATACCTTGCCAAACATACATTTACTGTTCATGTAAAGGACATGAAAGTGGAAGACTATAAATCCACTGACAGTTTAATCCCCATGCTTCCCAGAGGCTGCCCCCTTGGTGAAGGCCATGTAGACATTCCTTACGCTTTTGATCTAATTGATAAGGAAAGTCCTTTTGCTGCCAATTTGCACTTAATTATTGAACAAACATGGATGAACTATGGCAATATTGCCTTTGATGACAGAGACGGCAAGGAAGCCTTTCATAAAGACTGCATAGAAAAGGGTATGCTCTACTTAAACAAGCTCCTTGGCAGAAAGTGACTTTAACGCAGCGGCAGAGTTCCGGGTATACGCAGGTTAAACTGTTCCCCCAAAAATGCGGGAGTTGCAAAATCAAAAGACAGGCTTAACTGGCTGGATACTTCCCTTAGGTTCCTTAAATTTATGAATCGAAGGAAAACATCGGCAAATCTGACAGAAAACCTGAAAGCGATAGGTGTAACGGAGCCTGCCCTAAGCGGGCTTTCTGTTTCCATTGTGCTGCTAAAAAAAGGACTATTATTCAGAGAGTACTCCATGGAAAGTCTGGGCGGCGGTAAATCAAAAATATTCGGATTTTCTACGTTTACAGATACTAAAATAGTTACCCCGCTAAGATCAGAATTTTCCACCCTCATGGATGGCATACTAAAGCTTGGCACCTGAGGCAGAGGAATTTGCCCTTCATGACCAAGATTAAAAACCAGCTCCCTTAAGATTGCCAGGGGTATTCTGGCTGTAATTGCGATTCTATAATCTGCACTGTTTCTGCCTCTTAAAGACGAAAAAGAGCTAAAAACTTCCAGAAAATTAAGATTCACCGGGACATCTATAAAACTTATAGTCCTGGCTCTAATATTCCCGCGGCTTCTTATTTCTCCCTTTAAAAAGGTATTTTCATTTAAGAATAATTCCCAGTGTATTTCCGGGAAAGGAATCTCAAAGTTATTTGGATTTTCTACCTTGAGCTGGAATAATAGTTCCATATCCGTAAAACTAATTCCGACAAATTCAACTGTATTAACAGAAACAACAGGCTCCTGCAGAGGAGAACTTAGTGTTTGACAAGCTGAAAAAAGAAAAACAAGAGAAATTAATACACTTGCCACTGTCATAAAGAAAAAAAATCTTCTTTTCATATACATAATTCTAATCCTCCCTGCCCGCTTCTTCAATACAATTCAGGAACGCTTTTTCAAGTTTTTTTAAAGTATCATTTATTGTAGTTTTTTTATCATTTTTATAAGCATCAAGTCTTTCGTTTATATTAATGGGCTCTGCAGGCACAAGGAGTATGCGCCTGGGTTTTATGTGTTTTCTATTGGCAAGAGCGCCCCCCATGCTGCGGCTTGCAAAATCCCAGAGGTTTTGAATATACTCTACCTGTTGATGCAGGGGAGCATGCTCTGTTGGAAGCGGTATGCGAAAATACCAGCAAAAATCTATAAGCTCCTGGTGCCTTCCTATATACCAGGCTTCTCCCGCTCCAAGATCATATAAGTTACGTTCCATTTCTGTTAGACCGTCAAGTGAATGTACATTTGGGAGGAAGATTCTATCCCAACAATGCTGCCTAAGCCTGTACATTCTGTAAAAAAAATCTCCATAACTCTTTACACCTATCATTCTTTCGCCCTTTTCAAGTGCAGTGTCCATGAGTTTTTCAAGGCGCTGCTCAAAGGGTAGTTCGTTAGGCGCAATACCATAGAATTTTTCATTTAGTTCCAGAATATAGTCCCTGCATAGCCTAACACGTTCAAGAAAGGCAAGACCTTTGTTGGAAGAAAGACCGCAGAGTTTTTCCATTTTTAAAAGAAGCTTCTCCATTGCAAATTTGGCCTTTCTGCCATAACGAAAATGTATGGAAAGGGGGACTATGTTAATTTGCATATCAGAACCCAGCTCTGAGAGTTTTTCTGCAGAATTAAAGCCAATGCGAATTACACCCTGCTCAAGACGCGGCACTGTGTCTGCAGAGTAGGAAACCTGTCCTTCAGGTGCAAGGGCAAGGGGATAGGGACCATCAATAATTGCCTTGTATATTCTTGCCATACCATTACTGTCTATTTTATTATGGTGAATGGGCATGGCACCAATTCTGGGCATAATAAACCTTGCCCAAAATCCTCCCCAGCGTGCAATTTCGTAAGTATAGATAAAACGAGCATGGGCTTTTATTGCAAACTTTACTCCTTTTCTTTTAGCCAGCTGCTTTAGTTTAAAGAGAAAAAACCAGGTCAGGATCTGGGGCTCTGAATCGTAAGGGTGTCTAAAGGCAATGATATAACGGCCTTCCCCGGCAAGGCTGCGTTTAAAAATATCAAAAAGTATATCTTCTCTTTTTAATACAATTTTAGCAAGGCTGTTTATTAAATAAAGGTAAGGTCTGCCAAGAAGTTTAATAAGAAACACGGCAAATTTACTAAAACGCGGTTCAGGAAGTACAATGTCAGAAAAGGCATTTGTAACAGGTTTTATATAGGGCTTATAGCTCATATAAATATACTATACCATATAAAAGTATCAGGGGGAAACCATGAAAACTATCATAAAAATCGAAGGCATGTCCTGTGAAAACTGCGTAAAACACGTAAAAGAGGCACTTAACGAAGTAGAGGGAGTAAGTTCTGTTGACGTAAGCCTGGAAAACAAAAACGCGGTAATAGAACATTCAGAGAAAGCAGGCATAGAAAAGCTAAGAGCCGCGGTAGAAGAAGCCGGGTATGAAGGAGCTGCTTAATTTGCTACAGGATCTTTTTTAAAGCATCCAGGAGCTTATCTACATTTTCCTTACGGGCTGTGTGACCCATTATTCCAACACGCCATATCTTACCGGCAAGGGCTCCGAGGCCTGCTCCAACTTCTATCTTGTAAGTCTGACGAAGTTCTTTACGCACTGTTAAATCATCCACGCCTTCAGGAATAAGCACAGTGTTTAAGTTGGGCAGGCGATATGCTTTTTCTACCAGCATTTTTAAACCCATAGCTTCAAGACCGGAAACAAGGTAGTCGTGGCTTTCTTTATGCCGCGCATGTACTTTATCCAGACCTTCTTCCAGTATAAGTGAAAGAGCTTCGTATAAAGCATAATACATGTTTGCCGGAGCGGTATGATGATACACCCTGGGAGCACCTGCGGCACTGCTCCAGTATTTCATTAGTAAGCTCATGTCCAGATAGAAATTAGGAACCTTTTTTTTACGTGATGCAATTTTTTCCATTGCACTGTCTGAAAAAGTCACCGGAGAAAGCCCTGAAGGACAGCCTATACATTTTTGGCTGCAGCTATAAAGGGCATCTATACACCATTCGTCACTTAAAAGCTTATTGCCGCCAAGGCTGGTTACAGCATCAACGATAAAAAATGCCCCGGCTTCTCTTACCTTGGGACCTATGTCCTGTATGGGATTAATAACACCGGTGGAAGTTTCTCCATGTACCATAGCCAGGTGTTTATAGGATTTTTCCTTGAATTTTTTTAATAGTTCATCACTGTCTACAGCTTTGCCCAAAGGAAACTCCACTGTATCAACAACAGCTCCAAGCCGGCGTGCAACATCAACTAAACGTTCAGAGAAGTAACCATTTACGGGGATCAACATTAGCTCCCCTTCTTCTATAAGGTTGGTAAGTACAGCTTCCATACCCGAACTGCCTGTACCGGAAAGGGTAATAGTTGCCTCATTACTGGTTTGCATTACTTTTTTCAGGCTCTCTTTCATGCCATCCATTAAAGCAATAAACTGAGCATCCATGTGGCCTATAGTGGCTTTCCCAAGAGCCTGGTAAACCCTGCTGTTTACAGATGAAGGCCCGGGACCCATTAGCAATACAGAATCCATAGAATCAAGCAGATTTGACATTTAATTCTCCTATATAGTTACTTTTGAACCTAAATTATATCATAAAATCCACACATTTACAATTATCACCAAATAAAGTAACATTAGCCAGTATACTTTTAAGGAGGCTATTTTGAAAAGATTTATTTTAATAGCACTTTGTTTGCTGCTTGCAACAGGGTCTGTTTTTGCCTTTGGAGGACGCCAGGGGAACAATGAAAGGCTGGTCCTTGGGGTAACTCTTTTTCAACCCATGAACTACCAGGATGAAAATGGAAACTGGTTAGGTTTTGACACAGAATTTGCATTGGCAGTGGGTGAAAGACTGGGAATGGAAGTAGAATTCCAGATTATAGACTGGGGCAGAAAATTCCTTGAGCTTCAGGCGGGTACCATACATGCTATATGGAATGGAATGACAGCAAATGTGGTAGACTCGGTTACAGGAAGACAAAGATACGAGGATGTAGACTTTACCTACAGTTATATGCTAAACCAGCAGGCTGTTGTAATTAGAGCATCCAGGATAAATGAATTTATGTCTCTAGATGACTTACTTGGCAAAACAGTTGCTGCAGAAACCGGTTCAGCAGGGGAAACTATTGCAAGGGAATCCATAGGAGAAAACGGCAGCTTTATTGGGGCCAATGCCCAGATTGACACATTTATTGAAGTACAATCAGGAGCAGTAGATTTTGCCTTAATGGATATACTGCTTGCCCAGGAACTGGCAGGAAGGGGAGATCATAGTAACTTGATGATTGCACCAATAGAAATGCCTGCCGAGGTTTATGCCATAGGCTTCCCCAGAGGAAGTCCCCTTGTAGAAAGGGTAAATGCGGTAATTGTGGAATTATTCGAGGACGGAACAATGATGAGAATCGCACAAAGATATGGCTTAGAAACACAGGTTCATTTAGGCAGAACACCAATACGTGACATGGTAAGATAACTGCTTTGGACTTTTGGAATGTAACTGTCAGGCTTTTGGGTGGTTTTCAAACCACCCTGCATTTGTTTGCGCTGACACTTTTATTTTCTCTTCCCTTGGGCCTGTTGATCTCCTTCGGTTCCATGTCAAAATTCCATCCCCTGCGTTACATGTCAAAAATAATTGTCTGGATAGTCAGGGGAACCCCCCTTATGCTGCAGGTTATAATCATTTTTTATGTACCCGGAATTGTTTTTGGCACTCCCTTTGCTACACGTTTTAATGCGGCTGTTATAGCTTTTGTTTTTAATTATGCCTGTTATTTCAGCGAAATCTACAGGGGAGGCATAGAAAGTATTTCAAAAAGCCAGTATGAAGCCGGACAGGTTCTGGGAATGACAAAATCACAGATTTTTTTCCGGGTAATCCTGCTGCAGGTGATCAAACGGATAATAGCGCCTATGGCTAATGAAATAATCACCCTGGTTAAGGACACCGCTCTGGCAAGAGTTATTGTGGTGGTGGAACTAATAAAAGTTGCTGAAGATATAATGACCACAGGTATAATCTGGCCCTTATTTTATACAGGAGTTTACTACCTTGTATTTATAGGCATACTTACGCTTTTATTCGGGTACATGGAAAAAAAATTGGATTACTTTAAAGCATGAATATACTGGAAGTAAAGAATATCAAAAAACGTTTTGGTACAACAGAGGTGTTACACGACATAAGTTTTACTCTGGAAGAAGGAAAAGTACTGGCAATAATAGGCGCTTCCGGCAGCGGTAAAACAACTCTTTTACGCTGCCTTAATTTTTTAGAACAACCCGATGAAGGATCAATAATAGTGCGGGGGGATACCTTGTACGAAACTACACCTTCCATTAAAGAAAAATACAGCGAAAAAAGTATAAGGGAAAAACGCCTTCACTTTGGACTTGTGTTCCAGGCCTTTTATCTTTTTCCCCAATATACAGCGTTTAAAAATATAGTACTGGCCAGGGAACTGGCTGCAAAAAAATTGCCGAATTATAAAAATAACAAAAAAATAATCCTGGAAGAAATACACCAGGAAGGTTTAGACCTGATGGAACAAATTGGTTTACTATCAAAGAAAGATTTTTATCCCTACCAGTTATCCGGAGGACAACAGCAGCGTGTTGCTATTGCCAGGGCATTAGCTCAAAAACCGGATATACTCTGCTTTGACGAACCAACATCAGCTCTTGATCCGGAATTGACAGGAGAAGTTTTAAAAGTAATAAGAGACCTGGCAGAGAAAAACACCACCATGATAATTGTTACCCATGAGATGTCTTTTGCACGCCAGGTAGCAGACACTGTTCTTTTTATAGACCAGGGAGCTGTGATTGAACAGGGAGCTCCGGAAATATTGGATAGGCCATCCAGCGAACGGCTCCGCCGTTTTTTAGAACACTATTCCAGCTAATCAACAACCCCGCCGCAAGCAGTGGGGTATGTTGTTCTAATACTCGCCACTAATCAATCCTCGTTATCGTCCTCAAAATCCTGTTCCATTTCAAGATCAATATCCATGTCCAGATCTATTTCGGCATCTAAGGCAACTTCTGCTTCACCCGCAGGGAAGTCGTCACCGGCAAGTTCTGCCGCTCTTTCCAGTTTACGCCTTTCAAGAATTTCTTCCATGTAGGTATCCATATCCTGCTGATCTTCATCAAAAAGTTTTACATCGCGGTAGCGCTTCATGCCTGTACCTGCAGGTATGGGGTGTCCAATTATGATGTTCTCTTTTAGACCTCTTAGATAATCTGTGGAACCTGCTATGGCAGCATTGGTAAGTACCCTGGTGGTTTCCTGGAAACTGGCAGCAGAGAGGAAGGAATCTATGTTAAGTGAAGCTTTGGAAATACCCTGGAAAACAGGTCTTGCAACTGCGGGCTGACCACCTTCGTTTATTACCCTGTTATTCTCCTCCTTAAAGCGGTATTTATCTACCATTTGTCCATGTATGAATCTTGTATCCCCTACCCTGATAATCTCCACCTTCCTCATCATCTGGCGTATTATTACACCAACATGCTTGTCATTGATGGAAACACCCTGCAGACGGTAAACTTGCTGAATCTCGTCCATAAGGTACTTTTGTAAGTTGGATTCGCCAAGTATGTGCAGAACATCGTGGGGGTTTATATTACCCTGGCACAGAGCCTCCCCGGCTTCTACGCTGTCTCCGTCTCTTACAAGGAGTCTTTTAGTCATGGGAATTAAATGCTTATACTCCTTGCCAAAGTCGTCCTCTACCATAATAACCCGCTTGCCTTTTAATATGCTCTTAAAGCGGACTACTCCGGATATCTCTGCAAGTACTGCCGGGCTCTTGGGTTTTCTGGCTTCGAAAAGCTCGTTTACCCTGGGTAGACCGGATGTTATATCCATGGCTTGAGCGGATTCCTTTAAGGTCTTGGCTATTGTACGCCCTGCCCTGATTTTTTCACCTTCATCCACCTGTAAGATGGCACCGCTGGGGAGATAGTAGGAAGCAACCTGATTTTCATCGTCATCGACAATTAGAATACGCGGCTGTTTTTCAAGCTGTTGAATATCGGAGATACGTTTTTCTACGCCCCTTTCTTCATCAATTTCTTCCCTAAGGGTGGTTCCGGGGATTATATCCTCGTAGCGTACAGTACCGCCTGCTTCTGCAATGATGGGATCAGAGAAGGTATCAAAGGTTGCTATGGTTCTCTCTGCATCTACTACATCTCCGATTTGAGCCAGGAATTCTGAGCCGTTACGTATTTCTATTCTTTGATCCTGCCCAATAAGATAAAGAATATCCGGGGTTTTCCCGCTGTTAATTATCATGGCATAGGCAATTTCAGGGGAAAGTATTTCTTCCCTGCCTCTCTTAATTATTGGAGCTCCTCTTATTACCCTCTGCCCATTTTCTACCAAAAGTTCGTCTCTGGCTTCCAGCTTATAACTTTCCATTACCCTGTTAATAATGGCATGGCCCTTCCTTGTAAAAAGCTTTACTCCCGTAGCCTCGCCGCTTTTCTCATCGGCTTTTTCTATATGGGCTCCTGTAATATCCCTTATATACACGGGGTATTTTAGGAAGATGCGGTTTTCCTCGCTTATGTTAATTGCAATACCGCCTGTATGGAAGGTTCTCATGGTTAACTGGGTGCCGGGCTGGCCTATGGACTGTGCGGCTATGGTACCGACTGCTTCGCCTATATCAACCGTTCTGTTAGTCGCAAGATTTCTGCCGTAACAGAGCCGGCAGACACCATGCTCTGCCTCACAGGTTAAAACAGTTCTTGTACGAACGGTTTCTATGCCCGCATCTTCTATGGCACTTGCAAGCTCTTCTGTGATGTCTTCGTTAACGTCAATAATAATTTCGCCTGTAATGGGGTGCTTAACCCTTTCAAGCGTATAACGGCCGACAATGCGATCACGCAGGGGCTGTACAATGTCTTCTCCGGTTTTAATTGCAGACTGGTCTATACCGTTAATTGTACCGCAGTCCTCTTCGTTTACAACAACGTCCTGTGCAATATCTACAAGGCGCCGGGTAAGATAGCCGGCTTCTGCTGTTTTAAGGGCTGTATCTGCAAGACCTTTTCTTGAACCGTTAGTCGAAATAAAGAACTCTATTACGGAAAGTCCCTCTTTAAAGTTAGACCTGATGGGGAGTTCTATAATATCGCCGGACGGTTTAGCCATAAGGCCCCTCATTCCGGCAAGCTGCCTAATCTGGTTGCGGCTTCCCCTTGCCCCGGAGTTTGCCATCATAAATATGGAGTTAAAACCGTTTCTGTCTGCTTCCAGGGTTTTCATCATTATATTGGTAAGATCTTCATTGGTTTTTTGCCAAACTTCTATTACGCGGTTTTTGCGTTCTTCGGGGGATAACTGACCGGAATTAAACTGCTTTTGAATGGCTTCTACTTCACGGTTGGCTTTTTCTATCATTTCTGTCTTTTCTTTTGGAACCAAAATATCGTCTACACCTATAGTGGAACCAAATATGGTAGCATACTTATGCCCTGTGGCTTTAATGGCATCCAAAAGTTTTACTGTGATCCAGGAGCCGTCAGAGACAAAGACACTTTCTATTAAAGCCCTGATCTCCTTGTCTTTAAGCTCATAATTTATATAGGGAATCTCAGGCGGCATTTCTTCGTTAAAGGCAAGCCTGCCTGCTGTGGTTTCAATAAAACCGCCTTCCTGGAGCTCTGCCACATGTTCAACCCTATCCCAAACAGGGAGTTTAGGAACTTTTACTTTTATAATTGCACCCCAGTCAAGAGATTTTGCCTCTATCGCCATATAAACTTCTTCTACAGAAGAATAGCGAGGCGCCTCTCCATAAGACTTTCCGCAGGCAGGACATCCCATCCAGCCCTCCAAAAGTTCTTTACCGCATTTTTCGCAAAACTCTTTTGTTTCGCTGCCTTTTGTCTTTGACTTTGCCTTAACTCTGCCGTTACCGGGTCTTTTGGAATCCGGTTTAATACCTGTTAAAAAGTTAATGCCCAACACCATGTCCTGGGAAGGATACACTATGGTTTTTCCGTTTGCGGGATTAAGAAGGTTTCTGGCACTCAACATTAGATTCCAGCATTCCATTTGGGCTGCCTGGGTAAGAGGCACATGCACTGCCATTTGATCACCATCAAAGTCCGCATTAAAAGCGTGGCATACCAATGGCGGCAATCTTATTGCCTTACCCTCTACAAGCACAGGTTCAAAGGCCTGTATACCAAGCCTGTGCAGGGTTGGAGCACGGTTTAAAAGAACAGGATGCTCTTTTACAACCTCGTCCAGTATGGCAAAAACTTCGGGGGTTTCCTGTTCTACCAGGATCTTTGCCTTCTTTATATTGTAAACAATGTCCTTGTCTACAAGCTTTTTCATGATAAAGGGTTTAAAAAGTTCCAGTGCCATTTTTGTAGGAAGACCGCATTGCCACATTTTAAGTTCAGGTCCTACAGTGATTACACTGCGCCCGGAGTAGTCTACCCTTTTTCCAAGCAGGTTCTGACGGAAGCGTCCCTGCTTACCCTTGAGCATATCACTTATGGATTTTAGGGGTCTGTTTGATGCGCCTTTTACAACTCTCTTTTTCTTTGAGTTATCAAAGAGAGCATCTACTGCTTCCTGAAGCATGCGCTTTTCGTTGCGTATAATAATGTCAGGGGCATTTAATACCTGGAGCCTTTTTAGGCGGTTATTGCGGTTTATAACGCGGCGGTACAGATCGTTAAGATCGCTTGTTGCAAAACGTCCGCCGTCAAGCTGTACCATGGGGCGCAATTCCGGTGGTATTACGGGTATGGTATCCAGTATCATCCACTGGGGCTGATTTTTAGAGTTTCTGAAATTCTCCACTATTTCTATACGTTTTAAAAGGCGTCTGTCACTTTTGGCACCTTTTTCTATCATCTTTGCACGAAGCTCAGCAGCCATCTGATCCAGATCAAGTCCTTCCAGCAAAGTCCTGATTGCCTCGGCTCCCATACCGGCAGTGAATCCGCCGCTAAAGCGTTCCTGTGCATCGTAGTACTCTTCTTCTGAAAGTAGCTGCATCTTTTTAAGATCAGTCTCGCCCGGTTCAATAACTATGTATTTTTCGTAATATAAGATGGAATGTAAGGCCGCAAGAGGCAGATCCAATAAGAGACCCATACGGCTGGGGACAGAGCGATAATACCAGATATGGGATACAGGAGCTGCCAGCTCTATATGACCCATTCTTTCGCGTCTTACCTTAAAGTGGGTAACCTCCACTCCGCAGCGGTCGCAAATTACTCCCCTATACCTGATCGATTTAAATTTACCACAGTAACATTCCCATTCCTTGGTGGTTCCAAAGATACGTTCGCAGAAAAGACCGTCTTTTTCAGGCCTAAGAGTACGGTAATTAATGGTTTCCGGTTTTTTAACTTCCCCATAAGACCAATCCCGTATCATTGCAGGAGATGCCAAACATATCATTATAGAATCAAAATCTTGAATATCCCTCATTATCGCTCCTTAAAAGTTAGAACCACTCTTGCTAATTAAATCCTCATCCCTTTCGGTTAAAGGTATCTGCTTATTCTTGTTATCGTAAATGGAAAGATCCAAAGCCAAACCGCGTAGTTCCTGTACAAGTACATTAAAGGATTCCGGGATGCCGGCAGTTGTGGAAGGTTCTCCCTTAACAATGGCCTCGTAGATCTTTGAGCGTCCTGTCATATCGTCAGACTTAATTGTTAAAAGTTCCTGCAGGGTATAGGCTGCGCCATAAGCTTCCAGGGCCCAAACTTCCATTTCTCCTAGTCTCTGTCCGCCAAATTGTGCTTTACCGCCAAGAGGCTGTTGTGTAACAAGAGAATAAGGTCCTGTGGAGCGGGCATGCATTTTATCGTCTACCAGGTGATGCAGTTTTAGGAAGTAGATCATTCCGCAGAAAATATCATTCATAAAAGGTTCGCCGGTTTTACCGTCCCTTAATGTTACCTTGCTTGTAACAGGGAGTCCCGCTTCTTTAAGTTTATTTTCTATTAGTTCTGTGGGAGGAGATTCAAAAACAGGGACAGCATACCATTCATTAAGGGTGGATCCTGCCCAGCCAAGTTCTGTTTCCAGTAACTGGCCTATGTTCATCCTGGACGGAACACCCATAGGGGTAAGACAGAGATCCAGAGGGGTTCCGTCTTCCATGTAGGGCATATCTTCTTCGGGGAGTATCCTGGCAACAACGCCCTTATTCCCGTGACGACCTGCCATTTTGTCTCCCTCGCGGAGCTTGCGTTTAGTTGCTATTAGTACCTTAACGATTTCATCTACTCCGGGGTTTAGATCGTCTCCCTCTGTCCTCTTAAGCCTCTGTATGTCTATGATGGTTCCCTCTATGCCATGGGGTACACGCAGCGAAGAGTCCCTTACCTCTTTGGCTTTTTCACCAAAGATGGAGTTAAGTAGTTTAAACTCAGGGGTGGTTTCAGTTTCACTCTTTGGAGTAACCTTACCTACAAGTATGTCACCGGAGCGTACCTTCGCACCTACTCTAATAATTCCTTCTCCATCAAGGTTATCAAGACTTTTTTCCGATGTGTTTGGAATATCCCTTGTAAGTTTTTCCGGTCCGAGTTTCGTTTCCCTTACCTCTGTAAAAATTTCTTTTATATGTATAGAAGTAAAAAGATCCTCTTTAACTACCCTTTGCGAAATAAGGATGGAGTCTTCAAAGTTATAACCGTTCCAGGGCATAAAACCAACAAGGATATTCCTTCCCAGTGCGAGTTCGCCGTATCTTGTGGCAGGTCCGTCGGCAATAACCTGCCCTGCTACTATTTTTTCTCCAAGTTTTACTATGGGGCGCTGATTAAAACAGGTGTCCTGGTTGGTACGGTGATTTTTAATCATCCTGTAAACATCCATGCCTTCTGCATTGGTCTCGGAAATTCTATTTGCCTTATCATCGGGCTCCAAAACAATTTCCTGTGCACTAACACGCACCACTACACCGCCCCTTCTTGCCTTGCAAAGCACTCCGGAATCGTAGGCGCATTTATACTCCATGCCTGTTCCAACACGCGGTGCTTCGGGGAATACAAGGGGTACTGCCTGACGCTGCATGTTGGAGCCCATAAGTGCACGGTTTGCATCGTCATGCTCCAGGAAGGGAATAAGAGAAGCTGAGGCGGAAATGATCTGCTTTGGAGAGACGTCCATGTAGTCAATTTCATTGGGAGTACGACTGGTGTAATCACCCTGTCTGCGGCATGAGATCTGATCCCCTACAAAGCTTCCGTTTGTGTTTAAGGCGGCAGAAGCCTGGGCAATAAAGAATCTGTCTTCGTCCATAGCAGAGAGGTACTCAATATCTTTGGAGGCAATGCCCTTAACTACCTTTCTGTAGGGAGATTCAAGGAAGCCGTACTCGTTTACCCTTGTATAATTTGCAAGGGAAACAATAAGCCCAATATTTGGTCCTTCCGGAGTTTCTATGGGACACATACGCCCGTAGTGGGTATAGTGAACATCCCTGACTTCAAAGCCTGCTCTTTCGCGGGAAAGACCGCCGGGTCCCAGTGCGTTAAGCCTTCGTTTGTGGGTTAACTCTGCAAGTGGGTTTACCTGATCCATAAATTGGGATAACTGGCTTGAACCAAAGAACTCTTTTATAGAGGCTACAATGGGTTTTATGGAAATAAGATCCTGCGGTTTAATTGTATCTGTTTCTTTAAGACTCATTCTTTCTTTTGCTATACGTTCCATACGGCTAAAAGCAGTTTTCATTGCATTTGCCATTAACTCTCCTACAGAGCGTATGCGGCGGTTACCAAGATGATCAATATCGTCCACCCTTTCCACGTCTGCATGAACATTAATTAAAAAGCGCATGGTTGCAATAATGTCTTCTTTTGTGAGCACATAATCCGTTAAGGGAGGGTTATGTGCAAATTTCTTGTTAAGCTTATACCTGCCTACCCTGCCCAGATCATAACGCCTTGAGGAGAAGAACATGCTGTTTAAATCTTTTTCTGCATTATCAACAGTTATAGATTCACCCGGCATCAGTATAGAGTATACATTGGATAAGGCTTCTTCTTTTGAAGGTTCATCCCTGTTGGGATCGTCTTTAATAAACTTTATCTCTTCCCTTTCAAAACAGTTAAGAAGCATTATGGAATCAAGTGAAAGGTTTGTTGATTTATCGTTTTTGGGATTTTCCAGGTCTACGAATTTGATAACTTCAACAGACTTGATGTTATTGACTAGAAGTTCATCAACATCGTGGGGATGAAGTTTATCTCCGGCTCTATAAAGTTTCTTCTGGCTTTCTCCGGAACCTATCCATACATCCTTTGCAAGGACCTGTCCAAAAAATTTCTCTCTTGTTTCTTTATCGTCCTTTACCTTCATGCTTTGGGTTTTATAAAAAGCCTTAATTATATCTTCGCGGCTTTCGAATCCCAGAGCTCTAAGGAAAATAGTTCCAAGTATGCGTTTTTTTCTGTCGATTTTTGCATATATTAGTTCTTTTTTATTATCAATTTCGAATTCCAGCCATGAGCCCCGGTAAGGTATAATGCGGGAAGAGTAAATCCCCTTTTCGTGGCAGAAAATAACACCGGGAGAACGGTGAATTTGTGAAACAACAACCCTTTCTGCACCATTAATTACAAAGGTTCCCCTTTCTGTCATTATGGGGATGTCTCCCATGTATATATCTTTTTGGCGAATTTCACCGGTCTGCTGGAAAATTAGGTTAATGCGGGCTTTTAGGGGAACCGAATAGCTTAAGCCTTTTTGCTTGCAATCATATTCGTTAAATTTTATATTGCTTTCGTCCAGAGTATAGTACTCATACTCCAGTACCATATCTCCATTCGGGCTTTCTATGGGGAAAGTGGCCCTAAATACTTCTTCCAAACCTAAAGGATCGGGAGCTTCATTTTTCCTGACTTTTTCACGCTGCAAAAAGCGTTCGTAAGAATTAAGCTGAATATCTATTAAGTCCGGAAGTTCCATTACATCCGGATCTTCCTTGCCTATAAATGTTCTTTTGGTATAGGTCTTTATTTTTGCCATATTTTCCCCCTGCTGTAAATTCGTAATGCCCGACCATATAAACACAATTTATACGGTCGGGTTAAAATTACGAGAAAACTATACTTTGCCGGCCGCTTAATGCGGCAAAACTGGAATTACTGAATATCAACAGTACCGCCGGCTGCAGTAATCAATTCCTTAATTTTATTTGCTTCATCTTTGGATACGGCTTCTTTAAGAGGTTTGGGAGCACCTTCTACCAGATCTTTTGCTTCTTTAAGTCCAAGACCGGTAACCTGTCTTACTTCCTTAATAACAGCAATTTTCTTTGCGTCGTCAAAAGCTTTAAGAATTACATTAAACTCAGTCTGTTCTTCTGAAGCAGCTGCAGGAGCAGCGCCCGGAGCAGCGCCGACTGCGGCAACAGCCACAGGAGCAGCGGCAGAAACGCCGAATTTTTCTTCCATTGCTTTTACGAGTTCAGATACCTCTAAAACCGTCATGGAGCTAATTGCTTCCAAAATTTGATCACTTGTTAAGGCTGCCATATTATCTTCTCCTTAAATTTTACTTACGCCTTCATACGAAAGCGAGCGGACACTTTAGCGTCCAATAAGCCTGACAGAACAGCAGCCTACGATTACTTATAAAAGAATCGCAGAAGTCTGAAAGGCATTAATTCCTAAAATCAGGCACCGGCTGCTTTACTGTCAGCAACTGCCTTAACAGTGCGGACAAGTCTTGAAGGTATGTCGTTAAGTGCACTTGCCAGATTTCTTGCAGGGGCATTCATAACGGACATTAACATGGAAATAAGCTCCAGCCTGGATGGCAGCTTGGAGAAATCTTCTACCTGTTTGGCAGTATAAAGATCTCCTCCCAACAAGCCGCCTTTCACTTTTAAAACTCCAACTTCTTTTGCAAAGTCTACCAATATTTTTGCAACTTCATTTGCATCCTGCGGGGCAATGGCAATTGCAGTAGGTCCTACAAGATGAGAAACAACACCTTCGGGAGCTGATAATTCCTGAAATGCTAAACGGGAAAAGTTATTTTTTACTACTTTATACTGTGCACCCTTTGCTCTAAGCTGTTTTCTAAGAGTGGTAATTTGTTCGACAGTAAGCCCGCGGTAATCGGTAAAAATAAAGTCTTCTGAAACAGAGAAACTTTCTTTTACACTGGCTATGGACTTTACTTTATGATCCTGGATTTTTTTTGCTACTATAGCCACACTAAACTCCTTCGTCCTTTACTGCGACCCAAACACCGGGTCCCATGGTAGAAGCCACTGACACTGTTTTAATGAACTCGCCTTTGGCATCTGCGGGTTTTTTACGTTTAATTTCGTTTACAACAATTTGCACGTTTTCTGCAATTTTTTCGCTGTCCATGGACACTTTTCCTACTGCTAAATGCACTACACCTGTTTTATCTGCACGAAATTCGGTGCGGCCTTTCTTTAGTTCAGACAATGCACCTTTTAAATCGAAAGTAACAGTTCCTGTTTTTGGATTAGGCATAAGTCCCTTCCTGCCCAATACCATACCCAGTTTACCCACATCCTTCATCATATCGGGGGTTGCAACTGCCACATCAAATTCTGTCCAGCCGCCTCTAACCTTTTCTATTAGTTCATCTGCACCAATAAAGGCAGCTCCCGCTTCCTGTGCTTCACTTTCTTTTTCCGGTTTACAGAACACAAGGATTTTTTTATCACCTTTAAACTGGTTAGGTAATACTACGGTATCCCTTACAGTTTGGCTTTTCTTTAAATTAACTTTTACAGAAAGGTCTACAGTTTCATCAAACTTGGCATAAGAGAGATTTTTTACCATGGTAACGGCATCACCAAGTGCAAATTGATCATCCTGATTATATTTTCCCTGAGCTTCTTTATATTTTTTTCCCTGTTTCATGCTTCTACCTCCACTCCCATGGATCTTGCAGTTCCGGATACTATTTTCATGGCACCGGCTAAATCGTTTGCGGACAAATCTACCATTTTAAGTTTGGCTATTTCTTCGCATTTTGCACGGCTTAATTTTCCTACTTTGGTATTTCTGGATTCAGGTGAACCTTTTTCCAGTCCTACTGCCTTTTTAATTAAAACAGATGCCGGAGGGGTCTTTAAGACAAAACTAAAGGTTTTATCCACATAGACTGTAATAACAGCAGGTATTGTTAAGCCGGGTTCCATTGATTTTGTTCTGTCGTTAAACTGCTGGACAAATTGCGGAGCACTAACTCCGTGCGGGCCCAATGCAGGTCCTACAGGAGGAGCCGGAGTGGCTTTCCCTGCCGGGCATTGCAGTTTAATTATGGCAGTAACTCTTTTCTTTGCCATTTCTTTCTCCTTATGTTTACACCTTTTCTACCTGGAAAAGATCAACTTCTACAGGGGTATTTCTTCCAAAAATTCCAACCATAACCCTAAGTTTATTTTTTTCCTGGTTAACATCTTCAATGGTTCCGGTAAAGGATTCAAAAGGACCATCTATTATCTTAACCTGTTCACCCGGAGCAAAAGCCTGCCTGGTTCTTACAGGGCGTTCACCTTTAATTTCACCGGATTTCTGTAAAAGACTCCTGGCTTCATCCCCGGAAAGAGGGGCAGGTTTCCTGTTAGCAGGGGTTCCTACAAAGCCGGTAACACCCTGTATCTTTTTTATTTTTGAACAGACAAGCTTCCACTGCTGCTCTTCATTTGGTAAATCCATTTCTACAAGTATATAACCCGGCAGAAATTTCTTTGTTTGCGTGCGTCTTTTTCCATCCCGCACTTCGACTACTTCTTCGGAAGGAACTTTTACGTCTCTTACGATGTCTTTTTCGAGATCGCCCATCCCTATCATCATGCGGATAGTCTTTTCTATCTTATTCTCATACCCGGAATATGTATGTAAGACGTACCAGCCCGTAGCCATATCTTCCCTTTAATGCCTAGAAAATCGCCTGCACACCAAGGAGCAGTAACATATCTACAATTCCCAAAACTGCCGCAATTATGATGGTAGAAATGATCACAACCTTGACTGAGCTTATGACATCTTCCCTGCTGGGCCAAATTACCTTGCGAAGCTCTGCGTAAGATTCCTTAATAAACCGGACAATCCTGTTCATATAATCACCATGCCTAACATTACCAAAAAATAAAAACTATTAATAGCCCTTTTATACAACTTTAGCTGTGCTCTAAACACAACTCCACTACAGGCGCAGTAAGGCTTGAACTCACGACCTGCGGTTTTGGAGACCGCCGCTCTACCAACTGAGCTATACGCCTAAAAAATGCTATTTAATCCTGCCTTCATTATGGACAGTGTGTTTCCTGTCGTGGGGGCAGTATTTATTGAATTTTAACTTCTCCTGAGTATTGCGCCGGTTTTTGCTGGTGGTATAGTTTCTCCTTTTGCAAACTTCGCACTGAAGTGCAATTAATTCCACCACTTGTCTTTTACTCTTAGCCATATCTCTCTCCTTTGCTCAAAACCGAAGGTTCTTAGCAGGTATAGCATCTATATATAGCAGGGTGGAGTTTGCATGGCAAACTCCGAGCTAAAAACCAAAGGTTTTTAGCAGCCCTCAATCAGAATCGAACTGATGACCTTATCCTTACCATGGATATGCTCTGCCAACTGAGCTATAAGGGCATATGCTGATACTACAATGTTTCGGTATAGTATCAGCAATTGAGAGTTTTGTCAATATTAATGAAGAGAAAAATGAGCAGTATTAGTCGAGATGCGCCAGGGTAACCCTAATAACTTCATTATTTCTGATTGACCTGCGCATGAAAGTATAGGTATCACCATCTTCATCTATAATAAGAATATCCCAAGTGGTGCTGCCTATAGGAACTAAAGTAATAACCTCGAATCTCTGTCCCGGACGTAGAATATTTACCCCAAGAAGGTCGTTTCCCCAGTCACTTGAACGGGCATCAGATACATAAATGAAATAAAATGAATAACCACCTGTTCCATTTTCGATAAAAAACTGGTCTGCCAGGGCAAATACACCAGTTAATCCAATTAAAAGCAATACAAGAATAAACTTTTTCATCATAAACTCCTTTTTATTGTTTCTATTAAATCAAAATGTATCACAATACGAGGGAAGATACAAGGTAGAAAAGAAAAAATCAGCTGGATGAAGAAGCAGTTTACATATATAATTAATATATCTGGAGGTAAAATGATTCCCCATAGCTTCAAAAAAATACTCACACTTAGTTATGATGATGGTGTAGAGCAGGATAAAAAACTGGTAGAAATCTTAAATAAATACGGAATAAAGGCAACTTTTAACTTGAATAGCGGTATACAAAGCGGATCAAGCCAATTTACAAGAAACGATGTGCATATAAGGCGTATGAATGTGGCATCTTTACCGGAACTATACAGAGGTCACGAGGTTGCAGTTCATTCACTTACCCATCCGCGTTTAAATGAGCAGGATGAAGACACAATAATTAACGAACTTGAACAGGATATAATCAACCTGGAAAGAATTTTTGGCAGCAAAATGCTTGGAATGGCATATCCTTACGGTACTTTTAACGAAACTGTGGTAAAACTGGTACGAAAATGCGGCCTTTTATATGCCAGAGGCGTAAAAAGTACCCATAATTACGATATTCCTGACGAATTACTTACATATCAACCTACAATTCACCATAATGATCCAAAATTAATGGAGCATGCAGAAACTTTTATTAAGCTAAAGCCCGAAAATATACAAGTTTTCTATGTTTGGGGGCATAGCTATGAATTTGATACAGATAATAACTGGCAGGTAATAGAAGATTTTTGCAAGATTATTTCAGGAAAAGATGATATTTTTTACGCTACAAATGCCGAAGCCTTACTTGGAAATAATTAATGAATAGTAGGGTAGCAATTGAGCCTTGCAGCTCCTACCAGGCTGATGAGCTTTATACTTCCATAAAAAAGACAATTGAGGCAGCGGGGGATCTCGATGTAAAAGGAAAAAGACTGCTTCTTAAACCAAATATAGTCTTTGATGCTGCTCCGGAAAAAGCTGTCTGCACTCATCCTGAGTTTATGGCAGCAGCAATACGATTATTTAAGGATATGGGAGCAAAGCATATATATGCCGGAGACAGTCCCGGCTTACAAATGCCGGGCTTTTCGGCGAATGTATCGGGGATAGGAGATGCAGCTACAAAAAACGGCGCAGAATGGGTAGATTTTACAAGGGAAAAAGCAGAATTAAGTTATCCTGAAGCTCATACAATAAAAAAATTTACACTCACAAAAATCATTAAAGATATAGACATCATTGTAAACCTGCCTAAGCTAAAAACTCACCAGCTTATGTGCTATACAGGTGCAATGAAAAATCTTTTTGGGCTTATTCCATCGGCTGCAAAAAGTTCATTCCATGTACGCTGCCCAAGCCAAAAGACATTTGCATCCATGATAGTTGATCTTAATGCTGCAATAAACAACATAGAAGACCTGCAAGTATACAATATAATGGATGCTGTCATAGGAATGGAAGGCCCGGGTCCTGCAGCCGGAACTCCCCGGCAGCTCGGGTATGTTCTATCTTCACCCAATGCACTTGCAATGGATATAGCTGCCTGCAGGATAATTGCTTACCCGCCGGAATTGATTCCCATAAATAAAAATGCATTAGAGCGAAAAATATGGCTTAACAGCATAACTGATATAGAATACCCTCTGCTTAATCCTTCTGATCTTTGTGTCCCTGATTTCAATAAAATTCCAATTAAAAAGGCTGCGCCGCAATTATTAAATTTTATTCTGCCTAAACCATTAAGAAACTTACTTGAATCTTTTGCTCCAAGACCTGTTATAAATGATAAAGTCTGCATGCGCTGCCTTGATTGTGAAAAAATTTGTGCTTCCAGAGCAATAACAACAGATGGTAAAACCAATAACATATTAATAAACTACAGGGACTGCATAAGATGTTTTTGCTGTCACGAGATATGTAAGTTTAACGCAATAGCCATTACAAAAAAACCGGCAGGAAATAAATGAACCCATTAAATTTTTTAAATAATGCAGCAGACAGTTCTCTTTATATGTATGTTTTAACTGCAGTACTTATATTTATGCTTATTCTATTTAGTTATATTTTTATTAGATATTCCAAAAAAAACAAAAGCATTATTATACAGAACGAACAATTAAGAATTGCCGAAGAGCAGACAAAGCTTATGCTGGATACTATTCCCCTTTGCTGCCAGCTATGGAACTCCAGGCTGGAAACAATAGACTGTAACGAAGCGGCTGTACGATTATATGGATTTAAAAATAAACAGGAATATGTAGAAAGGTTTCATGAATGTTCTCCTGAATTCCAACCGGACGGGCAGCGATCAGACGTAAAAGCAATAATGCTGGTAGAAAGTGCATTTACCGAGGGACATTGTGTATTTGAATGGCTCCATCGTATACCGGATCAGGATATTTTGATGCCGGCAGAAGTTACCCTTGTAAGGGCACGTTACAGAGATGAATATGTTGTCGTAGGTTACACAAGAGATCTTCGTGAACACAATAGAATGATGGATAGCATAGAAAGACGAAACATTTTTTTAAATACTGTAAATCAAGTATCTGACATTCTTTTGGAACCCAATATTATTGATTTTGATCAAAATGTAAATCAATCCCTGGAATTAATTTCACATGCAGTAAATGTTGACAGGGTTTTTCTTTGGAAAAATTATGATTCAAACGATGAATTATACTGTGTCAATATTTATGAATGGCCTTTGGAAGGAGAATTACAAAAGACAAGCAAGTTTTTTTACAAAGATGGATTTTCCGAATGGTCAGATTTACTCCCACGAGGTGAAATAATTAACAGTAATACAAACGATAGACCGGAAGGAGAACGCTCGTTTTTTACTTCTCAGGGTATAGTCTCAATTTTAATAGCCCCTGTTTTTATGGAGAGTAAATGGTGGGGCTTTATTGGACTGGCCGAATGCAAAAATGAACGCATCTTTTCCTTAAACGAAGAGCTGATACTGCGTTCTGCAGGGAGGCTAATTACCAATGCTCTGCTTAGGCAGGATATGGCACAAAACTTAAAACAGGCACTGGATTCTGCCAACGCTGCCAATAGTGCAAAAAGTGATTTTTTGGCAAAAATGAGCCATGAAATACGCACCCCCATGAATGCCATAATAGGCATGACAGAACTGGCTCTACGGGCAGAAGACTATAATAAAAGCAGAGAACATATCTTTACAGTAAAGCAGGCAGGAGCAAATCTACTTTCCATTATTAACGATATATTGGACTTTTCTAAAATAGAAACAGGAATAATGGAAATTACACCAGATATCTATAATTTGTCTTCTCTTACAAACGATGTTATAAGTATCATCAGAATAAGGGTAGTAGACAGGAGACTGCGTTTTGTTGCAAACATAGACAGCCGTATTCCCAATGAGCTTATAGGAGACGAAATAAGACTGCGTCAGATATTACTTAACCTTTTAAGTAATTCTGTTAAGTATACCGAAAGAGGGTATATTCTTTTAACCATATGTGCAGAAGGCACCGGCGAGGATTCAATTAAACTGGTCATGAAAGTAGAAGATTCGGGTATTGGGATCAAAAAAGAAGACATTGTAAATTTATTCGGAGATTATACGCAATTTGATACTGACAGAAACAGGGGAATTGAAGGTACAGGACTTGGACTTGCAATAACACAGAGCATAGTTCATGCAATGGGGGGAGAAATTACAGTAGAATCCGAATACGGCATAGGCAGCACTTTTACTGTTACACTTAATCAAAAAATAAAAAATAAAAAACCCATGGCTTCTATAGATAATCCTGATGATAAGCATATATTAATTTATGAACGTAGAGAAGTATACTCATCTTCCATGGTATACAGCATGCAAAATTTAGGAGTAAAGTGTACCCTTGCTTCAAATGACGGTGATTTTATTAAAGAAATGGAAAGCCGGGAATTTTCTTTTGTATTTATCTCTTACTATCTTTTTAATAAAAATAAAGAATTAATTTTACCTTATACAGAAAAGATTAAGATTGTAATTCTCAGTGAATTTGGAGAAACTATTCCTGACATGGGACATTATGTACTTGCAATGCCAGTACATGTAATATCCATCGCAAATATATTAAATGGCGTATCAAGCAGCTTCTCCTACAATGAAAACAAAGAGTTATATGTCAGATTTACCGCTCCGGATGCACGAATATTGATAGTGGATGATATTTATACAAATTTAAAGGTTGCCGAAGGTCTTTTACTGCCCTATGAAATGAAAGTTGACCTGTGCAAAAGCGGATTGGATGCGATAGACGCCATAAGAAGCACACAATATGATCTTATTTTTATGGATCATAAAATGCCCGGCATGGATGGTTTAGAAACTACAAAATACATAAGGATGATGGGAGAAGAAAATGCTTACTGTAAAAATATACCTATTATTGCATTAACCGCAAACGCAGTAAGCGGTATTAAGGATCTATTTATGGAAAACGGCTTTAATGATTTTATGTCCAAACCAATTGACACTGCAAAGATGAATATGATATTGGAAAGATGGCTTCCACGCGAGAAACAAAGGAGCAATGCAAAAAGTCCTCATGCTGTTATTATACAAAAACCTACAGAACACAGTGTTTTAATCGAAGGTGTCGATGTTAATACAGGGATATATTTATCTGGAGGACAGCTTAACCTTTATTTAGAGACGCTTTCAACATACTATAAAGACGGCCTTGAAAAAATTACAGAGATAACTAATTCGCTTGAAACTGACAATTTGGAAATGTATACAATTTTAGTACATGCTTTAAAAAGCGCTTCTGCAAATATAGGAGCTTTTTCACTTTCTGAGGAAGCAAAAGCTCTGGAAACTGCCGGGGATGAAAAAAACCTTCACTTTATAGAAAGTCATAATGATATTTTTATTTTAAACCTAAAATTACTTCTGGAAAAAATATATATTGTTTTGTCCTCTCAAAAAAACAATATGGTTAATAATTTGGAACCTGTAAGTGCTGAAACTTTAAAAAAAGAATTACTTGAATTGCAGGAAGCAATAATTTCACTGGATGCCGGTGCAATAAACAGGAAAATTGACAGTTTAAGAGAATATGCCATAAATGACCCTGAAAAACTTATTATAGAAGAATTATCAGACAGCGTTTTGTTTGCGGAATTTAATAATGCGATAGCCCTAATAAACAAACTATTACAGCAAATAGGAGACTGATAAAGGAAAGAGTTGGAATGGAAAACTTTTATATTTTTTCGATAATATTAATGTTTTTTCTTCTTATTATATCAGCTATATTACTGGTAAAATGTTTTAAATTCCAAAAAACCAGGGAAAATCAAACTTCATTATCATTTTCAGAAGACTTAAAAGAACAAAAAGTCATGTCTAACACCATAGAGCAGCGTAACAATTACCTTAATACAGTATACAGTGTCTCCTCTGTTTTGCTTGATCCTGATGTAGAAAAATTTGGGGGAAACCTATTATACTCAATGAGCCTGTTGGCAAACGCTGTAGAAATAGACCATATAAGCATTTGGAAAAATTCAAGAATAAAAGGAGAGCTATGTTTTTCTTTGATTCATGAATGGCCTTCAGAAAAAAAAGACACAAGTATAAAAGAATTTGAATACATCCCATATAACAGGGGTTTTAAGGAACTGGAAAAAACACTTTTACGCGGTGAAATAATAAATTCTACTGTAAAACAAAGACCGCAGAAAGAACAGGAATTACACCAAAAATCAGGTTCATTATCCGTACTTATAGTCCCGGTATTTTCTTCCGAAGAAATGTGGGGATTTTTTATATTTGATGAAAGCAGCTATGAAAGGATATTTACAGAGAACGAAGTTTCAATTTTACGTTCAGGCAGTCTCCTTATTACAAATTCACTGCTCCGTCAAAGCATAACAGAAAATTTACAGGACACTTCAATTAAACTTGAATCAGCTCTTTTAAAAGCTCAGGAGGCAAGCCAGGCAAAAAGCGATTTTCTTGCAAAAATGAGCCATGAAATACGTACTCCCATGAATGCAATAATAGGGATGACAGAACTTGCTTTAAGAGCCAAGGAACACAATTCTTCACTTGAACATATACTTACTGTAAAACAGGCAAGTTCAAATTTACTTTCCATTATAAATGACATACTTGACTTTTCAAAAATAGAGACAGGGAAACTTGAAATTGTTAATGAAGAGTATTCATTCTCTGCGCTGATTAATGATGTAATCAGCATTGTTAGAATGAGGGCTGTTGATTCTCCCATACGTTTTGCAGTGAACCTTGACAGCAATATACCCAAGAAATTAACAGGAGACGAAATACGCATTCGTCAGATTCTTTTAAATATATTAAACAATGCCATAAAATACACAGAAAATGGCTTTGTCTCTTTTTATATTTCCGGTGAATTAATTGATGAAAAAACCATCAACTTAATTATTGAAGTTGAAGATTCCGGTATAGGTATAAAAGAAGAAAATATTGAAAACCTTTTTCATGATTACACACAATTTGATCTTGGACGCCACAGGGAAATAGAAGGCACGGGACTGGGGCTTGCAATAACAAAAAACATTTTAAATTACATGAATGGAGAAATAAATGTAAAATCCGAATATGGCAAAGGCAGTATTTTTACAGTCAAATTTCCCCAAATTATAAGTTCCTTAGAACCTATAGCAACAATACAAAAAACAGAAGGCACAAAGATTCTTTTATACGAACGGAGATTAATTTATGTAGATTCAATTAATTACAGTTTAAAGAGTTTAGGGCTAGGCTGTGATATTGCGTCAAGTGAAAATGAACTAAGCGAAAAATTAATTGAAACTAAATATAATTTTTTGATTGTATCGTATAAGCTTTACTTAAATAACAGCAGTATTATTTCTGAATACGGCAAGGGAATAAAAATAATCGTTTTAACTGAATTTGGCGAATCCATTCCGGACAAAAAGCTAATTTCGCTGGCAACGCCGGTACATTCAATTTCCCTCGCAGATATTATTAACGGGGTCTCAAACACATTCAACTACAGCGAAAACAAAGAATTAATAGTGAGGTTTACAGCACCCGGAGCCAGAGTTCTTATTGTAGATGACATTAGTACAAATTTAAAAGTAGCGGAAGGGCTTATGATGCCCTACAAAATGGATATAGATACATGCAAGAGCGGATTTGAGGCAATCAGCAAGCTAAAGGATAAGCGTTATGACATCATTTTTATGGATCACAAAATGCCGGAAATGGACGGAGTAGAGACTACAGTACTGATAAGACAGATGGAAACTGAGGATCCATATTATGGAAATGTCCCAATAATTGCATTAACAGCAAACGCTGTAGCGGGTACAAAAGAAATGTTCATGGCTAATGGATTCAGCGATTTTATGTCAAAACCCATAGATACAATAATTTTGAATTCAATACTTGAAAAATGGATAGCAAAAGAAAAACATGAAATTTATACAAGCGATAGCTCCAATAAATCTGTAAAACAGGATGAACCATATCCGGAAATTAATGGAGTTGATGTAGAAAAGGGAGTATACTTATCCGGCGGCTCTTTAACTCTTTATATGGATACACTTGAAGTATTTACAAGAGACAGCTCAGAAAAAATCAAAGAAATACAAAACTGCCTTAACGAAGGTAATCTGGAATTGTACACAATATATATACATGCTCTAAAAAGCGCCTGCGCAAATATTGGCGCTGCTTATTTATCTGAAGAAGCAAAAGTATTGGAAAAAGCAGGAGATGATGCAAATATTGGATATATTAATGCTTACAATAATAAATTTATTGACAATTTAAGTGAATTCCTTGAAAAAATAAAAACAGTATTGGAAAATAACAAAAAAAATAACGCTGATATTGTATCAGATATAAATGTCATTAAACCACTTTTAAGGGAACTCAAAACAGCGCTTGAGAATATGGACATAAGCATTATTAACTCAATAATAGATAAGCTGGGATCATTTAACTTTAGTTCTGAAATAAACGATAAAATTAGTGCAATATCCGATTCTATATTGTTTTACGAATTTGACAAGAGCCTTGAACTAATTAACAATTTATAGTATCCAAAAAGAACTTTAACTCTTTACGATCAATACCCCAGTTTCTGCCAAAGTGTATAAATAAATCCCCGGATAGTTTCATAAATTTATCAAAAATATTTTTTTCGGCAGGCAGAAAACCGTAAACAAAATCCGGAAATGTATTACGATTTACAATAAGCTCCCAAAAACGCGCAAAATTTTTTAGAGATTCTATTTCTCTACAAGACATAGCTCCCGTTTCCAACACCTCATATGGAGCTTTGTCTGAGTAATGCATACACATGCTTTCATTGAGATTAAGTATTGCCGTCCCCGGTAAACCTTTTAAAATACCAAGCTGAATTTCATATTTATTGTCTGTACTTAAATCTGAATAGTTTAAAATATGCCATAATTTGTCAAAACCATTTCCAAAAGAAAGCATATCTTCTCCGGGAAGACCTGCAATTAAATCTACATGGAGAATAGCATTTGTATTAAAACGCAGGAATTTTAGATTTTCTGCTTCCTCTTTCATGTCAAAAGAAGCTGAAAGGGGGCGGTTAATAATTTTTGCCGTGTTTAAATTAAAAGTTTGAATACCAACTTCCAGGCGCAGGGAATTTTCCGGAAATCTGCTTAAAGTTTCCTTTAATTTATCAGAAAGTCCAAAAGGCAGAAGCTCAAAATGAAAACACATGGAGTTTTGATCATACTTTTTAAGCAAAGAAAGTAAAAATTCCAGAATATATATTGCCCTGTCATTATTAAGATTAAAACTTCTATCAAGGAACTTAATTTTTTTGGCCCCTCTTTCTGCAAGCTTTTCTATCTCGCTGCATATTGTATCAATAGGGAATTCCCTTACGCCGGCAGAAGAGTAGGCCTGGCAATAAGCGCAGTGAAAAGGACAATCCCGGGAGCTTTCAAAATAAACATGCTTTTTTTTAAGGTCTTCATCACTGTAATAATGATAGGCATATGATGTATTTATAAGACTAATTTTTTCATGTTCATTATTAATAAAAACAGCTGTACTCCCTTTTTCTAAAGCTTGTCCTTTCTGCAGCAGGCTTCTGCATAGCTCCCTGAACTTATCTTCTCCTTCACCTCTTATTACATAATTGGCATAACGAAATATTTCTGCCTTTTCGTCCAAAAAGGAAACTTCAGGGCCTCCAAGAACAATTATAGGTCTATCATACATAGCCCACTTTTCATGCAGTTTTTTAAGAAGTTCAAGACTTGCCATATGATTCCAAACAGAAACTGATAATCCAAATATAAGAGGCTTTGAATTTATAATGGGTTCCAGTTTTTCATTAAGGGGCTGTCTTAATGCAAATTCCAGGATTTCGCATTCAGGCTCAAGTTCTTTTAGGTTTGCTTTTAAAAGTCTTAAAGCCAGTGAAGGATGAATCCACTTGGCATTTATCGCAGCAAGTGTAATTTTGGGCATTATTAATTAAACATATCTCTGGTTCCGGTCTGCCATTCCTTTTGTGCTTCAAGAACCATTCTCTCAACATCCTGCCAATTCTCGGCTCTTGGACCGGGTAAATCCAGGTTTGTAGAATTGGTAAAAACTATAGTCTTACAGCCCTGTTCCCTTAAACTCTTTACATTAAAAGGAGAATCGTCTATGTAAACATGAGCACCGACTGCGCTCTTATCTGCCATAAAGCAGAGATCCCAATAAGGAATATCCCAATTTTCAAGCCAATCAATCGTTTGTATACCCGATGTCTTATGAGAATATTTAAGGAATAATCTGTGGGTTATTATGCGTATCCTGATTCCTCTGCTGGATAATTTTCTAAGTACAGCAGGAGCATCTTTAATAGGTTCCATATCCCGGAATAAGTTTCGCTGGGTTACAGCAAATCTATGCAGCCTATCATAGCCGCCGTACTCATTAAGGTTCCATTCTTCAAGACCAAAACTTACATTGGTGGTAAGTGAATCAATGGGTTTAACTAGCCACTCGGCGGCTATTTTGCGCATAATGCCATAGAAGTCTCCGACTACACCATCAAGGTCTACACCAAAAATAAAGCTGCTTTGATCCATAATATATTCCTCTTAATAGCTTATATGTAAAGCAATCTGGAAATAAGTACTGCCATACTCCATTCTTTTAATCTGTAGATGCTCATATTTTTTAAAGCCATCTCTTTACCCGGATCTAAAATATCATCAGGGGAAGGCAAACCTGTATCAATAGCCCTTACCCATTTTTTACCGGCTAAAGGTTCACATATTTTAAAATTTACAGGATTGCTGCCGGAGTTAAACATTATAAAAAAATCATTATCATCCCTGTCCGCTAAAACATCGGCCTTACTTCCATCAATTCTAATTGCAAGGCACTGACCAATTTCTTCCCAGTCAGGAATCTCGCCCTTCTCATCGTACCATACAATATCAGGCGTAGGATTATAATTTCCGTCTCTTCCGGTAAAAAATTCGGGGCGCATAAAACCGGGATGACGCAGACGAAAAGCTATCATCTCTTTAACAAAACGAAAATGCTCCATATTTTTTTCAAGCAAGGACCAATCATACCAGGATATTTCGTTGTCATGACAGTATGCATTGTTATTTCCCCCCTGGCTTCTGCCAATTTCGTCCCCTCCAAGAAGCATAGGTGTACCAAGAGAAATCATTAAAGTGGCAATAAAATTTTTCATGTGCCTGAAGCGGAAAATATCTGCTTTTATATCCGGACCTTCCACACCATAATTTGCGCTAATATTGTTATCGTTTCCATCCATGTTATTTTCGCCGTTTGCCTTGTTATGCTTTTGCGAATATGTAACTAAATCACGAAGGGTAAAACCGTCATGGCTTGTTATAAAGTTTATGGAGTGAAAAGGTTTACGCCCGTCCCTTAAGTATAGATCAGAGCTTCCGGAAATCCTGGTTGCCAAATGCCTGGTCTCTTTTAGATCGCCTCTCCAATACTTGCGCAGCTCATCACGGTAACGATCGTTCCATTCAGCCCAGCGTCCGCCGGGAAACCAGCCAACCTGATAAGCACCGCCGGCATCCCATGCCTCGGCGATTATTTTTGTGTTACGCAAAACGGGATCTTCTGCAATTTGTCTTAATACAGGCGGGTTCTCCATCAAAAATCCATTTTCATCCCTGCCTAAAATGGAACCAAGATCAAAGCGAAAACCATCCACATGCATTTCCAGCACCCAGTAATGAAGACAATCAAGAATAAAACTTAGTACTACAGGATGATTACAGTTAACGGTATTGCCGCATCCTGAATAATTTTTGTAATAACGCTTATTATCTGTAAGCATATAATAAACAGAATTATCCCAGCCGCGGAAGGAAAAGGTAGGCCCCATTTCGTTTCCTTCACCTGTATGGTTAAAAACAATATCAAGGATAATTTCAAGACCGGCCTTATGAAGCTCCCTAACCATCTCTTTAAACTCCCTTACAGCAGCGCCCGGACTTTTATCGTAAGCATAGGAAGATTTTGGGGAAAAGAATGCGACAGTAGAATAACCCCAATAGTTAACAAGTTTTTTTCTGGTAATGGGGTTTATATTGGACAATTCGTTTTCGTTAAATTCCTGGAGGGGAAGAAATTCCAGACTGGTAACTCCCAGATCCTTTAGGTAAGGAATTTTTTCTATTACCCCTTTATATGTTCCCGGAGCGGAAACCTCAGAACTGGGATGCTTAGTAAGGCCCTTTATATGGGTTTCGTACAATACACTAAAACGCAAAGGATAGTTTAATGGCCTGTCTCCCTGCCAATCAAAATTATCATCAATAACTATGCATCTTGGCATATTATGTATGTCGTCTTTATAGGAATACGAAAGATCTTTGGAAACAGAGTACATATCGTAACCCAAAGAAGCACTAAAGTCCCATTTGGATAAATCGCTTAAGGCTTTAGCGTAAGGATCAAGCAGTGTTTTATTTGAATTAAAGCGGAAACCCTTCTCCGGAATATACTGCCCTTCTGCCCTATATAGATAGCAGCTATGTGCCTTTAAACCGGGAATAAAACAGTGCCAAACATCTCCTGTGCGGTTTGTATCAGGATCCAGTTTAATTTCCCTGTAAAGACTGCCGGGCTCATCAGATTCAAAAAGAATCAATATAACACCTGTAGCATTACGGGAAAAAACAGCAAAATTAACTCCCCTATCCGTGGGGGTAGCACCTAAAGGAAGTGCTCTACCGCTCTCTACAATAAAATTCCCGAAGGACATAGTTAATCATAACATGGAAAATAAAAAACATCAATTTAGCCCTTAGCTAAAAAATGGCAAGCATTGCGTCATATAAATAAAAAGCCTATAATATAAGAATGCGAAAGAAGCTTATTTTGCTGTGCATTTTCCTATACTCAGGCATCCTTTCGGGGCTTTTCCCGCAGCAAAGTCAGTCTTCTATTCCCGAGCTTCTTAGAATTCCACAAAGCAGCGAAGTGCCGCGCTATCCTGTTGATATGGTAATAGGGACATTGGATAGAGGCAGTGCTCCCCAGGCTGCATTCAATAACGCCAGAAATCTCCTAAACAGAATTATAGGCGGATATGATTTAGAGACAGAGTACAATAATGGTTCAGTAAGCGATGAAAACCGCCGGGAAATCATCAGCCTTAGACCCAGGAGTTTTCGTTTGGGTGGAGGCAGAACAGAAGCCGACGGCTATGTTTCCTTTTTAATACGATTACTCGGTTCAAATGAAAGCATAACAGGAGAGATATACCTAAAGCAGGAAAATGATACATGGATTATTGACGATCTGATCCTGGAGGAAAGAAGAGCGATAGGCGAAATAAGAGACAGTTTTCGTTACGATTTTTCTCCCTATGAGAGGTTTTATTAAGGCAGAAAAATGGCAACACCAATAAAACGAATTGAAAAGGATTTTTTCCTTAAATACATTTATGACGAACAGGTTCAGGTGAGATTCTCAAAAGGCCGCTCACAGGTGACAATGGTTCTGGAGAAACCTGCAAAAGAAGAAATGCAGTTTTGGACCAACCGCAATGTCTATGACTTAAAAGAAGGCGAAAAAATAACTATTATGTTTGACTTTCGCGGTCAAATAATAAGTTTCCCTGCCGAGCTAATTTCTTATAGGGATCGTACCCTTATAGCAAAGAATCCGGAATTTATTTATACAAACCTGGACAGATCCTATTCAAGAGTTTCAGCTCCATCGGATCTGGAGGTGCGATTCTCATTTACGAACGACAGATACTCGCTTTCCTTCCCCAGGGTAAACGATTTTGAAGCAGTAGATGAAGAAACAATAATGAAAAACTATGATCTCGCCAATTTAAATGATCTTGTTTCGCAAATGGAAATCCTTATTAGAAGATTTGCAACCGGTTACAAACTGACAATTTTTAAGGATTCCATACCATTTAGTACAGAGGAAAGAGTTATTGCCGCAACAGGTAAATGTCTTTATCTGCCTCAGGCAACGGAGAATTTTCCCATTGAAGATCCTTACCCAAAAAAACGTCTTATAACAGAAGATATTTTTAAAAGCTTCCTCAGAAATTCAGAAGTAAATTTTCATAATGTAGATGATGCTTATAATAAATTTTTTACAAAGAAACAGGAAAAGGGGATAAGCTCTGATCTTTGGATGCCCATCCTTTTTCAGGAATATGTTATTGGGTACATAAGGGTATGGGTTGATAAACAAGGCAAAGCTCCTCTTAGTTTTGGAGTTTTAGATAGTATGTACCAATTTGCAAAAATACTTGCATACTCACTAAAAGTAAACAGATACTTTGATTCCGGCAAAGTTAATAATGATCCTTTTGATGGAAAAATAATTGATATAAGCGCATCGGGCTTGTTATTTTCTTATCCTATATCCCGTCTTGATGCTGCATTGCTTCCGGAAACACAATTAACTGTAGAGCTAAAAACACCCAAAAGGACTATTAAAAATAAGGCAAAGGTTGTAAGGTCATTCAAAGATAAGCTTAGAGAATATTACGGTTGTAATTTCCTGGATACCAAGCCGGAGGATCTTCGCTTTTTATTTGAATTTATTTATGGTAAACCCTTCACAGATAAAGACGCTGCTTTTCTTATTGGCAATGTTTAGCGTTCAAGTTTCCTGTAAACCATGGCGGATCTGTTCTCTCCACCGGACTGATCTCTTTTCCATTCTGCATACTCAGACCAGTTCCCGTCATACCAAACTACTTCATCTTCTTCAAAAGCAAGTATGTGTGTGGCAATCCTGTCCAAAAACCAGCGGTCATGGCTAATAACAAGACATACGCCTGCGAAACTATCTATAGCCTCTTCAAGAGCCCTTAAGGTGTTTACATCAAGATCGTTAGTAGGTTCATCCAATAAGAGTACATTTGCACCTTCTTTAAGAACCAGTGCTAGGTTTAAACGGTTTCTCTCTCCACCGGAAAGGAAGCCTACCTTTTTTTGCTGGTCAGAGCCGGAGAAGTTATACCAGGCACAGTAAGCTCTGGAATTAACCTCTTTACCGCCCTTCCCGTCAACACTGCCTAGCTTAATAATATCAAGGCCATCCGATAATTGCTCCCATACACTTTTTTCGGCGTCAAGCTTTTCCCTCATTTGATCTGCCCAGGCAAGCCTGACGCTTTCTCCAAGCCTTAGACTTCCGGAATCGGCTTTCTCCATACCTGTTATAATCTTAAAAAGGGTAGTTTTACCCGCACCATTAGGACCAATAATTCCTATGCAGGCTCCGGGAGGAATAGTAAAATCCATGTTTTGAAAAAGGAGTTTATCCCCACCCCCTTTTAAGGGATAACTCTTTTTTAGTTCATTCGCTTCTATAACAAGCTGTCCAAGCCTGGGACCGGCAGGAATGGTAATTCTTCCTTCGCTGATTTTTTCTCTTTCATTATCCAAAAGAAGTTTTTCGTATTGGCTTATTCTGGCTTTACTTTTGGCATGACGTCCTTTGGGACTCATGCGTATCCACTCAAGCTCTCTTTGAAGCTGTTTACGCTTATCGCTTTCGCCTTTTTCTTCCATGGCAAGGCGCTGTTCCTTTTGTTCCAGCCAGGAAGAGTAATTACCCTTCCAGGGTATACCCTCCCCTCTGTCCAATTCCAAAATCCAGCCGGCAACATTATCCAGAAAATACCTATCGTGAGTAACAGCTATAATAGTTCCTTTATAATCCCTTAAATGCCTTTCCAGCCATGACACTGTTTCTGCATCAAGATGATTGGTAGGTTCATCCAGTAAAAGTATATCCGGCTTTTTAAGCAATAGACGGCATAAGGCAACCCTGCGTTTTTCACCTCCGGAGAGGTAATCTACAATCTCATCGCCCGGCGGACAGGATAAAGCACTCATGGCGAGTTCTATACGGCTGTCAAGGTTCCATCCGTCATTCTCCTCGATTTTTTCCTGAAGCTCTGCCTGCTTTGCACCTAATTTATCATAATCTGCATCCGGCTCTCCAAAAGCTTCACTAACCTGATTAAATTCATCCAGGAGATCAACAATATCCTGCACGCCCTCTCTTACAATTTCCTTAACAGTAAGACCGGGTTCCAGGTAGGGTTCCTGCTCCATATAGCCTATTGTGTATCCGGGGCTTATGGATACCTCGCCGGTAAACTCTTTATCTACCCCTGCCAAAATCTTTAATAAGCTGGACTTACCGGAACCATTAAGACCCAAGACACCAATTTTAGCACCATAGTAATAGGAAATACCAATATCTTTAAGAACCTGTCTTGTGCCATGCTTCTTGGATACCCTATACATTGAATAAATAATTTTTTTATCATCTACTGTGGACATAGCACATACTAACATAAATCTTTAAGATCAGATAGACGGCTTTTTATGGCAGATAGACCGGAATCTACGGTGCCTACAGGAATGCCCAGTACTTGTGCAATCATACGATTGGATGCTGCCTTCCTCATGCTGCTTAAACGTTTTTTCATTGAATGATGCCTGCTTACTGCACGTTTAAATCGGCTTTCCATCAAAAAATAATAATCTGATCCTCTTTGTGAATGATTCATTCTTTTTTGATAAGCCAAACAGCGGTAATGCTGCAGATGTATTCTATCCTGCAAACCTCTAATGGCATTCTCTCTATGGGATCTCATAGCTCTTAACTTGTCTATCATCTGCTGTATATCAGATTTTTTTATTACATTAACTTTGGCTACATAGTCAAGCATTTCCTCTGTGGCATAGTAGTATGATTTAAGCAAAAGAAAGAGTAATTGCCGCGGGTTAAGAAATTTTATTACAGGATTTTCATATATATGATCTTTGTATTCCGGCTCACTTTCAAAAAGCTTCATTTCTTCTGCGCGCGCCTGCCAGCATACATATTCAGTTAGCTTATGATCAGCTTCTCTTGCCCTATACTCTCTTGCAGTTCCATGAAGTAAACCTGTAAGATAAGAATCAAAAGAAGAGCCGGTTTCCTTATATTTATCTATAGCAATGGAAATTCTTGGATAAACCCAGGAAATAAAATCACCCCAGCTTTCTTCATCATCCTCAAAAAGATTATACCTTCCTGGCTTATTTATTAAGTAACGAAAAATTTCCCCTTCTAAATCTTTTTTGGAAATCTCTTTTCTTTTGTACAATCCAAAATAACCAGACAACTGTTTTTCTGTTTCCACATTGAGCTCCTTGAAAAAAATATTTCTATTATAAATACGGAGTTCAAATGCAGTTTACTTCAAAATTTATTACTATTGTCATTTTATGCGGCAGTGTTTTGTGAAAAAATGTTACCAATGGTGCTATTTTGTCACTACTGGGGATAGCTCAGTTTTAAACAATGCCAGAATAGTTTCTTTTATTTGATCTATGTTTCCGTTTATTTTTAGGCCTGCGGCATTTTTATGACCGCCTCCGCCCAGAGATTGTGCAATTTTCCCTACATCAAGACTATCCCGTGAGCGGAAACCCACAGTACAGAATTCCGGACTTTCCTGGCGAATGACGACAAGAGCTTCTACTCCGTCCACACTTTGTAAAAGCTGGTAAAGACTGTCGGAATCACGGCCCTCAAGCCCATATAACTTGGTTTCTTCCAGTTTTTCACTTGATAAAATAAGTTTACCGTCAAAAAAAGATTCAGATCTAATTAATATATGCCCAAGCAGCTTTCTGGAATCGAGGCTTTTACCCCCATGAATATCAGCAAAGGCAGCTTTAGGATTTGCTCCATAGGCAATTAACTTGGCAGCAGCCAGGAATGTATTTTCCCCTGTACTATCCACATGCCTGAAAAAGCCCGTATCAGTACAAAGCCCAAAGAAAATATACTCTGCTTCATTTACAGTAGGTACAAGACCTAGACCTTCTATAATTTTAAGGACTAAATAGGTTGTAGAAGGAGCTTTTACATCAATATATAAAGGTCCGCCCATCAATGAATTTTTATTATTTAAGTTTCCTGTTTCGTGATGATCAATAAGCCCGGTGGGAAGCTCTTTTAAAAGAGCTTCAAGATCGCCTGTACGTTCAAGAGAAGAGCAATCCAATAAGATAAGCCTGTCGCCTTCTTTGGGTTGAGGTTTGGTTGTAAATAAACTTTCGAATTTTTTAATTTCAGTGCGTTTAAAAGGTCCGGGAGAACATAAAACAGTCTCTTTACCCATCCTTTGTAAAACAGAAGCAAGTGCAAGCTGGCTGCCTATGCAGTCCCCATCAGGTTCCAAATGACCTGCAATCAGAAAGCTCTTTCCCCCCTGAAGAAAATCTAAAAGTTCATCTAGAACTGGAGCCATATCTCCTCTACACCAATAAAGTAATGATCAATATCTACCCATGGAGGCATTAAACCCCAGGTTTGGTGGGATCTTTCCCTTAACCTGAGTCTTACATGATGGAATTCACCCCTTAGGTAATAAACACTCATGGAGGGCCATTCTCTCCCGGGTCTTAAATGTACAATTTCTGCCTTGGAATCTGTGCCCTCAAACCAATCGAAGGGAATATATACCTCATGTGTTAGATAATTTGAGCCTTGATACTGTATAACGTAACCCATACGGTAAGGATATACTCTATTTATTGTAACGTTTACATAGTAAATTTCCGACTCTGTGGTAACTGTGGTCTGCTGCGCATAGATTGCCGATACCATGCAGAATGACATTAAAATTAAAGCAATAAAAAACTTTTTCATTATCGGTCCTCCTTATTGAACACCGTATCTATAATTATACCCTTACACATACATAATCGCAAGGGAGTATCTCTTTATTCCTGGAAGACCCAGCCTTCCGGTGAAAAAATGTAGTTTCCCGGACGTCTTCCCGTAGTAGCATAGTATGTATCAAAATTATTTGCCGTTGTATATATCACCTCGCCGGTTTCCAGCATAAAATCTATAGGCGGCTCAGTCCTTCTACGCCTGGTTAAAGGACTTTCAAAAACCCTTCTGCCCAGGGCATAAAGACTTTCTGGGATGGTAATTCTGTTTAGCCTATTATTAAAAAAGGCACCGTCTCCTATTACCTCAACATTGGAACCCAAAACCAAATTTAGGATGCGATTGCTGGAAAATGCTCCTTCTCCTATGGAGACAACATTATTGGGGATAACAAGGGTATTTAACCTGTTAAGGAAGAAAGCATAAGCCTCTATGTTGATAACACTGTCCGGAATATCTATATCTACAAGCTCATTATTGGCAAAAGCACCTACACCTATAGTTCTAAGACCTTCTCCCAGGGTTAAATCGTTTAATCTGTTGTAGGCAAAAGCACTGCGGCCTATTGTTTCTACACTGTCCCCTATTACAAGGGTAGTTAACTCATTATAGGAAAAAGCTCCGTCCCCAATCTCTACGACAGTGTCCGGAATAGTCACTAATGTAAGTCCCTTACGGGTAAAGGCATTCTCACCTATGGCAATAATGGGCATATCATTTATGACAGCAGGAATAACGAGAGTCCTGCTTGTACCTTCCGATCTGATAATGGTCAACTGTCCATTATACTCTTCCAGAATAATACGCATTCCTGCCTGGGAAAACAAAGAGAATGTAAGTAAAATAAGCAAAATTCCTGTAAAAAGTGCTTTTTTCATAGAAATAAAAATAATTCTCCAAATTCATTATCGGCAGGAATGGGGTAAATCTGTATGTGAAAAATTCCTAAAGAAAGGGATTAAAAAACCTGCTCCCTGTGCGGAAAGTGTACCAGATCCCCAGAACAAATAGCACTGTGCTGACTATAAGGACAGCTTTATCTGCTCTTGAAAAAGGCTTTGCCGAATACCAGCTACGTTTTTTATTTTTCCCAAAGCCCCGCAGTTCCATGGCACGGCTGATTACATCGATACGTTGAAGAGATGAGAAGATAAGAGGCAGCAGCAAGGGTACTGTTCTTTTGAGCCTTTTAAGCGGAGAAGCTTTGCTGGAAAGCTCAAGACCCCTTGCCTGCTGGGACTGGGATATAGCCTCATAATCCCTCTGTATATCGGGGATATAGCGCAATGTAAGACTGACAGCGTAGGCTGCTGTGTAAGGAACACCTATGCGATTTAACGAAGCTGCAAACTCGGTGGGATGGGTGGTAACTATTAACAAGATTGCAGGGGGTATTATGGTGATATACTTCAAAAAAATATTAAACTCATACAATATTTGCTCGGCTGTTA